>Ga0310123_10003904_pt1 | contig 11399 bp, 19 predicted proteins | sample CB6_AW_1057_MG_FD_203505 | JGI IMG/M metagenome (GOLD analysis project Ga0310123, IMG submission 203505) | Marine microbial communities from Western Arctic Ocean, Canada - CB6_AW_1057 | ecosystem: Environmental > Aquatic > Marine > Oceanic | place: Canada: Western Arctic Ocean | collected... | reverse complement strand
CTCGGAAGAGGGTGCAATCATCAAACGCGAGTGGTGGAAAGAATGGAAAGAAGACCGCCCGCCGAAGTGCGAATTTATTATCCAGTCGTGGGACACGGCTTTCCTCAAGACCCAGCGCGCCGATTATTCGGCCTGCACCACATGGGGTGTTTTCCTCAACGAGGAAGAAGATGCCATGCATATCATCCTTCTGGATGCCTACAAGGAAAGGCTGGAGTTTCCCGAACTGAAAAAGAAAGCATTCAAGTCATGGACCGAGTGGGAACCCGATGCCTTCATTGTCGAGGCCAAGGCTTCAGGGATGCCCCTGATATTTGAATTAAGGCAGATGGGTATCCCCGTGGGCGAGTTCACCCCCTCGAAAGGGAATGACAAGATCGCACGGGTCAACGCCGTAGCGGATCTCTTTGCGTCAGGGATTGTCTGGCATCCGCCCAAGCGATGGGCCGAGGAGGTTATCGAGGAGTTTGCCTCCTTTCCTTCGGGTGATTACGACGATCTCGTTGACAGTTCGACTCAGGCCCTCCTCAGATTCAGGCAGGGAGGGTTCATACGCACACCGTCAGATGAGGAGGAAGAGGACCGCCCGCCGCGCATGGCGGAATATTATTGATGAGAAAGGGCGACGACACATGGATGTTCAAATACATAACGGTGGCGGTTCTTATCTTCTTTGTGGTATACGGGCTGATGCTGCTCGGCACCGTGGAGCAATGAGAACGCTGGCCAAGCCAGAAGATCTGGTTTATATAAAGCGGAGGCAACACAACATGATGTGTAACGGGGACGCCGCATGGCGGTAGAAAAAGCTATTAATCCAGCACCCTCCTCAACAGAGGAAGTGGAGGTGACGGTTGTGAACCCCGAGGCCGTTACTGTGGAGACGGACGATGAAACAGTTGTTCTCGACTTTGAAGAAGAAGTGGAAGGCCCTGCCTTTAATGAAAATCTCGCTGACCATCTCAGCGACAGTGATCTCCAGAACGTTAGCTCTGAACTCATGGGTGCAGTTGAAACTGACCGGGGTTCAAGAAAGGATTGGGAACAGACTTACGTCAGGGGACTCGAACTCCTCGGACTCAAGATAGAGGAAAGAAGTACACCGTGGCCCGGAGCGTGCGGCGTCTTTCATCCGATGCTGGCGGAAGCGGTGATCCGCTTTCAGGCCCAGTCGATTATGGAAACCTTCCCCGCCAAGGGTCCGGTCAAGACCCAGATAGTGGGCAAGCTCACAGCAGAAAAAGAGAAGCAGTCCATCCGCGTGGCCGATGAGATGAACTATCAGGTCACCGAAGTGATGACTGAATACCGGGACGAACACGAGAGTATGCTGTTCGCCCTTCCTCTCGCAGGATCGGCATTCAAGAAAGTCTATTACGATCTGGACATGGAGCGATGTACCTCGGTCTTCGTTCCTGCGGAAGATCTTGTGGTTTCCTACGGCGCGTCCGATCTGGCGTCATGCCCGCGCTATACCCACATTATGAAGAAGAACAGCAACGAGGTGAAGCGCCTCCAGCTTTCGGGTTTCTACCGTGATGTCGATCTCCCCTCCCCCACCCCTGACTATTCCAAGATACAGGAACAGTACAACGAGATGCAGGGAGAGGACCCCAGCTACGAACACGACGACAGGTATACCCTTTATGAAATTCATGCCGACCTCGACCTCCTCGGATTCGAGGACACACAGGACGGCGAAGAGACGGGGATCGGACTTCCTTATGTCATAACCATTGACAAGTCCTCCAGTGAGGTTCTCTCCATTTACAGGAACTGGATGGAAGCCGATCCTCTTAAAAAGAAGACCCTGCACTTCGTTCATTACAAGTATCTTCCGTCTCTGGGTTTTTACGGATACGGTCTGATACACTGTATCGGCGGACTGGCGCGGTCAGCGACCTCCATCCTGCGCCAGCTTGTCGATGCGGGAACCCTTTCCAATCTTCCCGGCGGTCTCAAGTCTCGGGGCCTCAGGATCAAGGGAGACGACTCCCCCATCATGCCCGGAGAGTTTCGGGACGTGGATGTACCGGGGGGTGCCATCAAGGACAGCATTTCATTTCTTCCCTACAAGGAACCCAGTCAGGTTCTCTATTCCCTGCTCGGCAATATCGTTGACGAAGGACGGAAATTCGCTGCACAGGCGGATATGAAGGTAAGCGAGATGAGCAATCAGGCTCCCGTAGGAACGACACTTGCCATCATGGAGAAAGGCATGAAGGTTATGTCTGCCGTACAGGCCCGTGTTCATGCCTCTCTTCGCAACGAGTTCAAGATACTGGCCGGTCTGATCCGCGACTACATGCCTGAGGAGTATGCCTATGAAGTCGGCGACGATGCGGTCAGGAAAGAAGACTTCAACGAAGTAGTGGATGTTATTCCGGTTTCAGATCCCAATGCCACGACAATGGCCCAGCGTATCATGCAGTATCAGGCAGCGATGCAGTTGGCCTCACAGGCCCCCCAAATGTACGACATGCCCGAACTGCACAGGCAGATGCTGGAAGTCATGGGGATGCGGGATGTCCAGAAGATCATCCCCGACAAGGGCGACGTCAGGCCCGCCGACCCGGTAACCGAAAACGAAGACCTTATCAACAGCCGTCCGGTGCAGGCTTTTGCCTATCAGGATCACGAGGCCCACATCGCGGTTCATGTGGCGGCGATACAGGACCCCAAGATACTCCAGCTTCTTTCCCAGTCTCCGATGGCCAAGGTTATCGAGGCAGCGGCGGAAGCACACATACGCGAACATCTGGCTTTCGAGTACAGGAAGCAGATAGAAGAACAGATGGGGGTCCCCCTTCCCCCCGAGGGAGAGCCTCTGCCAAGGGACGTGGAGGCAGAGCTTTCCCGCGTTATCGCACAGGCCGCAGGCAAACTGCTCCGCAAGGATCAGGCCGAAGCTCAGGAAGAGCTTGTGCAGAAGCGGCTTGAAGATCCGGTCTTTAAGCAGCAGGAGAAAGAGCTTGAGATCCGCGAGATGGATGTCCAGCGCAAGGCAGCGGCTGACAAGCTCAGAAGCGACACCGAACTGGAGAAGGCAAAGATCAAGGAGGGGACGGAGCTTGAACGCATCGCCTCCACCGAGAAGACAATCGGCGCACAGATCGGGGCCAAGCTGGCCGCTACCGTTATGGACGTGGACGCCAAGACAGAAGAACTGTCCTCCAAGGAAAAGATGGAAGGCGCACGGCTCGGCGTAGAGATGGCCCGTGAAATATTACAGAAGAAGAAGGAGTGAGATTTATGGCAAGCAAAAAGAAAGCGGCCCCTGCTATGAAAAAGGCCCCCAAGAGGATGGCGCGGGTAAAGAAGGAGGAGGCCATTGTCTACGGCCCCAAGGGACGTGCCACCGCAGGCGGCTACATGGTAAGTGAAGACGGCCAGATACTGGCCAAGCCGAAATAAAAATGGAAGACACCCTCCACACCCTGTTGAAGAAAGCGTTGCGCGACTCAATGAACGAGGCCGCAGACCATCTGGCAACCGGGGGTGCAAAGAACTACGAAGAGTATTGTAGCGTCGTAGGCAAAATCGAAGGACTGGCCTTCGCAGAACGTGAGTTGCTCGATCTGGTGGAAAGGATCACCAAGAATGAGGACTGACGCAAGGGCAACTGTCACGCCCCGTAAAGTGACAAGCACACGAGGAAAGAATGACAAAAACCAAATCGGATTCCGTGGTGGATCTGGAGAAGCACCGTAGCGCCACGCAGTTACCCAAGCCTTCGGGATACAAGATTCTCATTGCTCTTCCCGAGATCGACGAGAAAACAGAAGGCGGTATTTATAAACCGGACTCCCTACAGGAAATAGAAGAGGTCGCCACCGTGGTGGGCTATGTTGTGAGCATGGGTCCTGATGCCTATGGAGACAAGACGAAGTTCCCTACCGGGCCGTGGTGCGGGGTGAAAGACTTTGTGGTGTTCCGGGCTTATCAGGGAACCCGTATCCGCATTCACGGGAAAGAGTTCCGTCTTATTAACGATGACACTGTAGAGGCCATTGTCGAAGATCCACGGGGGTATTCAAGAGCATGACACAGAATATAGAAGCTGAAGAGCAGGTTGCCGAAGAAGAGGAAATCTTTGTAGAGGAAGTGGACGACCGCCCCGAGACGGACAGGGTAGCGGCCCGTGACCCGAAGGGGGCTGACTTTGACATCCCCGAAGAGGAGATCGCCCAGTATTCGGAGAACGTGCAGAAGCGCATCAAGCAGTTGAAGTACGAGTACCACGAAGAACGCAGGCAGAAGGAAAGCGCCCAGCGCCAGAATGAGGAAGCAGTCAAGTATGCCCAGCAGATCATGCAGGAGCGCGATAGTCTGCGGACAACCATAGCCAAGGGCAACGAGGCTCTTTACAACGTGACCCAGCAGAAACTGGATACTGAAATGACGGCGGCGGAAGGCCGTTACCGGGATGCCTACGAGGAGGGGGACACCGAAAAGATTGTGGATGCCCAGCGCGGGATGACCGACGCGGCTGTCGAGAAGAAACAGTTCGAGCAGTATAAGCCGCAGGAAGACAGGGAGACCGAAACTGTCACCCCATCGGAAGTTCCTCAGGGACAGCCTCAGGTAACAGTTGACCCGCGAGCCAAAGAGTGGTTAAGTAAGAACAGATGGTTCGGCAACGGACCAGACAAAAACGTCGAGATGACTGGATTTGCGTATGGTGTCCACGAAGAACTGGTTCGATCAGGTATTGACCCGACTTCAAAGCCGGACGACTACTATGCCGAAGTGGATCGACGCATTCAGGATCGCTTTCCTGAACAGTTCGGAGGAGTGGAAGAAACTCGTGGATCACCTCCCCCGCAACCCGTGGTGGCTTCTGCCAGACGTTCTGGTGGGAACTCACGCAAAGTACAACTCACGAGGTCACAGGTCGATCTCGCCAAACGGCTTGGGCTTACCAAAGAGCAATACGCGGCTCAGGTAGCAAAGGAGATGGCGCATGGTTAACACCCCCACCAACCCCGGACGAGAGTCCCGCAAGACAGAAACGCGAGAAGCAGAAGCGCGCACAGAATCATGGTCACCACCGACTGTACTCCCAGATCCCGATCCGCAAGAGGGCTGGGTGTTTAGGTGGGTTAGAACTTCACTTATAGGACAGGCAGACAATACCAATGTATCCAAGAAGCTCAGAAGCGGATGGGAACCAGTCAAGGCAGCGGATCATCCCGAGATGATGATTCAGTCCGATCTGGACTCGCGTTTCGGAGGAGAAGGAAACATTGAGGTTGGAGGTTTGCTCCTGTGTAAGATGCCAGCGGAAAAACTGAAAGCCAGAGGCGACTACCACAAAGAGAAGTCTGACAGACAGATTGATTCGATTGATAATAATTATATGCGGGAAAATGATCCTCGTATGCCTCTTCTACAATCGGAGAGAAGTACGAAGGTTGACTTTGGAACTGGCGGCGAGTAGCCGCTGTACTTTTAACTTTTGTAAGGAGAAAGAATCATGGCTGGTTCAATCGACGCTCCTTATGGGATGATACAAGTAGGTATCCTTGGTCAGGGTTATAATACTGGTGGACAAACCATGTATCCGCTCGGATCGAACAACACCTCTGCTATTTATGCTGGGCAACCAGTGACAATGGCGGCAGGTGTGGCAGCGGCCATTGCGGCAACCCCGACGACAACTTATGGTGCCACGACGACTCCCATTGGAGTTGCTTCTGGTTTTCGTTATGTAGACGGAAGCTCAGGGCAATTAACTTTTGCCAATTCACTGCCTGCTAGTGCGATGACAGCATCAGGACATACCGACGTACAGATATACGTCTGGGATAATCCGCGTGCTATCTTCAAAATACAGTCAGATGCGGCAATGGCTAGCACAGATCAAAACCTCAACTCACCGCTCGTGAATATAACGGGGACCAATACCGTTAACGGGCAGAGCAAGATGAGGGTTGATGCTGATGCGGCCACAACTGCAACACTCGCCGTTCGTGTACTGGGACTTGTTGAGCTTCCCGGTGCGGCATGGGCTGATTTATACCCCGATATTCTGGTTACTTGGAATGCGGGTGTCCATGCATACGATCTTGCGACAATAGCATAGGAGACTGGCGATATGGCTATATCACGCGCACAGATGCTGAAGGAGTTACTCCCCGGTCTCAATGCTTTGTTTGGTTTGACATACGACACTTACGAAAATGAAGATGCGGAGATTTACGAAACAGAATCTTCGGACCGCTCATTTGAAGAAGAAGTCAAGCTGACTGGATTCGGACAGGCCCCCGTTAAAAGCGAGGGTTCGGCTATAACTTACGATACCGCAGGAGAGAGCTTCTCGGTTCGTTACAACATGGAAACCATTGCGATGGGTTTTGCCATCACTGAAGAAGCAATGGAAGACAACCTGTATGACTCGCTTTCCGCGCGTTATACGAAGGCTCTTGCCAGAGGCATGGCTTACACCAAACAGGTGAAGTCGGCTGTTCCTCTGAACAACGGCCTGCCCTCAGTCGCCACCTTTAATTCAGGTGACGGCGTGGCGCTGTTCTCGACGGCTCACCCGACAGCACAGGGTGGCACCAACCAGAACACTCCTACCACACAGACCGATCTGAATGAGACCAGCCTTGAAGCGGCTGTGATCACCATATCGGCATGGGTGGATGAACGGGGTCTTCTGATTGCGGCGAGACCGCGCAAGCTGATTGTTCCCGCGAACAACATGTTTGTGGCAACGAGGATTCTGGAATCCGAAGGAAGACCGGGGACCGCTGATAACGATATCAACGCCCTCCGTTCCAACGGAACGATTCCAGAAGGTTACCGTGTCAATCACTTCCTCACGGATACTGATTCATGGTATATCATTACGGATGTTCCGAATGGCATGAAACACTTTGATCGTGTTCCCTTGCAGACCAGCATGGACGGTGACTTCGATACCGGCAATGTTCGTTACAAGGCACGGGCAAGGTATGCCTTTGGTGTTTCCGATCCTCTCGGGATCTTTGCCTCCGAAGGAGGTTAATACCAACCGGAAGGGGGGAGCCACATCTCCCCCTTTTCACTTCTGGGACTCATCCCCCCGGCGACTGGCCCAGCAGACGCTATGAAGACTCCGGGGTGTATCTCTCATAGGAGAAAGTAATGGGTATAACTACCTTTTCCGGCCCCATAAAAGCAGGAAACATCTTCCACACCACAGGCACCACAGTCGGCACCGACATGAAAAATGTCGGGTTTACTGTAATGGCCCAATCGGAAGCTATTACCGAGGCGGCTGCATCTGCCAGTACAAGCATCGTTATTCCCGCCAACAGCCAGATCATAGACATCAAGTGTCTTGTAACAACAGTCTGGAACGGCGGCACCAACACCTTGGATGTAGGCGACAGTTCAACCACCGACCTCTATGTCAATGGCATGGTCGTGTCGGCGGTTGGTCTGGTGAACATGACAGCCGGGACCACAGGCACCGGAGCCAACTGGCGTGATGTCGGGACATCCGATGTCAACATTTCCGTTGACTCTGTTGCGGGCGGCACTGGCGTTGGTGTTTTGACTGTCTGGTATCTCCAGAATATCAACCTGACCTAGACAGGTCGTGGGCAAGCTAGACGTTATAGAAGTTCTGTGGCCCATGCTTGTTGCTCTTGGGGGTCTTGGCTGGATTGCGGCCAAGACCTACTTTCAGGTACAATCCATGAATACCAAGCTCGACAAGATTGATCCGGGCCGCATCTATGCGGATATCCGTTCTCTGGAAAAACGGGTTGATGATCTTTCCGCCCTATTCAATGCTTCCAAAACAGGTTAGGATAGTCACATGACACTTTTAAAAAGTTACAATTACACCTACAGCGGGACCGGGGAAAGCACCAGCAACCCGGCGGCGGACGTGGATACCATAGCGGACGCCCAGTCTGTGGCTACTCCTTTCTATATGTCCCTCTCGGGAGGGGCCGCGACAGCCGGGGACGGTGACGGTATCTGCCAGAGCCAGAGCAGAAGCGGAGCCGGGGCCATGAACATCAACGGGGCTGACTCCTCGGAGAATCCGGTGACCCGTCTCTCGTATGTTAAGTATACGGTCCCCCGCACACTTGCCTTCTATTCGGGCAGCGACAACTCGGCCATTACCCTGACCGTCAAGGGACTGGGGGTCAACGGGGTGGAACAGACCGAAGAGATCACGGGGCCGAACAACACCTATACGGTTTCCACCAACATGTGGACACAGGTTACCAATGTGTACGCCACTGATACGATTGCATCCCTTCTGCTGGGAGACCCTTATGGTTATGTGGATCACGGCTCTTTAATGAGAACATGCAGCATAACGTCTGACGGGAACGACAGCGGGATTACCTTTACCGTCAAGGGAACCGATTACCAGAACAAGGCGCAGACGGAAACCATTACAGGGCCAAGCTCTACGACCGTTAACGGCTCCAGTTATTTCAGGGTGGTGTCTTCGGTAAGCACCAGCAGCACCGGGACCGGGAGTATCAGTATCGGATGGGTAGCCGGGATCAGGGTGATGATCAATTCCCAGCTTTCCCAGTTGATGAACTGGTACACGGTTGAAGGAGACAACGCTGCGGAAGCCCAGCTTAGTATAGAGAACGGGGCGACATCAGCAGCTTCGGGGACGGAGCGTCTGAAGTTCAACCCCGGCAACACAGCCGGTGCGGTTAACTACCCCAACATAGGAGGGGAAGGCATCAGGTTCGCAGGATCGATGAGTTTCGACATGCCCTCTGATGCTGACCTTATCAAGGAAATTACATTTATGTATTCGGGGTAGGGGGATGGATAGACTGGCGGGGGTGAGTAACGGATTTATAAGAGGAAACTGGAATCTTCTGATGAGACGCAAATACAATACGGGAGGTAAGGTCGGGGTTGTAATGTCAGAGTACAAGAAGGGTAATCTGAAAAGCAGTTCAGGCGAGAAGGTTACCAATCCCAAACAGGCGGTGGCAATTGCCATGAGCGAAGAGCGCAAGAAAAGGAGAAGTTAATGGCACGGAAAAAACAGGGTTACAATGCCCGCAAGGACGAACAGCTTGGCATGACTCGGGGCAAGGAGTCAGGAAAGAAAATGTCAATGAAGGGCCGACGCAAGGTAGCCAAGGCGACCAGCAAACCCAAGGGGTCCTACAATTTCAAGAAGAAGAAGGGAAAGAAGACATGAGTACCATGCACCCACGTACAGCGAAGCTCAATAAAATTAATCAGGACGCAGCTTACGGCAATGTCCCCGTCCCCGTTGACAACGATGGTGGGGATATCGGGGAAGCCAAGCCACGGCGTGTAGCTGCCTACGGCCTCAACAAGGGCGGTAATGTTATCCGTCAGACCAAGGGCCTCGATACATACGGGCCAATGGCGTGAGAGATAAAATGAAAAGGTGTCCTGTGGACGGTATCGCCGTGTCAGGCCACACCAAAGCCCCAAGCAAGAAAACCATGAAGTATGATACGGGCGGTGTTGTCCCCGGCTATGATATGGGAGGCTATGCTGGCGGTCTTACGGAAAGCGGAAGAGGCACAATGGCTGGCGAACTGAGACCCAGAGGAGACATGTCGGTACGCGAAGCAGGCGAAACAATGCATGAGCTTGCTCGGCGTAGACGCGGTGTCTGATAATGGCTGTTACAACAACCGCAACTTTTAATCTTGATCTCAACGAGCTTACTCAGGAAGCCTTTGAGCGGGCGGGGCTGGACCTCAGAACGGGCTATGATCTCAAGACAGCCAAGAGGAGCCTCAATATTCTTGCTCTTGAGTGGCAGAACAGGGGGCTGAATCTCTGGACAATCGAGGAACAGTTTGTTGCATTTGTCGAGGGAACTGATTCTTATACCCTTGATGCCGACACCATTGATATTATAGACGCGGTAATCCGCACAGATCCGGGGGACACATCCAAACAGATTGATGCCGCCATGTCGCGTATCTCTCCCGTAACCTATGCGACGATCCCCAACAAGCTCACCAAGGGCAGGCCCAATCAGTATTGGGTGGACCGCCAGCGGGATGCCCCGGTGGTCTATGTCTATCCCACTGCGAGTTCCACATACAGCACGGCCCGCTTTGTGTTCTGGCGCGAGAGACGTATACTGGACACGGGGGACAAGGGATCAAATGACTTTGATGTCCCGGCCCGGTTTATCCCCGCTCTGGTTGCGGGGCTGGCTTACAACATTGCTCTGAAGAAGCCTGAAGCGGCAGGACGGATAGGAGGTCTGAAGCAGGATTACGAAGAGCAGTACGACCTTGCGGCAGGTGAGGACAGGGTTAAGGCTCCTCTCCGCATGGTCCCGTTTACGGAGTATTACGGAGGATGAGCAATTACGCACGGGGAAAATACGCATACGGTTTCTGTGATCTGACGGGCTTTCGCTATCCTCTGAACGAGTTGCTCTACACGACCCATGAAGGCGTGAGGACAGGACTGAGAGTAGGGCGTGACGTGTACAGCCCGGATCAGCCCCAGAACTGGATTGGTGCTATTCCCATTTCAGATCCTCAGGCTCTGTGGGACCCGCGTCCTCAGGGAGGGATGGCGGGACGGGGATTGTTTTCGTGGAACCCGGTAGGAGACGGCAACACTTATCCTGTCCTTGGACCTGAGGCCATGCAGACAACGCGCATCGCTTCTTCAATTGGAACAGTGACGGTAACGACGAGTTAAGCTATGGCATGGACTTACACAACGCTGGTACAGGCAATCAAGGATTATGTAGACAATACGGAAACTACATTCGTTTCCCAGATTGATCAGTTCATAGCAAATGCGGAACAGCGTATTCTCTATGAGGTACAGCTTCCTGATTTTCGCACCAACGCTACAGGAAACATAACGCAGGATATTGAGTTTCTGGCGCTGCCGACAGACTGGATAGCCCCGTTTTCTCTGTCTATCATTCTTTCCAACCAGTATTATTTTCTGGAGAACAAGGATGTAAACTTTCTTCAGGAGGGCTACCCTCTGACAACCGAGAAGGGACGCCCCCGGTATTATGCCATTTTTGACAGTACTAATTTTCTTTTGGCCCCTGTACCGGATATAGCTTATGTGGCTGAGATTCATTATTTTTACCAGCCTACCGGGCTGTCGAGCGGCAACGCCACAAGCTGGCTGGGAACCTACGCATCGGACGCTTTGCTGTATGCCTGCCTGATTGAGGCTTATGTTTTTATGAAGGGGGATCAGGAGCTTATGATATACTACAAGACACGCTATGATGAATCCATCATGCGTCTCAAGAACCTTGGAGAAGGCCGTATGAGAAAAGATGTTTATACTGGCGGGCAGTTAAGGATACCCGTGACATGATCGGAGGGAATGTAAGCGGCGGCGTGCTGGGGGATGCAATGGTCTGGACCTCGAACAACCGGGGACACACG
>Ga0310123_10003903_pt1 | contig 11401 bp, 12 predicted proteins | sample CB6_AW_1057_MG_FD_203505 | JGI IMG/M metagenome (GOLD analysis project Ga0310123, IMG submission 203505) | Marine microbial communities from Western Arctic Ocean, Canada - CB6_AW_1057 | ecosystem: Environmental > Aquatic > Marine > Oceanic | place: Canada: Western Arctic Ocean | collected... | reverse complement strand
CGTCACCATGGTCGCCGCATGAATCAACGCAGAGACCGGGGTCGGTCCTGCCATGGCGTCGGGCAGCCAGACGTAGAGAGGTATCTGAGCACTCTTCCCCGTCGCCCCGACAAACAGCAGGAGGGCGATCCAGAAGAGAGCCCCGGACTCGGTGGCCGACACCGATCCGACCGCCGCGTTGATCGCCGCGAAATCGAATGTGCCGAAGACGCGGAAGATCCAGAAGATTCCGAGAAGGAAGGCCAGGTCCCCGATCCGGTTGACGACGAAAGCTTTGATGCCGGCCGTGCAGTTGAAGAGGTCCTTGTACCAGAATCCGATCAGCAAGTACGAGCAGAGCCCGACGCCTTCCCAGCCGAGGAACAGGAGCACGATGTTGTCCGCGAGGACCAGTACCAGCATCGCCGCCATGAAGAGGTTGAGGAACGCGAAATACCGCGCGTACGCCGGGTCCTTCTTCATGTAGCCGGTCGAGTAGATGTGGATCAGAGTGCCCACACCGGTGACGACCAGCGCCATGACGGACGAGAGTTTGTCGAGGCCGAAGGAGAACGAAACCGTCAGGGTGCCGGAAGAGATCCACTGCCAGAGCTCGTTCCTCAGCGGCTCTGTCCCGCTGAGGACCTGTACGAAGCCGAGAACGGCGACGAGAAACGCGATGCCCGGTCCGAGACAGGCGACCCAGGAGACGGCGACCTGCGGCATGCGGCGGCCCGCAAGACCGAGGACCACGAAGCCCAGAAAGGGCAACAAGGGCATGAGGAAAAGGATCGCTTCAGCGTTCACGGTGTGGCCCTAACCCTTCAGCAAATTGATCTCCGCCACGTTCGTGGTACGCCAGCGGCGGTACACCGCGAGGAGGATCGACAGGCCGACGGCCGCTTCAGCCGCGGCCACGGCCAGAACGATGACCACGAAGACCTGCGGAGTGTTGGCGACCGCTGCCGACGAGGCGGTGGGCAGGAACGCCCTTCCCAGCACGATGAGGGCGACGTTGACGGCGTTGAGCATGAGCTCGAGCGACATCAGGAGAACGATGATGTTCTGCCGGCTCAAAACGCCGTAGACCCCGACGCAGAAGATTGCAGTGGCCATGTAGAGAGCCGTGTCGAGGTGAAGCTCCATACTCACTTCTCTCCTTCGAGGACGACCTCTGGCGGCGACGGCAGCGTATCTGCCTGAGCCGCGCCACGATCTCGCCTCGCGGTCGTGGTCGACCCGCGGGATTTGGTGAGGTAGATCGCCCCGACGATGGCGATCAGAATCAAGAAGGATGTGAACTCGAACGGCAGAACGTGCACCGTGAAAAGGGACACGGCGAGTTCTCGTGTCTCTCCAGCGACGGCCAATCCGGCCTCACCGGTCGGCACGGGCGCTGTCAGGCTGGCGGCCTCCCGAACGGTGGGGGATTTTGCGATGGCGCCCGCCAACAGCACGAACAGAGCCACGGAGCCCAGGAGGGCTGCGATCTTCCGCGACCGTGAGACCTGCTCGCGGCGTTCCTCCGGTGTCAGGTTCAAGAGCATCAGAACGAAAAGGAAGAGCACCATGATCGCCCCGGCGTAGACCAAGAGCTGGATCACGGCCAGAAACGGCGCGCGGAGGACCAAAAACTGGATCGAGACCATGGTGAAAAAAAGCACCAGAAAAATCGCGCTGTAGACGGGATTCTTCCGAGTCACCACGATGCCGCTGGCGATCAGCGCCACGACTCCCGCGATATAGAAAACGAATGCGTCCATCTGTAATTAGTTACCGAGCAGTTTTTCCTTCGAATAGATCATCTCCGCCCGCGACGTCGCCACCTGATAAGGCTTTTCCGTCAGTTCGATGGCGTCGCAGGGACAAGCCTCCTCACACATGCCGCAGTAGATGCAGCGCAGCATGTCGATCTCGAAGATTTTCGGCCTCTTGTCCCGGTCGGGCCACGGCGCCTCCTCCGCGACGATGCGGATGCAGTTCGCCGGACAGGCGGTGGAGCACATGAAACAGGCGACACACTTCTCCCGCCCCTGCTCGTCGCTGTTGAGTCGGTGCTCACCGCGGAATCCCGGCCGCAGTTCTTTCTTTTGCTCCGGGTACTGAATCGTGAACGTTTTGTGACCCTTCGCCTTGATCAGGTGAAGAAACGTGTTGCCGAGGCCCTTCAACACCGCCGGCAGGTAGACTGTAAAGAGCCAGGATACTTGTCTGCGGGGTGTCATCCGTCGCTTGCCTTCCTCAAAGTGTCGTAGGCAGATACTACCAGTCCCGTGACCACGATGTTGGCCATGGCGAGAGGCACCAGACCTTTCCATCCAAGCCGCATGAGTTGATCGTAGCGGAAACGCGGCAGGGTCCAGCGCACCCAAACGTAGACAAAGAGCACGACGAGAACCTTGGCGACGAACGCCCCGATAGAAAGTACCGTGCCCGTGAGGCCGTCAGGCAAAGGAAAGAGGCCCGGATCCCAGCCGCCGAGGAACAGAGTCACCAGCAGAGACGACATGACCACCATGGCGATGTACTCCCCGAGGAAGAACATGCCGAACTTCATGCTCGAATACTCCGTGTGGAAGCCGCCGACGAGCTCCGCCTCGCATTCCGACAGATCGAACGGCAGTCGGTTGTTTTCTGCGAAACACGCGACGAGGAATATAACGAACGCCACGGGCTGGTAGAAGACGTTCCAGTGGATGATTCCCTGCTGTTGCTCGACGATTCTCCCGAGATGGAGGTCGCCCGCCACCATGAGCACCGAGATCAGCGCCAGCGCCATGGCGATCTCGTAGCTGATGATCTGGGCGCTCGATCGGATACCACCGAGGAGCGAGTACTTGTTGTTCGACGACCAGCCTCCGAAGCTGATGCCGTAGACCCCGAGCGAGATGACCGTGATCGCGTAGAGGACGCCGACGTTGATGTCGGCCATTTGAATGCTGCCGCCTTCAAGACCCCGCCCCACCGGAATCACGGCGAACGCCAGAGCCGCCGGCAGGAAAGCCAGAAGGGGACCCAGAGTGTAGAGGACCTTGTCGACCTGGGCCGGATAGACTTCTTCCTTGAAGAGGAGCTTGAGCACGTCGGCGAGCGGCTGCAGGAGCCCGAATGGCCCGACGCGGTTCGGCCCGATACGGTTCTGAATTCCCGCGGCGATGCGCCGCTCCGCGAGAACGAGGAGCGGGACGATGCCCATCAAGCCGCCGAAGATCGACACGACCACCACGGCATCGAGCAGGATCGAGTTCATGACCCACCTCCCGCGGGAACGACCGGTTCCTTCAGAGGGATACCCGCTGCGCCGACGTCTCTTCGCGACTTTTCCCCGAGCTCTGGGATCACCGTGCCGAGTTCCTGAAATATGCCTGCCGCGGACATCTGTGCCCGCCGGTACCCTCCGAGGCGCAAGGCCTCCTGGAGTATCTCGTACTCCGGGAGTATGCCTCGCGGCAGTTCGGTCGCCTTGTTCAACAGCTGTAGGCGGTCGTCTTCGTTGATGATCGAGCCTTCCTTCTCCGAGAAGGCCGTCGCGGGAATGATGCCCGTGGACTCCGGCAGACGGTCGTCTCCCTCGAGAAGGACAACGACCGCGAAGTCGAGCTTCTCGAGTACCTCGATCCACCGATCCTCCAGAGGGCAGCCCGGAAGGTCACTGAAGAGGACGAGGCCTCGAACCGTACCCGAGCGGATCTTTTCGAGCAGCCCGGCTTCCCGCTCGAAGGCATCGTGTCCCAGGATGCGCTGCACCCCGGTGCGGTTGGGGTTCTTGTCCGCGGAGATTCTGAACCCGGGGAAGACCTCTTCTTCGCCGTCGGGTCGCGCCCTCGCCGCGAGATTTTCGGCGGCGACCCCGCGCGACTCGAAGAGGCGGCGGAAGAGGTAGACCGTCTCGAGCGTCGCGAAACCGCTGATCACGCCGCCGATCGCCTGAGGGCCGTTTTCCTCGATGACCGCAGCCAGTCCTCTCTGGACGTAATCCGCCGCCTCGCCCGGCGCGCTCGAGTCTCCGAGCCGGTAACGGAGCCAGCGGTTCGGACCCAGAATGTGTTTGTAGTCGTAGCGTCCGTGATCGCACATCCAGTAGCCGTTGACGTCGGGATTGTGCCGCGGTACCAGACGTTTGACCTTGTTGTGGAGCGTCTGGACCTCGATGTTGCATCCGCGAGCGCAGCTGTTGCAGACGGTGTCCGTCTTTTTCTCGTACCAGACCCGCGCTTCGTAAAGAAAGTCCTTGTCGATCAAGGCCCCGACCGGGCAGATGTCGACGACGTTGCCCGAGAGCGGGTTCTGGAGCGGGTAACCCGGAAAGACGTCGATGACCGAATGATCGCCACGCTCGACGACCGTGAGCTCACCGGTGCCGGCGACCTCGTCACAGAACCGCACGCAGCGAGTACAGACGATGCAGCGGTTCCCCCAGAGGTGCACATCGTTGCCGAGATCCTTGGTGTGCTTCAACTCCTTCTGTTCGACCATGCGGGAACGATCTTTCCCGTGGTCGTAGGCGTGATCCTGAAGCATGCACTCACCCGACTTGTCGCAGATCGGACAGTCGAGGGGATGATTGACGAGCATGAACTCGAGGACATCGGCGCGAGCCGACTTGGCGGCTTCGGAGTGTGTCTGGACCTCGATACCTTCGGCGACCGGCGTGGTGCAGGCAGGAACGGGCTTGCGCGAGTTCGAGGCCTCCACCAGGCACATGCGACAGTTGCCCTCCGGCGTCAGGCCGGGGTGGTAACAGAAGAAGGGAACGTCGATGCCGCGGTCGTGAGCGATTCGGATGAGCAGGGATCCTTTCGGAGCCTCGACCTCCTCGCCGTTGAGCTTGAACCGCACCATGGGGACGGATTCGGTCGTCTTCTCAGTTCGTTCTGCTCCAGTCGACTCAGACATGCTTCCCTTCAGTGTTTCTTCCTTAGCTCCTGGTCGCGCAGCTCCTGATTGTGCGCCGAGATCGCTCCGATCTGCACCAGGGGACCACCGACGAAGACCGATCGCTCGTGCCCCTGTCCGTCTCGGATGCGGTCCTCGAACTCGGAGCGGAACTTCGTGACGATGCTTTCACAAGGAAACGCCGCCGCGTCGGCGAGCACGCAGATTGTCCGGCCGCACATGCGCGCGCTGATGTCGAGGAGGAGATCGATATCTTCCGGGCGACCGCGTCCCGCCCGAATCCTGCCGACGATCTTCTCGAGCCAGCCGGTACCCTCCCGGCACGGCGTGCACTGCCCGCAGGACTCGTGGTGGTAGAAGCGCAGGACATTGTAGAGCGCGTCCACCATGTCCGTCGTCTCGTCCATGACGATGACGCCGCCCGAGCCGAGCATCGTTCCCGCGGCCGCCAGCGCGTCGAAGTCCATGCTGATATCACACTCGTCCGCCTTGAGGATCTTGGCGGAGGTGCCGCCCGGGATGATGGCCTTGAGCCGGCGGCCCTTCCAGACGCCGCCGGCGAGCTCGACGAGGTCGAGAAGGTTGATCCCCATCGGCACTTCGAAAGTGCCCGGGCGCTCGACGTGTCCACTGACACAGAGGAGCTTCGGTCCCGGGCCTGCCTCGGGGCCGATCGCCTTGAACCAGTCGGGACCCCTTTCGAAGATGTGTCGGAGGCACGACAGCGTCTCCACGTTGTTGACGACCGTGGGGCAGCGAAAGAGGCCTTCGACCGCCGGGAACGGAGGCTTGATCTTCGGCAGCCCGCGTTTTCCTTCGAGCGAGCTCAGAAGACCCGTCTCCTCGCCACAAATGTATGCTCCGGCGCCGCGATGCATCGTCACATCGAGCTGGAAACCGGCGCCGAGAACGTTTTCCCCCAGAATCCCCGCCGCGTAGGCCTCCTCGATGGCCTTGGCCATGACCCAGAAGCCCTTGGAGAACTCACCGCGGATGTAGACGTAGGACGTGTGGCTACTGATCGCGTACGCCGCGATGATGATCCCCTCGATTAGCTGGTGGGGATCCCTCTCGAGGATGATGCGGTCCTTGAACGTGCCGGGTTCACTCTCGTCGGCGTTGACGACGAGGTACGTCGGCTTGTCGATCGTCCGGGGAACGAAGCTCCACTTGATCCCGCAGGGGAAGCCAGCGCCTCCCCGGCCGCGCAGATTCGAGGCCTTGACCTCTTCCGTGACCTCGTCGGGCTGTCGCTCGCTCAGAATCTTCCTGGCCGTGTCGTAACCACCTTGACTCTGGTAATACTCGAGTGTGTTGGACTCGGGGTGGTCGACGTTCTTGAGGAGGACCTTCTCGAATTTGCTGTAGTCGGTTTTCATCTCTCTGCGGCGTCTTACTCCCCGGCGGCCTTCTTCGCGAGGTCGTCGAGGAGTTCGTCGAGTTTCTCGATGCTCAGATTCTCGTGGTAGTCGTCGTTGATCTGTACGACGGGCGCCGTGTCGCACGAAGCGAGACACTCCACTTTCTTGAGGGTGAAGAGTCCGTCTTCCGTGGTCTCTCCGGAAGCGACTCCGAAGCGTTCCTCCAAGTGGTGCACGATATCCCGGCACCCCCGCAGAGCGCACGGCAGGGTGGCGCAAACCTGTACGTTGTACTTTCCCGTGCCTTCTCGCCGGTAGTGAGTGTAGAAGGTCAGGACGCCGTAGACGTAGCCCGGGGAGAGGCCCAACGTCTTTGCCACGAGCAGAATCGCGGCATCGTCGATGTTCTCGAAGGTCTCCTCGGCCAGCCTCAACACCGGAAGGAGCGCGGCCTGTTTGTTCGGATAGCGAGCGAGAAGCCAGTCGATGTGCTTCCGGGCCTCCGGCGGGAAGGCCGCTTCCAGGGGCGTGCCGTCGTCTTTCCGTGTCGCGTCTGCTGTCGTCATCGGTCGAGTTCTCCCGCGATAACGTTGAGGGTCGAAAGGACAGCCACGACATCGCTGATCATCATGTTCTCGGCCAGCTTCGGAAACACCGCGAAATTGTAGATGGAAGGCGGCCGCACGCGCACGCGGTAGGGGTTCATCTCGCCGTTGGACACCAGATAATAGCCCAGCTCGCCATTCGGCGCCTCCGTGGCGGAGTAGACCTCAGCGCCACGGGGAGGAGTGATGCCGTGACCGAACATGAGGATCTTGAAGTGGTGGATCAGGCTCTCGATGTTGTCGTAGACGTCGGTCTTGTCCGGAAGGCTGAGCTTCTTGTTCTCGATGTTGACCGGTCCGTCGGGAAGGTCGTCGAGGGCCTGGCGGATGATCTTCAGGCTTTCGCGGACTTCCGCGAGCCTCTGGAGAAAGCGGGCGAAGGAATCTCCTTCGGTCCGCGTCGGGACGTCGAACTCGTAGCGTTCGTAGCCGCTGTAGGGGTACGCCTTGCGGACATCGAAGGGCACCCCGCTGGCGCGGAGGAGCGGGCCCGTCAGGCCCCAGTTGACGGCCTCGTCGGCGCTGATCACCCCCGTTCCGCGCATGCGGTCTTCGAAGATGCGGTTGCCGACGGTCATCCCCTCGAGCTCGTCGATGAAGCGGGGCATGTCCTCGAGGAAATCCGTAATCAGCTTTTCGAAGTCGTCGGGGACGTCACGGAAGAGTCCGCCGATGCGGGTGTAGCTCGTTGTCAAACGGGTGCCCGTCACGGCTTCCATGATGTCGTAGGTTTTCTCGCGCCGCTCGAAGGCCCAGAGCATGAGGCTGAACGCGCCGAGGTCCATGCCCGAGAGACCCGCGCACAGGATGTGGTCGGCGATGCGCGAGATCTCGCTGAGGATGACCCGAATGACTTGGGCGCGCCGTGGGGGAGTGATGCCGAGGAGCTCCTCGCAAGCGATCGCGTAGCCGACGTTGTTGTTGATCGCCGACATGTAGTTCATGCGGTCGGTGACGGTGACCCACTGCTGGTAGCTCATGTGCTCCCCGAGCTTTTCGAAGCCCGTGTGGAGGAAGCCGATCTCGGTGTCGGCACCGACGACGCGTTCGCCTTCCACTTGCAGGATCACACGCAGGGTCCCGTGCGTAGCGGGGTGCTGTGGACCCATGTTGAGCACCATCCGCTTGCCGCCCAGCTCGTCTTCCTCCTCGTCGGTGTAGAAGAAGCGGGGTTCCGGGTGCTTCCCCTGGTAGCTCGGGTCTTGCGCACGGACGCGGAAGCCAGCGGCGGGATTGGCGGGATTGGCGGGATTCACGGGCCCTTCGGTCACCGCGTCGTTCTCCGGTGTCATTTCTGTTCTGAACCCGGTTCTTCGTCCGCCTCGGGAACGTACGGCGCGAACGAGTCACGCTCGCCTTTCCCTCGCAGCGGGTAGTCTTTGCGCAGAGGAAATCCCGGGAAGTCCTCGGGCATCAAGAGACGTCGCATGTCGGGGTTGCCCTCGAACTCGATCCCGAACATGTCGTACGTTTCGCGCTCTCCCCAGAGAGCGGCTTGCCAGAGGCTGAAGACGCTCGGCGCCGTGAGATCGTCTTCGGGGATCTGCGTCTTCAGCCTGTAGCGGTGGTTGTTCCCGTAAGAGCAGAGCTGGTACACGACGACGAAGCGCTCTTCGATCTCGGGCAGGTCGAGCAGCAGGTGATCGACGGCGGTGACGTCCATGAGGAAGTCGAAGCCGAGAGCCGGATCGCTCTTGAGGAACTCCATCACCGGGAGGAGGTGCTCGCGGTTCACGAGTGCGCACGGGGGACCGCCGCCGGCAGGCTGGACACCGGTGACCTTGTCCCCGTAACGCTCGCGCAATCGAGCCGTGATCTGTTCCGCTGAAAGCGGGGCTCCCATTCTCCGTTCCCCTTCGGCTGTATACTATTCCTTGTCCGAAGACAGGACCCGTAATTCCTTCTTCAACACAGGACCCGCCTCCAGACTCTGTGCCGTCGCCGACGGTTCTGTCGTTGGCGTCGTTGTTGGTGTCGTTGTTGGTGTCGTTGATGACCGTACCGCGTCCTGGTCGCTGTCCTCTCCGATGATCGCCTGTACCTTGATCAGAGCGTCGAGAAGGTTTTCCGGGCGAGGAGGACAGCCGGGTACGTAGACGTCGACGGGCAGAAACTGGTCGACTCCCTGCACGAGGGTGTAGGTGTCGAATACACCACCGCTCGAGGCGCACGCGCCCATCGAGATCACCCATTTGGGTTCGGGCATCTGTTCGTAGATCTTTTGGAGCACCGGCATCATCTTGATCGAGATGCGGCCGGAGACGATCATCAGGTCGGCTTGACGCGGGGAAAACCGAATCACTTCCGCACCGAACCGCGACATATCGAAACGGCCGGACAGGGTCGCCATCATCTCGATCGCACAGCACGCGGTGCCGAACGGCATCGGCCAGAGGGCATTCTTTTGAGCCCACCGTGCGACGGACTTCACCGTCGTCGTGACGACACTCGTGCCGAAGAGCTTTTCTATTCCCAATCGAGACCTCCCCTCTTCCAAGCGTACGCAAACCCGAGCACGAGCACGGTGACGAAAAAGAGCATCTCGGTGACGGCCGCGAAACCGAGGTCGCGATAAACGACGGCCCAGGGGATGAGGAACACGCTCTCGATATCGAAGAGCACGAAGAGTATGGCCACCAGGTAGAACTTGATGGAAAGCTGCTGTCGGGCGCTGCCGAGGAGCGGCACCCCGCACTCGTAAGGCGTCAGCTTCTCCGCTCGCCTGCGGCTGGGGCCGAGAAGGTGGGAGAGGCCGAGCATCGTCACGCCGACCGCGAGGACAAGGCCAAAGTAGATCGCCACGGGTAGGTAGGGCCTGAGGTAGCTCTCCGCGAGAACTTCCGGTAGCGGGGGGGCGAATCCCGAGGCAACGAGGTTGAGATACCGCATCTTATCGGTTTACCGGTCGTACAAAGGTTCCGACGTCGTCTTTCAGATCGTCCCAGGAGTTGTATAAAATCTCTCTCCGGGCCTTCAAGACCTTTTTGTGATTTATTTCACAAAGTTTTGTAACACTTTTTTATAAAAATACTTATAGCGATAATTTCGGGGGCTTCGAGGAGGTCCTTCGAGGGCTCCGCCGCACTTCAGACGCGTTCTCAGGAGGCCTCTCTCCGGCCGCGGAGCTGGCCTCGACGATGCGGTTACGGTGCTTTGGACGGTGCTTTGGACGGTGCTTTGGACGGATCGGTCGCCCGAGCGTCGCCGTCGCATGGAAAATTGCCGCGCCTCTATCTTGATCCTCGCGGTCTTCCGGTGGCATAGTATGCGCCTCGTTCCCCTTCCGCACCCAAAAATCAGCATTTAGCGAAATGACTTCGAACGCCGACCTCGCGGCCCAATCCGAGACGCTTACTGGCTTCACCGCCCCCGGAGATTGGTCTGTCGACGAGGGGGCTCTGGACGAGATTCGACGCCTGCAGGCTGAGATCCGTGAGCTGGCGCGCCGCAAGAACGCGGTCATCCTCGCTCACAACTACCAGTTGCCGGCCGTTCAGGAGGTCGCTGATCTCCTCGGGGACTCCCTGTTCTTGGCCATGGAAGCGCGTCAGACCGACGTGGAGCGCATCGTGTTCTGTGGTGTGCACTTCATGGCCGAGGCGGCGAAAGTCGTCAACATGGAGAGGCGGGTGCTCCTGCCGAGCCTGGCGGCGGGGTGTGCTCTCGCCGATTCGATCACCGCCGAATCCCTGGAAGACTGGAAGGACCGCTACCCGGACCACGCCGTGGTCACCTACATCAACTCGTCGGCCGAGGTCAAGGCTCTGTCGGACATCTGCTGCACGTCGGCGAACGCAGTCTCTGTCGTTCGCAGCCTGGAGAGCGACAGAATCCTCTTTACGCCCGACAAGAATCTGGGGCGTTGGGTGGCGAAACAGGTGCCCGAAAAGGAGGTCGTCGTCTACGATGGTGTCTGTCCCACGCACGACGTACTCCGCGAAGCCAGCGTCGAAAAGACGCGTCGGAGCTACCCCGACGCCGTCGTCATCGCCCATCCCGAATGCCGTGAAGACGTTGTCGCCCTGGCCGACGAGGTGTGTTCGACGACGGGTATGATCGACGCGGTCGCTCGTCACCCGGAGGCGAAGACGTTCATCATCGCCACCGAGTGGGCCCTGGTGTACCGTCTACAGCAGATGTACCCTGACCGCGAGTTCGTCATGGCTGACGGCTGCATAGGCTGCCGCCTGCACTGCCCATACATGAAGATGATCGACTTGCCACAGATCCGTCGCTGCCTCGAAGAGGATGTCTTCGCCATCGAGGTCGAGACCGACGTCGCCGAAGGTGCCCGCCGCAGCCTCGAGCGCATGCTGGCCGTGCCGAGAGACTAGCCTGGATTTTTCTCGTATAGCGCGTCGGTTGCCGTTTTTCGCGCCGTTCGAGGGCCTGGAGGCCATTTCTCGAGTCGATTTGGCCTGAAATCTCGAGAGTGATCAAGACGGTGCTAATCGAAATCGGTTTTTCAATAACAACGGCGTGATTTCGACGCGCCGTGACCACCGAACGGTCGGGTGAACGTCTCAAGTTAATTCGAACTTTGTCTCGCTCAGATGGGTG
>Ga0310123_10003902_pt1 | contig 11401 bp, 12 predicted proteins | sample CB6_AW_1057_MG_FD_203505 | JGI IMG/M metagenome (GOLD analysis project Ga0310123, IMG submission 203505) | Marine microbial communities from Western Arctic Ocean, Canada - CB6_AW_1057 | ecosystem: Environmental > Aquatic > Marine > Oceanic | place: Canada: Western Arctic Ocean | collected... | reverse complement strand
GTTGAAAGGACAAGGCTGTGTCCCTCGGCGACTGATCACCGACAAACTCCGCAGCTACCCCGCGGCCTGCCGCACCGTGATGCCGTCCGTGGTCCACCGCACGGACCGGTACGCGAACAACCGGGCCCAAGGAACGACCGGCCCGTAGACTTGCGTGCCTCACATCAAGACACCGGTCGCGGCGACGAACACGTCGTCCTCAGGCCGAGGTGCCTACGCGTGCAGCAAGGGCTCCAGCGGCAGACGGCCAGCCGATACCAGCGCACCGACTCCGCACCGTCCTGCGGCACGCCCCGGCCGTTGCGGTACATGAACCCGAGCCTGCCTGTTCAACGTCAACTTGACAATGCCCTGGTGAGGGACCACTACCCCGCAACCAGGCGGAGTTACACCCCTAGGGGTGCTCGGACCTTCGGGACTGAATGAACCCGACCCGAACGATGGTGACGGACCGAAATCTGCTCCTCCGCCGGTAGAGACTGGAGGGCAACCGGGTAATCAACGTGGGGCGGTGGTACCGGGGCGAACAGTGCCCAGGTGAAAGAAGGATATGGTATGCAACCGTGCTGGACGGATGACGGTGGATCTGTCCAGTATTTAGTCAGGATTGTGTTTCATGCGGATACTTATGACGTTACTCCACTATGGCCGACTGATCGGGATGAGGCCGCAAGAATGACCGGCGCTCATGAGTTCGTGAAGAATGGAACTGGTCTGACCAGGGATGAGTTTGAAGCGCGTGCACAGCTCATTCTCGACTGGAGTAATGCTCAAGAGCCGCCATGCCGTCATTACTTCACCGTTGACATTAATGACGTGGGCGACTTCGAATTCTACATTCGTGCGCAAAACTTCATGTGTTAGAAGGTGGTCCGCTAAGGTGCGCGTTTAAGGCAGATATGAGTCGCGACGAACTAGAACAGACCGTGCTTCAGTTGAAGCGTGATGTCTTGCGTTCGGTCGCGAAACGCCGGAACGAAAAGATCGGCACAGAAAGTTTGAGAGCTCTGACACTTGATACGCCGTACAGTGCGGTCGTGCGGCGTCCGTTCGTTACGGCGTGGCCACGGCGCTATGTTGGAAGGGTCGTCCAATGGGTGAAAGAGCGAATCAGGCCTGAATAGTGCGACCATCTTTTGTGTCGCGATTTAGGACGCCGCGCACCCGCGTGACCCGTAAGCTCTCACATTGAACCGCCTGCCAGCGGTAGGATGGGGTGCGACATCACATCGCTTTGAGCCAAGAGACTCGCATGACGCACGCCACCCGGTTCGTTGCCGTCGTCGCTGTGCTGATCGCGCTAGCACTGTGTGTGCCGGTGCAGGCGCAGACGCCGGAGATCGATGCGCTGCGGGCGCTGGCTGAGGCAGTGGACGCCGCCGCGCAGTTCAGCCTCGGGTTCAGGTACGCTAACGGCGAAGGCGTCCCGCAGGACGATGCGGAGGGGGTGCGGTGGTACCGACTCGCGGCGGATCAGGGCTACGTCAACGCGCAGTACAACCTCGGGAACATGTACGAGACCGGCGAGGGCGTCCCGCAGGACCACGTGCAGGCGCACATGTGGTACAACCTCGTGGCCGCACGAAATACCGGTGAGCTGCGAGAGCAGGCGGTCGAAGCTCGCGACCTAATTGCAGACGAGCTGACGGCTGACGATCTCAGTGAAGCGCAACGCCTCGCTCGGGAGTGGGACGAAGCGCACCCGCGTGACCCGTAAGCTCTCGCATTGAACCGCCTGCCAGCAGCGGTAGGATGAGCACCACATTCCGCCATTTCGTACGCAGCAGGGGAAGAATCGTGTCAGAAACGAATAAGGCTATTGTTCGTCGGTGGTTCGATGAGATCTACACCAAGAAGCGCTTAGAACTCATGGATGAGCTCCACGCGGAGGACTTTGTGTGGCGTGGGCCAAGCGGCGTAACTGTCACGAGTCGTGACGGGATGCGGGACCTGCTGAGGGTCTATATTGCTGCATTCCCAGACGTACACTTTACCGTTGAGGACCAGATGAGTGACGGCGATCAGGTCGTCACACGGTGGAGCGCTCGAGCCACACACAGCGGGGAGTTCGAGGGGACCGCGCCAACGGGTAATTCGATCATGTTTACTGGCATCACAATTAGTCGCTTGGAGAATGGGCAACTGGTCGAAGAATGGGAAAACTTCGACGAAATGTCACTGATGCGACAGATTGGAGCCGTCCCGACGACAGATTGAGTGCTCGCGGATAGGTCCGAACGTGGCGAGCACGGAACGGTACCTATTCGGTGGCGTCTTGTCCCCGCTGTTGCGTGTCCCACACGCCTCGCTCGCGCCTGGGACACCGCGCACCCGCGTGACTCGTAAGCTCTCGTTCCCGCTGAACCCAGACTATCGACGGATTGTCAGCACGCGTGGTGCTGCGTGACTGGACTGCGGCCTCAGATGGCCGTCGAGAATCGTCGACTTGGCCGGGAAGCTCTCGGCCATCGTGCAGCTAGGCGAGCTCGACGCGATTGTGCGCGTGCCAATTTGTGCTAAACAGTTGGACAGTTGTGCGTACCGGTGACCACTCAGGAAACTTTCTGTCAATAGAGACAGGCTGTGACCACGTGTGATTACCGTTTACACCTGACTGGGGGTCATGGGGTCGCTGGTTCGAATCCAGTCATCCCGACCATATTTAATAGGGTTGTATGACAGGTTCCTCCCCCCAGAGGAGCCTGTTTTTGCGTTTAAGGTGCCGCATAGGTGCCTCCACGACACGCCCTTGGCCCCCCTGTGCCAATGTCGCGGACCCGCGCAACACCCCCCCACGGGGCGCGGTCCTGTCGAGTTCGCCCTGGAATCTCCGGGTGTCCGATTGGACCGTGCGACGTGGACGGCCTGACCGCCTGTCGGCTGCTGGAATCGTCAGCGGACCTGCACGACGTGCGGGACGTTCTCGGTCACACCCAGATCACGACGACCTTACGGTACGTGCGGAGTACGCCGGCGCGTCGAGCCGCTCGCCTCGACCCGATGATGGCGCTGCGCCACGAGTGAGTGGGCTCGGCGGTCGCCGCCCAGGCCAGGCATCTGGCCCGCGATGATTCGACTCCGTGAGGTGCAACGCCCCCCGGACGAGCCGGATTCGTGCACCAGCACTCCCCTCCGCGCTGGCTTGGCCGGGCGAGATCGCGGACAATCAACGGGAGATAAGAGGAGAATTCGATGCCTCAGCTCTACGCTCGGTTAGGCTGAAAACCTGAGATCGGAGCCTGTGGGGCGACGGCGGTTGGCAATGAGGACGCTATCTCGAACGGTGATCCGGGTGCTGGTCGTGCTGCTTGTCACGACGGTCGTCCCCGCGACGTCGGTCGCCCAGCGCGCCTCGGAGCGGCGTGTCGCCAACCCTGGCGAGACCCAGTTCGACGTCCAGTTGCTCCGGCCGACGGGCGGCCCGGTGGTGCCGATCTTCGAGGGGTGGTATCGCAACCCCGACGGTACGTTCGAGCTGTCGTTCGGCTTCTTCAACGTGAACACGGAGGAAGTGATCGACGTGCCACTCGGGCGGGAGAACTTCATCGAGCCGGCGGGGTTCGACGGCCGCCAGCCGACCCGGTTCGAGCCGGTACCCGACCGCGATCGTCGACACTGGGGCGCCTTTACCGTCAGAGTGCCGGCCGATTTCGGAGACCGCGACGTGGTGTGGACGATCCGTTCGGCCGGGCAGACGCTCTCGGTGCCTGGGCGGCTGACGAGCCGGTCGTACGAACTGGCCGGGTGGGCGTTTCCCGGACGTACCAGCATGGCGCCACGAGTGCGTTGGGGACCGGGCGGCCCGTCCGGGCGCGGTCCGAGCGGCATCACCGGTTCGGCGCTCCAGGTGCGGGCGGGAGTCCCGCTCACCATCGCCGCGTGGGTGGGCCGGGACGCCGAGGTCGGCGACGACGAGCGCCCGATCAACATCAAGTGGTTCAAGCACCAGGGACCGGGAGCGGTCACGTTCGACGAACGGACCACCGCCCTCGAGTGGGAGGCCCTGGGCGTCGATGGTGCGCGGGTCGCGACCACCGCGACCTTCGCGGAGCCTGGCGCCTATCTGTTGCGTCTGCTGGCGTTCAACGTGATCCGGGAATTCGAGTTTCAGTGTTGCTGGACCAACGGGTTCGTGCCGGTTACAGTCACACCGTGATCGGTCGGCCAAGGGAGCAGAAGACGATGGCGAAGGCAGACAGCTTCGATAGCGAGCGGTGGGGCCGGGTGTCGTGCGCCGGGCTGGCGATGGCGCTGACGCTGACTCTGGGTGGGGAGGCAATCGCCCAGACCGCCGCCGCGGGGGGGGGCGGGGAGGCCGACACCACCCCGACCTTCAGCCGGGACGTCGCGCCGATCTTGCAGCGGTCCTGCCAGCACTGCCACCAGCCGACCGGCATCGCGCCGATGTCCCTGCTCAGCTACCGCGAGGCGCGTCCCTGGGCGCGCAGCATCCGGGAGAAGGTGGAGCGCCGCCTCATGCCGCCCTGGCACCTCGACACGACGGTCGGTATCCAGGACTACAAGAACGACATCTCGCTGACCGAGGCCGAGATCGACACGGTCGTGGGCTGGGTGGACGCCGGCGCGCCGGAGGGCGATCAGGCTGATCTCCCCGGGCCGCTCGAGTTCCCGCGCGCCGACGCCTGGCAAGTGGAGACGGCGCTCGGGCGTCCCCCGGACTTCATCGTGCGGTCGACGCCCTACACGGTGGTGGCTAACGGCCAGGACCAGTGGTGGGAGCCGCAGGTGGAGTTCGAGGGCTTCGACGCGCCCCGCTACATACGCGCCGCCGAGTTCAAGCCGTCTTTCCCCGGTGGCATGAAGGTGGCGCACCATGGGCATGCCACCCTGCGGGGCAAGGAGCCGGCCGACGGGGAGGCGCGCCCGCCGTCGGTGCGGCTCGTGGGGATGGGCATCGGTAAGCGGTTTGACCTGTTGTCCGAGGGGGTCGGCAAGCTGCTGCCTCCGGGGCCGGCCACGGTCCGGTTCAACCTCCACTACTTCCCAGTGGGGGAAGAGGTCACCGACGTGATCGACGTCGGAGTCTGGCTCTATCCCGAGGGCGAGGTGCCGAGCAAGATCACGGCCGGCGAGCGACAGTTCTATGTGGACGGCACGCACCGCGAGCGGCTGCGGGCCAGCGACATCCTCATTCCGCCGCATGGCAGCCTGGTGCTCGAAGATCAGTACGTCATGGAGCAGCCGGCGCTGGTCCAGAGCTTCCGGCCCCACATGCACATGCGGGGCACCGAGATGTCGATGACGGCGCTCTATCCCGATGGCCGTCGCGAGCTGCTGAGCAGCGTCAACCGCTACGACCACAACTGGCAGATCGCCTACGTCTACGACGACGACGCCCAGCCGCTGCTGCCCCAGGGCACGGTGCTCATGCTCCGGGCGAAATGGGACAACTCGGCCGCCAACCGGATCAACCCCGATCCGGACCAGTGGGTGGTGTTCGGGGCGCGCGGCGTCGACGAGATGTCGCACGCCTGGATCGGCATCACCTATCTGAACGACGCGGAATACGAGGAGCTCGCCGTGGCCCGCGCGACCGCTGACACCGAGACGTCGCCGTAGCACGCGCAGGCTGCCCAGAGGCGGTTTCCGGAGCGCGGATGCACCGCCCGAACACCGGGGACGTGGCTGGCGCCGCCGCTTCCGGGTCTGGATGTCGTGAGTCGCCCCATCCTACGAGCACGTCACGGCGAGCGCGGGATCGTGTCCGACGATCGAGACGATGCGCCAGCCATCGGTGGTCTTGACGAGCGTATAGGTCCAGCCGTACTCACCGAACACGCTGCCGTCCTTGCGCGAGCGCACGCCGCGGCCGCTGACGATCGCGGCACTGGCGCCGAGGACGCAGATATTACGGTCGGGCATGTCCGAACCCCCGTACCCCTGGGCGTCGAGACGCGCCCACGCGTCGGCGACCCACTGACGGACCTCGTCCTGGGTCCCCAGCGCGCTGCCGTCTCCTCGGAGATACGGCACGTTGTAGGCATGCCTGGAGATCTCGTCGGCGGCACCCACCGAGTACCAGGCGTAGTCCTGATCGAAGAACGTGTCGATCTCGGCGCGTAGCGCCTGCCCGGTGGAGGCATCCAGCGGCTGGGCGCCTGCCGGCGTCTCCATGGCCAGGAGTGCCACCACCATCACGGGAGCCGTCAACCATCGTGTCATGCCCATCTCTCTTTCGTCTCTGTCGCCAAGCGGCCCGGGACCGCGGGCGTCGATCAGATCGTTCGGTCCCCGTGGTCATCACGATTCGCCGGTATACTGCGGAGCGCGAACTCCGTCACGTCCGTGTCGCGCTATATCGTGACCCTGGACGATGGTCACTGCGGAGTCAAGGCCCGGGTCGAGTCTTGCTCTCCGGGAGGCAGGGGGAGCAAGACGAAAACAGGAGAGACCGACATGAGCATCCCTGCGCCCGCTCGTCCCCAATGCTCGATCCCGCTCATCCTCGCCCTCGGCGCCCTACTGCTTGCCCCCGGGTTGGTGGCCGCGCAGGGGCCGGGGGTCGAAGGCGGCCAGTGGACCTACCTCGGCGGCGACGCGTGGCATACGCGCTACACACCAGCGGCCGAGATCACCCGTGACAACTTCGAGGAGATGACCCTGCTCTGGCAGTTCGACGCCGGGAGCTTCGGTCCCAGCACGTCGAGGGCGACCCCCTCGTATGTCGACGGCAAGCTGATCACGGTGACCGGCGAGCGTCGCAATGTCGTTGCGCTGAACCCGAAGACGGGCGAGTTGCTCTGGAGCTTCACCGAGCCCAACACGCATCGCTACGAGTACTCGATGCGCAAGGGCTACGGAAAGGGCGTGGCCTACGCGGAGGTCCCCGGCCGTGGCGGCGTCGTGTTCATCTCGAGCCCTGGCTTCTTTCTGTGGGCGCTCGACGCCGACACCGGTCAGCCGCTCGCAGATTGGGGCCAGCCGATCGCGGTCCCGGGCTTCTCTCAGACCGGTGGCGTCGACATGGTCGCCGACCTGATCCGGGGATGGGGACCGTGGGAGAGCTGGGACGGCCCCTACGACCCCTATACGGGCATTCCACAGGCGATCGGCTACATCACGTCGTCGTCACCACCGATCGTGGTGAACGACACGGTCGTGGTCGGCAACTCGGCGGAGCAGGGCTACAACCAGACGCGGGTCGAGAACGTCCCGGGCGACATCCTGGCCTACGACGCGGCGACGGGCGCCTTCAAGTGGAAGTTCCACGTGATCCCGCGGCCGGGCGAGGTCGGCCACGAGACCTGGGAAGACGACGCGTGGGAGTGGACGGGCGACATCTCGTCATGGGCGCCCATGACCGCGGATCCTGAGCTCGGGCTGGTCTATGTCGTGACCAACGGCGTGACCATTGACTACTACGGTGGGCACCACCCGGGTGACAACCTGTTCAGCACCGCCGTGATCGCGCTCGACGCCGACACCGGCGAGCGGCGCTGGCACTACCAGTTCATCCACCACGACATCTGGAACTACGACACCTCGCAGCCGCCGCTGCTGATGGATGTGGCGGTTGACGGCCGCCAGGTCCAGGGGCTGTTCCAGGCGACGAAGCAGGGGTTCCTCTACGCGCTGGACCGGGAGACGGGTGAGCCGATCTGGCCGATCGAGGAGCGGGCCGTGCCGGGGTCGACGGTGCCCGGCGAGCAGCTCTCGTCGACACAGCCGTTTCCCACCAAGCCCCCGCCGTTCGATCTGCAGGGCCGCGACGCGAGCATGCTGATCGACTACACGCCGGCGATCCGCGAACGCGCGCTCCAGGTCGCACGGGACAACGATCTGTTCGCGCCTCTGTTCGCTCCACCGACGGTCCTGGGTGACCCGGCCGGTCCCGCCTGGTTCTGCCCGAGTGACGCCGGCGGCGCCAACATCTTTGGCAACGTGGCGGCGGACCCGACCAGCGGCCTCATGTTCGTCCCGTCGACGAACCGATGCGGGCGGCACTCCGTGATGCCTGCCATCGAGTCGCCACTCGACAGCCCCGAGCAGACCGGCAGGGACTACTCCGAATGGTCGAACGCCGCCGGTCCCGGCGCCCGCGGGTCGCGCGTCGAGCAGACGGTCGACGGGCTGCCGATCTGGAAAGGCCCGGACGGGCGCATCGTCGCCTACGACCTGAACCGCGGCGAGATCAAGTGGACCATCCCCCACGGCGACGCGGCGCAGGATGACCAGGACGCCATCCGGAACCACCCGTTGCTGCAGGGGGCGGAGATCGACGAGTCGGTCTACAACCGTGGCCGCGGGGGGCAGGCGACGCTGGTGGTCTCCCCGACGCTGCTGTTCGCGACCGGCGTGACCTCCGACAACACGATGTCGCTCTTCGCGATCGACAAGGACACGGGCGAGCGCGTGGGTCAGATCGAGCTGCCCAGCCTGCCCCGCTACGGCATGTCGAGCTGGGAGCACGACGGGCACCAGGTCATCCTGGTTCAGCTCTCGGATGGGCTGGCGGCGTTCGGGTTGCCGGCGGCGATGCCGGAGGCAGGGGGGCACTAGACATCAACGCGGCCTTCACTGTCATTCCTCGACCCGGCGATACTTCCGAAGGATCTGACGAAGGGCGCCGTCCTCGTCCATGGGGCCAAGGACGAACGTGTTGTTCACAAGGTCGTAGTCCCATCGGAGCCCGGTCCCTCTGACATCCCTCAGAACGAGGAAATCACCCTCGATCGTGAGGTCGTACGAGCGCATGTCGGGCAGCTCGTGCGTCACGCTGAGTTCCGTGTCGCGAGCCGATGCCCCCCGGAGATCCTCCGAGCGCTCGTAACCGTAAGTCCAGGTCATCGGCCCCCACCGGTAGCTTCCGTAGCCCGCCGTCGATTCAAAGGCGTTCGGCCCGGTCGTCTGCGTGCGGTGGCGCGTCGCCATCACGTGCCCGTCGTACACCATCCACAGGCCTTCCATATCGGGTGACCGGACGACCTCGCCTCCGCTGTGCCACTCGACAAGCCGCCAGGTCCCTTCGATCACTGCTCGTACGTGCGTCGGGGGGCGAGTGTCCTGCGCCACCGCCTCGGTAGGCTGTGCGAGCGGCGCGAACGTCGATGCGACAACCGTCAGCGTCAAGACCCAGGCCCGGTGTCTGTCTGTCATCTCGCCTCCTCCAAATCGAGCCGTGAGCGGCGCGACCAGCGCGCCCCTCAGCGGAACCCGATGACTGTCCCCTCGCGCGCCGCTACGGTAGCGCGACTGCGACGAACCTGACAAGGCCAGAATCCCCGTAGCGCTCCTGCCCTCGGATGAAGACCGGGTCTGGATGTCGTCGGCCACCATCCGGCATTGCGGACGGACCGCACATACGTTACCGTCGAGCGCATGCTGGCAGGAAGCGGTACCACGAGTAGAGGGGGCGGGCGCCTGCATCGGCATTACCAAGCCGCGCTATACTCACCGTTTCGTTCCTACTGAATGTTTGGAGACGGATATGGCACTCGCGAATGGCACGAGTGTCGGTATTCATTCGAAGGGGGAATCATGAAGAACTGTCTGATCGGATTTGTCGCCGTTTCGAGCTTCGCGTTTGCCGGTTGTGATGCTCTCGCGCAAAACGCACCCCAGCTCATACGAGCCATGGAGATTCACGTCAAGCCCGGGCAAACGGCGGCGTACGAGGCGGCCCGTCGGGATCTCATCGCACACCTCCGTGCTACGGGGTCGCCATTCGGTTTCACTGAAAGCCGCGGTGAGAACCAGGTCTACAGACGACTCACACCGCTGGAGAACTACGCAACCCTCGATGCCATCAGCGCCCGCAGGGCAGAGCACCCGGTGTCGCCGGATATTCTGGTCCGACTCGACGCCGCCGTCGAGCACATTAGCTTCTCGGTCGTGCGAACGCGACCCGATCTCGGGTATCAGCCAGCGACCCCGCGACTTAGCCAAGACGAGGTCGGTCTCTTGCGCTATGGATTCCTCTATTTTCGACGTGATGCCAGGGCTGAAGTCGAACCACGGCTGAAGGCCTTAGCTGCAGTGCTTGAGCGCAATAATTCGCCAAATGGGATGGGGGTAGCGCAGGTCGTGTCCGGCCCGGACACGCCGATGTATCTGCTTCGGTTTCCCGCTTTGGACGCCGGTGATTACTACCAGGAGCAGGCATCGCAGTCGCCGGAGATGGCCGCCGATGTCCAGGCCGCGATCGCTGATCTCAGACAGCTCTATCGACGCTTTGAGATATCACTTAATACGGTTGTTCCGGAACTTTCGTATCAGCCCAATTAACGCATGTTTTAAGGAGAGAGGCAATGCCAGTGGGGCGCCGTGGAAATCCGTAGTCCGCCTAGGGGGGAGGGCGCCCATCCGCTTGTTTACCAAGAGTCTCGAGCGTTCAGGGAGCCAGGAGTCCTCATCATTTGCCATACTGCTTCTCGGACGGCTGAACGCTAAGTAGGCGTTGGTACGTCGATGAGCCTGATCAGGGAGAAGACACCATGTTGTACATGATGGAATGGGCGTTGAAATCAGATAGTTACGATAAAGCACATAATCGATTCCTTGAAGAGGCAGCGCCTATGCCTGAGGGAGCGACGTTGCTCGGGCGCTGGCACGCACCCGGTTCGGTCAAGGGCTGGCTACTGGTGGAAACGGACAAACCGGAGACCATCTATGTTCATGCGGCAGAATGGGGTGACGTCATTGGTTGGGAAACCACGCCGGTGTTTACCGATGAACAGGCCGGAGCATCAAGCGTCGAAGGACGTGGTCGTCGATAGTGGGTCTGACCCGGTTCCGTGGACAGCTACGGACTTGGGGCTCAAGCGCTCTGCGGCAATTGTCTCCTCAGCGCCTCGCTCTCGGTCAGGGGTAGGATCGGGGGCCTACACCACATCGTCTTGAGCCGAGAGACCCGCATGACGCACGCCACCCGGTTCGTCGCCGTCGCCGTCCTGGTCGCGCTAGTACTGTTGAACGTGTCGTGCGAGTCGCAAACGCCGGAGATCGATGCGCTGCGGGTGCGAGCTGAGGCCGGTGATGCTGAGGCGCAGTTCGACGTCGGGTTCAGGTACGGCACCGGTCGAGGCGTCCCGCAGGACGACGTCGAGGCGGGCGCGGCATCGGCATCCACCGAGTCGTAGCTGGCGCCGTCGTCGGTGTCGGCGTCCCAGGGACAGGCCGACGCGCAGCACAACCTTGGGATCATGTACGGCACTGGTCGAGGCGTCCCGCAGGACTATGTGCAGGCGCACATGTGGGTCAACCTCGCGGCCTCACGAATGACCAGAGGGATGCATCACGATGAGTGACTTCACCTTGACCGTGAACGGTCAGACGCACACCGTGGACGTGGACCCCGAGACGCCGCTGCTCTACGTGCTGAGCGACGATCTCGGCCTACGCGGACCGAAATACGGCTGCGGCCTGGGTCAGTGCGGGTCCT
>Ga0310123_10003901_pt1 | contig 11404 bp, 8 predicted proteins | sample CB6_AW_1057_MG_FD_203505 | JGI IMG/M metagenome (GOLD analysis project Ga0310123, IMG submission 203505) | Marine microbial communities from Western Arctic Ocean, Canada - CB6_AW_1057 | ecosystem: Environmental > Aquatic > Marine > Oceanic | place: Canada: Western Arctic Ocean | collected... | reverse complement strand
AGATTCTGTATTATGGGTATTGTAGTCGCACTCGCTGTTGGGCCACCAGTTCTGGCGGCGACGCCTATCGCCTTGCACTTGGGGCAAAACAACCCGGTGACTGATGAGGGTTGGTTCATTAATTCCTCGGGTGGCACTGGCGCGCCCGGTAGCGAGGGGGGCGTCGACTACTGGGAAACCAACACGACCGGCAGCCAAAGGCAGTCGTATCAGTTCGACCTGACCTCGGGGGTCGACAATAGCAGTCCGTGGGAGTTCGGTGCCACGCTGAAGGTCGTCGCGCACGACCTTCCGTTGGGCAATATCCGGATGACCCTGTATGATAATCTGGATCGATGGGACTTTGTGTTTACGGAGACTGAAATCGCCTGGAAAACCGAGAGCGGCTTCACGACGAGTCCCATCAGTTTCAACACAACCGATGACTACCACACTTACAAGATTGTGTACGATCCGAGCGGGGACGGCGGCAACGGATCGGGGGACCTGTTCATCGATGACGCCTTCCAGCAGACCTTCGTCCGAAGTGATATCCAAGACGGAACCGGCACGTTTGTCCGCTTTGGCGATAACTCTGGAAGTTCAAGCGGTACCACGACCGCGCGCTGGAGCGAAGTGTACTTCCCCGCGCCGATCCCGGAGCCTGCAACGCTGCAATTGTTGTTGATGGGTCTTGCCGGCGCGATGCTGATTTGGCGTCGGCAGAGGGCTTGACGATTCCTCGAGAGGTCAAGAAGATACCGTGTGTTAGGAGGCGTGCGGCCTGAGTCGGCAGGCGGAGTGGATCTCTTGGCGCTCGCCGGGCAATCGGTTAAAGTGAAGTTTCAGTTGAACGATACATCGCTGTAACAACAACGATGCATCGCTGTACAGTTTTCGTTTTTCCTCCGCGGTCCCTGAGCCAGCAGCGAGTGGCGTGTGCTTGTCCATGGCAACGGTGTTGGTCTTCTGCGGTGGCTGTCGGCTATGGCGTCGGAGCATGACCGCAGAAGAAGGGAGCGCATGATGAGCATCAGGAAAGGTTTCACGCTTGTCGAGCTGTTGGTGGTTATCGCGATCATCGGGATTCTGGTCGCGATGCTGTTGCCGGCCGTGCAGGCGGCCCGCGAAGCGGCCCGCCGGGTCCAGTGCACCAACAACCTCAAGCAGATGGCGCTGGCGTGTCATAGTTTCCACGACAACGTCAGACGCTTTCCCCCAGCCCAACATGAGGTCATAGCGGGGGAGGGGAACTGGGCTTGGTCAGGGCTCATCCTCCCCTTCATTGAGGAGAAGGACGCCCAAGATTTGATCGATTGGAAATACAATGGTGCCTCCAGCAAGAACGCCGAGGCGATCCGGACGCTCCTGCCCTTCTACCAATGCCCCACCAATCCAGAAAACCAATTGGTGACCTGCTGCAGCAATATCCCCGGTCTCGCGGATGCCGCCGAGACGAACTACCTGTGCATTTCCAGCACCCTAGACAACTTTAAGGGACGGGGATGGGAAGGAGAGCCCGGCCTGGGGATCATGTACGAATCCTCAGATACGGCGGTCAAGAAAGTCACGGACGGGACTTCGCACACGCTGCTGCTTAGCGAAGGGGATATCGACCAGGACGATCCATGGAAGATCGCGCATTCCGGTTCCGGGGATCCCTACTGTGGAGGCGGGAACTGTGTCGTAGGCCACTTCTGGCGGGCCAACACCGCGGCCACCACTTACTATGGGATCAACAGCGGCACGGGATTCGCGGAGCACGGAATCGAAAGCGAGCATCCGGGCGGGGCCAACTTCGCCTTCGCTGACGGCCATGTGACGTTCATCAAGGAAACGATCGACAATCCGACGCTCTGGGCACTGACCACGTATAACGGCGAGGACGACATCGGCGTGCATGACTAGGAACGCCCCGGTGTAGCGGATGCCGCCGAGATGAACTACCGGTGCGCCACCAAGGAGACTCCCATGGCGAGGCAGGCACGCAAAGGGCGCGGCGCCCCTCGCTGGGCTCCGGCCAGCGGGAGGAAACGGCTCACGGTTTTCGCACTCCTCAGTTGCTCGCTGCTGCTAGCCGGGTGCGGCGATGCCGAGTTGCCGATGCAAGTGATCCATGGAACGGTCACCTGCGGGGGGGAGAAGCCGAACGAGGGGCGCGTAGAGTTTGTCCCGATCGAGGGAACACCGGGCCCAATCAGCTTCGGACGCATCTCCAACGGAGAGTACCGGATTGACGCACGTGGAGGAGTGCCCGTAGGCAAACATCGCGTCAAGGTGATGGCGCTGAAATATACGGGTCGCCAGGTCCAGGTTGAAGGAATTGAGGACGGTGAGCTGGAAACCACCGAAGAGACAACGCACATGGAGCCACCTGAATACAGCAGCGACAACTCGCCGCTGATTGTTGACGTAGCATCGGCTTCCCGTGGCCGCATCGACATTGAGATTCCTGCCCGATAGTCCTTCCGATTCCTCCAAGAGAAAACGAGATGGAAGGCACTTTACCCGCCTGTTCCACAAGGCATTCATCCGACCGGGCCTGGACCGCAAGAACTGGCACGAACGGGCACTGATCGCCGGACCGAATTGGGTCCCCACCGGTGAAGGCGAAATGTCCACGTATCTCGTCGAGAATTACCGCACCGAACAGGTTCACGTTCGCCGCATGACACTCCGTGAAGACGGGTTTGTCTCGGTGCAGGGGCCCTCCTCAGGTGGTGAGCTGATCACCAAGCCATTGCTGTTTGAAGGCGGTGAATTGACCATGAACTACAGCACCGCCGCTGCGGGCGACATTCGCGTCGAGATTCAGGACGAAAACGGCCAAGCGATTGAAGGATTCACGCTGGAGGATTGTCCGCCGATCTTCGGCGACGAGCTGGACGGGCCTGTCCGCTGGAAGTCGGGTGCCGACTTGAGCGAGCTGTCGGCAGTGCCGGTCCGCCTGCGTTTTCTCCTGCGGGATGCCGACCTGTTTGCCATCCGTTTTCACTGAACCACGGCGCGTAAGGCGAGCGGCAGATGAGTTCGTACCTGCCGTAGCGAAAGTCGCCAAGACTTTCGGCGGTTGGTGCGGAATTCCGAAACTCTTGGCGAGTTTCGCTACGGGTAAATTCTCATCTGCCGCTCGCCTAAAGGAGCATTTTATGTTAGGGGGGTAGTCATCTAAGCCATTAATCACGAAAACAGATCAACGTGTTTCGAAACGGGCTGATACACGCGAAAGGCCCTTCTGCCGCCACCCCGCTCAAGCATGGCCGTTCTTCATTCCAGCCACCAGGAGTAGAATTGGCCGTTGCGGAGCGTGAATCGCAGACTCACGGTTTGGCCGTTAAGATCGGCGAGTCCACTTTCGGCCCACTGAACCGGTTCCTGCAACAGATCGCCCGTCAGTGAAGCGGTTCGAGCGACGATGTCGCCGTCTCGATCCAACAATTCGACGTGAAGTTTCCCGCGAGGCGCATGGACATTGACCAGCAATTTGCCGCTGGGCAGCTTGAATGGCTTTGTGAGAACTGTCCCTTGCTGCTCACCAGCATCGAGCGACACGAATCCATCGCGGCGCAATACCGCCAGGCACATCGCACTGTGTGTGTCTTCCAGCCAGTCGGCGCGTTCGGATTCGCTCAGTGTGGACACATCGCGCGGACTGCCGTCGGACCAGCGGCTGTGTTGGGGAACTCGGCGCTTGTTGCCGCCGTAGTAGAAACGAACCTCGTCGCCGTGCTGGATGATGCCGTTGTAGGCGGCCAGTTGCAGTCGGTCGTAGTTGCCGACAAGTCCCTGGGTCAGCGGCGACGGTTCTAAGAACGGCTGCCGGTCGCCCAAGCGATTCCAGTCCTTCAGATCGCGGCTCATAGCAAGCTGGATCAGATTGAAGCCGTCCGCGTTGGTTCGCTCTGGCAGACGTTGACCGGTGGGGTAATAGACGGTGATGAGCCCCAAATAAATGCCTTCGTATGCGATGACGCCAAAGTTGTAACACTCGGCCTGCCACGTAGGGATGTGACGCTCGCCCTCTGGACGCTGCCAGCCGATGGCCGGGTCGGGATCGACAAACAGCGGCTTGGCCAGCGCCGGATTGGCCAACCGCCGGCGGATAATGTCGATTGCCATCGTCTGGTCACGGTCTTTGTCCATCCCGAACATAAAACGTGGCTCGGACCACTGGACGAAATCCTTGCTAAACGAAACATCGTACGAGCGACCCACGGTGTTCGGATTCCCCCTCTTCAATAGCGCCATGAAAGAACGGTTCTCACGACCGAAAGCCATCGTCCCCGCATCGCTGGAAGGAAGCCGCGCGTCCAGCTTCTTCCAGTGCAGGCAGTCCGCGCTCACGACGGGAACCCGGCCGCGCGGAACGGTCAGCAAGCCTTTGTAGCGGCGCTTGGGATCAGGGTCGTCCGGATCGAACACGACATGAACAAGACGGCGGTTGTCGGGAGTCGGAAACAGGTTGTTTTGCTTCGAGCCGTCGAACTCGACCAGAGCCAGCATTGGCTTCTCCCATTGGACGCCGTCTCTGGAAATCGCCAGGGCGTATTCATGCCCTCGCTTGCCCTTGTATCCGTCATAACGACATTCGTAGACCTGTTTGAAAATGCCTTCTTCAGGAATCCACATCGGCGGCGAAAAGATACCGATGTAGACGCCTTCCCACGGCTCTTCGGCCTTCAAAACCGGCCCCTGTTTTTGGGGCTGGTGCATTGTCCGTTTCAGGCCTTCGATGCGCTCGACGATGTGGTCGTCAAGAAACAGTTGCCGTTGGCCTGGCTTTAGCTCGATCGGTTCGTCCTGTTGGGCGCATGCGCCAGCGACAAACAACGCGAGCAGAAAACTCGTGATCAGAATTGGCTTTATCATAGTGCTACTCCTGTTCTGGTAGCGGAAGTCGTGAGACTTCCGGCTCGGCAAGTCTCACGACCGCGGCTCTTGCACAGAACGGAATTGAAACGCATAGAGCTTGGCGGCGCGCATCCGGATGCGCAGTTGTACCGGCCTTCCGGCCAAGTGACTCAGGTCCGATTTGCCGTTCCACGTGACAACCTGCGAGATAGCATCGCCGGAAAAAACGTCGCAATCGCTTTGGGAAAAGCCGGGGATCTCGTCCCCGCTGGCAGCGTCCACGACTTCGACGCTGATCATCCCACCGCTTGCGCTGGTGTGAGCGTTGATCACGAGGCGGTCGCCTGTGAACGTCAATGGTTTGGTGAGAACCGATCCATCGCCTGCCGCCAGCGAGACGAATCCGTCCAGTCTGAGCACGGCCAGGCCAATCGCGCTGGCTTGGTTTTCCCCGCGGCGGACAGCCCAGTGTCCTTTGCGATAACCGACATAATAGATCCAGATTTCTCCACGATCCTGGCGGACAACCGGCAGTTGCGAGACAAAGACCATGCCCGCATCGAAACTGCCCGCCGCGCCAAGGGGCAGGAATGTCCGGCGATCACCAATGCGCTGCCATGACTGGCCATCGCGGCTAAAAGCAAGCTGGATATCGATCGTGTCTAGCCAAGGCGTTGCGGCATTGCCTCGCCTGGGCGGCAGGTGCCGTTCCATACCAGGAAAAATGTGATAGACCGGCAGGAAAGCTAGATAGACATCTTCATAAGGCAGCGTCTCCATGGAATAGAATCCACTGATCCCCATGCCGTCGCGCTCGTCCGGCATCAGCAGAGTGTGTGGTCGGTTTACCTCGACAGGATCGCGTATTCGCCGAGGTGCGTCCCAGTGAAGGAAGTCTTCGCTGGTAGCAATACCGACCGATCTCGTCGGAGTTTTGGACGGGCCGGCACCAAGTTTGATGGGCGGTTTGAGCCGCATGTGAGCGACATATTTCTGCCGCTTCCGATCCCAAAAGACGACTTGATGCGTGTCGTTGTTGACATAGACAGGATTCACGTCGGGGTGCGGATAATCGGTCCAATGGATCCCGTCACTGGAAAACGCCGCCCAGACGCCCGATTGCGGCTTGGATCGGCGATACAGCATTTTATAGCGCTCTTCCGGCCGCTTGGCATGCCGATCTTTAAACACGCCGGGCGCGGTCGCGGGATGGGGACGGCCGAACACGAAGTTGTGCTTGCGTGTGGGCTTGCCCGACGCGGCTGGCGAGTGGTAGGGAAACTGCCCCACTTCCGGTTTTCGCCAACTCAATCCGTCATCGGACTCATAGTAGGCCAACAGTCGCTCAGACCAATCGTAATTGACGACTTGGTTCCACATCTTGAACCGACCGTGTTGCTCGTCGTAGATGACGTTGGTCGAATTGGCAAAGTGCATGTCGGCTTCCCAAGGTTGATCCATTTCGACGAGCGGGTTATGTGGAGATTTCAAAGGTTGGTTGAGCGTGCGGAAAACGCCTTCCCTACTCTCCAGGATAAAGTCGTCGAGAAACAACTGCCGCCGGGAACCGATGTCGAGGACACCTGATCGTTCAGCAGCAAGAATACCTGCCGGCAAAAGGGCGCATCCCGCGGTGCTGAATCCGAAAGCACTCGCGGACCTCAACCAGTCGCGACGTGAGATTTGGCCTCTATCCTTCATCGCTTGTTACTCCTGGAGGTTGACGACGCAGTTATATCGCGTACAAAGTGCTCGTCATGCAGCAACCGCTTCATGACGCGATCACCCTTCAACCCGGGCCGCGGGGGATACAACGCCGTGATCCTGCTGGAGCTGGCGGCTGCGTCGGCCATGCGACGCGCCTCGGTCAGATTGCGGGCCATCCGCGCCTGGCAAAGTACGTGTTTTTCCACTTCGAGCGCCAAGAGCGTCGCCGGCATGTGCAGCGGTGGCGGTGTCGCAATGATTACCGCGTCGGTATCGGAGCTGTGAACAACGTCCTGCCAGTTTTTCTGGACTGACTGAAAGCCAAACTCGCGGGCCACTTCACTCGCCTTGTCGATGTTGCGCGACCAGACCGAAGACAGCAATACTTCCGGACAGTTCTGCAAGGCAGGCAGATGGCGACTACGTGCCACGCCACCGGCGCCAAGAAGACCAATTCGAATTTGTTGCATTAAAGTAATCTCATTGTAGTGCCCGCTGCCAGCGGGCTGGACTGCACGCAAGCTGCGTGCACTACGCCTATTCGGTCCAAATTGCATAAAGGCTGGCGTCCTTCAGATGGATCTTCAGTCGAATGGTGCGGCCCGCCAGCCAGGTCAGGTTGACATCTTTCTTCCAGCGAACCGGCTGGCGGACGCCGTCTCCGGTTACGGGATGCGAAGTGCCAAGCGCCCGGCCAAATCCATCGAGCATTTCGACCGAGGCGTTGCCTCTTTCTTTGCAAGACACATTGAACAACAATTGTTTGCCGTGAAGTTTGAGCGGTTTGGTGATGACGTATCCGCCCTGGCCGCCGGCATCCAGCGAGACGAAGCGATCCACTTGCAGTGTCGCCACGCCCGTGGCACGTTGTCGGCGCTGGCCGCTTTCGACCCAGCCGTCCTGAACTTTGCGCAGTGCTGTGACACCGTAGGGAAAATTTTCGCCCCAATAATAGACCCAGAGCTTATCCCCTCGTACGACGGGCGCCACTGGAATGCTCAGGTGACTGTCCCAGGCCCCCGGCTTGCCCCGTTCGAAGAATGGTGCACCTGGGAACAGTCGCGTCCAGCCAGTGCCGTCGCGGCTGAACGCCAGCTCCGCATCGGCCCCTATCCAACCCTCCTTACCCCTCTCGAAGACCCAGAGCCAACCCAAGTAGATTCCTTCGTACATGAAAGCTGCCAGCCCTTTGAAGTGTTTACGACGCTCGTGGGGACCGGGAGCCAGTACGGTTTCTGGTGCCGACCAGCTAAGAAGGTCGGGGCTGGTGGAGCGGCCCACCGAGTTGGGGCCGCCAGGCATTCGCACGAAAAACACATAGCGCTGAATTCGAGGATCCCAGCCCATGAGATTTCCGTTGTGGGGCTTTCGAAACCAGGGTTGTTCGTCCCCGTTCAGTCGCCAGTGGATGCCATCGTTGGAGTATGCTTTCGTGATAGCGCTCCGGCCGTCAAAGACGTCGACATAAGTCATCTTGTAGCGGCGATTTGGATCCGTATCTCGCGGGTCTTTGATCACATTCACCCGACGCATCCAGGTCTCGCCCCAGGGCATGATGTTGTTGCGGCGAGAGCCGTCCCACTCGACCAGTCCCAAGTTCGGCTTCGTCCAACGATAACCGTCTTTGGATTCGGCATAGCAGGCCTTGTAAAGGATTCCCGCATAGGCCTCCTCGTCCAGAAGCGAGGCCATGTACCACATGCGGAACTTACCCATCTGCTGGTCGAAGATCACCGGCCGCCCGTTTGGATAGGCAGTCCATTTCTCCCAGGAGCGGTCCCCCACGATAATTGGGTTCCCAGTGAAGCGTCGGGGTTGGTGCAGAACTCGTTGGACATTCTCCTGGGACTCGAGCAAATAGTCGTCCAGTAGCAACTGCTTCTGGTCTCCTACCTCGATCGCTGCAACCAACGGTTCGCGCGGACAGCATTTCTTCAGGGGAAGCAGCGCTTGTGTCACGAGAATCAGGATCAACGTCCATTCGTTCATCCAAGACCTACGCTCTGATCGGTCGAAGGCGCCCGCGGATATCAGCCAGTCGCATCTGGAAAACGGTGTCTCGTTCATATTGTCGTTTCCTTGGCGGGCAAGGGCAGGATGCGCGCTGATTCCTCAGATCGAGCGCGCCCATCACTGCTTGGGTGCAAGCAGTTGCTCCGGGCGCATGGCATAGATGTTCGGGATACCGATCAACCTGAACGCGTGGTCTTCGGCCGTGTCTACTGTTTCAATCCAGCACACTCGGCCCTGAAGCGCCGTCGCATCGACTTCGCGCTCGAGAGGCTTCTTCAGGCGCTTCTCTTCCAGGATCCGCTGGCCCTCTGGCCCGAAGAGCCGGAAGGTGGCGGGCTCGGACAGCTTCGCCCACATGGACAGGCGAAACTTCTCGGTCGCCTGGGGCACGTAGAAGAAGTAGCGGAAGACCTCATCCCTGCCTCGACATCCGTGTATCGAGTCCTCGGGAGAATAGAGCAGAACGCCTGAGTCACTGGGATGCACGCGGAACACGTTCCTGTGCGATGTGACCGCCAGGACCCAGGGCCCCGGCATGTTCGCCTCCACCGTCAGTTGCCGCGATTCGCGCAGCGGTATGTTGTCGATCAGCACTTCGGTCCCATCCGGCCGGAAGCAGCGGATCGCGGTTCCCGACAGATTGCTTCCCAGCTTGACGTTTCTGACGGCGAGCTCCACCTTGGTCTTCTCCCTCGCCAGAAAGACGAAGGTGTGCAGACGCCTCAACTGCCAGGCCGAGGGGGCCGGCGCGCTGGTCGGTAGCGCCGCTTTGGATACCGGCGTCCACGAACGTGCGCTGCGCAGGATGTGCTCGAGCTGATCTGGAACGGGCACGGGGAGTGGCGCGGGCCGAAGTGCCGACTCAAATGTGCCGCCTGAGGCAAGATACCTGTCCAGCTCGGCATTCACCGAGCGCAGAAGATCGACGACCGGGGGACGCGCCTCGGCCTGGCCGAACGCCTGGCCAAGGCTCCAGCACCAGTAACCCTGCGTGTGAATCGCGCGTCGGTACAAGTTGCCGCGGAGTGCCCGCAGCCGTTCCGGTGCATGAGTTGACGTGAGCCAGAGACCCGGAGTAAAGAGAATAGGGACCTCCGCTGCTCGACGAACGGAATCCCGATAACCAAGAAATTCCTCCTTGTCGAAACTTCCCGGGTATGTGCCTTCGGGGCCGACGAAGCACGGTGTCTGCGGCGTGGCGAAACCGGCCGCGGCCGCTTTGAACCAGAGCGAGTCTTTCCAAAGAAAAAACCCAAACAGCGTTCCCGGGTGAATGGCCTGGATGCGCTCGCGAGTCCGCTGGGTCAGGGACTTGATCCGCTCAAACTGGTGAGCCCTGAGGGCCTCGGTCAGCCCTCTTGCTTCGATCCACTTTTTCCGCTCCGCAATGGACAATCCGGTCAAGTCGAGGCGCCGCCCGTTCTCCTTGAGGAATTCCCCGAGCGCATAGTCGCCGAAGTCCACCCCTCCCGGGGCGCGGCCGCCGAACGCATACATTTCGGGATCGATGAGAAACCCATCGATCTGATACTCGTCCCCGCGAAGCAGCTCGGCGACGCGAAGGAATCGGTTCTCGACGACACGCGTCCAATAGATGTCGTCGGTGGGCGCCCACAGATCGCCGTTGTTGTAGCGACGGGGATTGTCCCGGATTCCCCCCTTGTAGTTCGACCCCGGAGAACGGCGGGATGGCCCATGGCTGCCCGCGGGATTGAGCATGTAGAACCAATGGAGTCCGAGCTGCTTCGCGAGGCGAGAGGACGGCTGCACAAGTTCGTAGCAGACGAGGGCCGTCGGTTTACGTCGCCCAGGCTTGAGACTCGCGGAAAGCGCCACGTCTCCGGCGGGGTCATTGGCAATCTCGAGGCGGCTGATGATTGCGTTCATGCCGCATTCTTTGGCGATCGGATAGTAGTCGAGCGAAGCACAGTAGTTGTAGCCCGCCCGGATCTTCTGGGTCCGAATCCAGGCCAGTCTCGGATGCAGCTTGGCCTCGACGCTTCCGCCGAGATCGTGCCTGCCCTGTTCGGCCAGCAGCGTCGTCTGCGAGCAGGTCAGGACGAGCGCAGTGAATAACAGCGGCATGGACCGTACCATCAGATGGCCTCCCATGTTAGCGTGGTCAGCATTCGTGAGACAGCGTTCTTGTCCATCATCAGTTGGCGGCTCAAAGCCAAGACGCCGACCGGTCCGCTCTCGCCAGGAGCGTTCAGAACATGGATCGCTTTGACCAGCGCGGCAATGTCCTGCTCATGCGCAGAGTCGCGTTACTTGTTGTCCACTTTAAGAGGTCGTATCATACTTTACAACAACGAATGACGAATTACAACATCGATAGCTTCAAGGGCATCTCGTTCGAGACAACAATGGACGCTGAGGCCGTGCGACGAATTATACGAATTCCGAGAAACCACCCGATGACGCCCGTCCACTGCGTCCTGCTGCTGATCTTCGGCCTTACGGCTGCGGGAGTGCAGGCCGAGAAACCGCTTGACATCGGAGAGCAGAAGCAACTCCTGATCGACGACTTTGTTGTTCAGTCGATGCACGGTCTGGAGCGTGTCCTGCACGCACCCCGGCGCTATCACGGAAACCCCATCCTTACGGGCAGCAAGCCCTGGGAGAACTGGAGCGCCTATCTGAACGGTCGAAACGTGCTGTATGACCAGCAGAGCCAGGTGTTCAAGATGTGGTATCTCTCTCCGGCTTTTGATAAGAACTCCCCAAGCGGCTTGCGCTACCGGACGTGCTACGCCGTCTCGAAAGACGGGATCCACTGGACCCGGCCCAATCTCGGACAGGTGCAGTGGAATGGCTCGCGGGCTAACAACATCATCCGGTGGGGTCAGCATTG
>Ga0310123_10003900_pt1 | contig 11405 bp, 9 predicted proteins | sample CB6_AW_1057_MG_FD_203505 | JGI IMG/M metagenome (GOLD analysis project Ga0310123, IMG submission 203505) | Marine microbial communities from Western Arctic Ocean, Canada - CB6_AW_1057 | ecosystem: Environmental > Aquatic > Marine > Oceanic | place: Canada: Western Arctic Ocean | collected... | reverse complement strand
GGCGATACCAGCACGAGGACCGGCGTAGTTGAGAAAGGGGCCATCCGGCGGCCCCCTGCTGAGTGGAAAGAGCTGCTAACGGAGCGTCAATACCAAATCGTGCGTCACAAGGGGACCGAGTTCGCTTTTACAGGGGAGTACAACAAGCTGTACGATCCCGGTCTCTACCGCTGTATCGCTTGCGGGACGGCCCTGTTCAGCTCGGAAACTAAGTTTGATTCCGGTACCGGCTGGCCCAGTTTCCGGACACCGATCGCCGGGAAAAATATCAAGACAAAGAAGGATCGCAGCCTCGGTCCGCCCCGAACAGAAGTCCTGTGTGCGCGCTGCGACGGCCACCTCGGCCACCTGTTCACGGACGGCCCTCCGCCTACGAATCTTCGCTACTGTCTCAACTCAGCGGCCTTAGCGTTCATATCGCGGGAGAAGCCCCGGAACTCTCCAGACTGAGCAGAGGGTCGTGGTTCAAACGAAGGTTTGGAATCGGTCTTTGATGATTCCGATGACCGCATCGGGATCCCGGTGCCACCAGTTGCCGGCCGAGAAGATTTCGACTGAGGCTCGTAGCACACCATCGTCGGGTGGATGGCCAGCCGTTCGCAAGAATGAAGTCGCCGGCGCCGAAGATTTGTGACGACATTTATCACCAATTTAATAAGGTACACAATCAGCGTTATTGTTTAAAACAATTCCTGATGTTGTGGACTAATGATCAACCTTTTCTTCCATAAAGGGCTCAACCAGGTTACACTGGTAGTACCTGTGGCAAATCGTACAGACTGTTCTCTGGCCGACGCTATCATCCGCCTGCAGAAACTCGATCTCGACCAACGCCTGCGAGTGACCGTGGAAGAGGCCTGGAATCTGCTGAGCGATGGCCACCAGCTCGAAGCCGAAGCGCTGGTAGAGAACGTCAACGCGCGCGTTCGGCAGACTCAAATTCTTGAACAGGCTAACGCTTCCCCGACGTCTTCCTTTTCTTGACACCGGCCAGCCGGAAACAGACCGGGGTACGTGATTCGACAGGGATTCTTCCTGGTGCGAAAACCCACCTGCACGCATTTACGCTATCGGGCCCGCTTGGCGGATCTGTTCAGATGCGGCGCTAAATCCGGAGAAGTTTTCTTGGAAACGCCTCGCCAGTCCAACGGCAGCTTCATCGTAGGCTGTCGAGTCCGCCCACATGGCGCGCGGATCGAGTTTGTCCGCCGGGACACCAGGACAGCTTGTGGGAACGACGACTCCAAATATTGGGTGCGGTACGAAGCCGGCATTGTCGAGCGCGCCCGAGAGCGCGGCTGCAAGCATGGCGCGCGTGTAAGGGAGGTCCATCCGCTTCCCGACGCCGAAACCTCCGCCTACCCAGCCCGTGTTGACCAGCCAGCAAGTCGCCTGGTGTTTCATCAGTCTTTCCCCGAGCATTTCGGCATAGTAGGACGGCTTTCGTGGCAGGAATGGCGAGCCGAAGCAAGCGCTAAACGTGGTGGCGGGTTCGTTGCCCAGGCCCCTTTCGGTGCCGGCGACCTTGGCTGTATAGCCGCTCAGGAAGTGGTACATGGCCTGGTCCGGCGTCAGGCGAGAGACCGGGGGCAGGACCCCAAAAGCGTCCGCAGTCAGGAAGACGACGTTAGTGGGGTGCCCGGCTACGCCCGGGATAAGTGCGTTGTCGATGAATTCGACGGGGTAGGCAACACGAGTATTCTCCGTGATGGAGGCATCGTCGAAGTCCACGATTCGGGTGGCAGGATCGTAAACGGCATTCTCCACTACTGCTCCGAATCGGATGGCGTTCCAGATTTGTGGCTCATTTTCCTTCGACAGTCGAATACACTTTGCGTAACAACCACCCTCGAAATTGAAGATCCCCGTGTCGCTCCAGCCGTGCTCGTCGTCCCCGACCAAGCGTCTGTCGGGGTCCGCGGAAAGCGTTGTCTTTCCAGTGCCGGAAAGCCCAAAAAAGAGTGCCGACTGATCGTCCGCGCCGACGTTGGCGGAGCAGTGCATCGGAAACACGCCACGGTCAGGCAGGAGAAAGTTGAGGACGCTGAAAATGGATTTCTTCATTTCGCCGGCGTAGAGCGTCCCACCGATAATGACCATTTTGCGAGTAAAGTTTATGCAGATGAATGCTTCGGAATTTGTGCCGTCTGTTGCCGGATCGGCAGTGACGCTCGGGATATAGACAACGGTGAACTCCGGGACGTGGCCGTTGGTCGAAGAAGTATCTGGCCGGACGAACAGTTGGTTCGCGAACAGGCTGTGCCAGGCCAGCTCGGAAACCACCCGTATCGGCAGGGCGTAATCGAGGTGAGCACCGCCGAAGCAATCCTGCACGAAAACCTCTTTCCCCTGCAGGTATAGTTTGATGCGGTCGTAGAGCCGGTCGAATTGCTCGGGGAGTATTTTCTTGTTGACCGCACCCCAGTCGACGGCAGACTCGGTGGCCTCATCACACACAATGAAGCGGTCCTTGGGTGAGCGCCCTGTATACTTTCCGGTTTCAACGACAAGGGCTCCATTTGAAGTCAGGTGCCCCTCTCCCCGCTGGATGGCATGTTCGATAAGCTGAGCTTCGGTTAGGTTCCAGCGTGCTTCCCGCACGCCATCCAGGGAGTGTGTGGAAAGGCCGGAGCGGCTGGGAGAGTTTCCTATATTCTGCATAATTCGTTGGTATCGAGACTCGAAAGGGAGGGCTTTCTGCCGGGGACCAGGAGATGTCCAAATGCACGGCAGGCGCGTTCGCTCACCTTGCTCAGTTTACTATCAAACCAGGCCTCGGCCTGACAGAGCTAGATTTTTGTTCGGAACTTGGACTCTAGCAAGGATAGTTTTTGGTCTATGGAAAGCTTCTTGACCTTGGCGGCCTCACGAGCTTTTTCCTTGGAGTCGGGGCCGAACAAACGCTGCGCCACCGCCAACTCGCGCGCCGGACTCTTGCGCCGGCGTGGCTCGCCGGAGCGTCCGCGTTCCGAGGGGAAACTAGACCTGCTCGGAGGCCTGTTAGGCCGCGGTCCGGCAGCGCGCTTGGCTCGTGCCAGCTCAGCAGGATCCTTAGTCGTCAGCGAGATGCGCCCGGCCGCCTTGTCAACGGCAAGTACGCGGACCGATATGCGATCGCCCGCTTTCATCCCCGCTTTTCCGTCCTTGAGCAACTGTTCGGAAAGGTGTGAGTTATGAACCAGGCCGTCCTGGTCGGCGCCGATGTCGACGAAGGCGCCGAACTCGGTAACGTTAGCCACCACGCCTTCGACGGTCAGGCCAGCCTTAAGATCTTCAGCGGCTATCAAATCGACCGCTGGCTTCGGCGCTTCAAATGGCTTCCTGGGGTTTCGGCCCCGCGTGCGGAACTCGTCAACCAATGCCCGCAGCCGCTCGTGTCCGTGATCGCCCGCTTCGAGTTCATCAATATTGACTGAATCCAAAGCCACTGGATTTTGAAGCGCTTCCTGGGCTGAAACGCTCGCGGCTGCTAGAATTTTCTCCGCTGCCTCGTAGGATTCCGGGTGCATTCCAGTCGAATCAAGCGGGTTCTCGCCATCGTAAACTCGCAAGAATCCGACGGCTTGTTGATAGAGCCGGTCGCTAATTCCGGGAACATCCTTCAACTCCTCGCGACTCGTGAACTTGCCTTTCTTAATGCGATAATCAACGATGCGCTTGGCCACGCGAGTCGTCATCCCCGCGACGCAGGCGAGCAGGTCAACCGGAGCTGTGTTGAGATCGACTCCGATCTGATGGACGCACGCCTGTACTGCCAGCCGCAGTTGGGTCCGTAACTTCGCGGGATCAACTTCCGCGTGATATTGCCCGATTCCGAGAAGCCGAGGATCGATCTTGATAAGTTCGCTGAGAGGGTCTTGCAGCCTTCGTGCCAGAGAAATCGCACTTCGGATTGCGGCCTCGGTTCCTGAATTTTCGCGCCTTGAACTCTTGGATGTAGCGTAGATCCAGCTCCCCGCCTCGTTGACTGTCGACCAAAAAATCTTCGGAGCACCCGCGTCCCGAATAGCGCCGCGAACGAAACGCTCGGTTTGTCGCAATCCCGGACCGTTGGAAATGACAACCGCACTGACACCGTGTTTGCGGATGAGTTCACTCAGTGATCCCAAAGGTGTGACGGCCGCGACGCCGTTGGCGCTGGGCTGCTTGCTGGCAGACCCCGGCTTACCAGCTGAGTCGTCGCTCCGAGAGGCGCTTGCGGCGTCTGCCGACTCTTCCTGGGGCTTCGCGGTTGCCGGTTCTGTCTCGACGGTGACCGCTTGAGACACCTGGATCGATTCGGGCTCGGCAGAGCCCTCAGCAGTTTTCGATTCGCCTTCCCCGTCTGTCGTCGAGATCTCTGGTTCCGACGGATCCTTTCCTGTTTCGTCGGTTGTCGCGTCAGGATTCGCTAATTGCGCGGGGATCCCCGTAGCTTGTGGGGCCGAATCGGTGCTGCGGGCCGCTGAACCTGATCCGGGTAACTCCTCGAAACCCGACGATTGCTGATCCTGTGTCTCGGGGGCTTCAGTGGGAGTTGCGGCTTCCTCGCCGCCGGCTTCAGCGCTTCCGTTCCGGCTTGCGTTGGCAGCCTCTTCTGAGGCCGTCTGACTGTCAACACTTGAAGCCACGGCTCGATCTGCCTTTCCGCTGCCGTCGGGGAGTTTGGCAGCGGACGATTCCCTGTCGCCATCCAGCTTCGTCTTCGTGTCCCTCGATGCCGGGGCGCCACTGGCTGGCTGTTCGCCCCCGCGCACGATGGCGCCTTCCAAGAAACTCCCGTCGGCAGCGACCACAGCAGCCCGCCAGCCGCCTGGACGTGACGTCTCCAGGCCAATTACCGGCAGGGGGCCCGCTGCAGGTGACAGCAAGACTTTCTTGAGATTCTTCTTGAAAACCGCTGCAGCTTCGTGGTCGCCGCGGTCGTTTAGGGATTGGAGAACCTCACTCCGCAGAACCGGCGCCAGGTACTCTTGGTAGGCTTCTTTCGCTGCCGCTCCTAGCTGCAAGCAGAACAACGACTTCCTGTCATGCAGCAGGCGATCGAGCAGATGCGTCACCGCCTGGTTCTCGGGCAGGATGATTTCGAAATCCAGCGCAGCGTCTCTCACTGCTCGCCGCAGCGCCAGCGTCTGCCGCCAGCCAACCTTTGGGATCGCCGAGCTGTAGTTCGCGAGCCAGTCGAACTTCTTTCTCAGGCTTGCATCCGCTTTCCAGCGCGATCCCTTGGATACAACGAGCCGTGATTCTGTCAGCGCCATGGGGCGCAGTGCCCCGCGAAGTTCGGCCCCCTCACCGAGCCACCGCGCTACTATGTGGCGAGCGCCCCGTAGAGCCGAGGACGCATCCTCGATTCCCTTTTCGGCATCGACGTAACCTTGGGCGACTCCCTCAATGTCAGCGTCGGGTGGCTGCTGTTCCCAAAGGAAGCGCGCCAGAGGCTCCAATCCCTTTTCTACAGCCTCGTCCGCCGCTGTGCGGCGTCTCTGCCGGAACGGGAGGTATAGGTCCTCAAGTTCGCGGCGTTCGACTGCCGTTTCGATACTCTTTCGCAGCTCAGGAGTCAGCTTGTTTTGCTGGCTGATCACGCTGAGAATGGTGACTCGCCGGTCCTCGAAATCCAAAAAGTATTGCAGTCTCCCCTGTATCTCGTGTAGTTGTTCCTCGTCAAGCCCCGCGGAGAGATCGGTGCGGTATCGGGCAATATAGGGGGGCAGCAGTCCCGCCTCGAGAGCCGGGACTAGCTTGAGCAGATCGGAGAGCTGTAGTTTGGCCTCCGCGGCGACCTTAAGAAAGGTCGATGTAGGGAGGCCAGTAAACGCCTTCATTGCGAGAAAAATCCCGAGGAGACAACTCCTTTACTGTATCATAAGTGGAGTGCGCAAGGCCCTGAAAGCTGCATCCGCCGCCTTGCTGGCCGGCTTGCCGATTCTTTCGCTGATCTGGACTCCCCGTGTCCCGGGCCAGACCATCGAATTTCTGTCTAACGGCCTAACCTATCAAGTTCTTACGCGCGAGGGGCTGACCATCATGTACGCTCTCCTACCGCTCAAGGTTCGAGATTTTGCGGTGATGCAAGTGGCCTTCAACAACGGCAGCGGGCACGACTGGCTGATCCAGCCCACGGATTTTTATTACAAAACTTCCGACGGCCGAGTCATCCGAGCTGTCTCGGAGTATACGGTCATCTATGAGCTCTACCAGCACGCAGGGCGATCCGAAGTCATTAAGCTCCAGATGGCTTACGAAAAGTCCATCTACAACAACCAGCACATCCGTTCCAACAACGGCTATGAACAGCGCAGACAGTCAGCTCTCGGCATGGGTGGCCAAGGGGGTATTAAGGCCGCTGCCTCGGCATCCGCGATTGCGCTTGTGAGAACCAAACTGAAAGCCGGCGATTCCACCGACGGGGCCGTCTTTTTCGTCAATGAGGGCAAGGACCTGGGAGCCGGGTCGCTAACGGCTCAAATTCCCGCGATTCCAGAAGAAGGGCCCGGCGGCGAAAAGATCGACACCAATTCCGATAAATTGATCGCCAACCTTCGCAGGACGACATTCGATTTTGGGACGCCGTAGACTCTTGGCAGGTCACCGTGCACCCAGCTATTCAAGGTGAGCTGAGTGGTTGCGGTGCTGGTCGTTTGCCGCTTCGCACCGCCAAGGAGCATCTTCCGTTGAGAATCAACGAAATCCGCGACGAGACAGTATCGATTCAATCGGAAATCAGCAATGCCTTCATTTCTTTCGCCGAGATGACGGTGTCCGCCGTCGCGGTGATGACAGACGTCGTGCGCAACGGCAAACCGGTCTGCGGTTACGGGTTCAACTCCAACGGACGTTACGGGCAAAGCGGCATCCTGCGAGAGCGCGTCATTCCGCGATTAATGAAAGCGGACTCGGTCGAGCTGCTTAACGATGAAGGCTCGAACGTCGACCCATTCAAAGCCTGGAACGTCATGATGAGAAACGAAAAACCAGGCGGGCACGGCGATCGCGCCGTTGCCGTGGGCACGATGGACATGGCGATATGGGATCTGGCCGCCAAGATCGAAGATAGGCCGCTCGCGCGCCTGCTGGCCGATCGCTTCAACGGTGGTTCAATCGACAGCGAAGTCAATGTCTACGCCGCTGGCGGCTATTACTATCCAGGCAAGGGTCTTTCCGTTTTGCAGGACGAGATGCGGGGGTATCTTGATGCCGGCTACGACACCGTCAAGATGAAGATTGGCGGTGCGCCGCTCGAACAAGACGTCGAGCGCATCGAAGCGGTTTTGAAGATCGCCGGGAAAGGGGAAGCGCTCGCGGTGGACGCCAACGGCCGTTTCGATCTCGACACCGCCCTGGAGTATTCCAACGCACTCGCGCCCTACCAGCTCAAGTGGTACGAGGAACCGGGCGACCCGCTCGACTTTGAGCTGAATAGCGAGGTGGCTCGAGTATCGCCGACCCCGATTGCCACGGGCGAAAACCTGCTTTCCATGCAGGATGCCCGCAATCTCATTCGCTACGGTGGAATGGTTCCCGAACGCGACTACCTGCAATTCGACCCGTCGCTGAGCTATGGACTTGTCGAGTTTCTCCGAACCGTCGAGATGATCAAGGAGAACGGTTGGTCGCCGCGGCGCTGCATCCCTCACGGCGGCCACCAGTTCGCCTTGCATATCGTGGCTGGGCTGGGTTTGGGCGGCAACGAATCCTATCCCGGCGTATTCGAGCCATTCGGAGGATTCGCCGATGGCGTCCCCATCCGGGACGGAAAAGTACGTATCCCGGATACGCCCGGAATCGGCATTGAAGAGAAAGCGAACGTAATGCCGATCTACGAGAAGTTGATCAGCTAGGCGCCAAGCGATGCAAGAACGCCTTCAGAAAATAATCGCCGCGGCTGGAATCGCTTCCCGGCGCAAGGCCGAGGAGATGATCGAACACGGCCGTGTCAGGGTCAACGGGGAGCTGATTCGCGAGCTGGGCACGAAAGCGGATTCGGACAACGATCATATCCAAGTCGACGGCAAGCCCCTACGGAGGTCGAAAACGCCCCTCTACTTGATGCTCAACAAGCCCCGCGGATGTGTCACTACGCGCAAGGACCCCGAAGGCCGCATGACCGTGATGGACTTGCTCGGCCGCTACCGCTCCAAGGTTTACCCGGTGGGCCGGCTCGACTATAACAGCGAGGGACTGCTGCTATTCACGAATGACGGTGCGTTCGCTGATGGCGTGCTCTCCGCGAAGAGTCTTGTGCCCAAGACCTACCAGGTCAAAATCAAAGGACATCCGACTACTGCCGACCTCGACAAGTTGCGAGACGGCATCAAGCTGGATGGACGTCCCACGGCGCCCCCCAAGGTTCATCTGCTTCGGAAAGGGGATAACCCGTGGTATGAGGTGACCTTGATCGAGGGGCGCAACAACCAAATTCGGCGCATGTTCCAGCAACGCGGTTTCCTTGTCGAGAAGCTGAAGCGGGTCAAGATTGGTTCGCTGGCACTGGGTAAACTGCCTGTTAGGCAGGTTCGGCCGCTTACTGAAAAGGAGCTGGCCGATCTGAAGAAGCGGGCCACAAAGAAGAGCGATCCGAAGATGGTGAGCCACAATGTTCCGGTCGTCAAACGAAGTGCGCGCACCCCGCGCCTCAAGACGAAAAGCCCCAGCAAGAGACGGCGCCAGTAGGCGCGCGGCTGTCCTGCCGTTGTTTACCCCGAAGCCGCGACGCGAGGGCGCCGAATCCAACGAGACCACTTACCTGTCGGCTGCTACACTTAATCCCGGGGACAGCCAAAGGATGTCAACTCCGCTATTACCTCGCCCATGATGGACGACAACGAGATCGCGAAGCTGCTCCAAACAGCCAAAACGATTGCCGTAGTCGGTCTTTCAGGCAGCCCGTGGCGACCGAGTTTCGGTGTCACCCAGTACATGCAGAGCCAGGGCTACCGCATTATCCCCGTCAACCCGAACGTCAGCGAATCCCTCGGCGAGCCAGCCTACCAGCGTCTGGAAGACGTGCCTGAAAAGATCGACGTCGTCAATATCTTTCGCCGCTCTGAGTTTACGGGCGAGGTCGTCGACTCAGCAATCAAGCTCGGGGTTCGATGGATATGGATGCAGGAAGGCGTCGTCAATGCCGAAGCCGCCGCCCGCGCGGAAGCCGCCGGGATCGGGGTGATCATGAACCGCTGCATTTTGAAGTACCACCGCAGACTCGCGGCATAGAGCTAGTTGTAAGAACAACCCGCCATTTCCTCGTGGTGCGGCCCATGTCGCGGAAAACCAAATCCGCCCCAACCTTCCACTGTGAAGCTCAACGTGGTAGATTCATGGGGCTCAGCTCATATGAGGACATGCCGGACCATCTCCACGATTACCTGCGCTTTTTCCGTGACCTCGGGATCGAAGAGGTTTATCTCCCAAAGGCTGTCCGGGACCGCATTGTTGGGAAATCTCAGTCGGCAGGTTCGGCCAGCTCCATGAGCACAACTTCAAGCCGGCTGGCGCGAGTACCCAAGCCGACTGCGGTGCTGCCCACGCCACCGTTGCCTGACAAGCCAACGGTGGCCGAATCACAGAGATCGCACTCCGGCGAGCGCAGCGCCATCCCGCTCGAGGTGCTTCAAGAAATCCAGGGCGATATCGGCGAATGCACGCGCTGCGGCCTTCACGAAGGACGAAACAAGATTGTCTTCGGCAGCGGTCAACCGGACGCGAAACTCGTCTTCGTTGGAGAGGGTCCGGGTGCCGACGAAGACGCGCAGGGGTTGCCGTTTGTCGGCCGGGCAGGGAAATTGCTGACGGAGATGATCAACAACACCGCGCAGCGCGAGGGGATTCCGATTTCGCGGGGGGATGTGTACATCTGCAATGTCGTCAAATGCCGCCCGCCAGGCAATCGCAATCCGGAGCCTGGCGAGATGAAGACCTGCGGCCAGTTTCTCGAGCGGCAGTTGCTGGCGATCCGCCCGAAGGCGATCTGCGTGCTCGGGGGAACCGCCGCCAAATACCTGCTAAGACCAACTCAGGGGATCACTAGAATTCGCGGCCAGTGGCACGAGTGGCATGGGATTCCTGTCATGCCGACCTATCATCCCTCGTTTCTGCTGAGACCCTACGCCCAAGATAAGAAGCGCGAGGCCTGGCTGGATTTGCGGGCAGCGCTGCACTACGTCTACGACTAGCCCGCATTTCTCAGTGCGCCTTTTCGGCGCGGACACCCTGTGGGAGGAAGGAGCCCACCTAAGTAGTTGTCAGTAAGGATGGAAGCTGACGAGCGGCTTGGCCGGGTAACTGGCCAGGCGGAAGCCTCGTGACAAAGTCGGGGGAAAGCCGGGCGAGCAAGCTGGCAGCCCGTAACGCGCAGTAAGGCTGAGCAGGCCTCGAAAGGGAAATCGCCGAAGCCGGCTCGCCTGAGATACGGGCAAGGCCGCACGGACCGGGAAGCAACCGGCACGGGCGCCGGTTCGCTCCGCCGGGGTAGTGGGCACGGCATCTCAGCCAAGCGAGAGCGCAGTGCAGCAAGGGAGACGCTGGCGGGTGGAGCTGGCAACTCCGCCGTCCTGGGAACCGAGGGCGGACCCGGCGGGAGCCGGACAGAGCCATGGTAGCGAAGAAACCGGGCAACTCCGATGCCGAGTTGCCGCAGTGCGTAGCGCGGCGTATTTCGGACCGGCAAGTCTTAAACGTCATCAACAGATGGCTCAAGACGCCGGCCGAAGAGCGGGATGAGAACGGGAAACGGCGGATGGCGGGCGGCAAGCGAAGCCGCTGCGGCGCCCCACAAGGTGGCGTGATCAGTCCGTTGCTGGCCAATCCGTACATGAACCGTTTTCTGAACTACTGCAGGCAAAAGGGGAAGGGCGGCGCGTTCCGAGCAATCATCGTAAACCGCGCCGGTGACTTCGTGATTCTCAGCCGCGGAGGCGCGGCGGAGGCGCTCGAGTTCACCGCGCGGACGATGGCGCGTTCCGGGCTGACCCTGAATAGGGAGAAGACGAAGCTGGTGAAGGCCGCCCAGGAGCGGTTTGACTTTCTGGGATATACGTTCGGGCCGCATCGTTTCAAATCGTTTCAAGCAAGGACGGCCATTGGTATTTGGGGGCTTCTGCGTCGAGCAAGAGCGTGGCACGGTTGAGGTGGAAGGTGCGCGAGCTGTTGCGTCCGGGAGAAGTGGGGCGCTGGGGGGGAGCTGCGAGACCGGCTGAACCGGGTGTGGGTGGGCTGGTCCGGGTTACTTTCCTCATGGGACCCGGCTGATGGCCTGCCGGGCGGTGGACGACCACGTGAGTGAGCGAGTGCAAGGATTTTTGCGGAGGCGGAAGAAGGTGTCCTCGCGCGGCGCCCGGCAGTTCAGCGGCCAGCTGGTGTTTGGCAAGTTGGGCGTGGCAGGCCTGCGCCGGATACACCTGGGACGGCCTCCCGCGACAGCT
>Ga0310123_10003899_pt1 | contig 11408 bp, 6 predicted proteins | sample CB6_AW_1057_MG_FD_203505 | JGI IMG/M metagenome (GOLD analysis project Ga0310123, IMG submission 203505) | Marine microbial communities from Western Arctic Ocean, Canada - CB6_AW_1057 | ecosystem: Environmental > Aquatic > Marine > Oceanic | place: Canada: Western Arctic Ocean | collected... | reverse complement strand
TGGCGGCGTGGCCGACGTTATTTGGAGGCGGTGCTGCCGCCGGGGGGACCGCAGCGGCTCCGCTCCTCCAGAACACTGTGACACCTCAACTGTTGGCGTTGGGGACAACAGCGGCTCCGGCTGCGATATCCGCAACCGTACCGGCGTTTGCGGGGTACGTGGGAGGAACAACGGCGGCTGCTGGAGCAGCAACGGCGGCTAAGGCTGGGGGGGGCGCTGTGGAATTTGGAAGAGAAGCGTTGAAATTTGCAGGCAGCGACGCGGCGTCGGCGCTTGGAAAGGTCGCGGATTGGGGCGTCGGCCTTTACGGCGATCGACGAGCCGAGGGTGTTATCGCCGATGACAAAGTGGCGGCGGACCTGCGGTATCAGGAGGCACTTGATCTGATAGCGCAGCAGCGCGCAGAAGACTTGGCGTTGGATGCGGAGAGAGAGACGAGTCTGCAGGCGCGCTGGCAAGCTCAGCAGGATCAGCGGCAGACCATGTGGGATGCGCGGGAGACGCGACTGGAGCCCTATCGTCAAGCCGGTCAACAGTCGCTGGCGCGGCTGGCGAATGTGCAGAGGCCCACGGGCACACCGTATCGCTCACGCTTCATGGGATAGGGGCCACAAGCATGTTAACTGAAGAACAAGTCAAGTCGATTTACCAAGAGCGGTGGGGGCGCGATCCGAACGCCGACGAGATCGCCGAGGGTCTCCAGATGACCCGTCCGCAACTCTATGCATATTTAGCACGGCGAAACGAGGATCTAGCTCCAACCGAAGGGCAGACCGATCCTAGTGTCTCGGATGATATCTACCGGATGATTAACCGCGACCGGGATAGCTGGGGGCAGCAACTGCAAAACGCTGCAGACGCAGCAGGGTTAGATTACGACAGCAGTGATTTAGAAGGGGTGATCCGTGCCGTGCGGTCGAATCCCGGTGTCAACCCGCGACAGTTTATCGATGCAGAGATCCGCAGGTACACAGAACGGGGACAATCGGGAGGCGAGCGTGGCGAGGGCGGCTACAGCACCGACTTCTCAGACGACCCTAGTATTCGATCGCAACAGCAGGCTCTCTGGGGCGACGAGGGAGAGGGGATGCCCGACTGGGCCAGAGGCACCAGCCGTTTGAACAACGGTGACGGTGGAGGGGATGACGGAGGCGGTGGCGGGGGTGACGGCGACGGAGGCGGTGGCGGGGGTGACGGCGATGCGTCAGGATGGCCGACGTTCGCGCCTCCTGACCCGCTGTCCCTACCAGATCCCTACTCCTACCCGGACTATGTGGCGGAGGCGCCGTTCGCCTACGATCCGTATGAGGCGGCGGACCCGTTTGCTTACGACCCCTACACCGCACCAGAGGCGTTTGCCTACGACCCCTTCGAGGCACCGACCGGGGAGTCCATGTTGCTGGACCCCAGCTACCAGTTCCGGCTGTCCGAAGGACAACGGGTGCTGGACGCGTCAGCGGCGGCTCGTGGGACGCTCCGCACCGGTGGTCACTTAAAGGACACCGTTGGGTATGGGCAACAGTTCGCGAGCCAAGAGTACGGGAATATCTACGATCGAGCCTCGCAGCAGTATGGCGTGAACCGAAGCAACGCGCTCCAGAATTACCTGACGAACGAGGGCACCCGCGCGTCGACGTATGACCGCAACCTCGGTCTGGCCCAGTCGACGTATGACGTTAACGAGGCGAATCGTCGTGGCGCATGGCAGGACAATTATGGGGTGGCGAGTGACATCTACGGGATCAACGCGGCCGGACGGTTAGGCGCCTACGACATCAATCGCCAGAACGCGCTGAACGCGTATCAGAGCCAATACCAGACGGCCGGCGACCTATATGGGAGCCAGTATCAAACGGCGCAAGACAAGTACGCGGTTGAGCAGCGGCAGGCCGAGCTGCAGTTCGGACGCGAGTGGGATGCCTACGCCTTCGGGCAGGATCAGGACTACAAGTACTGGGATGCCAAACTGCGCGCGGACACGGCGATCGCTGATTACGGCACCAGGTAATAGAGGACACATATGGCCACGACCCCCTACGTCCGCATCCCGTATGCCTCTGAGCGAGACCGGTATACCGGTCGGGCCTATACGGCGCAACAACTGGCGCTCATGGACCGACAGTCGGCGCGCGAGTCGGCCTATGCCCGTGACCGCGCCCAGCGCATGTCCGATCGCTGGAGCGGCTTCGGGGGGCTCGTCACCGAGACACTCGGGGATCTTCGGCAGTCGCGTGAGGTGCGCGAGGCGCAAGCGTTGGAGCAGGCGCGGCATGACGAGGAACAGGCACGCCTGAAGCGGATCGAAGACGAAAACAATCGCCGATTCGGTGTAGAGGAAGACTGGCGGAAGTCTAAAGCGCAACGCGACGAGGACCGTATCGCGTATGAGAACACTCTCCGTCAAGACCCGAGTATTCCGTTTACGGAGAATCAGATACGCGTCACGCAAATCTTCGACCCGGGGTCGCTCCGACGCGATCCCGATCTGACCGGGCCGCGCGCCTTTGGTGACCCAGCGACCGCGACTCCCCCACCCCGTGACGGCACCACCGTGTCGCTCGGGCCGGAGGTCTTCGGGTCGGCGCCGGCGCAGATGGGGGAGCGTGCCTTTGGCGGTCTCTTCCCGGCGACGTCAGGAGGCGAGACACTGGCCGGCGTGGCGCGTGGAACGAGAGATCGGGAGACGGGCGTCGATCTGGGCATCGCACCCGACGAGCGATTCTTTGCCCCGACGCCAGTGGCGCCAGAGAGGCAGTCCTACCGACAGTTAACAGCTGTGGAGGCGCGGCTTGAGGAGGAGGTGGCGCGAAATGAAGATCGGTACCAAGGATCCGAGGATGCTCGTATCGCCGCATTGGGCGTCGCGGAAGACGCTCGGATCGAGAATGTGCGTCGGTACAACGAGAGCATCGCGCACCGAGGCAGAGTAAGAGGCGAAGACGTGGAGTTTCGGGAGGGACAAGCGGGGACGCCGCTCCCGGCAGAGGTGAACGCTGCCCTTGCGACACTGGCGGCGAAACGGCTCGAAGGTGTGACACGCGATCAGGCCATCGCGGACATCCATGCGAACTGGGATAGATGGTCAGCCACATATCCAGACCTCAAACTGGAAGACGTGCAGGCCGTGGTCGTGGATATGTGGCCGCGCCCGGGGGCAGGAAGCCAGTGGGATAATTTGAACTTGAGTGGTGGTGTGTTTGAGGGCGGCGGTCTGCCGGGTGGCATCGCGCCCCCGTTGACTGCACAACCGCAGGATGATCTGGGGACAGCGGCAGTGCTTGTCGAACAAGGTTTCTTTGCCACCATACCAGAGGCGCTGCAGTCAATAAGGGAGAGCGAGGATCCCGAGGTTCCCGTTCCAGAGGTTCCACCGGCGCCCCCGGCCGCGCCACCGCCACGCGGCGCTGATCTAGAGGCGGCACAACGCGCACGCGAGGCGGCGGGGCTTTCGCCACTAACCACATCTCAGCAGGCCGGGTTTCCCTCTCCGGCGGCGCGCGCGGAGGCTGGTGCGGCGCGCGCGGAGGAGCAAGCGGCGCAAAGGGCGGAGCGTCAGGCCACGCAGGGGGAGTTGCAGCGGATATCGGCGTCTGAGCCGCCGTATCCCATGCCTACGGCTGGACTACGTACAGCGGACGTGGCGCCTGTATATCGCGCTCTGCGCGCCGCTCACGCAGAGGGTGGACTTGAGGGACTGCTCGGTTATGTCTTAGAGAATAGGGCGTCGCTACAAAGGTCTCGCTTCGATGTTGAGCGATACATTCAGAGAATCCAAGCAAGGATAGACTCCGACTGATCTGTCATGGCGCAGTCCCCAGCCCTCCGAGAACAGATTGCATTGGCGCGGCAAGAAGCCGCGCGGCGCCGGCAGCAGCGTTCCCCCACCATGCGAGAACAGATCGCGCTGGCGCGACAAGAGGCTGCGCGGCGCCGGCAGCAGCCGAGTGAACCGTCGTGGACCGAGCGTGCGATTCCGTTGGGAATGCGTATCGGCGGTGCGGTTGTCGGGGGTGTGGCTGGTGGCGCCATGACCTTAAACCCATTGGGCGTCATTGCGGGTGGCGCGGCTGGCGCTGGCCTTGGTGAGGCTGCCGCGCAGCGCTACGAACACGGCACGGGACAGCGTGAGTCCTACAACCTGCCACAGATTGGAATGCAGACGGCTCTCGGGGGAATCCCGATGGGGCGCGCGCTTGGCAGCACGGGGCTCCGAGTCATGGCCGGACGTGGGGCACAGGGTGGTCTCATGGGCGGCGGGGCGACCGTCGCGACCTCGTTGGCGGAGACGGGCGAGTTACCGAGCTTGCGTGAGGTGGGCGTCGGCGCCGGGTTAGGGGTGGGCCTTGGCGGTGGGCTGGGTGCGATTGAGGCACGCGCATTCAGGAGAGCGTCGCTGGCGTCATTGGCAAAGGAGGCGCCCTCAGAAGCCGTGGCCGTGCCGACCCGTGAGGCTGCCAGAGTCGACCCCATCCCGGCGCAGCCGACCCCGGCGCAGCCGACCCCGGTCACTCCACCGGAGGCGTTTGGCGGCGCGGTCTCACCCTCCGGTCCGATGGGGGCGCCCATTGCTGACCCGCTGGCCGGGTTTAACCCGCTGCTCGAAAAGTTTGACCCCCGGATACGAGAGGGCGTAGCGCGGGTGATTCGCGAGAACGCCGGCTTTGAGTCTCAGCGCCGTGGGGTTATCGACGCGCCGACGGCCGGCAGGTTTGCCGAGATGGTCAAGATCGACTCGTCGAAGATGCTGCCGAGGGGCACCGCCCTGAACGTGGAGCAGATCAACGCGTATGGCCGAGCGTTACAGCAGACCTCAGCAAAAGTTAAAACCCTCGCGGAGCGGGTGAACAGCGCGAATGCGACGGATGCGGATATTCTCGCGCTGCAAGGCGCACGGGCGGAGAACGATGTGATCGGCGCCTCGTTTTTCGGCAGTCGCGCGGAAGCTGGCCGTGCCTTGGCGGCGTTCAACTTCTGGAACGGTGTGCTGGATACCGGCGACGTCAAGCTCATCCGCGACATGGTAAACGCCCCCGGCGCGCGGAAAGAGACCCAGCGGATTGCGCGAGAACTCGCGGAGCTACCGGACGACCCGCTGGTGCGCTTTCGGTATCTGCAGAAACAGCAGCAGTCCTCGATCATGGACAAGATTCGGTCGTATTACTACGCCAACATCCTGTCTGGCGTGAAGACTCACGAGCGCAACTTCATTGGGAACGTCGCCAACATTGCGAGCCACCTCGTCGTGCATCCGGTAGGGGCGGGGATTGATGTGGTCACGTCGGCCGCGCGTGGGACGCCGCGCACCATGCGGCTGGATGAGATGCCCACGCAGGCGGCTGGGGCGCTGGCGGGTCTGGAGCGCGGCATCCGCGATTTCGCGTTCACGATGAAGGAGGGGGTGAGCCCCGATGCGCTGTCCCGGTCCCTCCATACCGGCGAGCTGGGCAAGCTCGACATCCCACGGGTGGAGTTCGCAGGAGGCGGGTTGAATCCCTTCAACCTCCCGGGCCGGTTCCTCGATGCGTCGGACACGCTCTTCCGCAGCATCTCGAAGAACATGGAACTCTACGGCCTCGCCAGCACGACGGCGAAGAATGAAGGGCTCACGGGGCAAGCGTTTCTCGATCGCGTGGCGACGTTGCGCTCGGCCACGACGCCCGAGGGGGTCGCGCTTCGCGATCAGGCGCATCTGTTCGCACGGCGGTCGGTGTTCCAAGAGCAGCCCGGGGAGTTTGTCCAGAAGATTCAAGAGTTGTCGAGGATGTTCCCGCCGCTCACCTTCATCATGCCGTTCATCAAGACGCCGGCGAACATCCTGCGGCAGGGGATCGAGTTCAGTCCGCTTGGTGTGGCGATGCCTGCGGCTGGTATTCAACCTTGGCCGGTCGCCGCCAGACAAGGTGGTCGGGCTGCGAGGCAGGCACAGGCGCGCGTCGCGGTGGGCACCGCAGCGGCCGGCGTGCTGGCGTATCTCGCCGCCACGGGGAGGCTCTCTGGGCGGGGGCCGCGTAGCACGGCCGAGCGGAACGCCTTGTATGAGAAGAACTGGGAGCCGAATAGCGTCAAGATCGGCGACAAGTGGGTGTCCTATCAACTCTTCCAGCCGGTCAGCGTGCAGGCGGCGATTATTGCGAATGCGTTTGAGCAAGCTGCAGAGGGAGGGGACGAGGAGTCCTACGCCACGGCCGGCGCGAATGTCCTCAGCCGCTCGATGAACAGCTTCCTCAACCAGTCATTCCTCTCGGGTCTCTTCGACTTTGTCGAGGCGATTCAATCGGTCGATCGGTCGGCGGCACGCGTGGCGGGTCGCACTGCGTCGGGACTCGTGCCGTTGGTATCGCTGCAGCGGCAGATTGCCCAAGGGATGGACCCCGTGATCCGGCAACCGCGCACGGTGGAGCAGAACATCCTCACCTCCATCCCCGGACTGTCGCAGTCGGTTCCCCCTCGGTTGACGCGCTTTGGCGAAGAGGTGACGCGGCCGGGTGGTCCCGTTAAGCGGATGCTTGACCCCTTCAACATTTCCACCGAGTTCGATGACCCAGTAGCCACCGAGTTGAGCCGCCTCGGGGTGAACATCTCGGTGCCCTCCGGGCGACTGACAGTGCCGGTGCAGTTGCAGGATCGCACGGGGCTTGAAGAGTTCCCGTTGAGCGATGCCCAGATGACGGCGTTTCGTCAATCGCAGGGTCGAGCCGTGCGACAGATACTGGAGCGCGTGATGCAGTCTCCGGGCTATCGCCGGCTGTCAGACGTGGACCGCGAGCGGGTCATTCGGTCGGTGCGTACTCGGGCGGTGGGCGCGGTTCGCGATCAGGCGCGACGCGAACTCCTCCGTGGCGCGCGCACGCCCGACATGGCCGGCACCCCGAGGGGCGTCGGGAAACAGTTCACGAGCGGCCCGTTCGAGGGGCAGACGTGGACGGTCGTGGACGGTAGACCGCAGCGCGTGAACTAATGGCACAGAACTACCGTTACGTCCCGCTTACAGGCGATCTCAGCCTCACTATCCGCGCTCCTAATGAGACGCGGTCCTCCCTGCCGCCGGGAGGGTATCGTGCCACGGCTGCGCGCCGGGAGCAGGAACGTCTCCGGCGTGCGCGCGAGGCGGCATCGCGCCGGGAAGTGGAGGGGCTCGGGCTTCCAGTCACCGAGCCCGGGGTTCTCAGGGAACCCACAGGCCGTCGTGAGCGCCCCCCGACGTCGTGGGAGATGGTGGGAGGGCCGACGATAGCGAGAGCCGGGGGCGCGCTGGTTGAGGCGCTCGATGCCCCGCCGTCGTGGATGCGGGAGACCTTGCAGCGTCACCCTGACATGCCCTACACGACGCCACTCCGCATGTTAAATGCGACCACCGCCGTGATCCCGAAAACGGTCGGCACCGCGCTGTCGACGCTGCGGGGCACGCCACTCTCCGAGACGACGATTGACCCGATGGCCCCCGTCGACGAGCAGACGAACTGGGTGTCGGAGTTGCAGCATCAGGGGGTGCCGGACGCACTAGCGGTCGGTCTCGGCACGACGGCGGATTTTCTGCTCGACCCCTTCAACCTTCCGACCGGGGGCGCCCTTAGTGTCGCGGCGTTGCCGGGTAGGCTTGGGCGCGCTGCACGTGCTGTAAAAGAAGTAACAAAGCGAGGCGCTAGAGCGGGGGGGCGTCGGGCCAGTGGGGCAGTAGAGGCCGGAGAGCGCCTCACGAGACAAACGCAAGAGGCGGCGCGACTCGCCCAGCATGGTCAGTCATTTGATCCGAACATCGGTACACAGTTGGTGGGCTCTCAGCGCGCGGGATTGCCAAAGAGTCGCCTGTTGCAGAGCGACTACGAGAACGTCGGACGTATGTTGGAGCAATACCCAGAGATGGTGGACGACCTACCGTACTTGCACGCGATGGAAGTGTCCTCCTTATCCAGATTCTCTCCACGTGAGCAGGGGGAGATGTTGCGGATGCGGGGGGAAACGACACCAACACGTTTACTGCAAGCGGCAGCGAAGGGTGGCGAGGTTAAGCGCGGTTGGTATAACGAATCGCGCGCGGCGGTCGACCACTTGTATGCCAACGACTCAAAGCAATTCTCGAAAATCGTGGCGTCTCTCTCGCCACGCACGTCCGTTGAGAGCGATGCGTTGAACTCGGTCACATTCTTCGAGAATTGGCGGCTGGCTGGTCGTCCCACCGACAACACGTCGATCCAGAACATTCTCAACCGGAGCGTTCAGAGTAGCCAGACCGGCCCGGGCGTACTTCCGGCGTGGCGTCAGAACGTCACGACGGCCACCCAAGACGCAGATGCGTATCTCGGTGGCCCGAAGGTGCAGGCGTTCTCCCAGAACCTCACGACCGATCCACTGATGACGCCGTGGGGGCCAATGGCGGCAGAAGACGCCTACACGGCAGATGCATGGGCGGCAGGGGCGCATCAAGTTGAGCAGTCATTGCTCGGGGGGCGGTCGCAACTCAAGCGTCGCGCTACACCAGAGGTGTTGCAGTTTGGAGACGCAGACACGACAGCCGCCTACCTGCGCGCGACGGCTGATGCACGCCGCGCTGGGGTGAGTATGAGTGAGATTACTGGCGATGGATTACCGTGGGCCGCGTCCGAGCTACAAGAGACGAAGTGGAGCTACTTCGGGCCGCTTTATGAGTTAGCAGAAGAACTAGGTCTATCTGCGAAAGAGGTCGTCCGGAGGGGGCTGCTAACGGACGCGAGGATTGCGGGGACGCCAGACTTCACGATGTTGGGAACCGGGAAATACGGCGCGCAAGTGAGCCGCGATCCAGCGAAGGCGGCACGCATAAAGACACTGAAGCCCGGGAGCTTTAGGACGTCCACTCCCACGTCGCCAGCTATACAACAACTGCAACTAGATGTGGCGCAGATCGTGGATGATCTCATCCAGCGACGAAGGCTGACGACCGACTTCCATGTGGGCCGGAATAAATACTTACCACATCACGTTCTCGCGACAAGCTCACAAGAAGCCAAGGCGGCTCGTGGCGCTCGCCTGCCAGCCTTGGGTGTCCGCTCGCAGCAGGCGGTGAATACGGCCACCGTCGACGCCCTCGAACGCAACGCGGTCGCCGTGGCGCTACATGAGGGGCCGTCGGTGATTCCAGTGGCGAGAGCCACCGGGGTGTATGGGGCAGAGCGCAACCCTATGTTCGTGACTGGGACGGCGTTGCCAGCTGATGAGAGCGGACGCCTCACAGCCGCAGGGGTTCAAAATCAGCAGATGGCCTCGCGTATCTCCGCTGGGATGACGATGCAGGACGCCGCCGCATGGAACGCGACCTCATTTGACCAGTCGCTTCCGCAGAATGTCTTACACGCCGCAGTACCGAAGCGGTTGACAGAGAGTCAGATACAGGGCGTCGTGCGGAAGTTTCCAGTGAGCGGGAAGAACGCCAACTTCGCACTTGTGGACCGGGGGTCGTCATTCGAGATTCTCCGGCTGGATGGCGGCACGTTCACACCGGCCGAAACGGAATGGCTCGAACGATACCTTGAGCGTGCCGGCACCGAGGGGAGACGGGCGAAGAGCGGCCGGCGGATGAACCCGGCTGTTCGGTCGGGGAGTAACGTCGCCCCCCCCGATGCCTATACCGAGATGGGCGCACAGGCGCCGACGGGGTCGCGCGAGGTGACACAGAACATGTTGGGGTCAGGCGGTGGTGACTATGATGCGCTCACCGACATACAGAAGCAGGCGCTCGCTGGCCCCCGCGTGAGACATCTCGCAGATACCCTCCTGCAAGAGTATCTGGACGCCGCGCGCAAGGCCGGGAAGCCCCTGCGCCCGGACGTCCAGAATATGTTGACGCTTATCCGCGACGGCGGCGTGCCGGCGTTGCGGGACGCACTGGATGACCCGTCGCAGCTACTGCCGGTGCTGGCCGCGCTCGGCGTGACCGGGACGCTGGCGTCCGGCTCCGATACACCCGCCACGTCGGCCACGGCTCGTCAGAGCCTGTTTCAATAAAATGGCGCTCCCGAGCTTTCCATTCCGCGTAGCCTTCCGGGTCCAGCCGCTTCTGCGTGCGCGCGGACTCGGCCCATGTCTGCGTTCGCAGACTAGGATCGTATGGGTGGGGGGCCGTGGGGCGCTCGTCTTCCGGCAACGAGGCAACCCACTGAGCATACGGTGGTCCGATTCTGGGGTAGGTCATGTCTCACCTCATCGTGCGCGGGAGAACCACCGACTCGGAGCCGGTTGGTGACCGTCATCGGGCCGCGCCCCTCGGGTCGTCTGGATGAAGTCGTCGTAATTCGTTAGTATACCACCTAGAAGGATTGATATGGCCGCTACCGTCTGCCCTGCACCTCAGTTCGTTGGTCTTGACAACAGCGGTAATCCGTTGTCGGGAGGCAAGCTGTATTCCTATGAGTCTGGTACGACCACAAATCTCGCGACGTTCAGCGATTCAGACCTGAGCGTCGCGAATGCGAACCCGGTCATTCTCGATGCCGGCGGTCGCGCGACGGTCTACCTGTCGGCCTCTAGCTACAAGTTCAAACTGACCTCGTCCGGCGACGACGACATCTACACCCAAGACAATGTGATTAGCTCGGCGCCCTACGACGTCGACCTCGATATCCCGTTCGTCGCCGGCGAAGCCGTGACAGCGGGTCAAGCCATCTACCTGTCGGACGGCACCGGGTCGCGCACGTCCGGCCGATGGTATCTCACAGACTCTGATACGGCGGCGTATTCCACGCTGCCGATCACCGGCTTTGCGGTCGCCGCTGTGGCGCTGGCCGCGACCGGGTCGGTGCGGTTGCTGGGGCTCGCGTCGGTGCCGGGGACGCTCAGCGTGGGCTCGACCTATTACCTCGGCGCCACACCGGGCGCGCTGGCCTCCAGCGCCGGCACGTTCAGCAAGGCGATGGGCGTGGCGGATACCGCGTCGACGCTGGTGATGACGGTGCAGCAGACGATCAGCCAAGTCGCGAACCTGCTGGTGACCGGCACGTTGACCGTCAACGGCGTCGCGACGTTTGACGTGCAGCCGATCCTCTCGTCACTGACAGCGTCTCTGGCGGTGTTCAGCGATGGCAGTAAGGGACTCGTTAGTAACGCCATCACGGGCAGCGGGAATGTCGTGATGAGCGCCAGTCCAACGATGACCGGCACCATCGGCGCAGCGGCGATGACCCTCTCGACTCCGCTCCCCGTCGCCAGTGGCGGCACAGGGATCGCCGCCATCACCGCGAATAGTCTGATGCTTGGAGCCGGCACCTCGGACGTGACGCTGCTCGACCCAGGCGCTAACTTAAACGTGTTAACCAGCAACGGCACGGTCTGGTCCAGTGCTGCTGCGGCCGGTGGGTATGATTATGTTCAGATGCAAACTTTCGGTTAAGGGGCAACGATGGCAAACGCCGTAGCGAAGATTCCGATTTCCGCCT
>Ga0310123_10003895_pt1 | contig 11412 bp, 13 predicted proteins | sample CB6_AW_1057_MG_FD_203505 | JGI IMG/M metagenome (GOLD analysis project Ga0310123, IMG submission 203505) | Marine microbial communities from Western Arctic Ocean, Canada - CB6_AW_1057 | ecosystem: Environmental > Aquatic > Marine > Oceanic | place: Canada: Western Arctic Ocean | collected... | reverse complement strand
AGCGATTAGTTTCAGCTGCGCGGCATATTCATCCCCGATCGCCAGCCAAAATGTGCCTGATGGCTTGAGCACCTTGCTCACCGCAGCCATCCAGTCACCCGACCATTTCAAATACTCATCCCGCGATCGCTGATCTTCGTAGACATCGTACTCATACCCGATGTTGAAGGGCGGGTCGGCAAAGACCAGGTCGACACTCTCCGGCTTTACTTCCCCGAGTTTTTGAATGCAGTCGCCCTGACAGATTTTGTTGGCAAAGAGTGTCACCGGCAAAGCCTCCTATATCCGGATTGGCGACAGTTGTCCACCTAATGGTATCGTCACGAGCGGAGAATCCTAGGGGGTCGCTCGTTTGTTTGAAGTTGCGCTAGTGGTTCATCCAGATCGTCAACGTGCCATCATCGGTGAACAAACGCATTCGCAACACAAGAAACTTCAAAATTCCCCTTCGAAACGTGGCGGTACAAGGCGCGGGGGATTAGAGTTCCTATCAGCGGTGGAACCAAACGCACAGACAAACTACCATGTAAGTGTGAGTTCCTGCCCGATGGCCCTGCCTCGAGCCACGCTATGTCTCCATTGCTGCGGTTGTTCCTCGTCGCATTGCTTTCTGTCACTGCGTTAAACGCAGCAGACGGTGATGAGCCCCCACGCTTGCGTTTCGAAAGGGACGTGAGGCCGATCCTCAAAGCGCACTGCTGGCAGTGCCACGGTGAAGTGAAGGAAGTGAAGGGAGGGTTCGATGCCCGGTTGGCTCGGTTTCTACTGAAGGGCGGGGATTCCGGCCCGGCTGTCGTACCCGGGAAACACACCGCAAGTTTGATCTACCAGCGCGTAGCATCCGGCGAAATGCCCCCCGGCAAGAAAAGCATCTCGCCACGCGACATCGATACCCTGGCCCGCTGGATTGACGCAGGGGCGAAGACGGCACGACCGGAACCCAAAACACTGTCCGTAGGAGACACTCTCACGGAAGAGGAAAGACTGCATTGGTCGTTTCAGCCTATTCGTCGCCCGCCGCTCCCCGACGTCAAGCGACCGGACCGTCTGCAGTCGCCGATCGACGCATTTGTCTTATCCAAACTGGAGTCCTACGGATTGGACTTTGGTCCCACAACCGACAAGCGTACGCTGATTCGCCGGTTGTATTTCGACCTGATCGGACTGCCGCCGGACCCGGCGCGGATCGACCGATTCGTCGCGGATGATTCGCCCGCTGCCTATCGTCGCCTGGTCGATGAGCTTTTAGCTGCCCCCGCCTACGGAGAACGCTGGGCTCGCCACTGGCTGGACGTGGCGGGCTATGCCGACAGCAATGGCTACGCCGAGAAGGATTCCGAACGGAAATGGGCTTACAAATACCGGGACTTTGTCATTCGCGCCATGAATGCAGACCAGAAGTGGGATGAGTTTATTGTCCAGCAGATAGCCGGCGACGAGTTGGTCACGCCCCCTTACCAGAACCTGACGAGGGATGAGGCGGCCCGGCTGGCCGCCACGGGCTTTCTCCGCATGGGGCCGGATGGCACGAGCGCGGAAGTCGACCTGGACGTGGCTCGGAACCAGGTGATCGCCGAAACGATCAAAATCTTAACCACCTCGACCCTCGGACTCACGGTGGGTTGTGCTCAGTGCCATCCGCATCGGTACGATCCGATCACTCAGGCTGACTATTATCGCATTCGCGCGATCCTGGAGCCGGCGTACGACTGGAAAAACTGGCGCGCGCCCCCTGACCGACTGGTGTCGGCCTGGTCCACGGAGACCCGGACGAAGGCGGAGGCGGTTCAGAAAGAACTGCAGGAGATTTCGCAAAAACGAGCGGCGGAACTGGATGCAATGATCGGCGAGTTTGTCACCCAGGAGATCGCCAAACTGCCGGCCGAAGTCCAGCCCCTTGCCCAAGCTGCCCGTGAGACAGCGGCGGACAAACGAACCGACGAGCAACGAAAACTCCTTCAAGATTATCCATTTCTCAAAGTCAATCCCGGTTCGTTGTCGATGTTTGCTCCCGCACAACATGCCGAATTCACGAAAAAGTGGGACGAGCTGACGGCAACGACACAAAAACAACGCCCTGCCGACGACAAAATCATGTGTCTCACGGAAATGCCAGGTCAGGTCCCGTCCACCAGGTTGTTTTACCGCGGTGACTTTGGGCAGCCTCGACAGGAGATCGCGCCGGGTGAATTGGCAGTGCTGAGTTCGACCGAGTTGTCGATTCCCAACGACGATGCACGGTTGCCGACAACCGGGCGTCGCTTGGCCTATGCCCTCCACCTCACGAACGGTCGCCATCCGTTGGTAGCACGGGTGCTGGTGAACCGGTTTTGGATTCATCATTTTGGCCAAGGATTGGTCGCCACCCCGGATGACTTTGGTTTGCGGGGCGAGCGGCCTTCGCACCGGGAATTGCTCGATTGGCTGGCCGCTGACTTCATGCAAGGTGGGTGGAGTCTTAAGCGATTCCACCGCAGGATCGTCTCATCCACCACTTACCGGCAGGCATCCACCCGTCGCCAGGAGCTGGACGGAATCGATCCGGACAACCGCTTGTTGGGCCGCATGCCGCTACGGCGACTCGAAGCCGAAACGATCCGTGATTCGCTCCTCGCGCTGAGTGGACGTTTGACGCAAAAGTTGTATGGTCCGCCAGTGCCAGTCAGTCCCGACACGGCGGGACAGATTGTTGTCGCGGTGGACACGCGCGACCTAGCCGGTCGACCCACGGGAAAGGTCGTTCCGTTGGGCGCGGAGGAATTTCGCCGCACTATTTATCTTCAGGTGCGACGTTCCATGCCGCTGGGTATGCTTGAACCGTTTGATTTGCCGACATTGAACCCGAATTGTGCCCGACGAGCCAATTCAACCGCGCCACTTCAATCGTTAGTAATGCTGAACGGCCCATTCGTGATCCGACAGGCTGAAAACATGGCCAGGAGGATCTTCCGCGAGGTAGGAGCCGAAACGGAGGCACAGTTCCAGCGGGCCTGGCAACTTGCGTTCGGCCACCCGCCATCACAAAGCCAACTCAAGGGGGGCGTGAAGTTTGTCAATAGTCAGTTGGCGGCTGCGCAACCACCCAAGAACGAATCAAGCGATGCAGCGCAGGTCGCTCTGGGGCATCTTTGTCATGCGTTATTGAGTTCCAATAGATTCCTATATGTCGATTGATCAATCAGTCAAACTGAAAAGAGGTTAACCACGAATTACACGAATAATGAAGTAGGAGATTCATGTTTCCTTACGCGATGTTTTACAGGTGACAAATTGCTCGACGATGAGTGTTATTCGTAGTTCCTTACATTAGGTCAACAATTATGTTCCATCCTACGCGTCGCCAATTCCTTTCACAGCAGACCTTCGGACTGGGAGGGCTGGCGCTGGCCTGGCTGTTGAACCGGGACGGTCTGCTGGCAGCTCCTCTCAAACCGGAACTGGAGCGGCGCACGTTCGATTTGAAACCCAGGCTAACGGCCTATCTGCCGCAGGCGGAGGCCATGATCTCGATGTTCATGCAGGGAGGGCCGAGCCATGTGGACTTGTTCGAACCGAAACCGGAACTCGCCAGGCGGCACATGCAGGACTGCTCGGATGATTTCAGTCCCGACAGTCCTGCCCAAGCCAGCACAAAGCTTTTCGCCAGCCCATGGAAATTCTCGCAGCATGGCCAGTGCGGGTTGGAGCTCAGCGAACTCTTGCCACATTTGGGGATGGTGGTTGACGACATCTGTCTTATTCGGTCGATGCATACAGGTGTCAACGACCACACGGCTTCGCTGAGCGCCATGAACACCGGTCGCACCACGCGTGGTCGCCCTTCGCTGGGTACCTGGATTAGCTATGCTCTCGGGTCTGAAAACCAGAATCTCCCCGCATTCGTGGCCCTGACCGATCCTAACGGTTTGCCCGTCTTGGGTGTCGAAAATTGGCAGAACAGTTGGCTGCCTTCGATGTACCAGGGGACAGTGGTTCGCCCCGTTGAGCCCCGAATTCTGAACCTCGATCCGCCGCCGAAACTTCGCGGTAAGAACCAGGAACAAATACTGTCGTATCTGCGGCAGATCAATCGAGAACACCTCGCAGAGCATCCCGGGGAACATGATTTGTCGGCGCGGATTCAAAGCTACGAGCTCGCAGCGGGGATGCAGGTAGCCGCCAAGGAAGCACTGGATGTCTCAGGGGAATCGAAGTCGACGCATAAGATGTATGGAATTGACGACCCGATCACTCGAGACTACGGGACCCGGTGCCTGATCGCCCGGCGGCTCGTCGAACGCGGAGTTCGGTTTGTGCAAATATTCACCGGTAATCAGACGTGGGACCACCATGCCGGCATCCAGAAATCTCTTCCCGAGATTTGCAGGAAGACCGACAAACCAGCAGCAGCCCTCGTGCGTGACCTGAAACAGACTGGTTTACTGGATACGACTCTGGTGCATTGGGGTGGTGAGATCGGTCGGTTGCCGATTATTCAGACCGAAAAGAACATTGGCCGCGATCACAATGGCCAGGGATTCAGCATGTGGCTCGCCGGTGGCGGCGTGAAGGCAGGTCACGTGCACGGCGCGACTGACGAATTAGGACACCGAGCGGTACAAGACGTGGTGAACCACTACGATTACCATGCGACACTCTTCCACCTGTTTGGCCTCGATCCTCAGCAGGTGGTCTTCACTCGCCCCAATGGGGTTTCCAGCTTGCTGGACAGTCAGCCGGGGCGCATTGTTGAACCGATTCTGCAGCGTTCGGTATACAAGTCTGCAGAATCAGCTTAGATGCAGAGCGTAGCGCCACTCCCGCGGGATGACATTGTCCAGGTCCAATTATGTTTTGTGCCTGCGAAGCGATACAATGATCAATCGTTCAACATGATTGTGACATTTAGTCAACGGCTGCGAAAACAGTGTTCAGGTTTCAGCAAATTCGTTGTGCGTCACGGAGTGGCGTTGGAGCCGGTCACCGGTGCACCCGGCCCTACGTACGACCTTGCCGCTTCCGCTTTCGAATATGGCGACCCGATGGCGACCGGTGATTACGTCAAAGTCCGCGAAATGTGAAGACGACCGCTTCCTCGCCCTGCTGGTGAATCGCGCGAACTTGCTCCTCGGTAAGCGATGCCTGACGCAACGCCTGAACCGGGACAGCGGATTCCGTTACCGTGCCTGTCATGAGACACGGAAATACTCGTTGACGTCAAATTAGCCAAGATCAATTTCATTCGGATGAAGTGTTACAATTTTTGCAACTCTTTAACCCTCTGCAGTTCGGTAGACCCCATCCTTGCTTGCTGGATGGGGTCTTGTCTGATGTAATCGGCTAAACTGTTATGGAGTTTTAGACACCCAACCCCGCCAAACTGACTTGAATGTCCGCTCGTATCACCCACTCAAGCGGAGTAACAAAAATTTCAGTATACGGAGCCCGAAGAAGACAATGATGGGTGAGATGTCGACCATCCCTAGCGGGGGCAAGGCGCGGCGGACCGGTTCCAGTACGGGATCGGTGACCTGATAAATGAATCGTCCGATTGGATGGGAACGGTTGAAGTTCGGTATCCAGGACAGGATGATCCTCGCTAGTACCACATATGAATACAGTTGGATGATCGTGACCAACATCCGGATTACTTCGGCAGACATTTCTTCCTCTCCTGCGAATCGCGTCCTATGTTGCGTGATTAAACCACGTGTAAAACTAGTGTTACTTCGAAACAGGAAACGCAGAGAAGCAGAAGAAAACCTCTGCGCTTTTTGGACCCCTGCATGCTGGAATATCGAGCACATCCGCTGCACGGCCAAGTGGGAAGTATAACACGACTTAGCGACACTCGCGTCGGCCAAAGTGGCGCAAGCGGATCCAGAAATGAGTTCTTTTTGCTTGCGTTTGCGGTAACTTCTAGTATCACGGTCTGTTCGTCGCTGTGAAGTCCGAGTCAAGTAATTATGCAAACACGGCGATCGGGGTGGCGATGTACGAATCCGATATGGGCCGGTATCCGCGCAAGAGAAGCGTGTATTAATACTACCGGCGGAACCGTGACCAGATGTTCCGGGACTTCCGTGCCAGTTGAAAGGATCAGCATGAGTCTTACCGGCTCTCCGGCATCGGGCTAGGCCAATTTACCTGTACAAACCGGCCAGAAACTGATGATGCTTGTCGGGTGTCACCGAATCTGAGCGTACTGGCTAAAACCACATCGAACTCTTCGCGTATGGCTCGCGTCGCTACCGTAAAGCAAGTTTACGAATGTACGGCACTCCCGCAGCCGTTCATTCATTGCGTAAATCGTTTTTGCTTGTGGCGTCGGGTTTCACGTAAACTAACATGTCACGGACAATGCATGCGCGTCAATGAACTCTGATGGCAATGCACGTTCTTTTTCGGCGAAAGTCGAAGCAGATTTACGCGACTGGGTCGGTTTACTCGGCAATCGAGTACAACCGATGTCCAGCACGGAGGAGAATCTGATTCCCAATGATCACGGGACTGGCAAATCCGACGTCTTCCAGCTTGTTTTCGGCAAGGATCTCAAACTGGCGTCCGGCACGGAGGACGTAAGTGGTCCCACGTTCGTCACTGACGTAAATTTTTTCGGCGGCCAATACGGGTGAGGCGCTGAAATTGCCGCCGAGCCGTTCCTGCCAGACAACCGATCCCGAATCCGCCTCATAGCATGTCGCGATTCCCTGATCGTTGACGACGTAGAGCAAACCGTCGTCATATACGGGTGACGGCACATAGGTTATATTCTTGCTGGTCTTCCAGGCCACATGTGATCCGGTCACATCCCCGTGGCCGTCGGGGCGGATGGCCAGCATCTCCTTCTCTGGATATCCGCCGCTGGCAAAGACCAGATTGCCGCTGCAAGCTGAAGTACAAGCCGCCACCTCAGATGGACCATCACACGACCAGAGCTCTTCTCCACTGGCCGGATCATAGCTGATCACTTTGCTGTTCCCGTGCAGTACGAGCTGGGTCTCACCAGCGAAGTTCCCAAGAGACGGGGTGGCGTAGTTGCCGTACTCACCCGTTCGCTCCCGGGCAACACGCCATACGATTTCTCCCGTGCGGACGTCGAGAGCGGCCAGGAAGCTGTTGTCCGCATTGTCGCCATTGACGATTACCAACGATTGGTAGATTACCGGCGAAGATCCGTATCCATGTACTGCTTTAAACGGGCCAGCCTCACGCTGCCAGACAATGTTCCCTTTCAAGTCGGTTGCGGTGACGTACAAGGCGTCACCATTGATGAACGCGACGACGACGTGCTGGCCATCGCAGGCCGGAGTGGCCGACGCGTGACTGTTCTTGCCATGCTTGACGGTGAAGTCTCCCTCATGAATGACAGTCTGCCAGAGGTTATCACCGCTTTGACGATCGTAGGCCAGCAATATCTGTTTCTGCTGGTCTTCGTCGGCCGTGGTGAGCAGCACGCGATCGCCCCACACGCTCGGACTGGAATGGCCTCGTCCTGGGATATCGGTAGACCAGCGCACGTTCGTTGCTCGACTCCATTGGACCGGGAGCGAATCACTCTGGCTAACATTATTGCCTCCTGGGCCTCGCCACCATGGCCAATCGCCGGCGGCAACCGAAAGGGAGGTCTCAGAGGCGGCGATTCTCGCGGCGTCTGGACGAATCTCTTCAACGGCCGACATGTCCCCGCAGCCGAGTTGATACAAGATCAAAAGAATACAAAATAATGGTAATGGAGTGGGTCGAGGCATGGTTGGTAGCAAATGGTGGGGAAAGATTCACTCGTAAACAAGGTAGATGACTGTGATACATTCGTCGCAGGAAACTGTCGTCTTTCGAATTCTCACAACGCGGTCATTTGACTCTTTGGCGATCACTGTCAACGATTGCCACTGGTAAGGTGGTTGAGCAATTCTAACTCATCGCTCACGGATGGAACGAACCATTTCTTCGGCTATGCCGACGAGTTGTTTGGCCTCCTTCGCTCCCGCTTTGATGACTAGGTCGACTGCCTGCCGCATCAGGTCTCCAGCCCGCTTGAGATCCTCACTCGGCCGGGATCCAGTGACTTTCTTGCGGGTGGATTTGGCTCGCTTGACCGTTTTCTTCCTGGCCTGTCTGGGCGTTGCACCCGCCGATTGGGCCGCCCTGAACTTTACATTCGCGACCAATCCTTCAGAAACCTCGATCCCCTTTTGCGCCAGCGCCGACTTGACTTTTTTCGATCCGGCGCTGGGGTTTCTGGCAAGGTATTTGCGGATCTCTGCCGATTTGCTGCCCGTTTTCTTGGTTGTCTTTTTTTTGGCCACGGCGTGCGTTGCTCCCATTAAATTCTAGCGAATCGCCCACTTAGTTCAGTTTCCCCATCATAGCCAGCGTCTTGCCAAAATGCCACGACTTCTTTGCGCCTCGAAAAATTGGAGAGATTTGACCGCGGGATGCTTCCACTACCACGGCGCACATGGAAGGCGTACCCGCCGGTGCACCCCGCCCGCCATTCGGATCTCTGCATTGCAGTTCTCACGCTGTAGAATGCGTCGAGGGCGAAAGTGAGGTCTGGCACGGGCGAACCGAAACGTGGAAACCACCGAGACCAACTTTCGGTCTTCATGTCGGCGTCCCGCTACGAGAAACCACCGTTTTTGTTACCATATCTTCATCATCGAGTGATCCATGGGTTTGCTGAATAGATGGAATGAGGTGCCTACTTATGAGCAATTTCGACTTAATGTGTCACGGTATTGAAGTCAGCCGAGTACTCCGAAACTTGTCTCCCGCTGCACTTTATGAAGAAGCAATCAGATCGGATTCCGGTACGACGATCTCGGACGCTGGCGCACTCATCGCTTTCTCGGGAGAAAAGACCGGGCGATCGCCGAAAGACAAGCGGGTCGTGAAGCACCCGGACTCGCAAGATGACGTCTGGTGGGGACCAGTCAACGTCCCACTCGAGGAAACGGCCTTCAATACCAATCGCGAACGGGCCATCGATTATTTAAATACGCGCAAGACGTTGTATTGTGTTGACGGGTTTGCGGGCTGGGACCCGGACCATCGCATCAAGGTGCGCGTCATTTGCGCACGTCCGTACCATGCCCTATTCATGCACAACATGCTCATGCGGCCTGAGCCCAAAGAGCTCTCTTCCTATGGGAAACCGGATTGCGTAATTTACAACGCAGGTGCTTTCCCGGTGAACCGGCACACCGCGGGAATGACTTCGAAAACGAGTGTCAATCTTAGTCTTGAACAGCGAGAGGTCGTCATCCTGGGCACAGAATATGCCGGCGAGATGAAAAAAGCGGTGTTTACGTTGATGAACTACTTGATGCCGAAGGTAGGCATTCTCTCCATGCACTGCTCGGCCACGACCAATCCCAAGACGGAAGAGTCGTCGTTGCTGTTTGGCCTGTCCGGTACGGGAAAAACAACGTTGTCAGCCGATCCCAAACGCCCACTGATCGGCGATGACGAGCACTGTTGGACAGACGCGGGCATCTTCAACATCGAAGGCGGCTGTTACGCAAAAGTGATCAACTTGACCCGTGAGGCGGAGCCACAGATTTTCGACGCCTTGCGATTTGGGGCCGTTCTGGAGAACGTCGTTTACAGCGAAACAGATCGCCACGTCGATTTTACGGATGCCAGCATTACGGAGAACACCCGCGGTTCGTATCCCATCGAGTTCATCGACAACGCAAAGATTCCTTGCATGGCAGGGCAACCGAGCCAGGTGATCTTTCTCACGTGTGACGCGTTCGGCGTATTGCCGCCGGTCAGCAAACTCACTCCGGAACAAGCTGAATATCACTTTATCAGCGGCTACACGGCGAAAGTTGCGGGCACCGAAGTCGGCGTGACCGAACCAAAGGCCACATTCTCACCGTGTTTTGGTGGTCCGTTTCTGGTGTGGCATCCGGGAAAATATGCAGATCTGCTCGCCAAGCGAATTCGCCGACACGACACACACGTCTGGCTGGTGAACACCGGTTGGACCGGCGGGCCATATGGCATCGGTTCCCGTATTCCATTGAAGCATACCCGCGCGATTGTCGACGCGATCCATTCCGGCCAACTGGTCAGCGCGGAGAGCACGTCCGACCCAGTATTTAAAATAAGCACGATCACACGTTGTCCACACGTGCCCAGCGAGATTCTGATTCCAAGAAACACATGGAAAGACAAGACCGCTTTCGATAAAACGGCCAAAAAACTGGCCGGACTGTTCGTCGAAAACTTTTCCCAATATGCAGCAAGTGAAGCCGTCCGCAATGCCGGACCAGGAAACGGAAGTTAGCCCAAATCACAGCTGGGTGACGTCGTCGTTATTCTCTGGCCGCTCTTCGATGTAGCGAAAATACTTCTGAAACGATTCGATCGTTTGCCGGGCGGATTCGTCCGAGTCGGGAATGGGAAGCGATTCGGCCGATGCATATCCTGCATACTGAATATCCTGTAAGACAGCTACAATCGGTTCGTAGTCCAGATGACTTCGCCCGACTGCCTGGCGGTTGGAATCGACGAAATGAAGGTAGCCGACAAAATCGCCTCCAGCCCGAATTGCGTACGCCAGATCGGTTTCTTCAATATTACATGTGAAACAGGTCGGGTAACAGTTTGACATTGTCAGTTGACAGGATCTTCAACAGCTCCACGCCGCTGGCGACGGTGTTGACCAGGTTCGTCTCATAGCGGTCAAGTGGTTCGTAGATGAGCGGCACGCTGTACTGTTTCGTATGCTCACCCAGCTCGTTCAGTGCATCTGCCAAGTATCCCAGCGCCGTATCACGGTCCATGTGGGTACCCTAGCGTCCCTGCATTGAGCCGATGACGGCCATGGCCCCATACGTTCCGCCAAAGTCGATCATTGAGTAAATGAAGGCCTTGGCTTTGTCGCGCGTCGCCGCGTCAGCGCCCGTCAAACTAAGACGATGTATGACCCAGCCCGCACCGGTTCCGACAGCGGCAAGCTGCAACTCGTTATGTTCTAGCAGCGATCGCAACTGATCCGGCAGGACTGCATTCGGTGACAGAGCGAAAATCTCCACGGCATCAAAACCCAGCTCGTTCGCTGTTTGGCAACCGGCCGCCAAATCGTCCCAGAACACAAACGGTCTGCCGCGGGCTTCGCTGACCAAGGTGATCGTTACATAGGATTTGATCATATCGGTCTTAGGTGTCTACCTCCACAATCACCTTCATGACACCCGTTTCAGATTTGGTGTAGGATTCGAAATCGTTAATCATTCCGCCGAACGACGTCCGATGGGTGTTCCAGGGATTGGTATCGATGGTTCCGTCTTCGATGAACCGAATAAGTACGTATAAAATCCGACGGCAAGGCATTGCGTGATGCCTTGATGCTGGCCTCGCGAAGATACAAGGCCAGATGCGGAAACACGACTTCCTCGGTGGTGATGCCCAAGTACATGA
>Ga0310123_10003894_pt1 | contig 11416 bp, 12 predicted proteins | sample CB6_AW_1057_MG_FD_203505 | JGI IMG/M metagenome (GOLD analysis project Ga0310123, IMG submission 203505) | Marine microbial communities from Western Arctic Ocean, Canada - CB6_AW_1057 | ecosystem: Environmental > Aquatic > Marine > Oceanic | place: Canada: Western Arctic Ocean | collected... | reverse complement strand
GCTGAGCGGGCCGAACGGGTTGCTGCTGCTCTTCCACCGTTCGGCGGACTGGTGACCGTTCTGCAAAGGCCAACTAGTTCAGTTGGAACGCAAACGCGCTAGTTTCGAAGACGACGGAATCAACATCGCGGCACTGAGCTACGACAGCACCGAAGTCCTGCAACATTTCGCGAAGCGCAAGGGAATCGGATTCTCGCTTCTCTCTGACCCGGAATCCAAAGTAATTCGAGCGTTTGGCATCCTCAACGAAAACATTTCACCCAAGCATCAGTTCTACGGCGTCCCGCACCCGGGCCAGTACCTGATCGGCAAAGACCGCGTGGTCAAGGCGAAGTTCTTCGAAGAAAACTACACCCAGCGTTTCACGGCCGGGGAGATTGCCGTGCGCCATCTCGGGAAGGACCTTGACGCGCAGCGCACCCAGATAGAGACAGACCACCTTGCTCTCTCTTTGTGGGCCAGTGACGAAATCGTTGCTGGCGGGCAGCGAATCGCGCTGGCGCTCGACGTCGACCTCAAAGAAAAGATGCATGTCTACGCGCCGGGCGTCGACGGCTACATTCCGGTCGAGTGGAAGATGGAGGAAGTCAGCGGCCTGGTGAACTATCCTACGTCCTATCCAGAGTCGGAGAAGCTGCATCTGCCCGCCATTGAGGAAATCGTGCCGGTCTATCAGGGTTCGGTGCGGTTCATGACCGACCTGAAGCTGGGCCGGGCGAAAGACCTCGATCATCTGCTCGACGAACAGGGCCGATTACTGGTGCGCGGCGAGCTGCGCTATCAAGCCTGCGATGACAAGATTTGCTACCTGCTCGAGACGATCCCGCTTGAGTGGAGCTTCCAACTAGAACCGCCCGACAGTCAGCGTGTTCCCGAGGAAATCCGCCGAAACAGAGCCCAGTGACGGGTCACTAATCAAACGCAAGTGATGATGGGTCACTAAACGAGCACTGAGCACTCAACAAAGAACCGTCCGGGCAACCACCCCAAACCCGGCCCTACCGCTCCGTCAAATCCCGAACCTGAATATCCTTAAACCGCATGCGCCCTTCGCCGCCAGAGTGCAACTGCAGCGCAATCACACCCTCGGTCGCCCCCGGTGAAGGGTACGTAAAGTCGAGCATCTGTACGCCGTTGAGGTAGGTCCGATAGTGGTTGCCTTCGACCATGATCAGCATGTCGTTCCAGCCGTATGAATTGATGACGGTCTCCAGTTCCGGAGCCGGCCAAACGATCCAGCCTTTGCCGTCCCCGTAGATGCCGCCGGTGTGGCGTCCAATGTTGCGGTCGATTTCGATTTGGCGTCCGGCAATGACCTTGGGGGTGTCGCCCTCGAAGGTGGTGTGAATATAAACACCACTGTTGCCGCCGGCTTCGCACTTGAAGCGAAGGGAAAAGTGGAAGTCTTTGTAGATTTTCTCTGTCGCCAGGTAGCCGTACTCGTCGCTGAGGCCCGCGCCGTAAATGGTGCTATCCTCGACCACCCACTTCTCATTGCCGACATTTCTCCAGCCGCTCAGATCCTTGCCGTTAAAGAGTGACTCCCATTGCGGAGTCAGAATCTTGGGCCGGTTACTTGGTTGCGAGAGCGACGGCTGAGGATGGAGGAGGGCCACGCTCAGCAATGCTAGTAATGGCGGATTCAGACCGAACGAAAAGCGCATGTTGATCTCCTTGCCGCTGGACGAAGCGGCATGTTCTTCTAGTGTAACGGTCCCAAGAACCGAGACAGGGCTGGTTGTTTAAGAGTGTTTTAAAGCCGCAGCACAGGTCTCTGGCGAGCCCTACACTGCGGGAGTTAGCTATGGCAGTTAGACAACAACGAGGTACCGCAAATTCCGTCCTGACGGACGGGATTTATCTTCCTCGATTGGTTCCTTTGCAGGTGCGCGGATGGGCTTACTGCGAGACGCCCAAATGCTGCTTGATCCGCTCAACCACGCTGCGTGCTTGTTGGTGCAGTTTATTCGGGGAAGGATCGTACTCTTTGAGATAGGTCGACCACAGCACGGTTCGCGAGTGGACGTCGACTAAAAAGAGCGTTCCATAAGGACGGCCCATCGGTCTGTTCTTGGGGCGTCTGAAACCCCCTCCGGCTTCGATGCTTTCATCAGCCGCGCCTTCCTCGCCGTCCTTCGTCTCCGCCTTTTCGGTGTCTTCGGGTTCGGGCAGCGGGAAAAGCTCGTTCATGGCGTCGAGGAAGGGGGCATCGATCCGGTCGGTCAGCACGGCGTTGGCGAGCTTGGGATCGACCACGACGTCGAACACCGACTCAGCCGCAATCTGCTCGGCCAAGTATTGGTCAAACGACTTCGTCATCGGCCAAGTGTAAACTGCACGGACGCCGCCTAAATCGGCCGCGAAGACGGAACTCACAAACAACAATCCACAAAGCCACGCTGGAAGAGCCATTTTTGATCGCCTGGGAATCATGTTACCGAGTTTGCCGCTGCTGGTTCCGCAAATATCCCCCAAACAGAGTCGTTTGTCAGAGGGCCGGCTGGATTGCCGGCCCGAATCGTTAGGCGGCGGTCAGCCAATTCAGATGCACGAGACCTTTGAGTCTCCGTATCACTAGTCTATGACGGCTGCCGGGACTGAAAAGACGAACGAGCCGTGAGAAAAAGGCAAGCAGTTGGACAACGAACCCAGTTTCCGCCGCCTGGTTGGCGGGTGGCCGATTCCTGTTTGTAACCGCGTGGGCGTCCTCAAACCGTACGCGGCAACGCTACCGCGCTTCGCTGAGCCGCTCAATCTTGGCGGCCATCACAAAGTCGCTCTCGGTGAGGCCGTCGATTTTGTGGGTCCAGAGTCGAATTCCGACTTTGCCCCAGGCTAGGTAGATGTCCGGGTGATGGCCCTGCTGCTCGGCCAATTCGCCGACCCGGTTGGTAAAGTCCAGCGCCTCGCGGAAGTCTTTGAACTTGTACGTTCGGTCCAAGTGATGCTCTTCGACGACATCCCAATCCGGCAGTTGCCGGCCAAGCGGCTTGATCTCATCGGCGGTTAACGGCGGAACGCCGCCCCGGCACGGGACACACGTCTTCTCAGCTAACTCCGGCATATTGAATCCTCTCTTGTTCGGTATCGTACCAAGAGTCGTCCGTCACTGGCTTCCACTAGACACCCACAAGCACGCGGCCTAACGTGCGGCCATTGGTGGCGACATCTCGAGTTCCTTACGTTCTTTCGACGAGAATCTGGCGCGCGAACGACAAGAAGGCACAACGAGTCTTTGGGCCTGATGGACCTGGAATTCTGTAAGTTGTTTGTTATCTATGACTTAATGTGCTATCCCCCAGGAAATCGCAGAAAATTTCATGCTGGTGGAATTTTTCTCCCGTTTGGGAGCTGCTAGTATGCTGTAAGATGTATAAGAATCAATGACTTGATGTTTTACTTTGCAACTTGAGTTACAGTTTTGTTAGCAGTTTTGGGATGCTTTTCCGTTGCTTTCTTGTCTCCGCTTGGTTGGTTCGGGCCGTTTTCTGGTAACTCGGATGTTTCTTGTTTGGCGGACTGGCGTCGACACGATTGTCGACGCGGCAAGCTGCGGCCTTGTGCCACCGGTGCTCTCGTCCTGAAAAATTCGCTTGCTCTGTTGCTGCAATTTGTGTTCGCTCCTTCTTCTTGACTTCTTGCCGTTCGCTTGGTCAGCCGGTTGACCTTTTTCTTTCGCTTGCTCCCTCGCTTGCGCTTGGGGCTCTGACGGAATCTCTATTTGAATTTTACAACGCAGGGCTACTTGCTTCTGGGGCTTTGGCAGTTAAAGCGTTGATTTAACCGGAACTATAAATATGAAAAATACGTTACCGGCTGAGCGGGTTGTGGTGATTTTCCAATGTGGTATTTTTCGTGTAAGGGGGGGGTGGGCAGATCGGTCCGGCTGTGGAGCAGGGAGTCCAAGCCTGGCCTGCCGTCCACGTCTTCCATGAGGAGGCTCGTCGTTGTCAAGCGAGAGGTGGGAGCAGCTTTAGCCCGCATTTCTCACCACCTGACGGTCGAAGCACGCGATAGGCCCGCCATTACTTCGTTGCACTTGCTCGCCGTGCTCAGCGTACTGTCAAGTACGCGTCTTTGATTAAGTGGGGGTCGTCAAGCGGCGCGCGTCTCGTACTGACGGGCCTCTCACGCACTCCGCCTCGCCACGTGGTGAGAAAAGCGGGTTAGCTGACGGGATGTTCGACCGGGCTTCGATCCGCACTCGCGTGGCGTCGTTTCAGGCGCGGTGCTCTGTGAAGTTCGGCCTGTTGACGCAGCTCTCTCTGTCCCGGTGCCTGCGCGGCCAGACGTGGATTCGCAGTCGTCGCGAACCCGGTCTGTCCCTTCGCTATTGCCATCATCGGCAGCAATTTGACAATGCAGGGACTAAAAACCGCTTACTTGTTGGGAGGGACTGTGCCCGGCTGCGTTAAAACTTTTCCCTTTATTAACTCGCGGGTCGCCAATTTCATGACCGGCATTCCCATTTGTTCACCCAGCTCGGAAAGGGCTTCCAGATCCACGGGGCCGACGATATTGACGACGGTGAACTCCTGGGCTTCCTCGGAGATTACCGTGATACCGGTCACTTCCTTGTTCTCAACGTAGGAGTACACCGTGACGGATTCGCTGTTTCGGCGGTCTCGCACGTCGATTATCGGCACCCAGGCCCCGCTCTCGAGTTGTTTACGGATCGGCTCGATGTCTTCGGCGAAGTAGGCTTTCTTTTTCGAAAACCAGAAACGCCGCAGGTACACGCCTTTGAGACCGTTGACCAGTTCCTTGATGGACTTGCTGACACCTTTGCGCACCGCCAGCAGTTTCTGTCCCATGCCCAGAGACTCACCTTCGAGATTCATGCTGACCATCTCGTCGGCCTTCCGCTCCATTTGCGGCAGATCCAAGCGAACCCGCGAGGTGGGGCCGAACGACGTTCCTTCCGGACCGAAACTGCCCGTTGGCTGTTCCGATTGCCCCCAAGCCGAACCACTCAGCAGCAGCAGCAGCGACGCCAAGCATACAATCCATACACTTTTCATCACATGCCCTCCGGCATCCAACTTCCGCATGATCGATTCCTGATTTTCGATGGCGCACCAACTTTCTAACGCGCGTCCCGCCCCGCCGGCCTCATGAGCGCATCGCGGGCCTTGTTGAGTTTCGCTCCAGCGATCTGCAACGAGAGTAACAACTGCACATCGGCTCCATCCGCATCGGGGCTGACGATCGGCGCGGGCTGCCGGCTCATGTAGACTCCCACGAACAGCGATGCCGCGATGGCCCCGGCCATTGCCCAGCGCAGGCGCGGGTGCTTGTTCGGCAGCTCTCTCGCGCGCACCCGCCGCATCACCGCCGCGGTGAAATCAGCCGGTGGCGTCTTGCGCGCGCAGGTTTCCCGAAGGATATCTTCGAGCGGATCCATAACTCACCTCAAGCTCCAGGTTGTGAGCTTTTTCTCTGAGACGGGCCAGTGCCCGGCGAAGCGTCGTCTTCACCGTATTTACCGGCATGTCCAGTACCTGTGAAATTTCCGACAGTTTCAAGTCCTCCTGAAACCGCAGGATCACCACCATACGCATCTTGTCGGGCAAAGCAGCAACTTTCTTGCGTAATGCCGCGGCCAGAAATGGATCACTTTCTTCCGGTTCGTAGCCGGGTTCGGTGATGTCTTCTAGCGGCTGATACCGGCGGTGTTTGAGCCGCCGGGTATGATCGATGCATTTGCGAGTCACGGCCTGCCTCAACCAGAACGACAAGTGTAAATCCGACACAATGCGGTCCAAATTCTTAAAGAGTTCGAGGTAGACCTCCTGCGCGATGTCTTCCGCGAGCGCGCGGCTCTGGAAGAAATGAAACACGAGACTGTAGACCATCGACTTATGCTTGTCGACAATCTCCTCAAATGCCTCCGGATCGCGAAGCGCCGCTTCCACCAAGATTCGAGGCGCTTTTTCCATTGGCTCTTGTAGGGATATACGCATCTCAACCAGGGAGAGGTTCAAGTTGCTGGTACAAAACAGCTACCCTCTCCCAGATCATATCGAGAACATCGAGGAGCTGGTGGTCGGAATCGACCAATTCCAACGTCACATTGGGCTTTCCCCATGAGAAATCGAGCACGGTTTCAGGATCGACAACCTCATCGAGGCGGCCATGGAACATCAGAGTGGGTTGCGTGATTTCCGGGAAGTCCTCGTACTGAGCGGCGTCTTCGTAAAGCTGGTAGCCGACAGGCCGAAGATCCGTGTCGGCGTAGTTGTAGACCAGACGCGTGCCGTTCTGCTTCCAGGCCTCCATCTCGGCCGGCCCCAGCGTTTGCGCCATGCGTCGCGCCATGGCCATCGCCGGCGCCAACAGCACCAAAGCCGGAATCCTTGCCGGGCAGCGCACCGCGTAGAGCGCGGCGAGATAAGCGCCCATGCTCGAGCCGATCACCAGTTGTGGCTGGAGTTGCTTCACGGTCTGGTCGATGGCCTCGAGTTGACCGGTAATGGTCAGTCCCTCGAAGTTTCCTTGAGCCAAATCCGGCGTATGGACTTCACCACCGATCATGGCGAAATTACGATAGAAGAACCTGGCCTTGGTAGATTCCGGGCTGGAACCAAAGCCGTGGAGATAGAGAATATTCGACATCGGCTTCCGCGCCTCAAAGGCCCTTGGATTTTGCCAGAGCGGCTACTCGTTTTCAGCGGCGATAATCTTGGACAGTCGGCGTTGGTGCCGCTCTTCCTGGGTGAATCGGGCCCCAAGGTAGGCCCGGACGACTTCGCGTGCTAGCTCCACGCCGATCACTCGCGCCCCCAGGCAGAGCACGTTGAGGTCGTCGTGCTCCACGCCCTGGCGGACGGAATAGCTGTCGTGGCACAAGGCTGCGCGTGCTCCGCGGACTTTGTTCGCCGCCACTGACGCACCCACGCCGCTGCCGCAAATGACAATCCCACGGTCGGCTTTGCCGGCCACGACGGCGCGCGCAACGGCTAGGGCGAAATCTGGGTAGTCATCGGTAGCGTTGTATTCACAGGCTCCAAGATCGTTGACATCGTGTCCGGCGCTGCGGATTAACTGGGTCAACTCTGCCTTTAGCGGAAAGCCGCCATGATCGGCTCCGATCGCGATTTGCATTTACGTCCGATTGTACTCGACGAACCCATCGTGGGGCCACTTTACGTGGTGAGGAAAAGCGGGCTGGGGGAAAGACATGTCGCCAGGAATGGCGACACGGCACGCACGAATGCGTGCGCCACGCCGGGGCCGGAGTCAGACGAACTCGCGGCTGGGCCGGTTCTGGCGCGGAAACTGGACGATCGATTCGAGCGAGGTTCCAGGCGCACACGAATCGGGCGCGACGTTGAGTTGGCGCTAGGACTTGCGATAACCGCTCCCTTACGGTCACGGCTCTGGGCTCGTTAACAGTATTGGGGCTAGCGGGGATTTTTAATTCTGCTGGCGGTCGCGGAATTCTTCGAACCAGTTCATCACTACGTGGATCGACGGCTCGGGGGCGTCCGCGCCCTCGCCCACCGCCTCGGCCAAGATGAACCGCTGCCCGTCGGGTGAGAATCTTGGCACGCGCGCGCCGAACGGTGTCTGCAAAAACAGGTGGGGCTCCCAACCGCTGCCGTCCTCGTTGCGCTCCAGGTACCACAGGTCGGGCCCGGTTTCCGGCTCGCTTAGGTGGTAGAGGAGATACTTCCCATCGCGGGACCAGTCGGATAGCCGCTCGGTGCGGGGTGTCGCCGCCAGCACCTTCTCCTCCCCGCTGCCGTTCGTCTGCCGCAGGAAGATGTCGTAGTTGCCCGCTCGATTGGAAGTGAACGCCACCTCGTCTCCGGCTGGCGACCACACAGGCCGATTATCTATCTCCGGGGCGCTGCTCACGCGAGTCCTCACCCCGCGGGCAATGCCGTACACCCATACGTCCTGATTCGAGCCCTCCGTTGCCGTCACAGCCACCAGCCGTTCATCCGGGGAGAGCGCGGAGGAACCGATCGCCTCCTGAACTGGGCCGATCTCTCCCGTTTTCTCGCCGCGACGGTCCAGCCAAACCAGTTGCTGCTGATCCGAGCCGGTCGCGTCGAGGTAAACCAGCGTTTGATCGGCCGCAACCGTGGGGTCCCTTCTGTTCTGGGAGATGGGGAAGGCCTCACCGGTAGCCCTCAAGGTGTTCAGAGAAATAGGCAGAGCCCAAAGATCGTAGGTTTGCGGGCCAGATTGGTACACAAGATGGCCGCTGGGCGAATAGAACGGCACTGCGCCGGGTCCCAGAAGCTCTCTCTGCCCGGTCTCGAAGTTCTGAACCATTATGGTCTGCTCGGTCGGAGACCCGAATGTAAACACCAGGACACGGCCCCCGGCTTCGGACGGCAAGAAATGGGGATAGACAATTCCTCTGGTCGGCCCTCCCGGCGACCCCTCGGACTCCTCCCGCGAGATCAGCAGGTTGGGGGTCCCCCCGCGGCCGGGAACTTCGTAGAGTATTCCGCCGGAGCTGAAGACGATCACCTCGCCGTCCGGGCTCCAGATTCCCCCAAAAAAATACGTGCCGGGCAGCTCGCAAACCCGGATGGCCAAGCCGCCCTGAACCGAGACCTTCTTGAGTTCCCCAGCGGCGGCAAACCCGATGAAATCACTGCCGGGCGACCAGAACGGGTCGTAAGCTCCTTCGGTACCGTCGATCGCCCGCGGTTGCCGCTGATCAAGATCCTGGCCCCACAGCTTCCCCTCCGATCCCGCGCTGAAGGCGATGTGCTTGCCGTTGGGTGAGACAGCGACATTGGTACTGAAGGGGGAAGTCGGGACAGCTTCCGGTGGCGTGAAGGCAAATCGGCACAAGGGGGCCTCGGGAGCGGTTTGGCGGAAATAAAGGAACGAGACGGCCAGCGCGACGCGACCGCCCAGGGGAGACGCTAGCGCTCTTCTTTGTCCTTGGCCAAAGCCGATCGACCTGACCTGGGCGGGTGCGAGCAGCGCCAATGCAGCAAGCCTTGAGTTCATCTTCCAAACCGAAGGCAAAACCCTCCTGTCCGGCGACCAGGAAGCCGTCGCCAAACTCGCCGCCGAAACGCTCGATCGCAGCAAGATCAGCGCTGATCTGCTCGTCCAAAAGGACCTCGACCCCTCACAGCTCGCCGCTCATTTCCTCTCCGAAACCGAGGACCAACTCGCCCAACTTCCCGAACCCCGCGCTGAGCTTTTTCGGCGAGTCATCGAAGAAGCGAGCCAGTCGATCATCGACATTGCGCACACGCTGCCCAACTTCAGTGAGCGAACCTTTGCCGAGCTGCTGTGCCGGGAGCAAGTATTGATAGACGCCGCCGGCCGAATGCTCAAGGGCTTGGAACGAATCCGGTCGCAACCACAGGCCGGCCAAGAAGCCGCATCCGCAAGGTTCGAAACGGAGCACCGGCGAGCGGTGGGCCGCAACCTGAACAGAGTGGAACTTTTCGGCGTGGAACTCGCCCACTCCAGCAGATCTCACCCCTTGAGTGTTGCCTACGTGAGTCTCGAAGTGGGCCGCTCCGTCAAAACCTCCGAGGAAGAGGAGAAAGAATCAGTCATCCACATCGTCGAAACGGCGTTGGCCGAAAATCGCCGCATCCTGATCAAAGGTCCCGCGGGTGCCGGGAAGACAACACTCGTTCGCTGGATCGCTGTCCAGGCAGCCAGTCGAGCCTTTGAGAGTCCAGTCGAAGACTGGAATGATGCGCTTCCCTTTGTGATCCGTCTTCGGGAATTCAGCAACTCCTCTTTTCCCCCTCCCGAAGAGTTCCCCTCTCTCGTCGCCTCCACGATCGCCGGCACAATGCCCCAAGGCTGGGTTCATCAGAGGCTGGAGTCGGGCAACGCGGTTGTGATGACCGATGGAGTCGACGAGGTGGCCGAGGCTAAGCGTGACGATGTCCGCGCGTGGGTGAAAGAGCTGAACGATTCCTTTCCGGATGTCCGGCTCATCGTCACCTCTCGCCCCCACGCTGTCGAAGAAGAGTGGCTCGAAGCCGGCGGCTTCGGTGAGGCTGACCTCCAGCCGATGGGCATCGGCAATATTGAAAACTTCATCGATCATTGGCACCGGGCCGTCGCTGAAGAAGTCGGACGAGACGAGCAGGCAGACCGTCTGAAGACACTCGCTGGAAACTTAAAGGAGACGGTAAGAAGCAACCGCTCCATTCGGCGTCTCACCACGAACCCGCTGTTGTGCGCCGTGATCTGCGCCCTCCACCGCGACACCAACGAGCAGCTTCCTGAAGACCGCATCGAGCTTTACGAGCGATGCTGTTCGATGCTGCTAGAGAGACGAGACCCGGAAAGCGGACTCGCCCTGACCGGTTACCCCCGGCTCAAGTACAGGCAAAAGCGGGCACTGCTCGACGATCTTTCCTACTGGATGATCAAAAATGAATGGACTCAAGTCACCGCGGGCTCGGCGAGAGATCGCTTAGGCAAGAAGCTTGAGAATCTTCGGACCGAGGCCAAAGACGGCCCGCCCGCTACGGCTGAAAACGTTCTGGGTTTTTTCGTTGAGAGAAGTGCAATGCTTCGCCAGCCGGTAGAGGGGAAGATCGACTTTGCTCACCGCACTTTCCAGGAGTTCATGGCGGCCCAGGCTGCCGTGGACGAGGGCGATATCGGCGTTTTGGCCAAGAACGCCACGAATCCGCAGTGGAGAGAAGTGATCGTCCTCAGCGCGGGTCTTGCCCGGCCCCACGAACGGCGCGAGTTGATCAGCTCATTGCTGAAAAAGGGCGATGACAGCGAAAATCATCGGCTTCAACTCCACTTGCTGGCGGCATCGTGCCTGGATACCGCGGTCGATCTCGACACCAAGGTGAAGGCGGAAGTGGAAAACCGAGTGAAGAAGCTCGTCCCGCCCGCGAAGATATCGCAAGCAGCCCTGCTTGCGGACGCCGCTGGTGAAATCGTGATCCCATTCCTGAAGCGCGATCGTCGGTTGAGCGCTTCGAAGACCGCCGCTTGCGTCCGAGCGCTTGCCTTGATCGGCTCTTTGGAGGCTCTTCAGGCGATCGCCGACTACGCCGCCGATGACAGACCCACGGTGATGCGGGAGGTCGTGCGGTCAGGTGATCGGTTCGAAACTCCCGATTTCGTGCGCGTGGTCGGGTCACGCCTTGAGGCGTCAAAACTTGAAAGGCTCGACCTTAGTAGAGGCGGGGCCAGTGACCTGTCTCCGCTGCAGAGCCTCACCTACCTCCATTCGCTCAACCTACAGTACACCAAGGTCAGCGACCTGTCCCCTCTGCGGGGCCTCACCAACTGGGCTTGCCCCCTGGGGTGAGACAAATAGTTTAGACACCACTACTGTCCGGTTAACGACTCACTGACGGGCGGCAATCGACTGTTCTAGCATGGCTTAGGGCTGTTTTCCCCTTGCCGCGATTTGAACGGCGAAGGACGGCTGGAACGACTTCGGAGGGGG
>Ga0310123_10003893_pt1 | contig 11416 bp, 3 predicted proteins | sample CB6_AW_1057_MG_FD_203505 | JGI IMG/M metagenome (GOLD analysis project Ga0310123, IMG submission 203505) | Marine microbial communities from Western Arctic Ocean, Canada - CB6_AW_1057 | ecosystem: Environmental > Aquatic > Marine > Oceanic | place: Canada: Western Arctic Ocean | collected... | reverse complement strand
CGGGGACAACTATCGCTGCCTTCTTGCCCATGGCGATTGCCTTGGAAGGCACCATCGGAGAGTACAGCTTTTCGTTGCCAGTGGTGGTTTCGATTTGTCTGGCGACCAGTTGGGTCATGGCTATGTCATTCACGACGGTGATGGCCTACTGGTTGTTGCGCCGTTCGTCGATGCCCACCCCGCTCGGTTTTGTGCTAGAGAGGTTCAAGCGGATATTGCCGGGGCCAATGCGTAGAGTGACGTTTGCCGACGTTTGCGGATTCAGCTGCCGCACGGGGATTAAGTTCAAGTTTCTGACAGTGATCTTCGCCGTAGCCTGCTTTTTGGGTGCGGTCTGGATGGTCGCCAGCGGCCAAGTCAGCAACGCCTTCTTTCCGCAAGCTGCACGAGATCAATTTGTTATCGAGGTCTACACGCCCGAGGGGAGCCCAATCCATCGGACGGATGAAAAGTGCCAACAGGTTGAGAAAATCGTGCTGGAACTGAGTCAATACGACGACCAAGACGGCAACACCAAGAGTCGATTCCGCAACATGTTGACGTTTGTAGGCGATAGCGGACCGCGGTTCGAAAGTGTCTTCATTGGCCAACGGCCGGCGCCCCACTACGCGTTGATCATCGTCAGAGTTTCCGATTACAAGGTCGTCGATGACTACGTCGAGGAGATCCGCATAGCGGCCGCATCACGTATCGCAGGCGCGCGAGTGGTGCCGCACACCTATGGACTTGGTGAACCAATTCCACATCCTATCAGCGTGAGGGTTCACGGGACCGGATTCGCGGATCTGGATGTGTTGCGCTCCGTTGCACGCGATGTGGAGGAGGTGGTTCGGGAGAGCGGCCGCGCGTGGGACGTCACCAACACTTGGGGCGAACCGGGACTGCAGTTGGCCGTGGACATTGACGTGAACAAGGCGAACCGGTCGGGGGTGACCAATACCGACGTGGCACGGACCTTGAACGCGTACTTATCCGGCGAATACCTGACGACATTTCGCGAAGGCAAACACCAGGTTCCGGTGTATTTTCGTCTACCAGAGAATCAGCGGGTCAATCTGCGTGAGATCGATCAGATGTTTGTGAAAGGTTCCCATGGTAAGATCCCACTGGAGGCGATCATATCGTCGGACCTGAAGTGGGAAACGACACGAATTCAGCGCTACAACATGGGCCGCATGATCGAGGTCAGCGCGCGTCCTAACCGCGGCGAACTTGCCTCTATGGTGCTGGTGGAATCGGTCAAACCGCAGCTTGCCAAGCTGGAAAAGACGCTTCCTGCTGGAATGCACTTCGGATATGGCGGCGAGATAGAAAAGACGAACGAGGCGCTGCCGATGATTGCCAAGTCAGGGCTCATTTCGGGCGTAGCGATCGTTTTCTTATTGGTTCTGCATTACAACTCCATTGCCAAGACCTGTTTACTGCTGGTGATGTTGCCGCTGGCAGCGGCGGGCGCCATTGCGGGACTGTATATTTTCGACGAGCCCATGGGGTTCATGGCCCAGCTTGGCCTCTTGTCGCTATTCGGCATCGTTTTGAACGACGGCATTGTGCTGGTCGAGTTCATCGAGATCGTGAACAAAGAGAAGGTCGCGTCTGGCGAGGGCCTGCCGGCGGAGGGTCAACGCGGGTACAGTGGCCTGACAAGGGCCGCCTTCCGAGAGTGTCTGGTGAAAGCCGCGCAAATGCGGGTCACGCCGATCGTGCTTACGACGCTCACGACGGTGGGCGGATTGATCCCATTATTGTATTCTGGGCCGATGTTTCGCGCGCTTGCCGCGGCAATGATGTGTGGATTGATATTTGCCACATTCATGACACTTCTCGTACTGCCGGCGCTGACGGCTGTTTTAGTGGAAACGTTTCGTGTTTCGTTGGTGCGTGGGGATGCTCAGAAAGGGTATAAGTAGGTAGCACAGGAGGCGAGTCACTGGCGATACCGTACGAGCTAACCGGATTGGCGGGGCAACACGATAGGTGTTGAAAATCCGTAAAGCTTCGCTAAGTTGCTCTACCTGCAGTTCGTCACGGACCAACGTCGGCCCCTTTCCGACTTGTCGCCAAGTCATAAGCTGCGGGATGACAAGCTGTTATGGTTCGGCTGAGTTAACTGACCGTTCGGGTGTTCCAACCAAGCGAACTGATACTCAATATCCGATCTCCATCGCCTCCCTATAGAACGCCAATCGTGACCTCACTTTCTCCGGAGTCCTGTCCGGATTGAGTGGATCGAGTTGAATTCCCGTGGATATGATACCAAAATGGGATCCCTCTGGTCCGTTTACGGAGAGAGATAGCCTGCTCACGCACTGAGGGTTTTCCACCTCCAAATCGCCAACGTGAATATGATCGAGATTAAAAGAAAAACGGTCTTCTGTGCGTAAGATAGTGCAAATCGTCGCATATCTCAGGGTTGGACAACTCCCTGAAGCAACTTTACCTCGTCGCCGCAATTTCCAAGCAAGCTCTCTCGAAACAGTGCCGACGAGTTCAAGGGATTCGAACTTTCCGTTGTCCAGTTCAAATTCGACCAGCAGCCGTGTACCTTTCTCGATGAAGTTGGAGAATATGCGCACCTCGGCCAGAATGTCACTTCGGTCAATTCTTGGTCGAAAACGCAGCTGTGCGTCCGCATCGGGTACGACGCTATTAAGCAGAATCCCGACCGGCCCGTGCGCCTCGTCACGTAACATCCAGTGGCCGCTGACGGGCTCCCAAAGTGCGAGCGCCGCATCGGCTCCCATGTCTTGATAAAAGATGCCCTGCGCGTCCCATGACTGGGAAATGTTGACGAGTGATTCCTTGGGGTCCGAATTTCGAGATTGAATCGTGCATCCGCCACTACGGAGTGGTGACCGCTCCCATTTCACCACTTCGGCGATGCCGTCACGAACGAGTTGAAACATCCGTCCCTCTTGCTTGAGGTACGCATAGGAGTCGCTTTTTGTTCCCTCTGAACGCGGTCTTGTCAACCCGATGCGTTGTCCGTTGCGCAATACTTGTAGTTGAGACTCGGCGTTCAGAGCCGGTCTGATTTCATATCCCTCCTGCTCTGCAGTTTGATGGACCTTCAATGACCAATCGTTGACGCGAGTGGGCCATCGGCCGTGAATGTCAATCCGCACATCACCATACAATACGCGGTCAAGAAAAGTTTCGGTTGGCCACCCTTCGCCAATTGCCAAAAAATACGACTTCCAATTGTCCGCTCCGACAATGGAGTCTGGCAACGTCCGCGTTTCATTTTCCAATTCTAACTTGATCTCTCCGATGCTCCCGCGCGCGACTCGGGGCAACGTGAGAACGGCGAATCCGTTGGCAAAAGCGCGCACCTCGTTGGCACGAAATATCAGTTGGATTGTGCACGGTCCGGAAAGTTCAACATTATTTTCAATCCAGACCGATTGCTGCAGTCTTGCTTGCCCGGCTTGAAATTCAATTTGGAAATGCCGATCCCCGCCGTGGCCTAGCTGAATCACGTCAAATCGATCCTTGGCAGTTCCGCGAAAATACAGCTGGCAGGGGAAATGCGAGTCGTCGAATCGCATGCTGACAATGGCCTGCTCCAAATCCGTGGCGGCAACTGTCATCATGCCGACTTGGCGGCTTTGAGCGGAACCCGCAGTAGTTGGTGCATTTGCTTCGTGAGTTGAGATTTCCGCTGGCGTGGATTCCATCTGGAAATCACCGAAAAGGACTCGCGGGTGATTTCGGAATACGGTCGCCGAGCGAGTCGAGTGGGGATCTACTTTCGCCGAACAGAGTTCTTCATGGTTGAGCTTCACCGTAAGCTGATTCTCGCGATCGACAAGTTCTAGCTTTTGTGCATCTTCAGGATAGAACACTCCCCATTGTTCCGACAAGACTGCCGTCTTTCCAGACTCGTCAGTACGTACCAATTCGATGCGCTTAGCAAGTTGTCCGTCACCACGAATGTTAGTAAACCGGGCGATGTACATTTCCTCCGGCGCACATCCAACTGCTAGGCCTGGCCATGCGCTACCGAGTTGTTCTTCCAGTTCTGACGTCATGACCGTGGCAACTTCATCCGCAGACTCAGAGAACGATGAGAATGATTCCTCCGGAGAAAGCATGGGATCAATCCCATCGACATGCAGGCCCGCATAACCTTTCGGCACATTTGGTAGTCTAAGTGATAGACGTGGCGTACCATCAAGTGAAATCTGGCAAAATCTTCCCCACATGCGAACTCGCATCACGTGCCACTCGTCACATCCTAAATCGCAGCTCACGCTTTGGAGCGTCTCAAATTCATCCGGCCGTTGTATTCCAACTTCCAGTTGTGCGGCATACGGTTTGCTGGCATGGTGACTGGCGACTCGTGCCACAAAATTATCGCCTTCGGCTGTTTGCCCGAAAACGATTCCCGCACCTGTCCGCGGCGTCAGCGAAAAAGCACAATCAATACTCGGGTTTTGGAGGACGACGTGCTGCGCTCGCGCCACGGTCACTCCCGCACGGATAGGCCCAATCGAACTGACGCCGTCATAGCGAAAGCTTCGCCAGAAAGGCTCGTCTGTGGACCACCCTGCGGGCAGTCTCGACTGACCAGATGGAGCCGAGCAGAAATTGTCCGAAAAACGGAGCGAACGGCGGGAGTGTAAGTCATCGAGGGATGAAGTGTTTGTGGGTGGTTCGTTTGGAGGAATGTACTTCGAATCGGTCGTAAGTACGATACTATCCACGCTAACATCGTCCTCTCGTGTCCCCAGTAATAGTTCGCATTCTGACGCCATCACTTGGAGGGATGGCCCTCGAATCCAATGCCAGCGGTGAAATTCCAAATCGTTTCCGATGAGATGTCTACCCAGGCCCTCCACCGTTTCGTGTGGCGTGCCGTCCGGAACGAGTGCAAGCGTAACGCTATTGTTACAGAGCCCTCCCCACAAAACGCGCAGCCAAACATGGTAGAAGATGATTGGACTCCTAAGGAGGCACAGGATTGATCTCGTCCATGCAAACAACTCGCGAGTGCAATTAGTGACGGGACCAGCCGCCCGTTGTCGCCGCATCCGAAGCGTGTGGCATTGGCGGGATTTCCTAGACTCTCGCTGGCTGAATTGGATCTTGGCTACAACAGCAGATGTGTCAATAACAACTTCGCAAAGCCTGCGGGCATTTGCCATCGAGCAAATCGGCTCGGATAGAATCATTTCAGACGTACCAAACGGTGTGTCCGACCGTTGGGAATGTGCAGCTTCCGCGTCCAGTGCGAATTTGCGGACGCACTGGAAATTGGGACGTGATGACGTAATCGTCGGCATGCTCGGCCAACTGACTGAACGGAAGGGCCATCAAACTTTGATACGGGCTTTCGCCACGGCGATTGACCAGTGCCCCCGTCTTCGACTTGTATTGTGTTTTTCCGAAACGAGTATGAAGACCGCCGCATTTGCCCGCGAATTACGGCGATTGGTATTTGACTTGAATTGCGGCGACCATGTCGTGTTCCACGGATACGCTAACGACGTCTCGTCGCTAATGCGGGAGATAGATATCGTCGCACTGCCATCATTGCGAGAACCGTTCGGACGCGTTGCCGTTGAGGCGATGCTCGCCCAACGTCCTGTTGTAGCGTCGAATGTAGACGGATTGGGGGAGATCGTCGTTCACCAGGAAACGGGACGCTTGACCAGCGCCGATGATCATCGTGACTTAGCCAACGCGCTGGTTCAATTGTCGAATGACCCTACGGTGCGCCAACGGTTTGGCCAGGCTGGCCGTAAGCGCGCATTGGAGCGCTATTCACCCACACAGTCAGCGCTAAGAATACGCGACGTATACGAACAGCTTGCCGATTGCTAGACGCGTATTTCTCACACACTTCGTCGCGAGCGGTGGTAAGTCCTTGGGTGGCAAGGCAGACAAGCAATTTGATCGGAGAGGCTTCCGGCGCGGTAGCTTCTTGTCAGTTCCAGTCAATCGCCTATCAGATCACCGACAAGCAACCCCTTATCTCCCGCGGCCAACTCGGCGAACAGCTCATCCCTGCCGTCGTCGCGATCAGCAGAACTCGCGAACCGAAACCGGTTCGACTCGTCTACCATCCACGCTGGTCCAACTTCGACCGTAAACGACCGTGTCGGCCGGGACTGTGTCTCCAGCTCAATGGCCGGACTCAACAACCTGTCGGCAGCCGCTCTTGGATGGCGGTGCGTTATCTCTGGCGATGGCGCAACAGGAGTCGCGGCGGGCGCGGATATTGCTGAAGTGCTAGAGGATGACTTCGGTGCGTTGGACAACTGCTCCAGCTGGTTGATCACCAGCAGGGCGTCGAACGGTGAAAGCATCCCGTCAGAGTTGACATCAAGATGGGACAGGAAGCTGCTGCTAGAGATCTGCGAATTCATTGAATCCAGGGCGTTGATGATCATCAACGCGTCAAAGGGGGTGAGCTGACCGTCGCCGCTGACATCCCACGGTTCCAGGGTGCCGCGAACCTCTCCATCGTCATCCAATAGCGTGATGGAAACACCTTGTGTCGTGTCGCTTGAGACGACCAGCACATACGTTTCACCTGCGTGGACCGCTGCCGCCGCCTGGGGCGCGTCGTCCATGGCCATCTGCAGCCAATCCTGCGAATACAGTTCCAGGGAGGCCTCGCTCCCGCTGGCCGTAGCCAGTGTGATGTGGCCATCGGCCGCTGCCCGAAATGACATCGCGGCGGGTTGGCCTGGACTGACATCCAGCGTCATGGTTTCCAGTAAATCTAGCGGTTTACTCGAGGAAGCGAGCAAATGGACGATACTAATGAACTCAGGGCGCAAGCCACGCAGGCCGAAATTGTAGCCTGAGGCATTCGCGCCGGCCGGCAGATCCACGTCGGCAAAGCCTTCACCCTCCGCATGGCCGAGTCGCATTGCGCCCAACGTCTCGATGCCATCCAGAAACGCCGCTGGTCCCTCCCGCCACATGTCGTACCTTCCTCCTGGCAAGTCGTTGAACTCATAGTAGCCGTTGGCGTCGGTCATCATCGTTCGTGTCACGGGTCCGGAGACCGTCACCGGGACGTTCGGCATCGTGAGCTCCTGCGTGCCTTTGGTTCCGTCGTTATTGACGTCCACATAAACATAACCGGACAGGGCTGCTTGTCCCGTTGATGGTGGCGATGTCGGTGAGCCGCCAGCTGGTTGCTGCGAGACTCTCGCTACGCGAAAACCTATACTGCCAATCTCATCACGTGGGTCAAACCCAATGCCGAGGGTGGATGACAAGAAGTCCACGTCGAGGAAGAACGAACCGCCTCGAATCGTCGGAAGCGGAGCGCGCGCGTTGACATCGAACTCAGCCCTGAACTCCGTCCACTCGAACACATTGCCAGCCTGGTCAAAGGTCCCGTAAGGGCCCACCGCATTGGCGTAAGAACCGACCTCAACTTGATCCAAAACGGCTGGGAAGCAGTTCGCCGAGTTGGACCCTCCTGAAGGGGCTTCGCACGTCGGGAGAACGTCGGATTGGGTCGGATAGAGATAATACCCAGCGTTCGTGCTGCCTCCCCTATAGTAGGCGGCTTTGTACCACTCATCTTCACTGGTCAAGAACACTTGCGCCCCAGGATTGCGGACAGTGGGCCCAAAGAGATCGAAGGTGTAGGCACCGTCCTCAGTCGTTGTGCTATCCTGCCTGCCGGTCCGTTGGCCGTTGTGCAGCCAGTTGGCAAAGCGCTGGGCATCGAAAATCGAGACGTAGCCGACTGGAAAATCTGCTCGTCCAGGCAAGGGGGTGTAGGTGAAATTGCCTGGCACACCGGTACGCGCGATGCCCGCACCGAGGGGAGCTGTTTCCATTAAGGGGTTGTACAGGTTGAACGTATCTTCCACGCTGGCCACCGCGTTGAGAAACGCGGCGTATTGGCCGTAGGTCACCTCAAATTTGCTGATTTCGAATGGGTCGCGGACCCGGCCGAATCCAGTAAAGTCGCCGGCATTTCCAGGGTCACCCACCGGTACAAATTCGATGTCCACGACTGGCGGGGAGGGTGGCAGCGGTGGAGGTCCGGTTGGAAACGGGGGAAATCCGGGAACCGCAGGTGACGCCGGGGTGGGCTCGGGGAACAACCCAAAAATCCACTGTCGACCTTCCGCCGCGCTGAGCAAATCGCTGGGTAGGGGAACTTCGCTTTCCGGGTACACGGCAATCGCCGCACGGTTTGACCTTTCGCCTTCGGATTCAATGGTCACCAGCACATTGTTTCCGGGTCTGACGCCCAGCGGTACCCTCAGGGTCACGGTCATGATTCCGTCCATTCCAGCTGGATCCGGTCCAACCGCCAACACGGTCACGAAAAGGCCATCAATTGTCGCCGAGATATTTGCCGCCGTTGTCGATTGGCGTAGTCCTGTAGCATACAAAGTCACGGTATCCCCGGGACGCGCGGGCTGGGCCGCAAAGTTCAGATTGCCTGCCGCGTCATGTGCGTAGGCATTGGCATCGTCAAGCAACGCGCGGTCGCTTGGATCGCCAAGATAGTCAAAGACAAACAGTGACGGAGAATTGCCGTCGATGACTGGAATCATCGTCGACCCCGAAATTCCGCCAACCGTTACGGTCAAGTCCATGAAGCGTCGTCCCGGCGTGGGCTGAAGCGTTTCGGGAATGTGAACGTAGATGCGATCCGGAAGCAGTTGACCGCCGTCCGGCTGATTTTGTGAAACCGGGAACAGCACGTCGATCGGGACCCCTTCGATTGCCACTTGAACGCTGCCGCTCGCGGATTCGAGACCAAAACCGGTGATAATGGCCCGGCTGTTTTCGCCCAACCGAGGTGTTATGTCGCCGGCATTCAACAAGCTGAGTGAATGCACCAGCGGTTTGTCGTCGGAGACCCCCCACGTGGTCCGAGGGCTCTTGGAACGCACTGCCGAGATGGCCTGTCCGGGACCGTCGATGAGCAATTCCGCGCCCAGCTCGATGAAGCCACCGACCATGTACACGCGGTCGCCCAAAACAGCAAATCCAGAGTCGGCTGCCGGAACGCGGTCAACTCCTGCCTTTCGCCAATCGGCGTTTCGCAGATCCAGTGCCTGGTGAATGTCGGTCGTGGGACCATCCACCGACGTCCGGCCACCGAAGACGGCAATCTGGTTATCAAGGAAGCTCGCCGAAGAATTCATTACCGGCTCAAGTAAGGATGGAGCCTCAATCCAATTGTCGTCCAGCATGTCATACACCCAGACCTCGTCACTGGCCTCGCCTGGGTCAGCCGAGGTTGTGCCACCCATGACGTAGATATCCGAATGGACCAGCACGGCGGCCGCTCCGGCACGTCCCACTCGGTTGGTCATTGGTTCACCGAAATGCCAACGATTCGTGGCGATATCGTAGATGTGCACATCCGCTGATGGCGATCCATTCGCTAGAAAACCCCCAATCACGTAGAGCCGACTGCCGTCGGTCTCGGAGGCGGCACTGTGCAAGGCAGTCGGCATCGATGCTAACGTCGACCATCGATTGTTAGCGATGTCGTAAACATGCAAGTCATTGCGGACTGCGCCGTTCTCGCCACCAGCCACATAGATTTTCCCGTCCGTCGCCACGGTCGCGGCGTGGCCCACCGCCGGGGTCTGGCCGCTGGCGGGCACAATCGTCGTCCAGGTATTCGAGAACTCGTCGAACCGATACATGTCGGTGTTCGCAGTGCCATTGGCGTCGTGCCCGCCGAACGCATAGAGACTGCCTCCGGATTCGACCAAAGAAATTCCACCCAACTCCTCGGGCAGCGACGCGGGCGACTGTAGGTGTGGCCTATTCACCAACTGTAAACTCTCAGAAACAAAGTCAACGTGTGGATGCAGGAAGGCTCCGTTAGGTAAGGCCGTATTCAGGAGGATGCCGTTATTTGGATTTTCCGCGAGGTGGTCGACAAGTGCCTGATCCGGCGATTTCCAGAAACCGTGCGGTCGCAGGAAGTAAACCTCGCCATTGGGCCCGCGCGAAAAAGGCGGCGGGAAACCGAAGGGAGGTTCCCCCACCGGAAGCACATCCAGTGCAAATTGCGGTATGAGCGTTTCACCGTGGAATTCAAAATTCGTCACCGCCCCGTCGGGCTGTCCCTGGAACTGGGCAAACGAGAAGACCTTCACGTCGTCAACCGAGATGCCACGGTTGTTGACATAATTCTGAATCTCAAGCGGGTCAGTCATGATATCCAACGGCGGATCCAGCTGCCCTAAAAGCGGCAGTAGCCCAAACAGTATCGGCGGTGGATAAACATGAACCAGGCCAGGAGTAAACCGGTTGAAATTGTCAACCTGCTGAGCCGCATCGTTGGCGAGAAAGGCAGTCACGTTCATGTAAAACACGTTGCCCGAGTTCAGGTCCAGCACTCCCTGGTTGGCTACTGGGTCTGAGGACTCAGGATCTTGTGGGGCGGTGTAAATCCGATTGTTGGTTTGCCGAACCAAGGCGCCGGTATCGAATAGAACCTGCTCATCCCTACCCGAACCGAAGTAATCCAGGCTGAATTGGACCAGGTTGGCGAACTGCGGCGTGGGAATGCCAGCGAGTGCGAGCTGTTGCTCCATCGCCCTTTCCACCTCTGGAGTAAGGTCCTTAAATTCGAGATCAAGCCACCCCAACAACGGTGTATCTCCCGGTCCTGGATTCTCTCCCAGGATATCCACCGGATAGTTAACGAACTCGTCTCCGAAATCACTCCGCTGTGAATCCATGGCCGCGTTGAAGACGTCACCCGGTAGGATGTCCAGTGGATCGTCGTTGGCAGTTTGGACAATAATCGTCGCGCTATCGCCGTCGAATTGGTTGTCGCTCAGGGCATCGTTGACCGACACCGTGACTGGCGTGAATTGAGTACTGTCAAAGAAGGTGTCGTCGACCCCAATCGCCGTGACATTTTGTGGTCTATTCCAGTTGTCCGGTGTGAAGATCAGAGGCGTCGGACGAACATTGACTTCGCCGTTATCTGCGCTTACCACGTCGACGACCACATTGGAGTTGGGTCGGCTGAACAGCTCAACACTGAAATGGGCGGTGGTCCCGCTTTCGCTAACCAGGGTACCACCATTTGGCTGGATGATCCGCAGCCCACCGGCGTCCGTTATTTGAGCCGGCGGGAACGGTGAAACGGAACCCAGCGCCCAAGGACGGCCGTCGATGGCATTTGCCAGGCTTGCGGCAGGTGTGGGGACCTGGTCTTCAGGATAGACGGAAATGGCAGCGCGGTTGGATTGGTTCCCATCGGATGAGATGGTTACGCGCACGTTGTTGGACGGAGTCACAAACGGGGGAATACCCAAGACAACCGTGAATACGCCCGGCTGGCCGGCGGTATCGGGTCCGATGGCGAACACCGGAACAGGATTTCCATCCATCGTCGCCGTCAGATCCTGAGGTGTCGTCGTGGACCGGATTCCCGTGACGTAGACGATCACCGCAT
>Ga0310123_10003892_pt1 | contig 11419 bp, 8 predicted proteins | sample CB6_AW_1057_MG_FD_203505 | JGI IMG/M metagenome (GOLD analysis project Ga0310123, IMG submission 203505) | Marine microbial communities from Western Arctic Ocean, Canada - CB6_AW_1057 | ecosystem: Environmental > Aquatic > Marine > Oceanic | place: Canada: Western Arctic Ocean | collected... | reverse complement strand
TATTACTTCAATACAGATTTCATTGTTTTTACAAGGATAGGATAAGGATCTTCCATAGAACCCCATATTTTTTTGGATCTCTTTTTTGTTTCTAAATTGGAAGATTCAAGAATATTCCTAATTGATGTTGCTACACGTTTGGGATTTGTTTCTCTTACCACCAATTTTTTCCTGACAAGATAAGATTCTATAATATTTGGAATGGCATTGTATGAAATTGTAGGAATGCCAAGCAGTGCAGATTCAGCTGTCATTGTTCCGCCAGATCCAACGAAAACATCAGTGTTTTCTAACAATATTTTACTATCAACTACCTTGCTTAACACTCTTATTTTCTTCCCAAAAGTTTGAGCCAATTGCCTTACTTGAGAAGTATATCGTCCCATTACAATGATTTCATCATCACAAAATTTCTTGATTATTTCCCTAAGAATGGGGATTGCAGGTCTTTTTTTTGTTGAATAGGAGGCATATTCCTCTTCAACTCTCACCAGAATTATTTTTCTTTTATTTTCTTTGTCCAACTTCTTACTATTTTTTGAAACCTTTCGTTTCGCTATTATTGAAGCATCAATTGCTTTGTAATGGATGATATTCTTACTATTTATTCCAAATTTTGTGAATTCTTTTTTTGGAATAATCCATGGTATCAACAGTCTTTGAACTAGAGGTATAACAAGCCGCATGACAGCAGTAGCATGAGGTGAATCAGAAAAACAGATGTGAGGGATACCCAATCCATAGGAGACCCGTGCTGCTTCGGGCGAACAGAAGCTTATCGTGATATCAGGCGAAAATTTCTTTATTCTTGTAGATAGCAATTTTGTCCTGTGTAGACTAGCATTTAGCTTATCATGGGGTTTGGATCCTCCATGTTTTCCTACTATTACCAACTTGAGATTTCTTATTCTTGCTAATTGTGTTACTTGGTCATAATCGCGCGAAGTACATAATATTATATTATTTTTTTTAATGCGTTTTATCATTGATTCAAAAAAAAGTAGTTGTTTTGGGGTTAAAACATCAAACCAAATCTTCAAGTATTTTGACTGAATTGTAAACTGCAATAAGTATTTCTTAGCCTAGATACTTAAGCTGTGTACATGACGAAAGAAAAAGTTGTATTTTATGGATTAAGTACAGAAGGATATTACCTTGCAAGCCAAATGGTCATCAATGGTGCAGAAGTAAGAATAATTGACGAATCTTCTTCCTCTGCAATTTTGTTAAACCCTGAAATTGCAAAAACATATCCAAACGTGAAATCACTCAAAGAAGATGAACCTCTACTTTCTATGGAACCAAGTAAGATTGCAATTTCAAAAGCTGAATATCTCTTCTTTACACCAAGAATAAGAAAAACTGGCGATGATTTAAAAACAGAGATAAATTCCAAGTTCAAAGCTGCAATAAAAGAATTGAAGGAAGGCAGCTCTGTCATCAATTGTCTTCCAACTGGATTTAATGGAAATAACGATAACATGTCATTTTTAAAACATGTTACTGGATTTGAGGCTGGAAAATCAATTTCATACTTTTATTTTCCAGTACAAGATTTGAACAAAATACCTGAAGTAGTAGGTTCACTAAAAAAAACTAGTGAGAAAAATATCTTATCACTTTTAAAAATTGATAAAAAAGAAAGAAAGTTAGTAGATATTTCTTCCGCAGAACATTTACATGCAATTAATACTATACAAAGATTTTCTAGCTTGTGTAGCGTTTTAGAAGTTTGCAAATTTGTAAAAAATGATACAAAACACTCTGTATTATTTAATGATTTTAGAAATATTTACCTTGATGATATGATAACAGGTCTTTATGATCTACGTACACTTGGTTCCTCATTTGAAAGTTCACAAACTTTGATGTATCTTATTAATGGAAGTATTAGGGGAATTTCAGGATATATCAAGAGATTGATTGATGCCATTAGAATAACTTTGAAAAAAAATGAACTAAAGGCTGCCAGAACAAAAATTGTATTATCTTGGACATTGGATGCAAATGAGATGAGAGGAGATAGAATTGAAATATTAAACACTATTGCCTCTAAACTACGTGATTATATTGGTGATATAGAAACATCATCTGGTACTGCAGACCTATTTCATCATGATAAAACAACAATAATAATAGCTTGTTCTAACTTTGATTATAACGAAATAATGAAAAGCCAAAAAGAAGAAAATATTTTTGTGATAAAAGCAAATCCTTTATGCGAAATCTAGTCACAAAGCTAAAATTATCTAAAAAATTAGAAAAAACTGATGTCTGAAAACGAAAAAGATGATAATCCATTAATTGAATCTCAAGAAAATGTGGAACAGAATGATAATAATTTTAACAACAACGAAGACGACGCATCATTTATTGATGAATCAAAAGTAATGGTAGACAAACAACAAATGGATGAGGTGAATGATCTTTTAGAAAAAGAGAAACAAAAATCTTTACGTTTACTCGCTGATTATCAAAATCTGGAAAAACAAACAGTTAATAGAATTAACGCACGCACGGATAAAATAATTTTAGATTTTTTAACTGTGTATGAAGATTTTATTCGTGCAAAAAATGTATATGAAAAAGATGGAATAAACGTAGATGGTCTTAACATCATCATAAAAAGCATGAAATCTATCTTGGGAAATTATGATGTAAAACCAATAGAAACAGAAGGAAAAAAGTTTGATCCTAAATTGCATGAAGTAGTACAAGAGACTGAAGATGATAATCATGAAGAAGGAACAATTGTGAAGGAGATCGCAAAAGGATATATTATTCGGAATAAGGTAATGAAATACTCGAAGGTATGTGTTTCAAAAAAAATAATTAAAAAATAGATGATAAAATATGACAGAAAGAATAATTGGTATTGATTTAGGAACAAGTAACTCAGCTGCTGCAATTATACAAGGTGGCAAGCCAACAATAATTCCTTCAGCTGAAGGCCAAACAGCACATGGTAAAGCATTTCCATCTGTTGTTGCATTTCCAAAGGATGGTAGCGCTATGCTTGTTGGTACACCAGCTGTAAACCAAGCTGTAACAAATCCTGAAAATACTATTACTAAAGCAAAGAGAAAGATGGGTACAGAATATGTTTATAAAATTGAAGGTAAAGAATACAAGCCCCAACAAATCTCTGCATTTATTTTACAAAAAATTAAAAAAGATGCTGAAGCATTTACTGGAGATAAGATCACTAAGGCAGTAATTACAGTTCCTGCCTATTTTGACGATAATCAGAGACAAGCTACAAAAGATGCTGGAACAATCGCCGGACTTGAGGTAACACGAATTATCAATGAACCTACAGCAGCTGCTCTTGCTTTTGGTCTTGACAAAGCAAAACAAGATATGAAAATATTGGTGTTTGACTTTGGTGGAGGCACACTTGATGTCACAATAATGGAAATGGGAGGTGGTGTCTTTGAAGTGATGAGTACTTCTGGTGATACTAAGCTGGGTGGAACTGATATGGATTTAGCAATAATAGATTATGCCAAAGAAGAATTCAGAAAGAAAGAGGGCGTTGACCTTTCAAGTGATAAGAAAGCTATGGAACGACTTAGAGAGGGTTGTGAAAAGGCAAAGATCGAACTTTCTGGTGTAATGGAAACGGACATAAACTTACCATACATTCATGAAAAAACTGCACTTGAAGTTAAACTAACAAGAGCTAAACTAGACAGCCTTGTAACATCACTAGTTGAGAGATGTAAGCCTTCAATTGACAAGGCACTTGAGGATGCAAAAATATCTACTTCAGAGATCACCAAAATTGTACTTGTCGGCGGACCTACTAGAATGCCAATTGTGAAAAAATTTGTAGGGGATGCAATTGGAAAAAGTGCAGAATCTGGAGTTGATCCAATGGAGGCTGTAGCCTTTGGCGCTGCTATTCAGGCTGGTATTATGGCTGGAGATGTTGAAAGCGATATTGTATTACTTGATGTAACCCCATTAACGCTTGGAATTGAAACCTTAGGAGGTGTACGTGAACCAATTATTGAGAGAAACACCACAATACCTACATCTAAAGACAAAACTTTCACAACAGCTGCTGATAGCCAAACTGCAGTTACAATAAACGTAGTTCAGGGAGAACGACCAATGGTTGCTGATAATGTTTCATTGGGTAGTTTCAACTTAACTGATATTCCACCTGCTCCTAGAGGAGTTCCGCAAGTCAACGTAAAATTCGATATTGATGCAAATGGTATCATAAATGTTACAGCAAAGGATCTTGGAACTGGAAAGGACGCTAAAATTACAGTAGAATCTTCTACCAAATTGTCAGATGAGGAGGTAGAAAAACTAAAGCAAGATGCAGAAAAGCACGCAGAAGAAGACAAGAAGAAAAAAGAATCCGTAGATATCAAAAATGAGGCAGAAAGCTTCATCTATACAACAGAAAAATTGGTTAATCAGGATCTTAAAGACAAAATATCACAAGAACAGGGAATTAAAGTTACTGATGCAGTAAAAGAGTTGAAGGAAGTGTTAAGCCAAGATGCAGAACAAATCAAAACTAAATTAGATGCGTTAAAAGCAATAGTTAATGAAATAACCACTGAATTATACAAAAATGCTACTCCTCCACCAGGTGCAGCTCAGCAGGAAGAAGGAGACAAATCTGAAGAAAAATCAGAGCCTGAGCCAGAACCAGAATCTAAACCAGAACCAGAATCTAAACCAGATGAAGGGCAATCTAAATAAAATTCAAAATCTAAATTATTTGATTAGAACATGAGTGCAAAACGCGATTATTACGAAGTCTTGGGTGTTTCAAAGGACGCTCAAGTAAATGAAGTCAAATCTCAATACAGAAAACTAGCTTTAAAATTTCATCCAGACAGAAACAAATCTTCTGAGGCTGCTGAACATTTCAAGGAAATTTCCGAAGCATATGCAGTTTTGTCAGACACAAAAAAACGTCAACTTTATGATCAACATGGTCATGCTGGAGTAGATGGACAATATAGCACCGAAGATATTTTCAGAGGTGCTGGATCTAACTTTGACGACATCTTTAGTGATTTGTTTAAAGGGAGAGGTAGAAGAACAACAGGAGGTTTTAATTCTATTTTTGAAAATCTATTTGGAGGAGGAGAAGAAGGATTTGGAGGTTTTGGAAGACAAAGAGGCTCTGATATGCTACATGAAACTTTTGTTTCACTCGAAGATGTACTTAATGGAAAAAGAATGGAGCTTGATTTACAAAAAAATGTGGACTGTCCTGACTGTAATGGTTCTGGATGTTTTTCTGGAACATCCAAAATAAAATGTTCGGATTGTGATGGTCAAGGACAAGTTAGGGTAAGTCGTAATATGGGATTTTCTACTTTTGTAACTGTTCAACCATGCAGAAAATGTAGCGGGCAAGGAATGATGATAGAAAAACCATGCAGAAAATGTAAGTTAGGAAAAGTGAATGGAACTAAACATTTGTCATTCGAACTTCCTGCCGGCATAGACAATGGTGATTATGTAATATCTGGCGAAGGTGAGTCAATACCAGGTGGTGTTAGTGGCGATTTAATAATAAGAGTAAACGTTCAGCCACATTCTAAATTCAAGCGTGATGGAAGGGATGTTTTTTATGATGCACAAATATCAATGATGGATGCAAGCTTAGGAAAAAAGTTTGACATTCCTACACTGGAAGGACTAGCTGAAATTACTGTGGAATCCGGCAGTCAACCAAATGCAATAATCAAACTTAAGGGAAAAGGATTACATGGACGTGGGTTTAGAGGTAGAGGTGATCAATATGTTAGATTGGTGGTTAATATTCCAAAAAAACTAAGTAAGGATCAAAAAAATTTGTTAAAGGAATTACAGAACTCGTTTAATTAACGCTGAATTTTAACTAGTTACAGATTTTTTTTTATAAATTTTTATATGATGTCCAGCACGAGTATGGATAACATGTATTGTCTGAATCAATTCGGCAATAATGTCTTCTGAGTAATATTTTACATTGTAATTACCAAGAGTTTTCTTACAATTATCACAGTATATCTCTCTAAATTCCATGAATTTGATAGATGTATTAGGTTATTTTGTGTTTTCTTCCGAAAAAGAAACTTATTTCACGTTTTTTATTTTCTTGTTGCGGGAGTCGCCCAGCCTGGCCAACGGCGTAAGGTTCAGATCCTTATCTCCTAGGAGTTCGTGGGTTCAAATCCCACTTCCCGCATTTTTTATAATTCTAAGACCTTTTTTCGTAGTAGATCGTTAACTATTTTTCCAGAAACTTTGCCTCTCATTTCTTTCATGGCAATCCCCATTAGTGTTACAATCGCATGCTCTCTACGTTCCTTTACCAGCTCAATGTTATTTTGAATTATTTTATCTAAAATCTCATTTAGTTCATCTTCATCCATACTCGAAATATCTGTACTTTGCATAGCAATTGAAACATTTTCTGATTTTCCAGACATAATGCTTTCGAAAATAATCTCTAGTGACTCTTTGGGTATTTTACTAGACGCTAACAAGTCAAATGATTCTATGATATGTTCTGGTTTTAATAATAGTGCATCAAGTCCTTTTCTTTCCAAGTTTGTTATACTAGAACACAGTATTGAAGCTACAAAATTTGGTGAGTTTTTTTTATTTTCACATATTTTTTCAAACAGCTCAATGTATTCCGAGTCAAAAATTTGTTCAGACAGTTGGGGATTTAGATCATATTTTTGTTGAATTTCAGCGATTGATTCATCCCATGATTTTGGAATATTTTCCCTTGCAAGTTTTACTTCTTCAGGCATTACACTAATGGAAGGGATGTCTGTTTCCGGATACATTCTTGATGCACCTGGACGTGGTCTAAGAAAAATAGTTTCACCGTCTTGTGTGGTGGCTCTAGTCTCAGCTGGAACCCCGTTTGTTGCATCTTGAATTCTCTTTATTATAGAATTTACAGCATAATCCAACTTTGAATCTTCACCAGCTATAAGCAGAAAACCATCTTCGTCTTCCAATTCAAGATGTTTTCTTACCTTATCAACATCAGAGTCATTAATTCCGTAATTAGGAAGCTCATCTGAATGGAAAACTCCCCCAATACCAAAAAATCTTACAAGCTGTCCAATTTCTTTTCCCAGTCTAATTCCAGAGTATGGTTCAAAACCAAACATACCTGAAAAATTTCTTATCCGTATCGCCTGAATTTTTGCATTTAATTTTAATGCATTTTGAATTATTTTTGAGTCACAATCCTTGAAAATTTCAGTAACATCAAAAACATCTTCTTTTGTGATTGTTATTGATAATTTTTCAAGTTTTTCACCAATCAGAATTAGTCCATACTGTCTTTTAGCTTCATAACCAACTATTTTTTCCAGTTGGTCTAGCTGTTGCACGCCCTTTACTTCTACAACTCCACTATTCATTACTGAAATATTTACATCCTGCCTAATGGAACCAATTCCTCTTTTTACCATCCTTGTTGCTCTTAACAATCTTCCAAGCGTTAATGCAATTTCTTTAACTCCAGAAGGTTTAGTGCTGACAGGTTCTAAAGCAATTTCAACTAATGGTACACCCAAACGATCCAAACTGTAATTTCTTTCGTTTTGTTCATCCTTGAGAAGTTTTGCTGCATCCTCCTCAAGACAAACTGCCTGAACTCCAATGTTTTTTCCATTTACCTTTAGATTTCCTCCTTGGGAAATAAGCATGGTTCTTTGAAAACCAGTTGTGTTGGATCCGTCAATAACGGTCTTTCTCATAACGTGAATCTCGCTGAAAATTTTTGATTCGAGCATGCTACTAATCAGTAACGAAATCTTCTTTGCATCATGATCTAGATCATGAGGAGGTTCTTCATCTTTTTCAACTAGGCAACTACTTTGAGAATTTGCATAATAGTTAATTTTTTTTGATTTTGTTTTCTCAAATAATGCAGCTGGATCTAATTTACCGAGTTCACTTTTTGCCGTTCTGAGACTTCTGGAGAATTTTTCAGTATATTCATCACTCTCTATCGGTCTGCACTTGCAAAACAGTTTTTTGTTGGTGTTCAGCTGTTGGTGAATCTCTAATCCAACTTTCAAACCAATTTTTTCAAAATCAATTTCTGACATATCTAAAACTCTGAAGCAATATTTTTCAGCATTAATGATTTCATCTCATCAGCATTATTTGAATTTCCTAAGGCCCACATTGCTTTTACAAGTGAAGTTTCTGGTGTCATATTCTCAAGAGGAATGATTCCTAAATCTAACAAATCTCTACCACTTTCATAAACTGTCATCCTAACCCTACCGTCGATACATTGTGATGTCATTCCCAAAAACAGATCATTTTCATTTGCATTTTTTATAACATCATACATTGTACGTCCAACATGTCCTAGTCCAGTTCCCTCAAAAATTATTGCCTTGCATCCAGTTTGTATAAGATTTTCAATTAACTTCGGATCATAGCCAGGATGATATTTTACAAGAGTGACTTTGGTGTCAATCTTCATTCTTGGATTGTACTTCGTGTCTTTAAAAAAATCAGACTGTATATTTTTCTCAATTTTTCCTTCAGTAATTATGAATGCAGGGTGACCACCTATTGTCTCAAATGCACCACGCTTGCTTGTATGATTTTTTCTTACCCTGGTTCCTACATGGCATGCAACTGTCTGATCATTATCATTATGGTGCATAACAAGAAAAATACCCCTGGTATTAGATTCAACAAGAAATTTTGAAGCTGCAATAAGGTTTATCGCCGCGTCAGATGATGGTCTGTCAGATGATCTCTGTGAACCAACAAGCGCAACGGGAATAGGAAATCCTGCAAGTGCAAAAGACAAAAAAGAGGATGTGTAATGCATCGTATCTGTTCCATGCGCAATTAATATCCCCTTGTAGTCGGAGTTTGCAAGCGAATCAAGTTTTTCTGCAATTTCTGTCCAGTGTTCTGGCTGTAAATTTTCTGAATATTCCGAGAACAAAACTTCCGTATCAATATTAGCAATTTTTCCAAGCTCCGGAACTGCTTCATTAAGATCAGATGCACTAAGTGCGGGTGTAACAGCACCGGTTCTGTAGTCAACCTTACTTGCAATTGTTCCTCCAGTAGAAAGAAGCAAAATTTTTGGAAGATCTGGATCCTCTTTTCTTTCTTGATCCCGCTTGGGCTTTACTTCAGAACTAGAAATGATCACTATTTCCTGAATTTCGTCAACATTAATTCCTACATTGTAACCGCTTGCTAATTTGACTACTAGATGTTTATCATCACCAGATTCGTATCTGGGCATTAGGATCCCAGAATATGTTAAATCAGATGTAATCTTGATTGAGTCGCTTACTTTTGCATTATATTTTTTCAAACAATTAAGGGCGTTCCCAGAATATCCTTGTTCTTCTGACATTGTGGTGATTTAAGCAGTTATTTTATTAAAACTACCTGAAAGCTGAAAGTTCGACTTTCTGTGTTATCTTCAAATCTTTTTGCTCTCTTACCTTCTTTACAGCATCCTCAAATTGCTTCATTGTAACTTTTGCTTTTGCAGCAGATTTTTCAACTTTTTCAATTTCCTTTACTTGTAATGCTTCTGCAGCACGTTCTTCTTCGGTAGTTGCATCTTTCTTAGTATGTACTTCAGCCATTGAATATTTATCAAGATGTTCATGGATTACAAAAGATACAGCAGTGTTCGCTATAGCTGCTACGTCTGCACCACTAAATCCATCAGTTGTCTCTGCTAATTTACCGAAATTTACATAATCTGGACTGCTTTGTTCACTCTCGAATGGAATTACCTTCGCCTTTTCACATTCCTTTTTGAGTCGTTCCATGGCTTTCTCCTCAGATTCGCCTTCTTTTTTCTTGAAATTCTTTTTAACATCATTCACTTCTCCTACTCCACAATTGATTTCCAAAATCTTTTGTCTGGATTCCTTATCTGGTAAAGGAATCTGTATAATTTTATCAAATCTACCAGGTCTAAGCAAAGCTGGATCAATCATATCCGCCCTGTTTGTTGCAGCAAGTACTACAACACCATGCATTTCCTGCATACCGTCTAGTTCAGTTAATAATTGACTTACTACTCTTTCAGTTACTTGTGACTCTACACCGCCTCCTCTAATTGGCGCTATTGAATCAATCTCATCAAAGAATACTACACATGGAGATGATTGTCTTGCTCTTCTGAAAATTTCTCTGATTCCTCTCTCAGATTCTCCTACCCACTTTGATAACAATTCAGGACCACGTACAGAAACAAAGTTTGCTTCACTTTCAGTAGCGACTGCTTTCGCCAACATTGTCTTTCCTGTACCGCTTACACCATGAAGCAAAATACCATGTGGCATTTTATGTCCCAACTTTTCATAGAGCGAAGGATATTTCATTGGCCATTCAACTGCCTCTTGAAGTTCTTGCTTTGTTTCATTTAGACCACCAACATCAGCCCATTTCACATCTGGATTTTCAATATACACTTCCCTCATACCGGATGGTGTAACTTCAATCAACGCTTTTTTGTAATCTTCTCCATTAACAATTAACTTGTCAAGTACTTCAGGAGGAAGCTTTTCATCGTCTAGGTTAATCTCAGGTAGCAACCTGCGTAAACATTTCATGGCTGCTTCCTTACACAAATATTCCAAGTCAGCACCAACATATCCATGGCTAACTCCAGCTATACGTTTAATGTCTACATCATCAGCCAATGGCATATTTCGTGTGTGAATATTAAGAATGTCATTTCGTCCCTTTTTATCAGGAACCTTGATCTCAATCTCTCTATCAAATCGTCCGGGTCTTCTTAATGCTGGATCAATTGCATTTGGTCTGTTTGTTGCTGAAATTACTATTACCTTACCTCTTGCTTCCAATCCATCCATAAGTGAAAGCATTTGTGATACAACTCTTCGTTCAACTTCCCCAGTAACCTCTTCCCGTTTAGGTGCTATAGAGTCAATTTCGTCAATGAAAACAATTGATGGTGCCTTCTCTCTTGCTTCCTTGAATATTTCTCGTAGTCTAGCTTCACTTTCTCCATAGAACTTGCTCATAATTTCAGGACCTGAAATACTAATGAAGTGTGCATTGCTCTCATTTGCAACTGCCTTTGCTAACAATGTTTTTCCCGTACCGGGAGGTCCATATAGTAACACTCCTTTTGGTGCTTCTATTCCTAATTTTTCAAATATTTCTGGATGTCGTAGTGGAAGTTCAATCATTTCCCTAACCTTCTTAATTTCATCAGTCAAACCACCTATATCTTCATAAGAAACCTGTGGAACACCTCTTAACGTCTCACCCTTTTCAGCTATAGTGAAAATTGTTTTTTGTGTTACAAGTACAGCGTCAGCATTAGGCGTTACTCCAATTATCTGAAATGTTAACCTACCACCAAAATATGGTACCATCACATTATCACCCTTAATCAATGGCACAC
>Ga0310123_10003891_pt1 | contig 11419 bp, 4 predicted proteins | sample CB6_AW_1057_MG_FD_203505 | JGI IMG/M metagenome (GOLD analysis project Ga0310123, IMG submission 203505) | Marine microbial communities from Western Arctic Ocean, Canada - CB6_AW_1057 | ecosystem: Environmental > Aquatic > Marine > Oceanic | place: Canada: Western Arctic Ocean | collected... | reverse complement strand
AAAAAGACACGCTGATGGCGTACCTGGCCTGGTGGCTGGACAACGAAGTGAAGCCAAACCGGGCGGCAAGGACGTATGAGGAATATGAGCTGGCAGTACGGTTGTACGTTGTACCGTTCATCGGTCCAAGGAAACTGGATCGTCTGAACGCGATCGACATCACGACATGGATGGCGGCGATGGTGCGGCACAAGTTCACGAACAACATGCGGAAGCGAGCGTTGCGGATTCTGCGAATTGCTCTGAACCGGGCCATCAAACTGCAGATCATCGACAGGAACCCCTGCAACGCGGTTGACATGCCGAAGGTCAGGAAGCGGGAAATCAGGCCACTGGAGGTCGACGAATATGAATCACTGTTCATGGCCTGCAAAGACCACCGTCTGGGTGATGCGGTCATCCTGTCGGCAATGACGGGACTGCGGAAGGGTGAGATCCTGGCTCTTGAGTGGTCGGCCGTGAATTTGCCTGAAGGCGTCCTGTCCGTTCGTCAGACGCTGGAAGAAGTCGCCGGCTCCTTCCGGGTGAAGGAAACGAAAACAGCCGCCTCACGTCGCGTGGTGACGCTGGGAACGATTGCTGTCGAAGCACTGAAGCGACGGCACGAGAAGGCACTCAGTGAGGACATGGTGCCGTCAGAGGTGCCATTGGTATTTCCCAGTCTATCGGGGACGCTGCACCGAGGATCGAATTTCGACCGCAATGTCTGGCACCCGATCCGGAAATCGGCGGGGATTTCGGACGACTTCAAATTCCACGATCTGCGACACACACAGGCCAGCCTGATGATTGCGGCAGGCGTCCCGATGAAGGTGGTGCAGAACCGGCTCGGACACAGCGACTTCGCCGTTACTGCGAACACGTACAGCCATTTATTGCAGGGCGCTCAGGCCGAAGCAGCTGAGCGGTTGGACCGGCTGTTCGAGAATGTACCGAATTGAACTCGCCAAGGTACATTTTTGAGGTACACAGGGACGGAACTGCCGATGCCGACAGGCGTTTCGCCAATGAAAATACAAGTACACCCGAAGGGATTCGAACCCCCAACCCTCGGTTCCGAAGACCGATGCTCTATCCAGTTGAGCTACGGGTGCTTGTGTTTTGTCAGGGTTTTACAGTTTCAGGCATCGGTTACACAACGCCCCCTGACTGCTGCGACACCCGCTAAGCATTAGCCTGACTGAACGAGACCCAGAGTATGCCAACGATTACCAAACCAAACAAGTCACGCTCTGACTTTCCCTTGTCAGCCCACCGCTATGGACAATGGTCAAAAAGATCCAGGAAAAAAGATGGTTCTTCGGTTTCCAGGAGGATGCAGATGCCCGTAAGTTTAAAATATTCAGCCGACGTGCAACCCGCAGTGATCACTGGGTGTGCTGATAAAAATAGCCATCGATCTGGGACGAAACTGTGAGTGAAATAAGTTGCGAGGTACCTGTGCAGATGCTCTTTCCGGGACCCTGAGCTGACCGTCGCGCAGCACAGACCGCAGTCAAACAGAAGAACGCAGGCATGAACGAATCAGTGCAGGCCCCTTGGTGGTTGTGTTCCAGCAACCCACCCAGTCGCTCGCGACACGGGATGTTGCTATCAGCCGAGCCGACGTGGTCTTCCGGTTCAATGAACTGATTGCCCCGACCCTGGTGGTAGCGTTCGAGATGGTAGTGCAAGACATACTCTCTGATGCTCCGGCAGAGTGACCGTGCTTGATTGAACGGAGCGAGAGAAACCCGGGACGTATATGGTGAAGATCAAAAGACTGGAGGTTCATCCAGGGTTGCTTCGGGATTTCGCTCGTACACTCCCCGCCTGCCGCCTTGTGTGCTTGCGACTAAGCTGATGCTCTCGTATCGTGGCCCAGCCGGCAGATGTTAGTTCTGATGAACACGTCGTCCGAAGCTGAGTCCAGACGCTGACTTCCTGAAGTTAAGGAATCATCTATGGCTCCTGATGACATTACCGCCTGGATCGCGTCGTCTCAAAACGGAGATGAAGAAGCCGCCGCCAGGATATGGGACAAATATTTCCATGATCTGGTTTCCTATGCTCGCAGGAAGTTGTCAGCCATGCCGCGACGCGCGGCCGATGAGGAGGACGTCGTACTGAGCGCTATGAACAGCTTTTTTCTGGGAGCCCGCAACGGAAACTTTCACCCGGCAGACCGTGATGAACTCTGGAGGCTGCTGGCGACCATCACCGTCAGAAAAGCGACAGCTGGGCTGCGAAAACACTATGCCCAGAAACGAGGCAGTGGTGCAGTGCGCGGAGAGTCTGTCTTTGGTGGTTTCCCGGACGCAAATTCGGAATTCGGCATTAATGCAGTACTCGACGACAGGCAGTTGCCGGAAATGTCACTCAAACTGGCAACAACCTGTGACGAGATGCTGCAGCGACTTGGTGAGGAGTCCTTGCGAAAAGTTGCTGTGTTGCGATTGGAAGGGTTCTCCGACGCAGAGATTGCTGAAAAACTGGACTGCAGTGTGGTGACAGTGAAAAGGAAGATGGTTCGAATTCGGGACAAATGGTCAGCGTTAAAGTAGTCGATAACGATGAATTCGCCTCAGAGCCGCGGACTGGCAATTGCGCACCAGTCTCGACTGCTGTCTGCGTTCGCGAGTCGCTGTAAATCCCATACGGTCAGTCCATTCAGCCGACGTGCAACTGTCGTGGCTGGAAGCGATTCCGACTTTGTTCCCCTGCGTTGCGGATCGCCGTCCATCGGTGAATTTTCTGAAGATTTGAGTTTCGATCCGTTTTGGTGATCGTTTTGCGGCCGTGTTTACCATTTGCCTTATAGAGGGAAGCGGACATCGCGGATTGCGTTGTTCGTTGATTCTGTTTCGTGTTTGAAAAGTTCGTGTCTGTTGCAGGTATTTTGTGTTCAAGCTGACCACCTGTCGGTGATGGACGTGCAACACAGTTCAGATCCCGGGGCATACAGAGATACGTGCAAAGCAGCCGATTTCCGCCCGCAATACTGGTCAGCTATGTTGGCAGGTACAACAACTTTGCCGCTTCTCGCACGGTGGCTATTTTTTCCCGGATCATGCGGATGTGCCACGTGGTCTGAACTCACACCATCTTGTTTTTCGCAGTTATCAACGATGAAGCCAAATTGATTCACCGTATTTCGATGCCGAGACAGAAAAGCGGGTGGTGACCATTCGTCACAGCGTCCTGGCGGATCTTTAAACAGGAATATCCGGTCCAATACCTGTGCTCAGTTTTTCACAAATGGAGACGCGATTGTGGATGACATCAATACCGTAGTGGTGTGGTTTTGTGTGCTTATGGCGACTGGGGAATCGTCGGCGTCTTCATGTATACGTGTCAACGGAGACTGAAACATAAACGTGATGCAACAATCATTAAGTACTCAGGTGTCCTGATCTGGTCTGCCGGATTCAGTTGACTGTGTTCGATGAATAACGCTCTGGAAAAGAAAATCGCCGTCCCGCTGGTTATCTGTGGTGTCGTGTTGAACCTGAACGGACTCAAATTCGAAACTGTGCATGCGTTACGAGGCGAACAGACAACCTAACCTGAAAACTGAAACGGACGTAATGCGGGCCGGGCCACACATGTTACCGGGCAATCCATTCTGACCCCGTGAGTTGAATCAGCGGACAGGCGTCGGCCGCATACTTCACATAATGCCAGGCTGTCTGCCGGAAGGTTGTCGGCATTCGGTGTTGTCAGGAAGTGTCTGTCTGTTACCACCGCGGGTGGACCCTGGGAACGCGACAGAGCTTCCTGTGGAAATAATGATTCCTTTGTTCATCGTGCTGCCGTGCGACTTCAGAAATAAGTCTGCCGCTTACCTTCAGTTGTCACACGGCAGGATTGTTATGTGATTCTGCGGATGTACGCTGGTGCGGTGACCCTGCTCAGCACGACCGCTGACTCCCGTGCGTTGTACATTCCGCGACGGGGAACATCACGCACCTTGTTATCACGACTTGAACGCCCATGACATCCCCCGACCCGCCCCCCAATTCTGATGATTTGCTGTCCGGTCAGGTTGACGCCGTGTGTGACCGCTTTGAAGCCGCGTGGAAATCGGGCTCCCCGCCGCAGATCGAAGACTATTTTGAAAAGTTGCGTAGTGACAGCGACAACAGCCTGCTGCTGGAGTTGTTGAAGCTGGATGTGGAATACCGGACAAAACACGGTGAGACCCCAATGCCGCAGGACTATGTGACACGTTTTCCTGAACACGCGGCATTGATTCGGGATCATGTCGTCAATCAGACGAAAACCGTCCCGCCAGATCGGGACTTGATCGCCCGGCCAAAGGTCATATCGAAACACGAGCCTCCCGCCGCATCCTCCCGGCGCCGTGTTGGTCCGTACAAACTGCTGCAGAAGCTGGGCGAAGGTGGCATGGGGACTGTGTACATGGCCGATCAGCAGGAACCTGTGCGGCGGCGGGTGGCGCTGAAGCTGGTCAAGTCGGGCATGGACAGCGCCCGGGTGCTGGCTCGGTTTGAGGCCGAACGTCAGGCACTGGCAATGATGGATCACCAGAACATTGCCAGGGTTCTGGACGCGGGGATCACCGAAGACGGAACACCGTACTTCGCGATGGACCTGGTGCAGGGCATACCGATTACGGATTACTGCGATCGGGCGAAGCTGAACATTACTGAGCGATTAGGTTTGTTCGTGCAGGTGTGTCGGGCGCTGCAGCATGCGCATCAGAAAGGCATCATACATCGGGATATCAAACCGTCGAATGTGCTGGTGGCACAACGTGATGGTGTTCCGGTGGCGAAGGTGATTGACTTCGGTCTGGCTAAAGCCCTGCAAGGAGAAATTCAGCTGACGGACAAAACCCTGTTTACAGAAATGGGGCAGGTGTTTGGGACGCTGGAATACATGAGTCCGGAGCAGGCGGAATCCAGTGAACTGGGTCTGGACACCCGCACGGACGTTTATTCGCTGGGCGTGCTGTTGTACGAGCTGCTCACCGGGTCGACTCCTCTGGGTCGGGATCGTGTTCGCAAAGAAGCGTACCATCGCGTACTGGAGTTGATTCTGATCGAGGAAACTCCTCGTCCGAGTCATCGATTGAGTGAATCAGGAGACAAGATTACGGGGATTTCGCAACAGCGAAAGATTGATCCGCGTCGTTTGCATGGGATCCTAAAGGGGGAACTGGACTGGATCGCCTTGAGAGCACTGGAGAAGGAACGTAACCGCCGTTATGACAGCTCCGGATCACTGGCAGACGACGTACAGAATTATCTGGACGGGGACATGGTGCTTGCCCGCCCGCCATCGGCCGGCTATCGATTATCGAAGACAGTACAAAAATACAAGGCAGCGTTTATCACGGGAACAGTTTTTGTGCTGCTGCTGATGGCCGGATTGATTGGCATGGGCAGCATGTATTTGCGAGCCAGCAAAGCCGAACAGACCGCCGTTGCAGAAGCCGAAAAAACAAAATTCGCTTTACAAAAACAGCTGGCTGCAGAACAGGACCGACTGACGACGAATTTTCAACGTTTGGCCGAATCGCGGAATGAAACCCCGTTTGCAGCGTTAATTGAGCAGCTGCGTCTCACCCCTCAGCAGGTGATCTCCCTGGCGATTGCGGAATTAGCCCGCACAGCTGCCGCAGACGCCAGCGAGGAAGCCAAAGAAGTCCTGGCGACACGTCAGGCCAACTCGGCGATCCTGCTGCTGCTGCTGGGGGAAACCGACGCGGTGTGGCCGTTACTGAAGCACAGTCCGGATCCGCGAGTCCGCAGTTACATCATTCACTGGCTGAGTCCCCGCGGCGGCGATCCAGGGCTGTTGATGTCGCGGTTTGCCCAGGAAACGGACGTGACGATTAAACGGGCATTACTGTTGTGTCTGGGTGAGTTTGAAGACTCTGCATTTGGTTCTGACGAACGGGAAATGTTCATCGACACACTACGGACCGCATTCCTCACTCACGCGGACCCAGGTCTGCATTCAGCTGCCGAATGGCTGCTTCATCGGTGGGGCATCGCGCCAGCAGAGGAACAGTTGCAACTGTCTGCAGAACAACCAACCGCCACGCAAAGACAGTGGTATATCACCGGACAGGGCCAGACGTACGCAATCCTTGACGCTGGCCAATTTATGATGGGCTCTCCGAAAGCGGAAGATGACTATTCTTTTATGGAAGTTCTGCACCGGCGTCAGCTTGGCCGTCGCTTTGCCATTTGCACGAAGGAAGTGACGCGAGCCCAGTGGCATGTGTTTGCAGAGGGGAAAAATGTCCGCAAGGCCTATGGTTCCCATCGAGATTTGGATCTGCAACCGGATGATTCACCCATGGCACAGATGACATGGTACGAGGCGGCGTGGTACTGCAACTGGCTGAGCGAACAGGAGGGGATCCCGGAAGAAGAATGGTGTTATGAAGTGAATGCAGACGGTCGTTATGAGGAGGGTATGAAAGCCCGAGAACAGTTTTGGGAGTTGAATGGTTATCGTTTGCCGACAGAGTCCGAATGGGAGTTTGCGTGTCGATCCGGGACAACGACCAGTCGGTATTTTGGTCAGACGCAGGAGTTCCTGATGGAATACGTCCGTTCCCACCAGAACAGCGAAAATCATGCGTGGCCGGTGGGTGGTTTGAAGCCGAACGATTTTGGTTTGTTCGATATGCAGGGGAATGTCTCTGAGTGGTGCTACGATAAGTCCGACGTTTATCCCGTGATGAATGACGGTTCCGTGGTGCCCGATCTTCCAGACTGTCAGGTGGTGAGGGCGTCATCTCTTGAGCGCCGGGTGCTGCGTGGCGGAGCGTTCAACTGGCGTTTTTATGGACTTCGTTCGGCCAAGCGTTACTCCTATCAGGCGGACATTCCCATCCGCCAGATCGGTTTCCGTCCAGCCAGAACCTGGAAGTCCCACTGGAAGAAGAATGGCCCGTACATCTCCTGGTACGACAACGGACAGAAGAAGGCGGAAGGTACCTTCAGGAACGGCAGGAAACATGGCCCGTACATCTCCTGGTACGACAACGGACAGAAGAAGGCGGAATACGCATGGAAGAACGGTCAGCAGGATGGCTCATTCACTGAGTGGTACGACGACGGACAGAAGTCGGCGGAAGGCGCCTTCGGGAACGGCGGAAAGCATGGCCTGATCACTGAGTGGCACAACAACGGACAGAAGAAGCTTGAATACACCTTCAGGAACGGTCAGCAGGATGGCCCATTCACCTCCTGGTACGACAACGGACAGCAGCAGAATGAAGGCACCACCAGGAACGGGAAGCAGGTTGGCCCGTACACCTCCTGGTACGACAACGGACAGAAGCAGCGGGAAGGCAACGTCAGGAACGGACCATTCACTGAGTGGCACAACAACGGACAGAAGAAGTTTGAATGCACCTTCAGGAACGGTCAGCAGGATGGCCCATTCACCTCCTGGTACGACAACGGACAGAAGTCGAGGGAAGGCGCCTTCAGGAACGCTAAGTGGGATGGCCTGATCACTTTCTGGTACGACGACGGACAGAAGAAGGAGGCAGGCCACTGGCTGGATGGCAAGTTTATTGCCGGCATTAAATGGGACGAGAACGGCAACAGGATTTCCACGATCGGTAACAGTATTGGAATGTCATTGGCTCTGTTGTCAGCCGGCACATTTCAAATGGAAGACGGTCCATCGGTGCATGAAGTAATACTGACTCAGCCATTTTACATGGGTACGCACGAGGTAACGCAGAAGCAGTATCAGCGGGTAATGGGGAATAACTACAGCAGCTTCAGGGATCCGCAGAATCCGGTTGAGAATGTGACATGGTCCGACGCGAGGGACTTTTGTCGTAAGCTGTCGGCGTTGCCGGAAGAGATGTCAGCAGGTCGCGTGTATCGATTGCCGAGTGAAGCGGAATGGGAGTACGCGTGTCGCGCAGGGACAACCACGAAATTCAGTTTCGGGGACAACGAGAGCCAGCTGAACGCGTATGGCTGGTTTAAAAGTAATTCCGGTGAAACGACACATCCGGTGGGTCGCAAAAAGCCAAACCCATGGGGTTTGTACGATATGCACGGAAATGTGCATGAGTGGTGCCAGGATTGGTATGCAGTTTTTCCCCGTGGCTTCGGGATAGATCCGATGGGGCCTTTATCGGGCCCCACCCGGTTAATCAAAGGCGGAAGCTGGTCCTTCGACGCCAGCTATTCCCGGTCCACAACCCGCTTCAATCGCCAGCCGAATAGCCGCTTCGGCTACACAGGCTTCCGCGTGTGTCTGAGTCCGCCCGGGACCAATGGTAATTGAGCTGAACACGGACCTGAAAGAAGAACAGGATAGAACGGGACTTGTATCGGTGGCCTGTGACTGCCGTTTCGCGGCTGAAGCAAATGAAGGAATAACGCATGTACCGTTTGACCGTGATGTTGTTCATCTGCCTGGCCGGGTGTCAGCAACAGTCGCCAGCTCCACTGCAGGAGTCGGGCAAAGAGACATTCACGCAACAGGCATCAGACCCGAACGCGCAAGGCGGCAATGGGACCACTGGCCGGAAGATGATCACACAGCAAATGTCCGACCGAACAATGCCGGACGGTGACGTTGCCACAAGGCAGCAGATGTCCACACAGCAGACATCGGACCGGAATGCGCAAGGCGGCAATGTGAACGCGGTTCAGCAGACACTCACACTCAACAGACACAGCGTAGGTACCGGCAGCGTGCAGGAACAGCTGGAAAAACTGGGCGCCAATATTAAGGTGAATGAACAAGGTGACGTTGTTACGGTCGGCCTCAGCAACACCCAAATCAGTGACGCGGATCTGGTGCATCTGAAGGGTCTGAATGAGCTGCGGCTGCTGTACCTCATCGATACCCCGATCACTGACGCAGGGCTGGTCCATCTCGAGGGACTAACGAATCTGATTGTGCTCGAACTCTACGGCACGCAAATCACCGACGCGGGACTGGTGCATCTGAAGGAACTGAGTAATTTGATCTGGCTTTCCCTCGGTGGCATGCAAATCACCGACGCGGGAGCGGTGCATCTTGAGAGGCTGACGAACCTGCACACACTCCTGCTGGGCGCCACCCGGATCACCGGTACGGGCGTTACCAAACTAAAAAAGGCATTGCCCGAGTGTGACATCAAGCACTCTGCACGGGGCGAAGTTACCCGCAGGGTGACGCAACGGCTGGAAAACATGGGCGCCAGTATTGAGATGAATGAACAGGGTGAAATTGTTACGGTCGGCCTCAGCAACACCCAAATCACGGACGCGGGGCTGGTGCATCTCAAGCAGCTGATCGGTCTGGAACGTCTCTGGCTAAGCGACACCGAGATCACCGACACGGGGCTGGTGCATCTGAAGGGGCTGAGTGAGCTGAAGCAGCTCTACCTCAGCGGCACGCAAATCACGGACGCGGGTTTCGCCAAACTAAAGAAGGCACTGCCAAATTGTGACATCAATCGCGATGCGCAGAGCGAAGGTGCCGGCAGCGTGACACAACAGCTGGAAAAACTGGGCGCCAATATTGACGTGAATCAACCGGGTGAAATTTTGTCAGTCAACCTCAACGGCACGCAAATCACCGACGTGGGACTGCTGCATCTTGAGAGGCTGCGTGAGCTGCAGTATCTCTACCTCAATGGCACCCAAATCACCGACGCGGGACTGGTGCATCTGAAGGCGCTGAGTGAGCTGCAGTGGCTCCACCTCAACAGCACCCCGATCACCGACACGGGACTGCTGCATCTTGAGGGACTGAACAATCTGCATCACCTCTGGCTCAGCGACACCCGGATCACCGACGCGGGACTGGTGCACCTTCAGGGATTGAAAAATCTGGAGAGTCTCCACCTCAGCAAGATGCGAATCACCGATAACACCCAAATCACGGACGCGGGGCTGGAATATCTTGAGGGATTGAGCATTCTGCGCGATCTGAACCTCCACAACACCCGGATCACCGACGCGGGACTGGTGCATCTGAAGGGACTGAGTGAGCTGAAGCAGCTCTACCTCAGCGGCACGCAAATCACGGACGCGGGGCTGCTGCATCTTGAGGGACTGAGTGAGCTGCAGCTGCTTTACCTCGGCGGCACCCAAATCACGGACGCGGGGCTGGTGCGTCTTGAGGAGCTGACTGGGCTGAAGCTGCTCACCCTTAACGGCACGCAAATCACCGACGCGGGGCTGCTGCATCTCGAGAAGCTGAGTGAGCTGCAGCAGCTCGACCTCTACAACACCCGGATCACCGACACGGGGCTGCCGCATCTTGAGGGACTGAAAAATCTGGAGAGGCTCAACCTCCTCGGCATCCCGATTACCGACGCGGGGCTGGTACATCTTGAAGGGCTGACCAGTCTGCAGGTTCTCGACCTCAGGAACACCCCGATCACCGACGCGGGGCTGCTGCATCTTGAGGGACTGAACAATCTGCAGGGGCTCTGGCTCAGGGGCACCCAAATCACCGACGCGGGAGTCGCCAAACTCATGGAGGCACTGCCGAATTGTGACATCAACAACTAACCGCGGCAGTAAGAGATCTTATAAACGCCACGGGACTGGCTAAAGAAGAACAGGGACAAACGGGACATGTATCGGCGACAAGACACCAAACAAATGCAGGCATTTCAGATCAACGCTGAAAGGCTCCTGACACCTGGCGTCCCATTCTCTAAAGAATGTCTGCAGCGATCAGTGTTGCGCTGTGCCTGAGAGGTCTTTCAGTAAGGTGCCCGGTCATACACTCTGAAGCAGAGGCAGTCATGGAAACCCCAGGAGAATTCTGTCTGCACCGCGATCAACAGAGAGGAACTGTCATACCAGGCTTAAGCCGGGCCGGGAATTCAGTCACGGAAGATTTTGACTCACCAATGACCGGACTTCCGGTTTGCGAAACCAGTGACTGAAGTTCGTGCTGCGTTTATGGGCAAAGTGATCCAGTTTGCTGATGGCGACACCATCGCTGTCCCCCTTGTCCCCCGGAGAACAACTTGTCATGAGCGGATTTGATCAGGGTGTGTTTGAGTTTCAGCGTACGCAGAATTCGACTGGCGGGTTGGTGATTACTGTGCTGGTCCTGCACAGCCTGGTGGCACTTGTCGCCGCGAGCTGGATCTTTCGAGACGCGAGAGCCCGTGGCAAGTCCGGGTGTGCCGCGGCGATCATGGTGGTTGTGTTAACTCTTGGTTACGGCATTGACATGACCATTATTGTGATCTGCACATGGATCCTGTTCCGGCCCGGGAACGATGTGTCCGGCCGGAAAATCCAGTATCAAAGTGACACATTCTCAACCGGACGGCAACTGCCACAGGAACTTCCCCCGGACATCGTCGCCGCGCCGAATCCAGACGACTATCTCAGAAATTTAGAGCAGGGCCATGACCCGCTCAGCCCTCCAGACGCATCGGACAGGCTGCGACACCCACACTCGTCTGGAACTAACC
>Ga0310123_10003890_pt1 | contig 11420 bp, 13 predicted proteins | sample CB6_AW_1057_MG_FD_203505 | JGI IMG/M metagenome (GOLD analysis project Ga0310123, IMG submission 203505) | Marine microbial communities from Western Arctic Ocean, Canada - CB6_AW_1057 | ecosystem: Environmental > Aquatic > Marine > Oceanic | place: Canada: Western Arctic Ocean | collected... | reverse complement strand
ATTGACCATTGTGCCGGGAAAACAGCGCTTCCGAGCGATTGCGTTGACTGACAATGTGCCTTTGCTCACAGCGTGGGGTAACGACGCTTCCTTTGCGGATTTGTTCGTGGAGCCGCTGCGCAACCTGATGCGCTCGGGGGATGTTCTCATCGTCATTTCTACCAGCGGAGAATCTCCCAACTTGATAAAGGCAATGAAGTGCGCACACAATGAGTTTTCCGGCACGGTGATTGGTATTACCGGCAGCGATGGCGGCCGGCTGGCTGCCGGAGCCGATCTGGTGGTGCGCATTCCCAGTGACCACATCGGGCACCAGGAAGACGGGCACCTGATAGTCAATCATGCCGTGTCTAACGGGTTGGCGGAGAGATTGCGCGAGCTCGAATGAACTCTTCCGATACAGCATCAGTTGAGCTTTCCGTTATAGTGCCTGTATTTAATGAAGCCGCGCGAATCGATTCCGGCGTGCAGGTGATCTTGGCTTATCTGCGCAATGGAGGGTGGTCGTGGGAGTTGATTGTGGTTGATGACGGTAGTGTGGATGAGACGGCGGTCAAGGTGCAACGGGCTATTGCCGAGGAACCGCGCGCACGCCTTATTCAATATCTACCCAACCGAGGCAAAGGCTTCGCGGTGCGCACCGGGGTGCTGGCAGCCAGTGGGATGTGGATTGTTTTTATCGACGCCGATCTTTCCACACCGGTAGAGGAAATCGAATGTGCGCTCTCGCGTCTGCAGACGGGCGTCGACATAGTGGTTGGTTCGCGCGCGCATCCGGATGCGCATATCGAGCGGAAATCATCCTATTTTCGTCGTGTGGCGTCAGTGGTGTTCGACCGGGTGCGTAACCTCATTGTGGGCCTGCACCAGTTTTCCGATACGCAGTGTGGCTTCAAAGCCGCTCGTGGCGCAGCGGTACGACCACTGTATGAGCGCGCGGTGATTGAACGCTTCATGTTTGATGTTGAGATTCTTTACCTCGCTGAGAATGCTGGATTGAGTATGGAGGAGCTGCCGGTTCGCTGGGCGGATTCTCCTGGCAGCACTGTACGCTTTTTGCCTGGTGTGTATCGAATGTTCCGTGATTTGCTTCGGATTCGGCGCGTGCATGGAAGTTAGCGTGTTCAGACGGGTGTTGCCACGGACTCGGCCGCCTGAGTATGCAGACTGCATCTCGCTGCACTCTGCACTGGATGGTACCGTAACGCAGACAAACTGACAATAAACTAGCGGGCGTCAATGTCCAATTGAGTCTGTCGCATATTTGACTGATGCCGAATTGCTATGGCGTTGGGGTCGGGGTAGGAGTTTCTGTGCTGGTGGGCGTATTAGTTGCATTGTGAGTTGCGGTGTCAGTCACTGTCGGCGAGGATGTGTTGGTGGGGGTGGCGCTCGGGATTGCGGTGGAAGTGATAGTCGCGGTTGTTGTTGCCGTAGCTATGGGGGTGGAAGTCGGAGTATCCGTGGGCGTGCTCGTGCTGGTGGGCGTATTAGTTGCATTGTGAGTTGCGGTGTCAGTCACTGTCGGCGAGGATGTGTTGGTGGGGGTGGCGCTCGGGATTGCCGTGCTGGTAGTAGTAATGGTCGCCGAGGGCGTCAAGGTCGGCGTTGCGGTTGGTGGTGCTGTGCTGGTCGCGGTAGCTGTCGCGCTGGGCACGGGGCGTGTTTCTGTGGCAGTGGCGATGGCAGGTGATGGAAGCGTGGCGCTGGGTAATAGCGGGTTTGTGGGCGTGGTTCGCGGCAGAATGGTGCTGACCTTGGGAGGTACGGTGGTGGCACTGGGGATGGGCGTGAGGATGCCCGCGCCGGCTGTCGGGTCAGGCAGAAATCGCAGCGCGACGAATCCGGCTACGTAGAAAGGGACGGTCAATAATGTGACCGTAATTAGGAATCTGTGTAGCCGCTGCCTACGGTCTGGTTCGGCGGGATTTGCCATGTCGTCTACTGATCCTCGGGAAGCCGCCCGCGCTACGCAGAGATTATCCGGTTATCGCGCGCATAATAGCAGCGCGCAGGGTGACCGTCAATTTGGCAGGCGCTGGCAGTGGGCCTATAATTCGGCGCTGTTATGGTTTATTTCATACATCCGTTGGCGCTCGCCGTCGTAGATGTGTACACGGAATGTCGTTAGCGCTGTTCGCTCAGGTCCTATATGTGTTTTCTGCTTCTGCGCTGGCGTTGTATGGATTCAATATGTTTGTACTTACGATGCTTTTCTTGCGCAGTCGGCGGCCAAGATCAGTCCCTCTACCATTGCGCGATTGGCCATATGTGACCGTCCAACTTCCATTGTTCAATGAGTGCCTGGTGGTGGAGCGTCTTATCGACGCTGTCGCGGAACTGGATTATCCGCCGCAGCGACTTTTGATACAAGTTTTGGATGATTCTACGGATGAGACGACACGGCTCGCGCGACGGCAGGTGGCTTTTTATCGCGCGCGCGGTCTGGATATTACCTGCTTGCATCGCAGCCATAGAACAGGTAACAAGGCGGGGGCTCTGGCAGCTGGCTTGGCACACGCTGCTGGGGATTTCGTAGCGGTTTTCGATGCTGACTTCGTGCCCCCGATGCATTTCCTCAAGCGAGTTATGCCACATTTTTCCTCATCGCGAGTGGGTATGGTGCAGACGCGCTGGGGTCACCTGAATGCTACCCGGAGTGTTCTCACGCGCGCACAGGCGTTGGCTCTAGATGGCCACATGGTGGTTGAGCAAGTGGCGCGCAGTGCCAATGGGCTTCTGTTCAACTTCAATGGTTCTGCAGGAGTGTGGCGTCGGGAGTGCATCGAAAGTTCGGGTGGTTGGCAGGCGGACACACTAGCTGAAGACCTCGATCTGTCCTATCGGGCGCAGCTGCGCGGCTGGGAATTCCGCTATCTGTCGGACGTGGTCGTGCCTGCGGAAGTGCCCCCAGGGATGCTAGCCTACAAACGGCAGCAATTCCGCTGGGTGAAGGGATCGGTGCAGTGCCTGCGCAAGCATTCCTACGGCTTGGTTCGGTCTCGATTTTCGCTGTGGAAGCGCGTCCAGGGTTTGCTGCATCTGGGCGGATACCTGATGCATCCCATGATGCTATGTCTCTTGCTCTGCAGTATGCCGGTCGTGTTGCTCGGTGGAGCCGGTAATATGATGCCGGGGTTGCTCGGCCTTGCCGGTCTAGGCCCTCCAGCTCTTTACGCTGTGTCCCAGATTAGCGCATATCCGCGAGGTATCAAGCGCGCATTCTGGTTTCCGGCGCTTCTACTTCTGGGGGTGGGAGCTGCGCTAAACAACACCCGCGCAGTCCTAGAGGCTCTGGTGGGACACCGGCCAGCCGAATTCTTACGCACCCCGAAAACGGATGCAGGATGGGGCAGCTCGGGAGGGCTCGAATATGTCCTGAGAACGGATTGGTCAACATGGGTAGAGTTTGCGCTGGCGGGGTATGCCCTAGCAGCCGCTACTCTCGCGTGGCAACGGCTGCCTGGTTTAGCTCTGTTTCTGCTGTTGTTCGCACTCGGTTTTCTATCAGTGGCAGTGCTCGGACTCTTCGAATCACGCCGTGTGGCACAGACGGCACGGCGCTCTAAGCCAGCGGGAGATCTTGTTGTGCCGGGGCCAGCGAGGTTGCGTCGTTGAAGTCACTCTCTGAGTTCCGTGTGTGCGGATTGCTTGACGGCGAACGTTGTTTACACTACAATTTCGAGCGTTTGTAAACCGGTTCATTGGAGGATAGCATGGTGGCAAAGCGTGTGGCAGTATGGATTTTATCCATCTTAATTGGAGTGGCGGCGGGCTACGCCACTGTCGCTGCGTTTGGTACTAGCGTGGAGCGTTATGGGGTCGATTTAAACTTCGGTGTGCTGGACATCATCCTAAACAATTTTGCTTTTTTGTGCCTAGCTTATGTCTCCCTTGTCTGGATCTGGCTTGATGTCTTTTTTGGCACGGATATGCTACCCGAATAACAGTCGTGGTGGTTGGTGTCAAACGAATCCCCGCACAGACGGGGATTTTCATTTATTCATTCTGAGAATACGCAAAAGTGATACAAGCATCCGTTCGAGCATTAGCGAGTTGAACACGGGCGCGCTGCTCATTTTTTGTCTTGGGATGACTGGCTGCGTTGTGCAGTCGGCACAACGCGTGACATCTGACCCGCCGGTGGCCGTGGCTGCAACCGCGGAAGTCGTGCTGCCAACTGTGCCGACGCCTTTGCCGTTGGTTACTCCATCTGCGCCGGTCTCTCCCTCGGTGACGTATACGGCCATAGCCACCAGTACACACACGTCGGTGCCGCCAACAGCCACCGAAACACCCTCTAGCACCTCAACTGCCACTGTGCAAGCCACGTACACGGCAACAGCTAGCCCCATGCCGACTAATATCCCACCTACGCCTGTGCCTACCCCGTGGCCGACACCGGACTTAGCGGCCTCTGGGCGTGCGGCGCATGTGCCAATTCTGATGTACCACTATGTTGAACCTCTCCCGGAAGATGCGGATGAGCTACGCATAGGTCTGACCGTGCAGCCGGGAATCTTTAGACAGCAACTCGCTTATTTGCATGCGCGAGGCTATCGCTCGATCAGTCTGTATGATTTACTCTATCACCTTGCGCATGGGAAAGCGCTGCCGGAAAAGCCAATCGTCTTCACTTTCGATGACGGTTATCGTGGATTGTATAAATATGCTTTTCCTCACATGCAGGCGTTCGGATACTCTGGTACTGTGTTTCTGGTCACCGGCCTGATGGATGAGCGCCAACCAGCCTATCTGACATGGGATATGGCGCTAGAACTGTTCACGGACGGATGGAAACTCGAGCCCCACAGCAAGACGCACGTGCAGCTTTCCGATCGACCCATTAAACTGGTGGAGTATCAGGTGCTAGGTTCCATGCAGACATTGCAGGCGCACATTGGCATGCAGCCACGTTTTTTCAGTTACCCGAGCGGGCGATATGACCAGCAGGTAATAGATTACCTGCTGGCGCTTGGTTTTTGGGGTGCTGTGACCACTGAGTACGGGGTCGAACATGACCTGGCCGGTGCACTTACCTGGCAGCGCGTACGCGTTCCAGGGCGAGGATCCTTGATTGATCTGACCAAATACCTTGGCGAGGACATATCGTACTGACGTTACGAGGTTACTCTGGGGATGTTTAGTGCGAAAACATGATAGATTTTGAAAGGGTTTCCGCATATTCTTTTGGTGCGCACGCGGAAAATGCTTAGGTGTTTTTCAGTTGACTACTGATGCTGGAGTGAATGCATTGCAAACCACCTCGCGGCTGCCGGGCTTTTGTGATCTGGGGACCCAGCAGCGGCTGCAGGCACTGGTTGAGTACACCGACCTGCCTGCCGACCAACTGGAAGCTCTGCATGGAGCATCTGGTCTGACGCTCGAGCAAGCCGATCACATGATCGAAAATGTGGTGGGTATCTACGGGATGCCGCTCGGGGTGGCGGTTAATTTTGTGGTGAATGGCCGGGAGATGCTGGTGCCGATGGTAATTGAGGAGCCATCGGTGGTTGCGGGCGCCAGTTTCATGGCTAAGCTTGCTCGCTCTGGCGGAGGTTTTCACGCTGAGTGCTCGCAGCCGGAGATGATTGGCCAGCTGCAGATTCTGGATCTGGAGGATGTCGAGGCGGCAAAAGAGGCCATTGTGGCGCAGAAGGTACACGTGCTCGCGGCAGTAGAGGGAATCGACCCGGTTATTTCCAATTTGGGCGGCGGAGCGCAGGATATTGAAGTGCGGGTCATTGAGAATTCGCCCATCGGACCTTTCCTGGTGGCGCACCTGATTTACGACACCCGCGATGCCATGGGCGCAAACGCGATCAACACGGCTACCGAGGCGTTGGCGCCTCTGTTGGAGAAAATCACCGGCGGCAGGGTGCACCTGCGCATTCTTTCCAATCTGGCGGACCGCAGGCTGGCACGCGTGCAGGTGTCCATTCCAACTTCGGAACTGGCATTTGACGGTTACAGTGGAGAGCGGGTACGCGATGGGATAATCGAGGCTTGGGCGTTTGCGGCGGCGGATCCTTATCGGGCGGCCACTCATAACAAAGGTATTATGAACGGCGTAGATGCCGTGGTGATTGCGACTGGAAATGACTGGCGTGCTGTTGAGGCTGGCGCACACGCCTTCGCCGCCCGTTCAGGGCACTATGGCAGCCTTTCGGAGTGGCGCATGGATGAGCACGGGAACCTGCTGGGCGCGCTCGAGATGCCTATGGCTGTTGGGACGGTTGGTGGCTCCACCAGGGTGCATCCTGGGGCACAGGCGGCTCTGCAGCTGTTGGGGGTGGGGTCGGCTGCAGAACTGGCCGAAATCATTGTGTCCGTCGGGCTAGCGCAGAACCTGGCGGCGCTGCGGGTGCTCTCCACTGAAGGTATCCAGCGCGGACATATGGGGCTTCATGCGCGCCAGGTGGCGATTGCGGCCGGCGCGCAGGGCGCTGAAATAGAGCGTCTGGCGTGCCAGCTGGTCGCCGAGGGAAAAGTACGGTTGGACCTCGCCCGAGAGATGCTGCAATCATGGAACGAGGCAGGAACGTAAAGATGCGAAGGGGAGCAATGATGACTGATATCCAATTAGATACAGGCGTGATGCGGCCGGCGCGTGGGGTGGGCATTGTGGGGTATGGTGCGTATCTGCCGCGTTTCCGCCTTCCGGCGGCCGAGGTTTCGCGCGTGTGGGCTGAGGGCAGCGCTGGGTTACCGGTGCAGGAAAAAGCGGTCGCCGGTCTTGACGAGGATGTGGCCACAATGTCTATTGAGGCTGCGCGCAACGCCGTGGCGCGCGCCGGGATAGAATCGGAGCGCATTGGCGCGGTGTGGGTTGGCTCTGAATCCCACCCGTACGCCGTAAAACCAACTTCAACAATTGTTGCAGAAGCCATTGGGGCGGTGCCGCACACGCAGGCGGCTGACTGGCAATTTGCCTGCAAGGCCGGCACTGAGGCCATGCAGGCCGCTATTGGGTTTGTCGGATCTGGTATGGCAGACTACGCTTTTGCCATTGGAATGGACATCGCTCAGGCGCGTCCGGGTGATGCGCTAGAATACACTGCTGGCGCGGGTGGGGCCGCGTTTCTACTCGGTCCGGCCGATGATGCCGTCGCTGTCATCGAGGGCACACATTCCTTCGTCACCGACACCCCTGATTTCTGGCGGCGGCAATACGCGAAATATCCGCAGCACGGGCAGCGCTTCACCGGCGAGCCGGCCTATTTTCGGCACATCACCGCTGCGGCCGAGCGGCTGATGGAGGCGATGGATATATCTCCGCAGGATTACGCTTACGCAGTGTTTCATCAGCCGAACACCAAATTTCCGCTGCGTGTGGGAAAGCAGCTAGGCTTCACGGTGGCGCAGCTCGAGACAGGATTGTTGGCACCGCTCATAGGCAACGTTTACGCAGGCTCTGCACTGATAGGGCTGACTGCCGTATTGGATGTAGCCCAACCGGGAGACCGAGTGCTGCTGGTCTCTTTCGGATCGGGCGCGGGATCCGATGCCTTCCAGTTACGTGTCGGTGAACGCATCTCCGCCTGCCGAGAATCTGCGCCCAGCACCCAGGATTATGTGCAGCGTCGCACCGAGATAGATTACGCGACTTACTCTCGCTATCGTGGGAAGCTGACGCTGGAATGAGCGCGGTGATTGAGGTCTTTATCGCTGGTACCGGTCATACCGCGGTTGGGGAGCACTGGGGGATTTCGCTGAGGCATCTAGCCTGGGAGGCGATTGGGCCGGCGCTGCAGGCAGCGCAGTTGAAAAAACCTGACGCTATTTTCGTTGGAAATATGCTCGCGGCGCGTATTTCGGAACAGCAGAATCTGGGCGCGCTGCTTGCTGACTTTTGTGGCCTGCGCGGCACCGAGGCTGTCACGGTGGAGGCAGCTGGTGCATCGGGTGGGGCGGCGATGCGCCAAGCACTGCTGGCACTACGCAGTGGCGAAATCCGCACGGCACTAGTCGTCGGCGTGGAGAAGACGACCGACAAAGTCGGCGCTGATGTAACCAGCGCGGTTGCTGCCGGCGCGGATAGCGACTGGGAACTTGCGCAGGGTGCGACCGCTCCGGCCATCGCCGCGCTCATAATGCGACGCTATATGCATGAGCACGGAGTGCATCTGGAGCAGTTCGCCGGGTTCGCGGTTAATTCCCACGCTAATGCATGCGTTAACGCGGACGCGATGTTTCGCAACGTGCTTGATGCAACACGGTACGCACAGGCTGGTATGGTTGCCTCTCCTGTGAATGTGTTGGACAGCGCACCGGACGCTGACGGTGCTGCTGCGCTGGTGCTCACAGCCGGGACGGGACAGCTGCGGCCCGGCTTACGCGTGCGCGTGGCGGCGTCAAGCCTGGCCACCGATACCCTTGCCGTGCATGACCGCCGGGATGTGCTTGTGTTTGCCGCTGCCAAACTTTCGGCACAACGTGCTCTGCAACAGGCCGGCCTCGCGCCCGATCAGATTGACCTGGCTGAGCTTTACGATCGATTCAGCGTATTCGCCGCTCTTAGCCTGGAAGCATGCGGGTTTGCACAGCGTGGAGAGGGTTGGCGGCTTGCCGCAAACGGTGCGATTGGCCGCTCCGGCCGACTGCCGATTTCCACCTTTGGTGGCTTAAAAGCGCGTGGCAATCCTGGCGGTGCGACTGGCGTCTATCAGCTGGTGGAAGTCACCCGGCAGCTCGCAGGAACTGCGGAGGCTAATCAGGTGGTTGGGGCTAAATGGGGTCTCGCGCAATGCCTTGGCAGCAGCGGAGCCACTGCTGTTACTCACATCTTGCAAGGAGTTGAGAGCAATTAGAGGCTAATCGGAGAGTTATTGATAGCTCTTGCACGCGAAAATCGTAGGGTGTACGATATAGATAGCGAATAATTATGGAGATTGCACGGCACTGGAGATTACAGCAACAGCGGTATGGGCTGGTAGGCGAACAGTGTAATCACTGTGGTATGAAGCTATTTCCGCCCCGAGATGTTTGCCCGGAATGTGCCCAAGAAGCGAAGGAGTTGTACCGTTTTTCCGGGAAAGGCGAGGTATTTTCGTATGCTACGGTTTTCGATGCTCCGGCGGGATATGAGGGTACTACTCCGTATACTGTTGGTCTGGTAAAGCTCGAAGAGGGTCCGCTGGTGACGGCGCAGTTGACCGATGTGGACAACGATGGTGTCGAAATTGGAATGCAGGTTGAGATGGTCACGCGTAAGCTTAGGGAGGATGGTGACCAAGGTATGCTAGTGTATGGTTACAAGTTCCGCCCATGTCTGAGAAATGAGGCTGGTCTTCTGACCTGAACTTGGCAGTGATCCGGTAAAGCGCAAAATAGAGCGCCGATCGCTTGGGGGATCGGCGTTTTCTCATTCTAATTTACGATCTTCATGATCGGCTAGTTGGGGGAATGCCCGCCGCAGCACATGCCGCCACAGCAGCCACCACCACCGGGGCCGTTTCCCGCAACCATGGCCGGGGTGCTCGTGTTGTGTGTAGCGCTGCTGCTGAAAAAATTTGAGAGCGTTCGCGTCGTGTGCTGCCCGCTGCAGTTCGGGCAGGCGATGGGGTCGTCCGCGTTTGCCATCGTGCGCAGCTGATCGAAAAGGGTGCGGCAATCGGAGCAAAAATATTCGTACAAGGGCATAGTTGAATTATAACACGTTAGGCCTAAAGTGGAATTCAACCAACAATTAGAACAAATGTATTGACACGTGGAGGACAATCAGATAGAATGTGGTCAGGGTGTTGCGGCGGATAATTACAAGCAGCAAAACCAAAACCGTGCATCCGTCGGAAAGGATATACAAGAATGTACAACCGAGTGATATTAGCCGGAAATTTGGGGCGTGATCCTGAAATGCGCTATACCCCTAGCGGTCAGGCGGTGGCAAACCTTAGTGTTGCCACAAATGAGAAGTGGAAGGATAGGGAGGGCAACAATCAGGAACGTACTGTATGGTGGCGTGTGGCCGTATGGGGCAAACAGGCCGAGACCTGCAACCAGTACCTCAGCAAAGGAAGGCAGGTCCTGGTGGAAGGCCGCATGAACTCCGACGACAGCGGCAACCCCCGCACCTTTCAGCGCAAAGATGGTAGTTGGGGCGCTACCTTCGAGGTGACGGCGCAAGCAGTACACTTCTTGGGTGGCCGTGGTGCAGGCGGCTCTGAGGCGGGCAGCGTGGCCGAATATGATGCCCCGCCCCCTACAAGTGAGGACGATATACCCTTTTAACCCAGAAGGTTCTACATTTGAATATAAACGACAGTAACAACAGTCGCACGGAGCCCACCGGCGGCTGTTTCGTTTTTATCAATTGGATGGTGTAAAATCGGGTGTGGCATAATAGGGAGGAGGGTATGGAAGCGGCCGCGGAAAATCACAATTTTGCGACACTTGAGGCGATCGGTGACCTTCTTCGCGCAACGTTGGCGGCGAAGAATGATGCGCGGGATACGGCGTTGCGTCACTCACGTACACTGGTTCGCCATTGTGCAAACACCATACGTGCGGTTCACAGAGGGGAAATGCAGAGAGCAAGGGCGCTGCTGAAAACGGCAGAGGACACCGCGACTGAGCTGCGCGCGGTTGTGGCTGATGACCCCGACTTGTATTATGCCGGTTACACACAGGACGGACTGAGGGAGTTGGTGGAGGCGAACTTGCTCCTGGCTATGGTCACCGGGGCGGAATTGCCTACCCCGGATGTACTTCAAGTGGAGGCATCCACATATTTGAAAGGGCTCGCCGAAGCTGCCACCGAGTTGCGTCGCACCATTCTCGACATTATCCGCGAAGACCACTCTGAGCAGGCAGAGCGCTTGCTGGAAATCATGGACGAGGTTTACAGCCTGCTGGTTACGATTGATTTTCCGGACGCCATCACCGGCGGCCTGCGGCGCAGCACCGATGTTGTGCGTGGGGTGCGCGAACGCACGCGGGGAGACCTTACCATGAGCCTGCGGCAGCAGCGCTTGCAGCAGGCGCTCCGACGGGCTGAAAACGAGGGAAGCGGATGAGTGATCAATCCGTCATTGGAGCGGCGGAGGTGGGTGAATACGTTTTCTGCCGCCGGGCGTGGTGGCTGCGGCGGGTGCAGGGGGTGACGTCAGTAAATGAAACGGATCTGCGGGCCGGCGCTTGGATGCATGCTCATCATGGTGGGACCGTACGAACGGCGTTATGGCTGCTTTATGGCGGTTACATTCTTGCGCTGCTTGGCATCCTTCTTGCCGGGCTGTGGCTGCTTCCATACTTTCTCTGACATTGCTCGCTTGTCGGCACGGATCGCACACATGCTACCGGAGGAGTTAGTTGCTCGGATTTGCCATCATTTTGCTGTTTTGCGCGATGGTCCTCATCTGGCTAGGGCGCCGAATTCGCCAGCAAGCGGGTTTACCAGATGGCCGCGTGGTTTATGCGGA
>Ga0310123_10003888_pt1 | contig 11421 bp, 7 predicted proteins | sample CB6_AW_1057_MG_FD_203505 | JGI IMG/M metagenome (GOLD analysis project Ga0310123, IMG submission 203505) | Marine microbial communities from Western Arctic Ocean, Canada - CB6_AW_1057 | ecosystem: Environmental > Aquatic > Marine > Oceanic | place: Canada: Western Arctic Ocean | collected... | reverse complement strand
TACGAAAATATGATCGCAACGTTTGGGAATCGTTGCGATCATCGGTTTACTAATCAGTATGTCGTGCGCACACGGTGGCGATCAGTCCACTGCCATTAGATCTGGAGAGAGTGTGACTTTAATCCGTTCGGAATTTCTTTTCGTCCGTGTTACCTTGACACAATTCGATATCCATCCATATCCTGGATTTGACCAGATGAACTCTATCCTAATTTCGTTTTATAATCATCTGAGCCGCATTATGTCCCGGTGCTCCACTAACGTCACCTCCTGGATGTGTGCCTGATCCACAAAGGTAGAGATGGTGGACCGGTGTTTCATACCCAGCCCAACCTGGTAGTGGCCGCTTGTCAAGAAACTGGTCAGGAATGATATCCAAATGGCGGATGTTGCCGTCGGTCATTCCGACCCGTTGCTCGATATCCCATGGCGTGAACAGTGACCAGTCCACGATGCAGTCTTCTATATCGGGAGCATATTGAGATAGAACCTGAATCATGTTCTCGCCAACCTCTTGCCGGCGCTGATCCCAACTGCCTTTGGCTAGGCGCACTGGCGCATAGAGCATCCAGATCGACATCACGTGATGTCCCGAGGGCGCCATCGTCGGATCATAAACCGTAGGTATTTGAACTTCCATTACGGGAGAACGAGCAGGCTTGCCGCTGCACGCATCGTTCCAGCTCTGTTCTACATATTCAATTGAAGGAGAAATCTTGGTCATCGCTAGATACCGGGGATCAAAATCTTCTCTGAAATATCGCGAAAAATCTGGCAATCGGCGCAGGGCAGCATGAAATTTTAAATAGCTCACGTCAGTCTTCAAATCGCTTATTTTTTGATGATAGCCATCCGGAAGTTCTTTTTCGTCCATCAACGTTAAAAACGTCCGTTTCGGGTCTGCATTGGAAACCACGATCTTGCTAGTTATTTCGTCGCCATTACTGAGGCGGATACCCATGGCCACATTATCCTCTATCAAAATGCGATCGACTGCTGCGTCTGTCTGTATTGTGACCCCCCTTGAAATAATGGAGGAGGCCATCGCTTGCGTTATGCTTCCCATTCCCCCTTTCACCAATCCATCGTTTTCTGGCTTACTGAATGTACTGCACTTGAAATAACTGTAACACCAAGCACTGCCGGCTGCTGTCGGGCTTCCGACATCTTGTGTCGACGCAAAAGCGCCCTTAATTGCTTCATCTTCAAAGAATTCGTCGAGGAGTGATTTTGTACTGACAGTGAGTAAACGTTCGAGAAATTCTTCGTCATCGGTTCCTTGGACACTTTTCTTCAGTTCATTCAAACTTGGTGGGGGGGTAAGAAAATAGGGGTAGATCAACCCTGCGGCACGTTTCCAAAATGCTTGCCAGCGAGGGTAAGCTTCAGCATCGTTTTTAGAGAATTTCGCAATCTGCTCTTGCGATTTTTCCAGTGAATCCCACAAAAGTAAAGATCGCCCATCTGGGTAAGGGGCAAATCGGCTGGGATTGAGTTGATAGACTTCGAAGCCATAGCGACGTAGTTCAAGGTCATTGATTACTTTGTCCTGAAGCAGGTGGCAGATGTACGAACAGGAGGATAGTCGGTAACCCGGGAACAATTCTTCAGTAACCGCTGCGCCCCCGACGATTGAACGCCGCTCCACCACCAGCACCTTCATTCCCGCCTTAGCCAAATATCCGGCGCAGACCAGACCATTATGGCCGCTACCAATAACAATAGCATCGTAATCGCGTTTGTTATCCATCATTTTTCTCGGTGAAGAAACTCGGTATCCGCCTAGATTTATAACATAGGTCGATTATGCCTTACCGCCGCTTGCGTTATCCACGAACCTTCTTCCGATCAGTCCGTCAAACTCCCTAAACTCCATTGTATCTCGCTTCACAATATAATTTAAGGCCGGATAGTCCAATTGTCTAATAGTCAAAAGAAGATCTGGCATTCTCTACATCTATTTTCTCTCTGTGATGTATTTTTCTTTTTTGGAAAACATCTGGATTTTGCATCTAGACCATTGATCGATTGACGATAGATTGAGTCAAATCGATCGAGTATAACCGTTGGATAAAGATATCTTTTGATACGCTTGATCTTATTGGAATCAATTATGATAGTGCGGACTTGGTCGTCACGATGTGGCGAAAGTCGATTCTGCCACCGGTAGAGCATCTGCGGTTTGATGCGCAATTTCCAGAAGACATATTTTTCTAGATCTCCGAGGTGGCCTGGCACATTCAGAATGTGACCTGCCCATCTGTGCGGCATAAATTTTTTATCTCTATCATTTTCATGATTCTTGATCTAAATCTATCCTCTACTCCTCAACTTGTTCGGGGCAGAGTTTGGGTGTAGCCCATCATGGGGCTGGCCATCTTCGGTGTCCAGGACAATCCTGGATCAGAGGAATAAATCATCATTATGCCAATACGACTTGGATATTCACGATGCCATTCTGTATTCAGCGACCCACAGGGATCTCTGTACGAACTATCCTTTCATCGCCCCCAAGGTAACCCCGCGGGTCAAGTGACGTTGCATGAATATGTAAGCCACAAGAGTGGGCAACATGACGATCACCAATCCCGCGAAGGTCATACCCCAGTCGGTACGGTATTGTCCCACAATGGTGATATGGGCCAGCCCCAGTGGCAACGTGCGGGCCGATTCACCGCCTTCTCCAGATAAAAACATGAATGCCATGAAATACTCGTTCCAGGATCCAAGAAAGCTGAAGATGGCAACTGTCAGCAATCCCGGCCGGGCTAATGGCAGCATGATGCGCCAAAATGCATCTATTTCAGTACAACCATCGAGCAGAGCGGATTCGTGCAGACTGGCAGGCAGCGATTTAAAGAAGCCTGTCAGGATAAACACTGCAAAGGGAATACTTGTTGCGATGTAGACCAGGATCAAGCCAGATCTTGAACCGAGAAGACCCAGAAATTTCATCTCGAAGAACAGCGGCACAATGGTCAACTGGAGCGGCACCATCAAGCCGGCCAAGAAGAAAAAAAGCAGAGGCCTTGCTCCCGGAAATGTGAATCGAGCGAGTGCGTAAGCAGCCATTGCAGCCACCACCAGTGTGGCAATGACCGTGATTACGGTTACCACGATGCTGTTGAGAAAATAATCTCCAAAATGGCCGTCAACCCAAGCGTTGGTGAAATTTGACCAGGTCAGCTGATCCAGATTTGGTAGTTGAAATGGAGAAAGAAATATATCGCGGCTAGGCTTCAACGAGGTATAAATAACCCATAGCAAGGGGAAGAGGGTGATCGCTAGATAGGAAAATAGAAACGCATACACTAGGGGAGTCGTGAGAGCAATATTTTTTCGACCTGCCGTCATAGCGATTAGAACTCCACGGTTTCTCGCCTCAAGAGTCGCAGTGTTGTACTGGTTCCAAAGAACACCATTAGGAACAGCAGCACCGCGATGGCTGCTGCCTCGCCCATACGAAATTCCGTGAACATGGCAGCGACCATGCGCGTGCCGATCACGTGGGTATTGGTGGTGGGCAGTTGTTCCGTTAACAGCCAGATCACTTCGAAAGTCTTCATGCCGCCAATCACCATGAATACGAGTGAAATGGACAGCACTTCCCAAATCAGTGGTAGCGTCATGGTCCAGAACTGCCGCCAGGGTGATGCTCCGTCGATCTCAGCCGCTTCGTAAATCTCGGTGGGAACGCTCTGCATGGCCGCCAGATAGAGCACCATGTGGAAACCACAGGCGCCCCAGATGAACATCGGGATCAGTGCCCAGTAAAGGTACATTTGGCTCAACCATGGGAATCCGGAGAAACTTTCGAAACCCATACCAGTCAGGGCGACATTGATCGGCCCCCCCTGTGGGTTATACAACTGCTGCCACAGCAGGATCGCTGCTACCCCAAGTAGATTTGGGAAAAAGAACACCACGCGAAACAGAGCCGCCCCTCCAATACCACGGCTGATGCAGGCTGCCAGGAACAGCGCCAGTGGTACCACGAACAGAGGAATAACGAACATGATGAACAGGTTGTTGGCAAGGGCAATCCAGAATCCGTCGCTCTCAAAGAGCAGTCTGTAGAAATGCTGCAGACCGACGTAGCGCATATCGGTCAGACCATCCCATCGCTGTAAACTCCAGGCAAATGAGCTGAGTGACGGAAACACCACGAACACGCTGTACAAGACTATCGCCGGGGTGAGAAATACTCCCAGACTTTTCAGATTAATCGGGTTGTGACTGTTGACTGAGCGAAATCCAGTGCGAGCAGCCAGATGGCGCTGGCGCAAACGCACGGTGGTCGTCCCAATAGCCAATAGGACTGTTCCGCCTAGTATCGTCAGCAGGAGGATCGGTTTCCAGCGGTGGTGTACGGTGACCCGGTCCGGATCACGTAACCGGTTACGAATGGTCTCAGCGGCGCGTTCCATGATCGCCGCTCCCTGGTCTGGAGTCATCTCACCGATCAAAATTTGTGTGCGCACGTCCTGCCAGGACTGGCTCAACTCAGGAATCATCTCACCGGGTGGGTCGCCGTAGTTGGTATGAGCGTTTTCGATCATCACCGCCAGTTCCTGCATATCTTCCGGCAGATTTTCTCCGTTGACGTTGCGGATCACGACCGGGACGCCGCGCTGCCGTACGTACTGGGCTGCTATGGACTTCGAGGTCAGGAATCGCAGGAAATCCACTGCTCGGCGCGCATTGGGACTACTCTGGGTGACGAAGTAGTACCTGGTGTTCACACGCATAGCGCCAGGATCGGCGTGCGGACTGTCGGGTAGCGGATACGCGAAGATACCAAGCTGAAAATCGTCAGGGATATTTCCCTCCATCTGGTCTTTGAGCCACGGCCCGCAGGGGACCATGGCCGTGTGGCCCTTGAAGAATTCCAACTGTGCTTCGGTGGCACTCATACCCATCGCCCCGGTCTGAAAGTAGTTCAGAGCCGTTCGTTGAATCAAGTCCAGCGTTTCGCGCAGCTGTGGGTTGTTGAAACTACCCGGAGCCAATTTCTGCTGGGCCGCAAAAGCCTCAGGCCCGGCGATCTGGTAGTAGGTGTGTTCGACCCAGCCACGAATATAAGCGGGATATCGTCCCTGAAAAGCGAGAGGGGTAATTCCCGCCGCCTTGATCTGGTTACACAAGGCAAAGAACTCATCCCACGTGCGTGGCAGGTGCCAGCCGTGCTCGGAGAACATAGCTCGGTTGTACCACACCACGTTTACCGAATACATCAGAGGAATACCGTATGCTTGGCCATCAACAATGTAACGATCAAGCACGCCACTCAAGAACGACTGCCGCCACGTACCATCACCTTCCCAGCTCGGCCCATCCAGAAATTCATTGAGGGGTAGAATCTTCCCCTGCCGAATCAGAGACGTGTAATTGATGCCGCCAGCCAAGGTGATGTCCGGCAGATTTCCCTCCAGCAGGCGTACCCGGATTTTGTCATAAACCCGTGGGTCACCGTAAATGTCGATGGTTACTCCGGGATGCAGTCGTTCGTATTCGCGGGCACATTCGAGGAAGAAAACCAGGTAATGACCAGTTGCGTGGACCGGCAGCTCGATTCGGACAGTGTTCCCGACTGATTTTGTGGAAATACCAAGGGTGATTAGTCCAAAAAATAAAATTAAGAAAGAAACGGAAAAGTGTCCAGAAGCAAGATCCCGAAACCGTTGATGTCTCAGATCTGACAAGAAGAAAAATCCATGTATTGTCTGAAGATTTGAAAAATGATATTTAGTTTGTGCCGTCAAATTTTCGTCATCGATTTGACTCGGTCGAGGTCACTATATTTTTTATTTTACCTGTTGCCCAAGTTTGTAGAGCATTCGTCATGCAAGTGCATCAACACTTTGTGTGCGGGGCCATAGCCTCGCAAACTTGCGATTTGATTGGGCGAGATCGGTTAATATACGGTTTCACACATGCGGTCTTTCCCGATAAAACTTCGTATTTCTTCTCGAATCTCTTCTGCGAATTTCACCGCAGATATGCTTGCAACACAGCCATGAGCGGCATCTCGTGCCCAATCTCGAGCCAGCCCACCCACTCGCCCTGAAATAATTTCAATCATGCCGGCACTTCGGTTGCATTCCCAGAGAAGATATTGGGTTTCAGGGAACGATTCTATCCCTTCTTCAGTCACCAGCGCCTTGAGTTTGTCGAGCGATTCCTTTTCGTATTGGAGGAGCTGACTCGCGGTTCGATCACCCATCCATTGTGCATAACCCTGCTCCAATTTTTCAATGTTGAGTCGCATCCTGTCTAGAAAAGATGAGAGTTCCTGGTCTTCTGCTACTTCTAACTGCCATGATTCTACTTGTGATTTCATTGCCTGCATGAATCCAGCATAATCCGACAATCTCTGGTTATAAGTCCTCGCGTTACCGGAAAATTCAACCAGAAGCTCACGTACAAGCGGGGTTTCTCGGCACTGAAGTCCCTGTCGTGTAATCTTCACCATGTAATGTCTTCCATCACAATTTCGCATGCCGGGTCGGCCGACAGTGCCAATGCTCGATTCCGTTTTTCTCAGTGCTGGAACTACCCCGCAAGATCGGTTGGCAAATTCCACCGGAGCGGATGCGTATCCCTCCAAGGCGTAGATGATCATGTGCCCTTCAGGAGGTATTTTCTTGCTGAAGGAAAGAAATGATTTTGTGCCATCGAACCAGGCGGGATAGGTGAAGGAGCCCCCGGGTCGCCATGTTCTGGATTTTCCGTTTTTAAAAGCGAATGCGGTCTGTATTTTCAGGGGATCACCCTCGATCATATGGGTCTTCCACTTGGCCTCAAATGGCCGATTCCATTTGAGCTCCACATCTTTTTCCAGATGTTCCGGCAGTGGTTGAAACTCGTGCCAGATACCGGGCGCATCGATCACATGAAGGTATGCAGGCTTTTCATCAAGCTCCAATTCTAGAGCTGTTATCTGCATCGAGTGGCCCTCGGCTCTGGACAATAGAATTGCGGCTTTCTGGTTTCCATCTGGCCAGGCGCACATGAACATGCCGTCGTTTCCCTCCATCAGCCCCACGAAAGATTGCTCTGAGGGCAGATTGAGCCGCTCTTGATCAGAATGTGTACTCGGATCGTAGAGCACATCATCGAGAATTCTTCCGGGAAGGACTCCATATTTGATATCAGCGAAGATGGTGATCCCAGCCAGATTCTGTGTGGGGGCCAATTGTAACGTTCCACCCTCTTCCAGCCAGACGATTCCTCTTGCTTGTTCCTGTTTGCCTGAAAAGACAATTTCGATCCCAACACGGCCATCAGTTCGCTGGATTGTTTCGCAGTGAATCAATTTCTGATCTGCGGAATTCTGATAACTCCAAGGCATGATTCCCATTCTCTGGTTCCGATTTTTACCAGATTTCGAAAAGACTAAGATCTTAGAATTATCTTTGCGAAATAACACAGACACATCTTGCGTTTCCAAGGTCAATTGCCCCGAGTGGTCCCAGTGATCTAGGACAGATACTTCGGCACGTTGTGTGGCAGCGCACCCGGCAATCATCAGAACGGAAACTCCCAACACAAAATGGTGGTATTGGGAATGATCCGATGTGTTCATAAAGCGTTTCGGTAAGTTTGGGATAATATAGTGGATAAACATGATTTTAATCAGTCGCCCTCTATGGCATACCTGTTGCGGAGGATATCTCGGGTTGTCCATCGGAGCTTATCAGCGATTCGTTTCAACTGTGGGTTCTGGATAACGGCATATCCGGACGTTTCACGCAGCCTCATGATAAATTCTCGAGATTTCGTGAGCGTGTTTTGTCGCATTGACAGAGCGGCAGAGGTGATATTGCAGAATTTCTCGTATTCCTTGGTTTTTGCAAGCCATGCATCAGATCCCAGAAGATCCAGGATCTTGTTGCTGCTCTGTTCCACATCAGTGAGTGTCCTTGGGGGCAACTTGGAGATTAGAGTTCTCTGAGATTTGATGCGATGCATGATTGTGGAAAGGAACCGATCAGTAGCAGGAGAGACGCCTTTCTCAGATTCGCATATGTGCTGAATTCGAGACAGAGACTCCTGGTATTCGGATATTCTTTCATCCAGATGTTGCAAGAGGTTGGTGATGTCGTGGCATAGATGGCTTACGTAGGAGTTCAATCCTCTCGAGTCGGCCATATACAATCCCGAATCCTTGGGGAAGCTACCAAATAGGTCGAGGATGGGTGAAAGGTCAGAGTGTGTGAGAAGCTGATTGTGCCAGTAATTTTTTGAAGAGTGGTGCCGAATGAATTTCACATCTTGATGGTGGTAGGACCACGCTGCGGAGTGGATGGTGTCATAAAAAATATCCTTGAGCGTGAGAATGTTCAGAGGGGTTTTGCTCGTGCGACCAGACAGGTAAGTCAGAGTAAAACGTATCAGATTCGTGTCATTCCCGATATGAATTTCTATATCATTTTTGGATTCCTTGCTCTCATGAAGCATAGCCCAATGGTTTCTTGCGCCGAAGAGACTAGACCTCCACCGGCCAGAAACTGGCGATGCCCATTGGAGCGTTTCGGATTTGATGTTAGATTTGATTTGGGGCGTCAGGTCGTAGAAGAAGTTCTCGGTTGGCAGCAGTGAGACGAATACGGACTCTCCAACAGGAAAAGATCTGATGTGGGAAAAGATCTCGTCCTCCCGTTGCAGCATTATTTTTTGCTGCGGCGATGAGGTGGCCACCATCAGCAGGCTTCTGCCGCTCGCTGCAGGTGCCAGTACGAGGGGGCATGCAGGCAGGGTTATTTCCGGGGCAATGCGAGTTGTCGCCTCGATCAGCAAGTCATTAGCAAAAATGTCAGGGATCAGCACGAATTTCTGGTTCATAACAATGACAAATTCGCTCAGGTCAGCCAAAGGGGTCAACTGGATCAAGGGGCTTTCTCGACTGATCCGAAAATTCGCCTTGATTGCGCGACCTGTTTCGGTTGACAAAGAAATCTCACAGAGAAACTCTTTCCGATTATTCATGACAACGGTGTAAGAATAGGCGACGCCGTCTGTGTCAGAAGCACCTTCTGCTGTAAGAGCGATGGCGGCAGAATTCGTGTTATTGACTTCAATCTTTGACAATAGGCTGATCACACCTTTTTTAGGTGCGATCAGTACACAATACCAGTCGTTTTCAATCAGGATGGGCCTGCGCATGGACAGGCGATCGTGCATGAGGGGCAATGGTTCCCAGCCTTCCTCGGGCGCTATCGGCCACCGGATCTGATCGAGGTCTACCGAGCTGGAAGAGCTTTCCCACACAGACAAGTTAGATCCCTTAAGGCTTGCGGATAACCCGGATTTTGCAGTGATGCCTTGCCAGTAATGGGCCGGATCTACTTCCCGTTGAATGATCCGTACAGATGTGGGATGAGCGATTTGCACATGATGAACTTCCCACGGTCCAAGTGGATCGGATGTCTGGCAGTAGGTGAGGCTTTTACCGTCGAGCGACCACATTGGCCAGCCTTGTATTCCCCCTGCTGTCGTAAGCTGTGATGTGTTGCCATTTTCAAAATTCAATAGATGTATATGGGCGCCATCTTGGTAGGCCAATACCCGTCCATCGGGAGAGCATCGGGGTGCGCTTTCAATTTGCGCTTGTAGAACAACCCGTGGGATACCATTATCTTGCAGGTCGAGTTGAATTATTTTCGACATGCGGTCGGAACCTTTGACGAAAATAATGCTTTTGCCAGAGCGGTATGTTGGAAATTTACAGTCTGTCCAGCTTGGAGGGCTAAGAATCCGCTCTTTTTCGGTGGATAGATTCCTTTCGATGATCAGCCCATTGCGACGAAAGACTATTTTGTCCGCTTGCGGTGACCATTCAGCTTGATCGCCATCACAGATCCTTTGCATTTGTTTGCCAGATCGATTGCCAATCCAGATGCCCCACTTGCCTCCTCGATCCGAGTTAATCAGTAATTTCGTTCCCTTTGTCGACAGGCGGGGGGCAATCTTCGGGCCATGCCGAAAGACAATTCGGTTTGTTTCCTGGCCATCTTTTAGGTAAACGCCGGCAAAGGGTTTGGAGTAAATCAGGATTTCTTTTTCGGAACTTGCATCTGATGGATCGGCTGCCACCCAGCTGTTGGCGGAGATAAAAATCAGGATCGATAAGAAGAACATGTTGATCAGGCGCTGATTCATATGCTTAATCATATAGGTACGTGAGATACCTGTCATGCAGAATCAGAGTTAGTATATTGATGTGTTGTAATCCGTTTGATTGATTTCTGAACCCATTAATTTATGTGCAAATCGTCCTGTTGAATGATGACGGCCTTGTTTTTCGTTGTGCCGATGCCAATTTGTGAGCATGCGTCTGACATGTATGGCCACCGATGTAAAATTGTGCAAAGGGATATGGGATCCCCCTGACACGCCAGTTTGGGCGGCGGAGCGATATTCTTGGAGAGTAAACGGGATTTTGGAAGTATTATTATTCTGCTTGAAGTGAATATTGTCGGTTGGATTTTTTCTGCATCATGCTACACTTAATTCTTAATAGTCCGTCGGCAGGTCGGAACTACTTCTGCATTTTGTGAGGATAATATGGACAGCATGAATCGCCGATCGTTTATTGTGGCTTTGGGATCTACCGCTGCGGGCATTTGCACCGGATGTGTCTTGGAAAAACGGCAAAAAATCGGCCAGGATTATTTTCAACTTTCAGATAACGGATGTGGTCGTGCCACTGGTTACAGCCTCTCACACAAGATCGTTACAGTGGATGATAAGACCCACGTGGCATGGCTGGACTCGGTAGCCGGCGAGGGATTTCGGGTCCGCGTTCGAACGTTGAATCGAGCAAGCGGACAATGGTCTCCATCGCATTCGATAGGAGCGGCTGTTGACAATCACGGAGGTCCTGCGCTGACTGTGGATAGTCAAGGATTTCTGCATATACTCTATTACCCGCATGGCAATCCGTTTCGCTACCGTAAATCCAAATATCCTAACGATGCCTCATCATGGGAGCCGGAGATACAATTTGGTGAGGGGCTTACCTATCCGACGTTTCTTTGTGGCCCAGATGGCACGCTTTACCTGACTTGCCGGAACACCAGCGCCAAAGTGGGGCAACTCGAGTTGTGGACCAAGCGTCCTGGCAGCGATTGGGCTCACGAGCGTGTTTTGGCCAAGGTACGGTATTCGGGTTACGCGGCATTTTCCGAACAGATTTGCATGGATCCAAGCAGCTACATGATCCACATGGCCTTGCGATTTCATGAACATTCCGATCGAGACGCATACGGGCGTCTGCAAAGAATTGCTTATATGCAAAGCCCAGATTTTGGGAAGACGTGGCAACGCAGTGATGGGCGCAAGTTTGAATTACCGGTGACTGCGGAAACAATTGAAACATTGTCGACCGGCGGCGTCGAATTTGGGCGGATAATGCAAGTA
>Ga0310123_10003884_pt1 | contig 11439 bp, 13 predicted proteins | sample CB6_AW_1057_MG_FD_203505 | JGI IMG/M metagenome (GOLD analysis project Ga0310123, IMG submission 203505) | Marine microbial communities from Western Arctic Ocean, Canada - CB6_AW_1057 | ecosystem: Environmental > Aquatic > Marine > Oceanic | place: Canada: Western Arctic Ocean | collected... | reverse complement strand
ATTAGCGCCTCCAACGATCAGTAGATTACCAACATGCCGTCGACCCTAATGCGCGCAGAAAAGATCTACCTTATTGGCTTCATGGCAGCTGGGAAATCAAGCTTAGCCCGCGCGCTTGCTGAACGGCTGAAATGGCACGTCGAAGATATCGATGATCGGATCGAGGTTCGGGAACATAAGACGATTAGCGAACTCTTTTCCCAGCGGGGGGAATCATACTTTCGCACGGTCGAACGTGCCATACTCACCGAAATGCTTCCGCTCAATCACACTGTCATTGCGACCGGCGGTGGCACCTTCGTTGATCCCGACAACCAGGCGGCAATCAACGGCAACGGCGCTTCAATTTGGATCGACGTCCCTTTGGCGCAGATTATTTCACGCCTTTCTCCGGACAAACGACGTCCCCTGGCCAGTACTCGTGCCCAATTGGAGCAGCTGTACGCCCTACGCCAATCCGCCTACGCTCAGGCACATCTTCGACTCGATGGGTCCGGAGCGCCCATTGGAGAGTTGGCCGATCGAGTGGTAGATTGGCTCGGCTCCTAATGCGTCTGTTGATTTTGACCGACATCCACGGGAACCTCGAAGCGTTAGACGCCGTTCTACAATCAGCGTCCTCGGATTCATTCGATAACGTGCTCGTGCTGGGCGACCTAGTGGGCTATGGCGCCAACCCGAATGAGGTCATCGAGCGGATTTTCGCGTTGGAGCCAGACGTCATGATCCGGGGAAATCACGACAGGGTGGCTTCCGGCCTTGGGAGCAGTGCTGCCTTCAATGGCCTAGCAGCCGATGCCATCCGGTGGACTCAGAATGTCCTAACAACCCTCAATCGCACGCGATTGGCCAATCTTCCAGTCGGACCTGTCACCGTAAACGAACTGATCGAAGTCTGTCACGGCGCACCCTTTGACGAGGATTACTACCTGACTAATGAGAGTGATGCGATGCTCGCCCTTGAGGCTTCGAAGCGCTCGCTTTGCTTTTTTGGACACACGCACTCACCAATAGTATTCAAGGAGAGCACTGAAAACCTCCTTGAGTCAGGACAGACCGTTTCTGTAACATACCGCCCGCACCGTATCAAGGTTGCGTCAGGCCTTCGATATCTTGTAAATCCAGGCTCGGTTGGCCAGCCTCGGGACGGCGATCCGAGAGCCGCCTATGCCACCCTCGATTCAGAGGCGGGAAACGAAATCGTCTTCAAACGAGTGACCTACCCCATCTCAGTGGCACAACAAAAGATTCTTGATGCTGGGCTACCCAAACAACTCGCAACGCGGCTCGCCACTGCTCACTAACTGGCTAGTTGTCTTTAGTTTTTCTCGCGGCCCGTTCCTCCCGTCGCCTTAACTCGGCAGCGTAGGCATCACGTGCTGCACGCGAGCCAAGAACCCATCCAATCACGAGACCGAGAAGCAAGACCGAAGGAATGAAGATGAAATGTCCCGCCGTCATACCATCCATAAATCACAGGATGAAAAGTAGCGCTAACCGTCAGCGCTCAGTTGTTCGACTGGCCAAACTAGCAAGTTCTCGCTCAACCCGTGCCAGCCGTCTCCAGATCGACCACAAATACACAAACATCGCGATCCAAGCAAAACCGTAAGCCGCTATGAGCAGCGGCGCTGCTGGAAGCTGATCCTCTGTTTCCAGCTCGTCTATTGGTACAAACTCGTCCTGTTGCGAGGTCTGCATCGATTGCACTAGGAATTCTTCAGCTGAAGTTTCCATCACTCCGATACCGAGAATGAGTAACAAGCACAGCACGGCGGCTCGCCGAACAGTTACCTTCACAGAATCCCCTTTCGAACAACAGTGCGTCCCACCGTTAATCATCTAACTCACGATAGACCCGTTCTAACGTCGCACGCTGCTCTTCCAGTCGAACCCGTGCCATCATCGCTAAAGCATAGAGCAGCAAAAAGCCGATCAGGCTCCACCATAACGCTCCGCGCATGCCCGGCACCAAAGTTGGCACCACATTTGTTGTCGGGTGAACAGTCCGCCAAACATTAACTGACCAGTAAACAAACGGCACGTTCGCCATTCCGAACAACGCGACGCCTGCGGCCAATTTCTCAGATCCTGGCCCACCGTACTCTCGTAGTAGTAGATAGGCGACAAAAATCATCCAGAGCACCAGAGCCATCGTGAGTCGTGCGTCCCACTGCCACCATACCCCCCACGCTTTACGAGCCCAAAGAGGACCACTCACAAGACCGATTAAACCGAACACTACGGCTAACTCAGCTGACGCAACCGCAATCCGGTCAGCGATGACCCGTCCTTTAAACAGAAACACCACGCTGGCAATGCCACACACAATGGCTGCCACGAACATCGCCGCCCATGACGGCAAATGAAAGTAAAAGATCTTCTGAACAAGGCCCATCGTGGATTCGTAGGGTGCCCAAGCAATAAACACTGGTGCACACACGAAAAAAATCATCGCTAAAACGATTAGTGGCGGAAACATGCGTTGCATCATCGCGTCGGCCTGTTCATTCTGTCATGACCGGCTCAAAGGTCCATAACGAAAGCGTGATAAACACCACGTCGAAAAATGCCAGCATTCCGATCCAGGCCCGCACTATGGCCAAGTCCATCTCTGGCTGCAATAACACGGCCGTCCCCCGGACGCCGGCAATAATGACCGGAATTGTAATCGGATACAACAAGACCGGTAACAACACGTCCCGGCTACGCGCGCGAACAAGCATCGCGCCAAACAGGGTCCCTACGGCAGTAAAACCTAGGGTGCCGAGCAAAAGAAGCAAGAAGAGAAGAACCGGATGGCGAAAAAGTGGAGCTTGGAACAGAAGTGCAATCAGGGGAACAACTACAACTTCCACCGCGGCCAATAAAGTTAGGATGCCAAGCAACTTACCCACATAAATTGCAGGACGATCAACTGGCGCCAATAAAAGGGACCGCAAGACGTCGTGATACCGTTCTCGCTCAAAAGTCCGGCCTAGGGCGAGCGTTCCAGCGAAAGCAATCGCTATCCAGAGAATTCCAGCTACCGCGTTCTCGACCGGGCGTCCATTGCGGACAAAACCAAAAGCAAACACCAGTACGCTCGATACCGCAAAAAACAGTGTCGTTAGAAATAGCTCGAGGCTACGTGTCTCGACTCTTAGATCTTTTCGCATAATCAAGAAAGCGACCGCGAAGAAACGCTTCATTCCGCACTCCCAGGTTTAAGCTCGCTCCGCATCGCATCCAGATAGCGTGCACGTAGTGATTCACCAGTTTGGGAAAACGGAAGTAGTCGGCCGGCCCGAAGTAGCATCGCTCGGTCCAGGACTAGCTCGGCGATCTCAAAATCATGGGTCGTTAGAAAAATGATTCGACCGTCCCTCTTAAGTGCTTCTAGTCGTTCCACCAGCGCTGACGACGCACCTTCGTCAAGTCCTGTAAACGGTTCATCGAGAAGCAATAATCGTGGTTGATGTAGCAGCGTGCGCTCGAGCGCGACTCGTTGCCGCATACCCCGTGAGAACCCGCCTATGAGATCATCGCCTCGGGACGATAAGCCAGCATGTCGAAGTGCCTCACTGGATCGGTCGCCTACCTGGTCAAGACCGTAAAGCTCCGCAAAGAATTCAAGGTTTTCCCTGGCGGTCAATTCCGGATAGAGCTGAACCTCATGACCAAGCAAGCCGATGTTTCCACGAAGAGATGAGCCCTGCTCCCGTGCCGACCGACCACCATATCGAATGTGTCCGCCCGAAGGTTCGAGCATCGTTGCAGCTAGAGCAAGAAGCGTCGATTTGCCGGCCCCATTCCCGCCGAGAAATCCAAGGACCTCACCAGTGCCACATTCAAGTGACACATGTGCTAGCGCTCGGTGTCGCCCAAAGTGCTTTGAGACGTCGACAAAGACCACTCGATCGAAGTTCGGAGAACCTTGAGTCGTTGAACTAGCAAGAAGTGCAGACGCCATCAATATTCTTTAATCGAAGTCGTCGCCTGTTAGCCGGGTAGCCCGGCCTTTCCGCGCGGCATCTCAAGCGAATTAGGCTCTAACCGGTGATACAGGCGCTCCAACTGCCCAAGGACCACCTTGCGTCGGAGAGCGTACGGTCCATCAGCTAACGTCCCGGTTCGATGGGTAGTCTCAACACGCACCAGATCGTCGTATAAGCGGTCACGCCGAGCCTCTAATTGCTGACGTCGTAGCCCATCGCCCGTTGCAGATATCCGTACACTTGATTTCCACAAACACCACGCAACGAACAACCCCACCAATATTAGGGCGACTCTAAGCGGAATCAGGCTATGGTGCGGAAGGCCGACCAAAGAAATCGACAAGGTTTCATTGGCGGCGAGCCCTGGTCCACCACCGACCATGAACCTGCCGACCGCACCATTCATCTCCCGACTTTGAGTAATCTGTGGCGACATCATTCGCATATCCCCATGCTTCTCAGCAACTATCGCCACTTGTTCGACTGCCACCGGCAGGGTCTGCTCTATCGTCAGGTCGCCACCGCTATACGGAAGCACATAAGCTATGTTGATAGGCGTTCGACCAGGCTGGAACGGTCCAGCGACCGAAACCCGTCGACCGTCGATTCGAGCCTGTGAGGTGGTACCTTCAAGCAGGACCGCTCCCTGAGCGCCAAATGGTAAATCGAAGGCGACCGGAACCGTCGGCAATACCGGGATACCGCCGTTATTTACCGCTTCTAATAAGTAGTACACCTCTACGGCCTCGTCTGACATCTCAACGACCCACCGGGTATCACCTCCAAGACTAATCATTCCTGAAACAGCTGGCACGGCGGTCGGCAAGGATGACGGCGAGGCCTCAGCAACGAGCATCACCCGAACACCTCCCAAGGCTGGGACCGCAAAACTACGGGAAACGAGCTGCTCATCACCGACTTGCGTAGAGACTGAAACAGTACTGCCGGCCTCAAGACCCTCAAATAAGGCGCGTCCGAACTCATCGGTGAAAACAGTAAGCGCAGCTTCACCTTTATGAAGGTCAACAGGATGATCAGTTATATTGTTTGACAGCTGGCTACGGATCAGACGAACACTGACTGAGGCGTCTGCCAGATCACTTGAAGGCAGTGGCAGACCAGACATTTCCGAGGGGTCTGGCATCGGAATCTGCGAGTCTGCTGCAGCCGGAGACCCAAGAATCACCGCCACAGCAATCGCCGTGACCCACTGCACACCGTGCCCAATCACAAAGATGCTCCGCAATATTTGCAGAATCTTGCATCAGGATCATTGACAGCGGCGCACACTTCGCAAGTACACTCAGCACCACCGGCTTCCGTGGCCTGATCCATTGGACCTGCCGACAAAGACTGTGACGCCAGTCGCGATTGCAGTTCGCGCTCGATTAAATCGCTATAGCCCGGAGTGTCGGAATCAAGCTGACGCATAAAACTAATCGCCCGGGACCGAAGCCTTGTCGTCATCTCCTGAAAATCTGCTTCAGCTACCTTGCCCATTGCGCGGTCGAACTCAAGTTCCTTGATCGACCGAAGCACAAGCTGCTTCTCGCGCTCAACCGCACTCCGTGTTCGGTTACTAACAGCCGTCGACTCAACGTCAAAATCCACGGCCACTAGTGGCCACAGGGTTCGTAAGAGCGCTAAGCCACAAAGGGCGGCTGCACCAATCGCTAGACTCACTAAAATCGTTGCTGCTGGAGTGGTATTGGAAGATCGCAATACGGCTCCGGTCGCCGCAAAAAGCGCACCGAGAACGAAAAAATGCCAAGGACGGAAGCTGGAGCGATTAGTCGAGGTCTCGGAGCTCATCGTCCAGACGCGCCAGTAATTGCGCATCGCCGGTGTTTGAGATGCCCGCAGGCAGCGGTGTGTCAATAGCTTCGCGCCTAGACCACCGCAGCGCAACCGTGCCAACTCCAACTACTCCGGAAAGACCAAGTAGATACGGAAAGAGCCAAGCCAGACGATTAAACCCTTGATCCAGTGGCATCGCAAGAGGCTCTTGACTACCGTACATGGTAATGAAGTGTTGGAAGACATCTTCCTTCGTCTTGCCCTGGTCGACTAGCAGCGAGACTTCGTCCCGCATCATCGCTGCGGTACCGCAGGTACACTCCCCGATAAGCTTCCGCCCACACGTCCCGCACATGCAAACGATCTCATGGTATAGCTCCCGTTCAATCGCACTACGAGGTACCGTCGGCACTGTCTGTGCAGATTCAACATGTTGTGCATGCAAAGGCGCTGATGCCACCAATACGAGGAGCAGTAGCGATGTAATCGCGGCACCATCAGGAATTTTCGAAGCGGCGAACGAAAAGGCTTGTTCGGGCAGTAGAGCGATGACCGTGCCTAGCGCCATGATGCCAAACCCGAACCAAATCCAATTCACTAAGGGATTGACGGTAACCTGGAAGCTGGCGGTCTGGTCCTGCATGTCAAAGGCAGCCATCACAATATAGAGGTCCTCCGAAATAGTACGGTGGATAGCCACTTCCGTCGTCGGTTCTTGCTCGTGCTTCCTGAAGAACCAACGCGCCGGATACATCATCCCTATTTCTTCGCCCTCTTCGAACACCCGTAGGCGTCCCGTAATCATTTGTTTCTGACCATCGTCTCGGACACTAATTCCCTCGTGCCGCACAACGAATCGCCCTACCTCAACCTGTTGGCCCGGTGAGAGGAGAACCTGCTCTTCGACCTTGTAGCCCTCACCAGCAAAGCCTAGGAACATCAGAACAATACCGACATGAATAATGTATCCACCATATCGACGATGTGAACGCGCAACAATACCAGTGATAGATGTTAAAACATCCGCACCAGTGGCCTCTTGACGAACACGGGTACCGCGAATGAATTCTTGACCGATCGTGCCTAATACAAAACCACACAGCACAAAGCACACCCCAGATGTCCACACTCTGAACCCTAGGGCGTAGAGGATCCCTCCGGTTATAAACGCGACCGTTATCGGCCAAAGAAATTGGTTGCCAAGATTTGACAATGTCGACTTTCGCCAGGCTAAAAGAGGTCCGACGCCCGTCAAAAGAAGGAGCATCAAGCCGATCGGGAGCATCCACTTGTTAAAGAATGGCGGTCCAACGGTCAGCCGTTCACCCGTAATTGCCTCACTCAACGTCGGGAACATCGTGGCAAAGAGGATAAACACAGCGCAGAAAAGTAAGATCCAATTGTTCAGCAAGAATGCTGCTTCACGAGAGGCCCATGAATCAAGTTCGTGGCGGGCACGTAAGAGCGGCAACCGATAGATAACTAGACCAAAACTCACTATTAGGATGATCGCCATGAAGATCCCAAACATCATGGCGAGCTCGGGGTCTTCACCAAACGCATGCACCGACTGCACAACACCAGACCTTGTCATGAAGGTGCCGAAAATCGTCAAAAAGAACGTGAGGATAACCAGGGTCACGTTCCATACTCGCAACATGCTGCGTCGTTCTTGCACCATCACCGAGTGAAGAAAGGCCGTCGCCGTAAACCACGGAAGTAAACCAGCGTTCTCCACCGGGTCCCAGCCCCAATAGCCTCCCCAGCCGAGTTCCTCGTAGGCCCAGATCATCCCGAGCGTCAAGCCGAGTGATAAAAAGATCCAGGCGAACATGGTCCACCGCCGGACTGCACGCAGCCAAGAATCATCCAGATGGCCTGTGATTAAGGCGGACATGCCAAAGGCAAACGGAATAGTCATCCCGACGAATCCGATGTATAGCGACGGCGGGTGAATCACCATGTAAGGATTTTGTAAAAGCGGATTAAGGCCGCGCCCATCAGCCGGCACCTGAGTCAAATACGTCGTGAACGGGTCCTTATTGAGGACCATCACCAATAGGAAGAACAGTTGCACGCAGGATATGACGGTCACTACATAGGGAATTAACTCACGCTGTCGCTCGCGGTTTGTCGCAACGGCAATCGAACCAAATACGGACAGTAAAAAGACCCAAAACATGATCGATCCGTCGAGGCCACCCCAGTAGGAAGTCAGCTTATAAAACAGTGGTTGAGCCGAATCCGAATACCGGTCGACATACCTAATCGAATAATTTTCAGTGACAAAGGCGTGCACGATTACCGCGGACGCCATCGTCATTAACGCAGTCAATAAGTAGAATGCCCCAATGCTACTTTCGATGAGGCGCGCCGAGCGCTGCCGCCCGCCTATGAAGGATGAGGTCGCAGCGTACGCGCAGACCACAAATGCCGCTAGCAAGAGGAATGAGCCCAAGGAAGCCATTGAGTCTGTGATCGATCAGTGAACGTAAGAAAGACGGGTCCGCGTTAAGGCCGCGAAGGAGGTATCCAAAAAAACAGAACGCAGCGTCGAGCCTATCTATTGCCCGCCCGAAAAACTAGCTGTAGGCGGAACTGCCGCAGCTTTGGGCTCGTACTTCGATGGACACTTAGCCATAACACCATTGGGAGCCACCACAATTCCGTCAACTCCCAATTGCCCCTTAACAACAACCTCGGCGCCACTCTTGAAAGTATCAGGAACGATACCGCTGTACTCGGCCTTGATTACCTCGCCATTGTTCTCAATTTCAAAACGGTAATCGAGGGTATCCGGTCGACGCATAATAGATTCGTTCACAATGAATCCATGCACCTGGAGCTTCTTGCCTTGCCAAGCTGCCAGGTCTCCGGTGACCTCATCCACATGCTTGTAATACTCGGTCCCCTCGCTGAGGGTGGACCACAACAGGCCACTAAAGGCTAATGCCAGTACGACCGAAGTAATCCCGATACGAATAGCCTTATGGCTCATCACGCAGCACCTATTGCCGTAACCTCTCCCCGAAAGAATAGCCTTAAGAGGCAGACCCGTCAATATTTCCAGCCCCACGGGTTCAATCCTCTGCCGTAACTCAGTAGAGTATCTGGGCCTATTTATTGCGTCTCCGATATCTCACCAGTTCCATCAAATCCAAGTTCGCCAAGCAGACGTCGAACCACCGCCAAGGGTAATCCCACCACGTTCGAGTACGACCCCTCGATCCGATCGATGAACCGCGCAGCCAAGCCCTGAATCGCATAACCACCAGCCTTGTCTCGGGGCTCCCCCGAGGCTACATACCACCTGACGTGTTCCGGTTGAAGGGGGGCGACGTGTACCACGGTTCGGTCGACTGCCCCTACACGCTGACCGGCATACCGAATCGAGACACCGGTGAGCACCTCGTGACTCCGTCCCGACAACCTGCGCAACATCTTTGCTGCATCTGCATCATCAATGGGCTTTCCAAGAATGTCGCCGTCAAGAACCACTGAGGTATCTGCGCCTAGAACCACACAGTCATCCGCGGTTTCCGCAACCCCGTGAGCTTTAGCCGCGGCAAGTCTAGCAACGTATAGTGCCGGAATCTCTCCAGGTAACGGCCTCTCGTCCACGTTGCAGGACTTGACCTCAAAAACATAGCCTGCGCTCGTTAGGAGTTCCGCTCGCCTAGGAGAACCTGACGCGAGTAAAAATCGCATGTCTAAATGATACGATCACCGGAGGAAACTGCCATATGCGTTCGATGGCCCCACTTCAAGGCTGCGTACCTGCAGTGCTTGCTGAATTGCTGAGCCGGCAGCCACACTCCCCAGCGAAGGTTCTTTTCGCCTGGCGTGCTGCGGTTGGTGATGCAATCTCCGGCGCGACGACGGTAAACCTGACATCCGGAGGAACGCTTGAAGTGCGCACCACCACACAACATTGGCGAAAAGAATTACAGCGGTCGAAACCCGTCATCCTTGGACGACTCAAAACTATGTTGGGTCAGGGCCGGATTACCCGCCTCGCCGTCACTGCACCAGGCGAGGGTCGCCTACGACGACGCCCTGACGCAACGCCGAAACCAAGGTCAGATGTAAAGAATTCATGACAGTTGTACTTCGCGACTCCGTTATCGTTTCTGCTGTCCGACTCCCAACGGGAAAGTTTTTGGGCTCGCTCAAGCGCTTTTCTGCACCTCAGCTCGGTGCCCTCGCCGTCCACGAAGCAGTGCAGCGAGCAGGAATCGATGTTGCTCAGGTTGATGAATGCATCCTGGGCAATGTTATCTCGGCAGGATTAGGTCAGAATCCAGCTCGTCAAGCCGCACTAAAGGGAGGATTGGCCGACTCTGTCGCAGCAATGACGATCAACAAGGTGTGCGGTTCTGGCCTCAAAGCGGTGATGCTAGCTTCACAGGGTATCTCAACGGGCGACGTTGATGTTGTGGTAGCAGGTGGGATGGAATCCATGAGTCAGGCACCCTACGTCCTTGGGCGAATGCGTGAAGGTCTCCGGCTTGGGAATCACACCCTCATAGATTCAATGGTCCATGACGGGCTGTGGTGTGCGTTGGAAGATTGTCACATGGGCTTGACCGGAGAAGAAATCAGTAAACGCTATGGGATAACCCGTGAAGAACAAGACACCTATGCACTTGAAAGTCATCGAAGAGCTGCCGCCGCCACATCAAGAGGCTGGCTCGCCGAGGAAATTCTTGCTGTCGAGATTCCGGGGAAAGATACGGAACCGACAAAATTTACAGTCGATGAATCAGTAAGACACGATGCGTCGTCCTCCGCCTTAGCGAAGCTGAAGCCGGCGTTTGCCAAGGATGGCACGATCACGGCAGGTAATGCTCCCGGCGTCAACGACGGTGCCGCTGCTCTTGTCGTAATGTCAGCCACTCGTGCTGCCTCTCTCAACTTGCAACTCTTGGCACGAATCGTCGCACAGGCTGTCAGCGGTCTGCCCCCTCTCTTAGTTATGATGACCCCGGTCGAAGCCGTGAGAAAGGTCGCGAAGAAGGCCGGCTGGGCCCTTGGAGACGTTGACCTATTTGAGCTCAACGAAGCCTTCTCAGTGCAAAGCATTGCGATTATCCGTGAGTTGGCCATCGACCCAGAGCGCGTGAACGTCCACGGTGGTGCAATCGCGTTGGGACATCCAATCGGCGCAAGCGGTGCCCGTGTTCTGACGACCCTGCTTTACGCGATGCAACGGCGAAACGTGCGCAGGGGTATCGCGTCACTCTGCCTCGGAGGAGGCAACGGTGTCGCGCTTGCAGTGGAGCGAGAGCTAACCGATTGACGGAGCACCACCCCGATATCCTGGTAGCTCTTACATTGAAGTTTAAACGGCAGCCTGGAGACTACGTTGGCCAAGTTACACATCCGTAAGATCGGGGTCATCGGAGCAGGCACGATGGGCCATGGGATCGCCCAGGTATTCGCGCAGGCGGGCCTCGAGGTCTTCTTGCAGGACGTTGAGGCAAGTGCGCTTGATCGAGCAACCAGCAGTATCACGCGAAGTCTAAAGAAACTGGTCACAAAGGAAAAGTTGACCGTCCAGGATGCGGAGCTTACGCGGCTTCGAGTGACCACCACCACCGAACTCGACGCACTCTCTGGCGTCGATTACGTCGTCGAAGCAATAGTCGAGGATGTCGAAGCAAAA
>Ga0310123_10003883_pt1 | contig 11439 bp, 11 predicted proteins | sample CB6_AW_1057_MG_FD_203505 | JGI IMG/M metagenome (GOLD analysis project Ga0310123, IMG submission 203505) | Marine microbial communities from Western Arctic Ocean, Canada - CB6_AW_1057 | ecosystem: Environmental > Aquatic > Marine > Oceanic | place: Canada: Western Arctic Ocean | collected... | reverse complement strand
TTATGCGGCGGGGCGCAAAAAACTCCTTGCAAACCTTGCCCACTGTGATAGGATCAGGGGTGCGCTGCTGGGAGAGGTTTTGCGATACGGAAAGCCGGTTCGGGCCGCAGGCGAACGCATTCGGCTGAGAGTCTGCGTGGTGGTGCGCCATACATACCTTTTCGAAACGGGGTTTCTGTCATGCTGAAATTTTTTCAGATTGCCATCGCGTGTTTATGCGTACTCGCGTTGGCCAGCGAGGCCCACGCCACCATCATCACCCACGATGGTACACCGGTCTTTCAGGAGACGTTTGAAGGCCAGATCGTTGATGTGCGGCCTTCCACCGGAAATGTGTCGCCTGGGCCTGGCAATTGGACGTTTACTGGGGGGTCTGTGTCAGATACTGCCACCACGTTCGGTCCCGCTTCCCTGGGTCCTGGCGCCTTTCAAGGCACCCAGTACATGGAGGTGGTGCGGGTCGGCGACGGCGGCATTTATGCCGGCCGGGAAATCGAGCCAATCAGCACGGGCCAGGTCCATGTCGAGATGATGGTATTTCAGGACGTGAATGCCATCAACGAGGGCTCCGTACATTTTAACGCTGGTCCTCTCTCTGATACTGAGGGCAATAACTCGGGTGCGTTGTTGCACGTGTATAGTCATCAGAGTGGCAGTATCCTCGTATACGATACCCCTGGAGCTTTCGAAGCTAGTCATTTCCTGCAAAGAGAGGGGGGCGGCTCTCTAACTTATTCGCTTCTGCAATGGCAGAAGTGGGAGTTTGATATCGATCTGGATGCGGAATCCTATGTCGTCACGGTTGCCGGTCAGAAGAGCGTCGAGGAGCCATTACTGCAGACGGATGGGACGTTGAAGTTCTTCGGTACACGGGGCACTTTTGGTCCCAGCCTGGCCTATTTCGATGCGACCGACGCCGTATTGGTTCCATCTACGTCCTTTGAATGGGCGGGTACGACGCCCGGAGATTGGGATTCGTCGATCAATTGGACGCCTAGTGGAGGACCACCGGGCGGGGCTGATCACGACGTGACCTTCGGCAACCTCGTTTCTGGTGGTACGGTCGCAACCGATCAAACGGTCACGGTGAACCATGTCACATTTGACAACTCCAACTCTTATTTCATCGCCGGTGGCGGTAGCGTCGATCTTGTCCAAGACCCGAGTGGCCCTACGGATCCGAATATCGAAGTCCTCAGCGGCAGCCATGAGTTTCAGGTGAAAGTCAACCTGGCAGCCAACACGAGCGTCAATGGTGGCGCCAACACGCTGGACTTCAACAACCAGATCGACCTGGCCGGCAACAGCCTGACCAACTCCGGCAGCGTGAACATCAATCATCCGGTGATCGATTCGGTGGGCGGCGGCTCGATTTCCAGCTCGGGGACGTTGGGCACCGCCGGCTCTACCGCGATTGCAGGAGACTTGTCCAGCACGGGTACGCTGGACTTCGACCTGGCCGGCACCCATGCCGCCCAGTCGGACGCGTTTTCGGTGACCGGCGTGGCGACGCTGGAAGGGACCGTCAATGTCGACTTGCTGGACGGCTTCGTCCCATCCTCCGGCGTCACCCTTCTGCATGCGGACGGCGGGGTTAATACTCCCAGTGGACTGCCAACTCTCACTGGAACGGGCGTGTCAGGGTTCTCACTGAGCGTAATCAATGGGACGGACCTTGTTTTGAACCTCGGCGGCACAAATACCGATTACGACGACAGCGGACTGTGGGATTTGGGTGATCTCAACCTGGTGTTGTTCAACTGGCAAGACGTGGAAGCCAATTTGCCGGGAATCTGGGTGAACCAGCGCCCGGCGACGGTCGGTCTGACGAGCCTGAATCAGGTGCTATTCAACTGGCAACAAGCGTCCTCGTTGGCGGTGGTGCCGGAACCCGACACGCTACCGTTATTGGTGATGGCGTGCTGTGGCTTTTTGACGTATCGGAGAAAGTAGCGCCGGTCTGGCCCCGCGTTGACCCTAGCGTTGCCTATTTCAGCGACCGGTTTCGGCGAAAATCGATCCTATTGATGAGCCTGGCAGGAAGCGTGGTGTTTATGGCCGCCATGGGAATGGCTACGAGCTTCACCCAGCTTATTTTGAGTTTAAGATCGACCGGAGTTATCAGAGACCTGGGAGCTGAGAGGGGATCCGGGTTGCAGAATGACATGTGTTACTTGTTATGCTAAAAAGGGGACGACTAATCGGCCAGAAAGGAAGGGGCAACTCGCAGTTGGATACTTCCGCCGGCATTGTCATACTAGGAATATGCCCGAAACAATTAATGAACTTGAAGCGTTCAACGTATTTGTCGATGACGAGCTTGGCGGATTGAACGGAATGACGCTGCAACAAGCGTTGGAAGAATTTCTAGCCTGCCGAAAGAGTGTTGAAGCAATTCGAGACAAGCTCAAACAGGCCCATTCAGAAAGTGACCGCGACGAATCAAAACCGCTCGATGTCGAATCCCTTAAACGCGAAGTTCGCAAACGGTTGGAGGCAGAAAGCATAACGGATTAATGTCGGGGAGCCCACGTAATGCCTCATGCGGAATGGACGCAAACGGCAAGAGCTGACCTAGCAGACATTGCATATCGGTAACGGAATTCGCCACCTACCTCGCTCTGGGAATGTCGCTGCTGAATTCCGGCTGTCTCGTGAAAACAGATTGCGCCAACACCGATCTTCCCGTGGAGATCACAAACTCGATCGGGATGAAATTGGTGCTCGTTCCCCCGGGCCGCTTTCGCATGGGTTCACCCGAATCCGATTCGAGTGGAAGTGATTCACCGTGTCACCCACCGCAAACTCCAGCCCATGCACGCGCGCTGATTGGCCTTGGCGGGCCTGGATCCTGTGGCCGGCGACCAATGACTAAGGACCAAATGCATCATGAAACAATTCGCGCAAACCGTTCTCCTCAAGGACGATCCGGAGATTATCAAGCAATACGAGGAGTATCACGCCAATATCTGGCCGGAGGTTCGCCAGGGAACCTTTCGCTGCGGAGTCGATCGCGTCTTTATCTTCCGCTTTGGACGCCAACTGTTCATGTATATGGAAACTGCGGACGATTTTGACATGCAGCGCGACATGCCAAAGTACATGGAGGAACCCAAGGCTCGGGAGTGGGACGAATTGATGCGAAACTTTCAAGAGCCTGTGCCAGGCGCTCCGGCTGGTGCCACTTGGGTAGAATTGGAAGAGATTTTTGCACTGGAAAAGCAACCGGATCTGCCCGTGTCCGAAGAGTTCTTCGCTAAGCCGCCGGTCAGTATTAACCGCAGTGGTCTGACCTATACCGACAAGGTGGTCGTCATCACCGGTGGTACCAAAGGAATCGGCGAAGGCTGTGCTCGGGTGTTCGTGGACGCCGGATCGCATGTGTTTGCCATCGGCCGAGATGCCAACGCGGGCAATACCTTGGCAGAGGAACTCAATGGGGCGGGTCCAGGCACTTATGAATTAGTGTTGGGTGATGTCACCAAGGCGGCTGAGTTGCAACGCGTATTTGACACCGCTATCGAGCGGTTTGGACATCTGGATTGTTTGATAAACAATGCGGGTTACCATCCGCCACATCAGACGATCGACGAATTTTCAAACCAGGAGTTTCAGGACGTGCTGCAGACCAATCTGGTAAGCTACTTTACGGGTTGCAAATTTGCCTTGCCTTACCTTCGGAAGTCCAGGGGCAGCATCATCAACATGAGCAGCCTCGTCGGCGAAATGGGGCAGGAACTTGCCACCGTCTACTGTGCGACCAAGGGAGCCATCACGTCGCTCACCAAATCGTTAGCCATCGAAGAAGGGCGGCACGAGGTTCGAGTGAACTGCATCCAACCCGGCAACGTGTACAGCGACAGTATGCTGCAGTGGGTGCAAACATCCGAAGGACGCCAACATTATGAGTGGATAAGGTCCAACCAACATTTGGGGCGTGTGGCGACGAATGAGGAAGTCGGCCAGCTCTGCCTGTTTTTGGCGAGCGACGCTGCCCGTTACTTAACGGGCATCGCCATCAATTTCAGCGCCGGCGCGGAACTGGGGTATGGGACAAAACACCCGCTGCATTTTGCTTCCAGTTAGTCATTGGTCATTGGTCAATTCGGTGACGAATGTCCGCCTATTGTCGGTAGCAGGTCACGCCCGAGTAGTCCACTCGCAGCGACTTGCCGTCGACGATAGTGTCGAACCGCAGCCATTCCGGCACTTCGCCAATTTGAAACGTGTTCTCGTCCATGGTTTGCAGCAACGTCTCGTTGCCCTGAGGACTGACGAATAGCAGCTTGCCTTTCCGGAGCACCACACTCAGAAACGTAGGGGGGAGAGTCGTCGCCCGGTATCTGCCCGGATAGGCGGACCAGGAAGATGGAAACTCAAATTGCCATGGTCCGCTGTATTGATCGTTTGTGTACCAGTCAGAGCCGTAGCTGACCTCGACCACTTTACCAGCTTGGCGGCTGAACCGGAGCAAATAACAGGAGAAGTCAGGATGACGGCAGCAAAATGTGTCCGGCCCGCGAGGGACTAAGGGCGCTGATTGTTCACCCGATGACAGCACCAGCGAACCTTCGGCTGCTGTTTCAAATCGCAACAGGCTGCCGTCGGCGTGAACATACGTTCCTTGGTACTTCGCCGTGTCGACTTTTAGAGATGGTGGGGTGGAAAGATCAGGGAGCAGGTCGGCTGCGATAGCTGCCCGAATGACGTTGAGCGCGAATTGGGCCGCGCCTATATCAACAGGACCGTTGGCCAACAGCACGACGCCGAGCCCCTCGTCGAGGTGGCCAATCAACATGGAACGAAAACCAAAGCAACCGCCACCGTGTCGCAGCAACGTGTCCCCATCTGCACCCAGTATTTCCAAGCCGCAGCCGTAATAATCGTCTTCGTTGCGACGCACCGCCCGTTGGGTTAGCAGCGCAAAGCTTTCATCGGTCAGCACACCTTGCCCCCGATTAAGCAGCACGCGGAGGTAGGCCGCCAGGTCCGGCACGGTGCAAGATACGCTGCCCGCTCCCTTGGTGTACTCGTAGAATCCCGTTCGACCAGTGGATCGGACGGATGCTCCGGACGGTCACCATGGAGAGGCAGGTAGCTCTTAGCCAACCTGGTGCGCATCTGATTGACAAGCACCGTCTCGCTGTCATCCATTCGCAGTGGGTTGAGAATCTTTTCGCGCACGACGTCACCGTATGTTTTCCCGCTGACGACTTCGGCCAAATATCCCAAAATCGAGTACCCGTTGCTCGAATAGTGAAACTGTTTGCCGGGGATCGCTTCGATGGGTAAATTGTTATCCATATGGTTTCGTAGATGGAGCAACTCATATCGCCACGATAGTTCGGGATGCCGGCGGAATGGGTGACGAGGTGGTGTGCCGTGATCGGCACCGAAGATTTAACTTGCCACTAGGGCAGATAGGAACGGATGGGTGTGCGGAAGTCGAACTGCCCATCGTCACGCAGGGCCAACAAGGCGACGGCGGTCATGGACTTGCCGATCGACCCAATCTCAGAAAGGATCCGTCGAGCAACCGGTGTCGCGGATTGGACGTCCGCCACTCCCAGCGTAAAAACGCGCAGCAAACGGGCTCGGTCCGTGATTGCCAAAGCTAGGCCTGGAGTGCGGTACTCACCCATCACTCGTTTCAGATGCGCTTCGATGTGCTGGAAAGCTCCCTCAAGATTACCGGACTGCCGATCGCCGGCAGCCGCATTCCCAACAACTACACCGATGGCAAGAATCTGAAAAACAAAAAAAACGCCAGGTGGAAACAGCGACGCAGCGTGTATCTCCCGGTTGTCCGCAATAACCTTTACGACGTCTTCAGCCTTTTCGATTATGCGGACGCCAGCATGATCAACGGAAACCGTCCTACCACGACAATTGCCCCGCAAGCGCTCTTCCTGATGAACAGCGACTTCGTGAACAAGGCGACCCAGCAGATGGCCAGCGGATTGCTGGCCGGCGACGCAACCCATGCGGAGGCACCAGCGGACACGGCGCGGATCCAGACGCTTTATCTAACCGCGTACGGTCGCCCGGCGACACTGACCGAGCTTGCGCGTGCCGAGTCCTTTCTGGATCGGACCGAGGATGATTTTGCTGCTTTGGACTCGAAGCGCCTTTCTCCGCAGCTGAGGGCATGGCAGCTCCTTTGCCAGATTGTTGTCGCAGCGGATGAGTTCATATATGTACGGTAGGCGGAGGGTACTTGGAACGCAATAAACCCCAATTCTTAATCTTAATCCGCGTGGGTTCATGATTAAGATTGAGACTGCACTTTCGTGAAAGACCTCTTTCCCTCTCCTCCGACCCCGCGTCGGTGGAAGGGCGATTGATTTATCGTTGGCTGGTAGGTGGAGCTTTGGGATTCAAAAAATACACAATTGAAATCACTGCTATGTATAAGGCAAACGCTTTTTCCTAAAGTGCAGGATTTAGATTAAGAGGAAGAAAATGAATTCCTGCACGTTCGAAAACCCTGCTAGTATTCTGATGTCGCGACGCGAGTTGCTGCAGACGAGCGCACTCGGGTTCGGGCACCTCGCTCTGGCGTCGCTGTTGGCGGAGGACGCGGCGGCCAATCCCGCCGCCAAAACGGCGAGAGAAGGCTCGCTCGAACCGCGGGTTTCGCACTTTGCGCCGCGCGCCAAGCGAGTGATCTTTCTCTTCATGCTGGGCGGACCCTCGCATCTCGACACCTTTGACTTCAAGCCACGCCTCGATCGCGATCACGGCAAACCGCTCCCCTTTCCAAAAACCCGGATCAAGTTTGACGGCACGGGCAACTTGCTGCGGTCCCCCTGGAAGTTCCACCGCTACGGCGAGAGCGGCGCCCTCGTTAGCGATTTGTTTCCCCAAGTCGCGCAGCACGTCGATGACCTCTGCATCATCCGCTCACTGCACGGGACAAACGTGGCGCACGGCGCCGCGATCCTCAAGCTGCACACCGGCAGCGACACCTTCGTGCGCCCGAGCCTCGGATCATGGATCCTGTACGGTCTGGGCACGGAGAACCAGAACCTCCCCGGTTTCATCACGATCTGTCCGACGCTCGGTTACGGCGGCGTGAAGAACTGGAGCAGCGCCTTCTTGCCGGCGCCGTATCAGGGGATACCGCTCGCCAACTCGACTGTACCCCCGGACAAGGCGCGGGTGCGATACCTCGAGAATCGCCAGGTTCCACGCTCGCTCCAGCGACGTCAGCTCGATATGCTCCACGAAATCAGTCGCGAGCAGCTCCTCCAGACCGGACCGAATCAGGCACTCGAAGGGAGGATCGAATCGTTCGAGCTGGCCTTCCGCATGCAAACGGAGATGCCGGAGATCCAAGACATCGCCGATGAAACGCCGGCAACACGCGGGCTCTACGGAATCGACGACGCAGTGACCGCGGACTTTGGTCGGCAGTGTTTGCTCGCTCGGCGGTTCGCCGAGCACGGGGTGCGGTTCATCCAGGTGACGCACAGTCCACCCGGAACCTGGGATCAGCACTACGGAATACTGGAGGGACACGAGACCAACGCGCGGCAGGTGGACAAACCGATCGCGGGACTACTTCAAGATCTCAAGCTCCGTGGACTTCTCGACGACACGCTCGTCATCTGGGGAGGTGAGTTTGGTCGCACGCCCACCGTGCAGGGAGATTACGGAAAGAGGGCGGGACGGGATCACAATCCCACGGGCTTTACCATCTGGCTCGCCGGCGGTGGGGTTAAGGGCGGCATTCGGTATGGAGCAACCGACGACTATGGCTACCACGCGGTGCAGGACAAGGTTCATCTCCACGACCTGCACGCAACAATCCTCTACCTCCTAGGATTCGATCACGAGCAACTCACTTACCGCTACGCCGGTCGGGAGTTCCGTTTGACGGATGTCCACGGAAATGTAGTGCACGATATCGTGGCGTAATCAGAGACTGAAAGGACGTAAGCGACGGTTATATCGTCCCTACCGGGAGTCTTTTACGTCCCTGATGTCGTTTTTGTCCTTTCTGTGCGGGGCGAGCAAAAACTTCTTGCAAACTTCTCACGCTGTGATAGGATCGGGTTTGCGCTGTTCTCTGTCATAGTGGGTGCGCCAGACATAACTATCCTGCACGAGGTTCCCGACATGTTCAAGTGTTTTCAAGTTACTGTCCTTGTTGGATGCGTACTCGCGTTGGCCGGCGCAGCCCATGCGAATCTCATCACACACGACGGTGTAACCGTCTTTGAGGAGACGTTTGAGAACCAGGTCGTTGGCGAGCCGCCAGTTGGAGGGCCGCCTGTAAATGTGACGCCAATAACCCCGCTTATTTCACCTGGTCCGGGTGGTTGGGAGTTTGGCTATGGGGGGGCATTTGGAGAGACTGTCACGACGCTCGATTCCAGCACCCAAGTTGTTGAGGCACCTGCCCCCTTTGAAGGAAACCAGTTCATGGAAGTGAGGCGATTTGACGATGGCGGTATTTATGCCGGGCGGGATGTCGGATCCGATTTTGTTGACGGCCTGATTCACGCCGAGATGATGGTCTATCAGACCGCAAACGTGCAGAACCAGGGCTCGGTGCATTTTAACGCTAGTCCCACCATCTTTCAGGAGGGAACGGGCGGGGATGCGTTGTTCCACGTCTATAGTTTCACAGGCGATCGAGTCCTCATATACACAACCCCTCCTGCTTTCGGCGCTGGCCATTTCCTTATGAAACAGAGCGGTGGCATCTTAGAATATGAGCTCGAAACATGGCAGAAATGGGAGTTCGACATCGACTTGGATAATAAGAACTTCGCCGTCACGATTAACGGCGAGAGGAGCTTGACGGAGCCCTTTATTACCGGGAATGAGAATAATGCGCTGCGGTTTTTCGGCACCCGGGCGCAATTTGGAAGCCTGGCCTATTTCGATGCCACCGACCCGAATGTGGCCACGCCTACGTCCTTTGAGTGGTTGGGGGCCACACCCGGAAAGTGGAGTTCGTCACTCAATTGGTCGCCGAGTGGGGGACCTCCCAACGGCGCCGATGTGGACGCGACCTTCGGCAGCATGGGGACTGGCGGTACCGTCTCAACCGATCAACCGGTGACTCTGAACAAAATCATATTTGACAGCTCGAATGCTTACTTCATCGCCGGTGGCGGCAGCATCGATCTTGCCCAAGACCCCAGTGGTCCGACGGACCCGACTATCGATGTCGTTAGCGGCAGCCATGAGTTTCAGGTGCAGGTCAACCTGGGCGCCAACACGAGCGTTGATAGTGGCGGCGGCACACTCGATTTCAACAACCAGATCGACCTGGCCGGCAATACGCTGACGACGACCGGCAACGTGAACCTAAATCACAGTGTGATCGATTCCGTGGGCGGCGGCTCGATTTCCAGTTCGGGGATGTTGAGCGCTGATGGGTCCGTGGCGATCGCAGGGGAGCTGATCAGCACCGGCACCCTCGAGATCAGCGCGGGGAGTGGGCAGGTGGATGTGTTCCATGTCGCCGGTGCGGCCAGCCTTGAGGGCACAGTCGACGTGGACGTGCTCGGTCCATTCACTCCCACCAGCGACATCACAATCTTGACCACTACCGGTGGCATCAATTTGACCGGCCCGCTGTCGCTCGGTGGCCCGGATGCGGGCATGTTTCCTGGCGGAGTCCAGGTGGTTGAAAACGATCTCGTGCTTTCGGTGCCTGAGCCGGCAAGTCTGGTCTTGGTCCTGCTGGCCTGCGTTACGTGCTTTTTTCACGCTCGTCACGGCCGGTCACGACAACACTCTCAGCCGTTTCTGATTCGCTAATCCGACCCTGGGGCACTCTCCAAGACTCTTCACTGAACCGTGGCGGAGGTCGCCGTGGGTCGCTCTACGGTGACCGTGAATTCGTCGTTGCCGTCTGGTTCTACGGTGAACCCGAGGGCGGACGTCTCATAATCCTCAAAACGGGGGTCAATGACCGGCCTGGGGACGATACCCCTTTCCACCCAGTCGGCCGCGTCCCGTTTGGCAATCACGATCACCCGATGCTTGCCGGCCACGGCACCGTCTCCCTCGTCGAAGGTCGACAGTCGAAACGTGCCGTCGTCCTGGATCGCGCCGCGCGCGTTGTACGCGGGTTGCCCGTCGACCGATTCCAACAGGATGGTCCCACCGGTCGCTAGAGGCGTCCCGTCGGCAAACACGACCTTACCGCTGACCCGATAGGTCGCGGCTGAGCGCTGCGGCCCGCACCCCGCGGCGCTGACCAACGTCAGCACGGTGATTAGCCAAGTCAGGTGACGTTTTAAGAACGCATCCGTCACGGCTTTGCCCTGTTACTCGAATTCACTGCTATCGACAACGAAGCTGTCACCGCGGTTGGCCAAATAGCCGAGCACCTTCGAATTAATGGTCGTAGAGAGTGGCTGCACATGACCGTCACACCAGACGAACTGGCAGATGCCGGTGTGAGGCCCGCCAAAGGGCATGTTGAGGGGATGGAACACGACCGTGTCGTCGGTGTCGGTCTGCGCCAACGGGGCCCTAATTCCCGCCACACGGACTTTGCCGACCATCCCATCGTCGCTCCAAAATGACCCGTCGCCATCCCAAATCTTACCTTCGTGGTCGGGGTGCACGAACTTTTCACCGATCAGCAGCGTGTGGCTCAGACCGTCGGAGATATTCTTAAACTTAATCTGTGCTTTCCAGCCGGAGTAGGTCCAGGTGGGATCGCCGCCGACGAAGGTCCCTGTCAAAGCACCGGGATCAGACGGATCGGTGTGGGTCGATGCCGCGACTCCGTTCCAGCGGACAAAGCTATTTCCCCACCAAGGATTCCGCCAGGCGTCCCCCGCATTCATCGCATAGTCGCACAAGGCGCCGCCTTCCTGCTGAGTGTGACTTCCGCGATTGTTGCCTGTGATACTCAGCCGGACGGTGCGGGCCCGCGAAGGGCAATAATAAACCGCGACCTCGTTTAGCACTGCCGCTGGCGGCTGTACGTAAAACGTTCTTCCCTCCTCAAACTGTTCCGCGGCTATGCCCTCCTCCAAATAAGGCAACAGCAACACCAACCAAGTCGCATGACCACCAAATGTCAGTCCGGCAGGCAGGACAAACCCCAGTGAGTTTTCGGCATTGTGTATGCCCAGCCCCAACTGCTTGAGATGGTTAACGCACTGGGTCCGCCGGGCTGCTTCACGAGCTGCATTGACGGCGGGCAAGAGCAGTGTGACCAGGATGCCGATGATGGCGATCACCACCAGCAGCTCAACGAGCGTAAAAGCACCCCGTGGCGTTCTGGCGCTCTTGCCTACTGTAGTTAGCGCGGTCAGCATGGAAGTGCGTCTTGTTTTCGAGTTGGCTGGTTGACCAAGGTCTCTGATGAGGAGCTTCCCACAGAGGCAAATTGTATTCCATTATTCCGCGATTCGCAAGGTCCTCGCCGAGTCTGCATCAGCGACTCGCGACCACTTGGTTTTA
>Ga0310123_10003880_pt1 | contig 11444 bp, 13 predicted proteins | sample CB6_AW_1057_MG_FD_203505 | JGI IMG/M metagenome (GOLD analysis project Ga0310123, IMG submission 203505) | Marine microbial communities from Western Arctic Ocean, Canada - CB6_AW_1057 | ecosystem: Environmental > Aquatic > Marine > Oceanic | place: Canada: Western Arctic Ocean | collected... | reverse complement strand
CGTTACCCTGTTCGAGAAAACGCCCATTTTACAGGCCTTGCAGCCGTCCGACTCCCACGAAAACTCACTCGATGATCCTAACCAGCTGATTCTATTCGACTTTTAACCGGACAGTAGTGATTCGAGCTATCCGGCCGAGCTAGCCCGCTTTTCTCACCGGCTGACGTGCCAAGCACATGAGAGGCCCGCCATTACTTCGTTGCGCTTGCTCGCCGTGCTCAACGGACTGTGAGAGTACGCGTCTTTGCTCAAGCTGGGGTCGCCAAACGGCGCGCGCCTCGTACTGACAGGCCTCGCATGCACTTTGCCTCGCCACCCGATGAGAAATGCGAGCTAGCTACGGGCCGCTATGATCTCGCTGGCGCTTGCCCGGCGCAAATTCAAAGATCGTCGTCGCCGCTTGGCGGCGATGGACCGGCAGGATTGCCGGTCCCTGCTGGTTCGCTGGAGGATGCGCTACACGGTTTCCAGAGGGTGGCGGCGGTCCTTCAAGGGCAGGTCGACGCGGGCTCCGCGTTTTTGCGACTCGTAGACGGAGACGATCATCTCGGTGCTCCATAGACCGTCACGCGCGCTTGAGACCGGTTCGCGGTCTTGCTCGATCGCCTCCAGAAGGTCGTGGACCATCAGCGCGTTCGAGAGCTGTCGGTCCTCGGCCGGGAGCTGGACGGCGGGAGTGGCCTCGATTGGTTGCCAGTCATGCTTTTCGTCGGGCATCCAGCGGTGTGCGCGCAGGAATTGAGGCTGACCCTTTGGGTAGGTTGAATTGGGCAGGTTGATGACTCCCTTGCTGCCGTAGATCGTGGTCCCAAAACGGCTGGAGCCGGACCGGTCGCTGGCTCTCGATCCGAAGTAGGCATGGACCCCGTTGTCGAAAGCGAACATGGCCGCGATTTGATTCCCGGCAATGGGGCCGATGGGCTCTGTTGCCTCGCGGACATGGGAGGCTTTCATCTCCTCTCCGTCGCGGGTGACGTGCGAGAAAACCCACTTGGGATCACCGAGCAGCATGCGCGCCAAGTCGCACAAGTGCGAGCCGAGAACCATCAGGTCTTCACCGCCGGCGCGCTGGTCTTCTTTGCCCCGAAGGCGTACCTCCTGAACGTCGCCGATCTTCCCGGCTCTGATCATCTCGGCGACCTTCAAGGCGTAGGGGGACATGCGCATCTGGTGGGCGATCTGAACCTTGACCTTGTTGCGCTCGATGGCCTCGATCATTTTGTCGGCTTCGGCGAGGTTTTTGGCAAAGGGCTTTTCGAGGTAGATGTGGGCGCCGCTATCGGCGACGGCGGCGACGATTTCGGCTTTGCCGTCGAGGTGGCGTGGGCCGATGCTGACCAGGTCGGGTTTCTCGTTGGCGAGCATCTCACGGTAGTCGCGGTAGGCCCGCTTGGCGCCGCTGCGTTCCTGGGCCTCGGCGCGGCCCGGGTCGTCGGGGTCCGCGATTCCGGCGACATGAATGGAGTCAAAGGCCTTCCAGACGGTGTCGAGGCCGTGGCCGTAGTCCCCGTGGCCGCTGCGGCCGATGACGGCGGCGGTGTACTTCGCCTTCACCGTATTGGGAGTTTCTGGAGTGGCCATGGATTCGTTCCTCCTGTGGGTTCGTGTGAGTGCCTGTGGAAATCATACTAGAGAGGGCATCGCGCTGCAATTCCTCGGCTCCGCGGGCACACGAACGTTGTTGCCCCTGTTGGCTGTTTGCTTGCCCGCTTGACCTTGTGCTCACACGCTTGACCTCGCGCTCACGCGCGGGGCTCTGAGTGTCTGCTTGCGTTCAGCCGGTCCAGTGGGCGACCCACGGAAAGACCTCGGAAATGAAATTTCTTTGGGGGGAACTAGGGAAGGGCTTCCCTGACTTCGATGACGAATGCCAGGCCGCGCTCCCGGTTGAGGCGCGCGGTTAGCTCCATGTCGACTTCCTCGACGCTGACCAGATTGTGCGCGCCGCCGCGGGTGATGTAGTGGAGCGCGTCGCTCTCGATCCAATGCTCGGTGGAAGTATAGATGTTGCCGTTATCGAGCGCGACTAGATACAGCGTCGCTTCCGAAGCCGCTTCGGACTCTTCGGCGGATGGTGACTCGCCCTCATCCTGAGGTTCGACCACTGGGGCCTCTTCGGCCGGACGAACTTCATAGACCGCGGACTCAGGGGGGGCGGATTCTTCGTCCGACTCCACCCGAATGACGTAATCGGCGCCGGACTCAGTAGCCGTTTCCGGGTCCACCCGGTAGACATAGGGTGATTCCTCTTCGTAACCCCTCGGTTCGTAGTCGCCCTCGTAGCGTTGGCGGGCATAGCCGTAGGGCACGTATACCACGGGGACACCGACATAGCGGGGACCCTGTCCGAAGTCTTGACCGTAGCTGAGCATCTTGGATTGCACGCCGCGGCCCCGGGCTCCCCGCGTGCCGAGGCCGGCCGCTGACCGTCGCGGTGTTCCTGGGGTGATGACATTGCCGTTACCGATTCGGCCCGGAGTGCCGGGAGCGATCACGTTGCCGTGGCTTCTTCGCGGAGGCCGCCTGGGTGTGACCACTCGATCCGTGCCGGGGAAACCGGCTGCCCCCCCAATGCTGGCTCCTCGGCGCCGGGAGGCGGGTTGAGCCGCCGGTCCGTGCGTGAGCGCTTTTTGTGCTGGAGCCGATGGCTGAATCACCCTGCTCTGGGTGCGCCGGGGAGTTCTTTGGATGGAGGGCAGGCCGCGTCCGGCGATGGAGCCGCCGACCGTGCGTCCTGGTGCGCCTCGGGAGGAGCCGGTCGCGCGTGTGTCGCCGACAGCCGAAGGCCTTCCGCTGCTGATCCGGCCAACGCCGCTGCTGCGTGAAACGGCACCTGCTCTGCTGCCGCCTCGGGAGAAGCCGCCTCGGCTGCCACCGGAGCGCACCTGCGCGACGAGGTTGCCTTCGCAGATCAGACAACCCACGAGCAACAGACCAGCCGCTTTTAGAGAGATTGACACTTCCAGCTCAGTAGCTCCTCTTAACAGAGTAACCCCAAATCGCACTGCCGACAAGTGGATTTCCGCACATTTTGGCGGCGGCGGGTTGAGGCCGCGGTCTCGACGCTCGGGCGGGAGCCGCCGGTTGGCCGAATAAAAGGGGGGTGGCTGGGCTTCAAGCAATGGAATCGTTGAGCGAAATAACGCGCAATTCTCACCGCCGGACGGTCGAAGCACGTGATTGGCGCGCTATTACATCGTTGCGCTTGCTTGCCGTGCTCGCCACCCTGTTCAAGTACGTCGTGTCAAGTACGCCTGCGCTCGTCTACAGGCGCACCCCTCGTACTGACACGCCTCCCACGCACTTGGCCTCGCCACGCGGCAAGATGAGAGGGTTTCGCGTTTCCCGACCGGCTATAGTGAATGAAAGTCGGCTTCAAAATGGAGCCTGGTCCGCGCGGAAAACGCCGCGCGGAAAACGCCGCGGAAAACCATGATTCTGGTGATTGACAACTACGACTCGTTCACCTACAACCTGGTGCAATATCTCGGTGAGTTGGGGGCTGAGATGGCGGTCCACCGCAACGACCAGCTCACCGTGCAGCAGATTAAGCGCCTCAAGCCTGAGCGGATTGTGCTCTCACCGGGCCCCTGCACGCCGAAAGAAGCAGGCGTTTCGGTGCCGCTTGTCAAGGCGCTGGCAGGGAAGGTGCCGATCCTGGGGGTCTGTCTTGGCCATCAGTCGATTGCGGAAGCTTTTGGGGGTAAGGTGGTCCGCGCACCCTATCTCATGCACGGGAAGACGAGCCCGATTCACCACGACCGCAAGACGATTTTCGGCAAAGTTGCTCAGGACTTCACCGCCACGCGCTATCACTCGCTCATCGTGGAGCGTGAGTCACTGCCGGACTCGTTTGAGATCACGGCGACGACGCCGGACGGGCTGATCATGGGACTGCGGCATCGCGAATTCAAGGTGGAGGGTGTCCAGTTTCATCCCGAATCGATTCTGACCGATCCCGGTAAGCAGTTGCTAGAGAATTTCTTGCGGTTGTAGAACCGGGGCCAACTTCCGAACATGAGTGATCTTTCTCTTGACGAATTGAGCCACCGGATTCGCGGCCGGGAGCTCACGCCGGCGGAGCTGGTCGAGCGCTGCCTGGCGCGCGTCCGGGAGCGCGAAGACAGCATCCACGCCTGGGCATATTTGGCGGCTAATGAAGCCCTCGCCCGGGCGAAGAGCCTCACCGAAGAGTTGGCCTCGGGCGGGCCCCGCAGCGCTCTGCACGGCATCCCCTTTGCGGTGAAGGACATTTATGACACGGCGGGGATGCCGACCGAGTGGGGCACGCCGGTACACCGAGGGCGGGTTCCCAGCAGCGATGCCAAAATCGTGGCGAGTCTCACCTCGATGGGGGCCATCGTGCTCGGCAAAACCCACACCACGGCCTATGCCTATTATGATCCCGCTCCGACGAGAAATCCGCACAATTTGGCTCACACGCCAGGAGGGTCGTCGAGCGGCTCGGCTGCCGCGGTGGCTGATGGCATGGTTCCTTTCGCGCTGGGCAGTCAGACCCAGGGCTCGGTGCTTCGTCCGGCGTCGTTTTGCGGCATCTGTGGTCTGAAGCCGACTTTCGGCGGCCTGCCGACCGACGGGGTGATGCCTTTCTCGCCCACTCTCGACCATCCCGGACTTTTCACGCGGACGGCCGGCGACATGCTGCTTCCATGGCAGGCGCTGAAGGGTGTTTCTTCGTCTAGTGAAGTGCCGCGGAGCCTGGGCCTGCCGAAGTGGCCGATCGATGGAAGCTTGGAATCCGCGATGGAGGAAGGCTTCGGGCAGTGTGTGGAGAGACTTCGAGCGGGCGGGTATTCGACCGATCCCGTTTCGCTACCGGAGAGTTTTGCTAAGCTGCCGAAGACCATTCAGGTGGTCATGAGGTATGAAGCGGCGCGAATTCACGGAGACGATCTGCGAAAGCACGGAAGTGAAGTCGGCGCAAAGCTAGCGGAGTTGCTCGAGGACGGATTGACCATCGAGGAATCAGCGTACAACCAGGCACGCGGTGATCTCGACGAAGCACGCGCCGACTTCGCCGCTTTGACCGAGAAATGTTCGATCTGGGCAACGCCCTCGGCCCTGGGGCCGGCGCCTCATGGGCTCGAAACGACTGGCGACCCGCGTTGCAACGCGCCCTTCACGGCACTGGGCGTGCCTTCGATCTCATTGCCTTTCGGGAAGGCCGCCAACGGATTGCCGCTCGGCCTTCAGCTTACAGCCCCGGCTGGCGGCGAGGATCTTTTGTTGGCCGCGGCGCAGCGGTGTGAGGATGTGTTGGGGTAGAGACCGGCGGGGGGCTGTGGCTCAAAAGCCGCGAAAAAAAGCAGAGCCCAGAGCGCCGGTGACCGCTCAGCAACGAGTCACCGCACGGGTCGGCCGCCTAGCCTTGACGCTTCGCTCGACCCGCTACTGACCGGAGCCTTGCTTGACCCGTTAGCCCTTTGCCTGACGCTTCAGTCCTGGCGCTTGATCGGTTCGTCGCTGACCCGTCACTGGCGTTCTGGGCTCTGACGGTCGTAGACTGAGGGCGTAGCGGGCTGTTCGCTCGGTAACCTTTCGCGATGCACGCGCGAACCCACCTATAGAGACAGATGTTCTAGATGAAGATCTCGAGAGGCCATCAAATCCGGTTGCTGCTGCTGTTCACGCTTGTGGCAGTGGTGAGCTTCGCGCAAACGAGCAAGCGCAAACCGAAATACGACCCGGTCCAGTGGTCGCTTGATATTCAGCCGTCAACGACCGCGCCCGGAGAACGGGCTGTTGCCACGCTGACCGCGACGATCGAACAAGGCTGGCGTCTCTACGCGCCCACAACTCCCAAGGGCGGACCGATCCCCACCGAGCTGACTCTAACGGACTCTCCGGCTCTCGAGGGCTGGAAGGTCTATCAGCCCAAACCCAAAACCAAGTTCGACGAAAACTTCGGCGCGGAAACACAGACCTACACCGATGAGGCCGTTTTCCTGTTCGATGTGACGCTCTCGGCTGACGCCGCACCGGGGACAGCCGAGCTGGAAGCCAACACGCGCTACAACGCTTGCAATGACCGGCTTTGCCTGCCACCGGTCCGCAAGACCGCTTCGGCTTCGTTCGCTATTGCGGCGAGTTCCAGCGCACGGGCCGCGGCGATACCGGCTGGCTACATGGAAGCAAAACCCGCCGAGGAAGTTCCCGCGGCCGCCGCCGGGACAGCGCCGCGCGGCGCCTCCAATCCTTCGACGCGCACCGCTCCTTCGCCAAATGAGGACGGGTTTATTCAGTTCGCCGCCGTCGCCTTTGGGTTCGGACTATTGGCGATTTTCACGCCTTGCGTGTTTCCGATGATCCCCATCACGATGTCTTACTTCGTGAGCACGAACACGGGTTCGCGGCGGCAATCGGTGATTCAGGCGACGACGTTCTGCGTCGGAGTCATCGTCCTGTTCACCGGCATCGGAGCGGCGGTTGCCGCGCTCGCCGGTCCGTTTGGACTCAGCCAGCTCGGGTCGAGCGTCCCGGTGAACCTGCTGATCACCGCTGTATTCGTCGCGTTCGGCTTGAGTCTGCTCGGCGTCTTTGAAATCACCGTGCCTAGCAGCGCCCTGACGTCCCTCAACAAAGTTTCCAACCGCGGCGGATTGCTGGGGACTCTCGTCATGGGCCTGGTCTTCGCGCTGGCATCGTTCGCCTGCACGGGGCCGTTCATCGGAGCGCTTCTGGCCGGCTCGATCCAAGGAGACTTGAGCTGGCCGATCTTCGGCATGTTGATGTTCTCGACCGGTCTTGCCCTGCCATTTTTCTTCTTGGCCCTGTTTCCGGCATATCTGGCGCGAATGCCGAAAAGCGGCGGCTGGCTGGCGCGGACCAAGATCACGGCGTCGTTCCTGATCTTCGCCGCCGCTCTGAAATACCTCAGCAACGTCGATCAGGTGTATCAGTGGCACATTTTGACCCGCGAGCGCTATCTTGGGGTCTGGATCGTGCTGTTGGCCATGGCTGGCTTCTATCTTTTAGGGATGCTGCAAATAGGGGACGAGGAAACCGGCTCGGTCGGTGCGGGACGGCTGGGACTGGGCGGGCTGTTCCTGGTGCTGGCGGTGAGCTTGATTCCTGGGATGTTCGGCGCGAGGCTGGGAGAGATCGATGCCTACGTTCCGTCACCGGAATACTCGGGCTTGACGAATGCTGGGTTTGGCGGCGGCGCGGAAACAAACAAGTGGATCAGGGACGACTACGCCAAAGCTCTGGAGCTGGCCCGAGAGAGCGGCAAACCGGTGCTGATCAGCTTTACGGGCTACACTTGCACCAATTGCCACTGGATGAAGGCCAATATGTTTACGCGGCCCGTGATCGCCGAAGCCCTCCAAGAGCTTGTTTTGGTCGAACTCTATACCGACGGCGCCGACGAGGTGTCCCAAGCCAACCAGCAAATGCAGCTTGACGGCTACGGAACCGTTGCGATCCCTTTCTACGCCATCATCCGGCCGGATGAAAGCGTCATCGCCGAGTTCCCCGGGCGGACGCGCGATAGCGAAGAATTCCTCCAATTCCTGACCTCCGGCGGACGCACTCAGCTCACCGATGCGGGTGGTAGGGTCGCAGCCCCCTGAGTGCTAGGAAATTCCCCAAATTTCAATCCACTCTTCCTTCCTGTAGGATTTCCGTAACGCCGTGGCTGGATTTTCGTAACGCCCGGCTGGATTTTCGTGACATTCGAAACGTGATGGGTCTCCCGGGCGTCGGAATACTATTCCGCCGGCACCATTCGGGCGGGCCACGCAGGCCAGGCCGCCGAGGCGAGGGCGGCGAAGCGAGAAACGAATCGTGCATACCGCGATCCCAACCAGCACGGCCCAGCTCAGGATGGGGCAACCCGGTCCGGGGCGGGTCCAGCGAGCCTGTCGCTGGATCGCATTGAAGTGCCGCGCCGTTTTCCGCGATAACGCTTCGCCGTCACGGACAGCCATCGGTTTTGCGATCGGTACGTTTATCGGCGTGTTTCCCAGCTTCTTGATCGGATCGCCGCTGGCGTTTTTTCTGGCCAGCCGCTTTGGCTTGAATAAAGCAGCCGCGGTCTCGGGCACGTTTCTGATGAATCCCTTTACCGCTCCGGTTTTCTACTCGATCAGCGCATGGGTCGGGGCCGGGGTCATGGGAGCGGATCATCAATTGATCAAGGTCGAGGGCGTCATCGAGCAGCTACGCCATTTCGGGCTGGCATTCTTGGTCGGCAACACCCTGTTTGCCCTGGCGGTAGCGGCCGTGGGGGGCACGGTGATGTTCTGGGTGGCCACCCGTTTGAGCCGAAACCGCTTGCGTGGCAGTGAATCCCAGGTCCGATCCGCCCAACTGGAATCGCCATAATGGGATCAAGCTTGGCCGCGGGAACGCCGAACGACGGTTTCGGACTGAATGAGGTTTCCCGCTCAGCGAGCTGAATGCTACGGAGGAGAAAGTTATGATGAATCGGTTTTTCTATATCTGTCGACAGCCGCCCTGGCTACGGCGCTGATCGGATGCGAGTCGGCCATGATCGAAGGGGATAGCGCCGCCAATGGCGAGGAGGGTTCCTCGGAGGTCGCCAGCTCGCCGGGGCAGCCCCTGATGAAGGCCACGACGCTCGAGCCGGGCATGGCGCTTCATGTGAGGACCACCAACACGCTATCCACGGCCAGCGTCCAAAGCGGCGAAGCGTTCGCCGCGACGCTGGAAGAGCCGATCGTTGACGGTACCTGGGTGATCGCGGTCAAGGGCTCCACCGTGCGAGGCGTCATCGCCCACGCCGATCCAGGCGGCAAGGTCAAGGGCACCGCCAGCCTGTCGGTTCGATTAACTCAGATTCAAACCGCCGACGGTCAAAACATCGACATCTCGACGAATCAATACGGCGTTCAGGCGCGGTCAAGCCAGAAGAAAGACGCTAAAAAGATTGGGATCGCAAGCGGTGTGGGCGCGGCCATTGGCGCCATTGTCGGCGGAGGCAAGGGAGCCGCCATCGGCGCCGGAGCCGGGGCGGGCGCGGGTACGGCAGCGGTCGTCACGACCCGCGGCGAAGCAGCCGTCATCGGCAGCGAGTCCGTATTGACGTTCGAGCTGGCCGAGCCGGTGAGGATTCAGAAGAACTAGGGGGCGGCAGAGATGCCGGTGCGGGACGAGGGATGACATTCAAACCGGCTAGAATAATAGTGGATCGAGCATGGAGATTCCATTGAAGGTCTTTTTTTCGCACTCGCAGGAGAACCGTGAGATAGCTGCTGGACTCGCCCGCGCGCTGAAGAGCCTCGGTGTGGAGACGGAAGAACTTCAAACACAAACCGCCGAGAAAGCGGTTCGTGAAGCGGACGCTATTCTGGTTCTGATTGACCCTGAAAAGAACGTCCAGCGGAGGTTGAGGCGGGAGTGGAGCTTGATCCTCCAAGCTCTTTGGGACAACCCGAACAAGAAGGTTCTCCCACTTCGAATCGACCAAGCTCCGGTTCCTGCCTTTCTGAAGAGCTTGCATCCGATATCGATTGCGCGCGAAACCGATGAGTTCGGCGAGATTGCCGGCCAAGTGGTTCAGGGTCTTGCGGATGAATCCCGAAGGTATCAACCAGAGCGCCACAGCCTAGAAGACGACGAGCGTTGGCACCGCAGGCTCGACAAAATCCGACTGGGAACAAGCGCGCTTCCCGTTGGGGATTAGCTTGCCGAAGAGGAAGGCGCTCTGGTCACCCACCGGGTCCCCGCCAGAAGGATCTCCGAGGCGCGCGGAATCCGTTTTCATCAACTGCCCATTCGATGCCGATTACGCGCAGAGTCTGGACGCCGTCATTCTTGCAACCGTGTGCTGCGGGTTCTATCCCCGCAGCGCCATTGAAGCGGGGCGGCCGTCGGACTTGCGTCTCGATCGCATTCGGGGGGCTTTGTTCTCTTCGAAGTACTCCATCCATGACCTCTCGCGATGTCGAGGCGAGGGTAAGAAGAATCTCGCACGCTTCAATATGCCGTTGGAACTTGGTATGGCGATGACGCTTCGTTACATATTCGAGGAGCAACGGGACGAGCGCTACGAGCACGAATGGGTTGTGCTGGTTCCAGAAGGACATGAGTATTTGGAGTATGTTTCCGACTTGGGAGGGATCGACCCCTACCGATACGACCGAACCCTGGAAGACCTGGTGACGGCGGTGATGTTGTGGTTGCTCACACTGCCCGAAGCTGAAGAGCGCGCGCGGCCGTCGGCCGTGTGCGGGAACCTTTCCGAGTTCGAGCGGCTCATGAGCAAACTGCGAACAGAATTTCGGGACCGAACGCCCCCGTGGAAACACCGGCTGGAAGTGGCGACCGCCATAGCCACCTCTCTATAACGGCATGGTGGAAATTTGTTACTACTGAGGGCAAGAAGCGAAAGGACTCCCGGAGCTAGCCGACGGCGTAAGCCGCCCGAAGGGCTCCGCCGGGCACAAGCCCTGGCATCATCTGGGAGGACAAGATGCAACGACTCTTACTAGCCATTCTGGTAGCCGTAACCCTGGCTATCATTCCATGCTCCGCGGACAAAGGAAAACCCGGCAAAGGTAAAGCGAAGGGCAAAAGCAAAAGCCACGCTACACACACCACGGGCCTTCAAGTCAGCGTGGGAATCTTCTCAACCCATGAACGGGACCTGATTCACGGTTACTACGCACAGCCCAGCTACAAGCACAAACATAAACAGAAGCTTCCTCCCGGTTTGGCCAAGCGCGAAAACCTGCCGCCCGGCCTGGAAAAGCAATTGCGGCGCAAAGGGCATCTACCACCCGGGTTGGAGAAAAAAATCCATCCTCTGCCCTATGAGCTGGAGCACAGGTTGCCCCGGCTAGGAGCGGGCCATCAACGCGGCTTCATCGACGGCAAGGTGATTATCTACAACCAGAAGACGCGAGCGATCATCGACATCTTCGCGGTTCTTTGAGTCGGTGCATTCAGCGGGCCGACTGCTCGAGCCCTTTACCGCGCGGATCGATATTTCGCGGGGTAATTGCAGAATTCGCCCAAAGGAACCACCACCCCGCCCGAACATCCCCGCAAATCGCGCAATCCAAAACATTCTGCTCCCAGAGAGGGGGATTCCTCGCGCGCCGCCGACTGACTAACCGGGGCGTGAGAGCGCCTTCGTTTCAATCCCTTTTTCTAGAGACCAGGAGAGATCAATCATGTACAGACGAATTATTGGCCTAGCCGCCGTCCTTACGGCTTGCCTGATGTTGACGGGACCACACGCCATTGAGGCGCAAGGCGCTGTCGGCAGGACACAAGTATAGGCGGACTGTGACTTGTATGACTCAGTCGTGGCGCCGACTACGTTTAGTCCGACGACCGACCCTTTCGACAAGCTTTTCTCGGCAGCTTTCATGAGTGGAATCGGCCTGATTTCCGAATCCAGTCCCGGCGACACCGATTACAACGGAGGAAGATGGCAACGGTTTGTGCTGAAAATA
>Ga0310123_10003878_pt1 | contig 11445 bp, 10 predicted proteins | sample CB6_AW_1057_MG_FD_203505 | JGI IMG/M metagenome (GOLD analysis project Ga0310123, IMG submission 203505) | Marine microbial communities from Western Arctic Ocean, Canada - CB6_AW_1057 | ecosystem: Environmental > Aquatic > Marine > Oceanic | place: Canada: Western Arctic Ocean | collected... | reverse complement strand
GGTCAATATTCATTACAGCTATCCACTGTTGTTTCGTCGGCGAGGCCGTGGGGCCGTCGCTTTTTACGTCGACGACATCGATCAAGGACTGGTCGCCATCGGCGAAAGCGAACTGACAATCATCACCGAGAAGGACCTCCCGGAAGACGATGAGTTTTTTTGAAGACAGCGATGAACCCTCAGCAATCAGCAAAGCCGAAAGGTTAACCAACCCCCCATGAGCATTGATGATCGCTCTGCATCGTTGCCGTCCGGTATTGTTGAGGAGGGCTCCACTCCCGAGCCGGCCGCAACGATTGCATTCACCGAGGGTCCCGCAGCCGCCGCCGACGGGACCGTCTATTTCTCCGACATCGCCAACAACCGCATCATGCGATTTGATTCCTCGACCGCTGAGGTGACGGTCTTTCGTCATCCGAGCGGACGGGCTAACGGCCTGCTGTTCGACCCCCAGGGCCGGCTGCTGGCCTGTGAGGGGAACGAATGGAGCGACGGCGACGGCGGACGGCGAGTCACCCGTATCGACCCCAAAACCGGCCAAATGGAAGTCCTGGCCGACCGCTTCGATGGTGCCCGCTACAACGCGCCCAACGACATTGCCGCCTGCACCAACGATTTTATTTTCTTCACCGACCCCTGCTACCACGACCGCCGGCAAATGCAGATGGAGCACGAATCGGTGTACCGCATCGCTCCGGACGGCACGGTGACGCGGGCCATCTCGCAACCCGAGATCCAGCGTCCCAACGGCATCGCCTTGGGCCCCGACGAAAAGACACTCTACCTGGTCGATAGCTGTCCGGTCGTCGGCGGCAACCGGAAGATCTGGGCGTTCGATCTTTCGGATGACGGCGAAGTCTCGAACCAGCGAGTCGTCTACGATTTCGCTCCCGGACGGGGCGGCGACGGCATGGCCGTCGACCGGCAGGGCATGCTGTACATTGCCGCCGGCATTTCTCGACCGCGGGGGCCGCACGAAACCAACGACGTTCCGCCCGGCATCTGGGTCGTCACGCCGCAGGGGGAATTGAAAGGCCGCATTCCGATTTCCGAAGACGTGCTCACCAACGTCACCTTCGGCGGGGACGACCTCAAGACGCTCTACATCACTGCCGGCAAAACCCTGTTTTCAGTGCGGGTGAACATCCCGGGCTTTGTCGTGCACCGGAAATAGGCGGCCGGCATGAACCCGTCGGAAGTCGAGAATCAAGCTGCTACGCCTTCTTCAGTTCGCCGGTGGATCTGGCCAGTCCTGAAGTGGTCGCTGTTTGCGTTGGTGTTGGCGTTTGTGGTTCGGCGGTGCATCGATCTTTGGCAGCAGGATGGAGTCACTCTGTCCGAAGTTCGCTGGGATTTCAAGTGGCTGATGCTCTCTGGCTGTGCGTATGCGGTTGGCTGGCTGCCGTCGGTCTGGTTTTGGCGCAAAATGATGCAGCGTCTCGGCGGCCGGGTGAGTTTTGCCTCCGCCGCTCGCGGTTACTACTGCGGCCATCTGGGCAAGTACGTTCCGGGAAAAGCGGGCGCGGTGGTCATTCGAGCGGCCCTGGTGAAGGATCGTGGATCGGGTGCCGCTGCGGCGGGCTTAGCGGCCGCTTACGAAACCCTGGTAATGATGGCTGCCGGTGCGGCCGTGGCGACGTTGTTGTCGCCTCTGCTTCTGGCAGAGGCGCAGCCGGAGACCTGGCCCAACTGGATTTGCTGGATCGCGGTCAATCCGCTCTACTCAGCGCTGATCAACTCGCAGATTTTGGCAGCGGTTGTGGTCGTGGTGGTCACGGGACTCGGGCTGCCAGTGATTTCGCGGCTGTTGAACCGCGTTGCCGTCTTGATGTTGCAAAAAAGTTCCGACTTCAAAACGCAAGAATCGCTGTCGATCGACAAGGGTCTGTTAGCGGCAGGTTTGGCCGCGTTTGTCGTCGGCTGGGCGATTCATGGTCTGAGTTTGGGATTGACAATTCGGGCCGTTTCCGGCGAGCCGCTGAATCTGTCTGAATGGCCGATTTGGATGGGAGCCGTCTCCGGGGCGACGGTGATCGGTTTTGTGGTCTTGTTCGCTCCGGGAGGCATCGGACCTCGCGAGGGGGTCCTGATTGAAGTGCTGCGGCTTCAGCCCTCAATCAACGCCCAGACAGCGGTTGCCGCGGCGATCTTCTTGCGGGCCGTTTGGTTTTTGACTGAAATTCTGGTCGCCGCGATCTTATACTATACGGTCCGTCACCGAACACCCGATGCAGGCCCACACTAGGCGCTTCGAGCAATGTTGTCGATCATTATTCCGTTGCTCAACGAGTCCGAAAGTCTGGCTCTGCTGCACCGCGAAATCGGTCGGGTCTGTGATGCGCACGAGATCGATGTCGAGGTGATCTTCATCGACGACGGCTCAACGGACCGATCCTGGAACGTGATCCAGGAGTTGACGGAAGCGAACCATCGGGTCTCGGGAATTCGCTTTCGCCGCAATTTCGGCAAAGCGGCCGCGCTGACCGCCGGCATGCGGGCCGCCGGCGGCGACGTCATTATGATGATGGACGCCGATCTGCAAGACGATCCGGCCGAGATCCCACAATTCCTGGCCAAGCTGCACAAAGGCTACGACGTGGTGAACGGCTGGAAACAACGGCGGCAGGACCCGTGGCACAAAGTCTATCCCAGCAGGGTGTTCAATTGGATGGCCGGACGACTGACCGGTTTGAAGCTGCACGATCATAACTGCGGCCTGAAGCTGTTCCGCGCGGAAGTGGCCGCCGAAATCCGCATCTACGGCGAACTGCACCGGTTCATCGCCATCTTGGCGCAGGCCCGCGGGTTCCGAGTCGTCGAAATTCCGGTCGCCCACCGGCCCCGACGACACGGCGTCTCGAAGTACGGTGCCTGGCGGTTTCTGCGCGGGTTTCTCGACCTACTGACCGTCAAGTTTCTGACCGGCTTCGGTCAACGGCCGCAACACATGCTGGGGGCGGTGGGGCTGATTTTCTTCTCGATCGGGTTTCTGGGTTTGGGTTACCTTAGCATTGTCTGGCTGCTGACCAACGTCGGCAGCATGGGTTTTGCCCCCATCGGCAACAGACCGCTGCTGGCTTATTCGGTGGCGGCAGCGTTGTTGGGGGCACAGGCCATTTCGCTGGGGCTGCTGGCGGAACTTCTGGTCGCCTACACCGGCCGCGAAACCGATACCTACAGCGTCGCCGAGCGAACCGGGGCGAAGACGAAAAACTCAAATTCAGTTGAAATCGAGTTTTAACGCAGCGATCTGAGTTCCAGGGCGATGGCTGTCTCGGCCGCGCATCGTGCATGGCGATGGCGGCTGTGGTCGTCGATCCGCTCTGAACAGATGCGGGATTGATACGATACAGTCATGCAGTGCAGAGCTTTACGTTTCGATTCCATCTGTTTTTGTAAGGAGCGGTTCGATGAAGAAAACCATATTTTTCGTACTGATGGTCGGTGGCTTCGTTGCATCGTTTTTCGTCGGTAATTCGATGTCACAAGAAGGACGACAAATTCGAACAAATGGCGACTCCATTTTCGCTCCAACTGTCAAAACATCTGCCAAACACTTTGGCTCAGATCCCTTTGACTCAGACAGTGAAATCTATTCAGCAAGAGCAGCGAAGCCGACTTGGGGAACTTGGGGCCGAACTCGTGGAACTCCTTAAGCAACGTGTCAAGACGATGAAAGAGGAAGAGCTGAAATCCGAGATAGCTCGTGTGCGCAAGCAACTCGCCGAAGGTGGAGTTGAGAAGAAGTTGCAGTAGGCACAAAAACTTCTGCAAGAGATCTTGAAGGTTTATCCTGGAAGTCGGGCCGCAAAGCAGGCCATCATGGTGCTGAAAACGAATATTCCATTATTTCCCGAGGCTGTTACTCCTCTATATTCAGGCCCGAAGGGTTTTCAGCCCACAAAAAATTCAATGTAGGTCATTCCCCGGCCGAAATGAGCATCCCTTTGAGCTTGCCGTCTGCACGGGGAGGTCCTACACTTCGTAGTCCCTGTGGACTTAAACATCAGAAAATCGAGGCGTTTCGGATTACAGAGTCATGAAGAGCGACATTCACCCCAAATACCATCCTGTCGTGTTTCTCGATACGTCGACCGGTTTCAAATTCTTGACGCGCTCCACCATCGGGTCGAAGGAGACGATCCAGTGGGAGGACGGAAACGATTACCCGCTGGTGAAGGTCGACGTCAGCTCGGCGTCCCACCCGTTCTACACCGGTAAGCAGAAATACGTCGACTCGGCCGGCCGTGTCGAGAAGTTCCAGCGAAAATACAACTGGGACAAACGCCGAGAAGAGGCGAAGCTAAAGGCGGAGAAGGAGGCCGCATCGACCAAAGCCGCCTCGGGCGGATCGGGCGAGTCGTAGCTGCTGCAATCCACCGGGAATCTGGCTCTGTTGTTCTGCGCCGAGCCGCTCTGTTGCGGGTGCCGTCTCCGTCGATTCATCCGATGACGGGCTGCTGCTTCACCCACCCCATAGCGTCTTACAGCATGAAACTTATCAACATGTTGTCACTTTGCTGGACTTGGCGAATCCCTGGTGAATTCTGTCGAGGGCCGAGAGTCCAGATCCAGAAAGAGACGGACTATCGACCGGATGATACCAACTGTTCAACGCTGTTTTTTCCGGCCCTCGACTCTTGACCCTCGACTTTTTTGGTTCCGGCTCCGCCGGGTTATAAACCGCATGTTCGACGTTTTCGAGTCGCTATTCGGCGATCGCCATGTTTCCCAGTCTCGAAATCAAATTCAAACGATACGAAGAGCTGGAACGGCAGCTTCAGGATCCCGAAATCTCTGCTAATCCCGCCAAGTTCATCCCGCTACAGCGCGAGCTGGGAGGACTGGCGAAAGTTGCCAAGGCGGTCCGTGAGTATCATGCCTTGCAGGACGACCTCGACGCCGCCCGGGAAATCGCCGCCGAAGAGACCGATCTGGAATCGAAGGCCTACGCGGAACACGAACTGGAGGAACTGCTCGAAAAACTCCAGGCGATGCAATCACCGCTCGAAGAGCTGGCCACGGCAGGCGATTCGATCACTCGCGGTGGGCTGATCATGGAAATACGCGCCGGCACCGGTGGCGACGAGGCGGCCCTGTTTGCCGGTAACCTGTTCGAAATGTACAAGCGGTTTGTCGAGAATCGCGGCTGGAAGTGGGAGCTGATCGGAGCTCATCCCACCGAGCTGGGCGGCTTCAAAGATGTGATTTTTTCGATCTCCGGTGAAGGGGCCTTCCACGAGCTGCAGTTCGAGAGCGGCGGACACCGTGTGCAGCGCGTGCCCGAAACCGAAACACAGGGCCGCATTCACACCAGCGCGGCCACGGTGGCAGTCTTGCCGGAAGCCACCGAGGTTGAGGTCGAACTCATCCCCGACGATTTGCGGATCGACACGTTTCATGCCAGCGGTCCGGGGGGTCAGAAGGTCAACAAGACCGAAAGCGCCATCCGCATCACACACCTGCCGACCGGCATTGTCGTGCAGTGTCAGGACGAAAAGAGCCAGCACAAGAACAAAGCCAAGGCGCTGCGGGTGCTCCGCAGCCGAGTGCTCGAAGCCAAGCAGCAAGAAGCTCAACAGGCCCGTGCCGACCAGCGACGGACACTGATCGGTTCTGGAGACCGCAGCCAGCGCATTCGCACCTATAACTTTCCTCAGGGCCGAGTGACCGACCACAGGATCAACCTCTCGCTGTACAAGCTCGATCAGATTATGCAGGGCAATCTCGACGAGCTTGTCGAGCCTTTGCTGGAATTCGACCGCCAGGAACGCCTGGGCGTCGGCTCACAGGCCAAGGCCAATTGACTTCGGCAGGGGCCGCTGTGGCCATCGGCCGGGATGTTAGGCGCAATACCGTTTAATTAACGATAAAGCCTCTGGGAAAAATGGTTTATGGGTGACACGAGCGGCTTGTCCGACCGTGCGAGCGCGGTGCACCGGGAGTAGCGATCAGGGAAATATCAATGCTGGTCGGTTGATCGGCACTGGCATTCAAACTCCATCAATGAAATACCTTACGCTTAATTTAACGGTATTGAGGTTAGGCGATCTACTTCGCGACCTGCTGAGAACCTGATATTCTGACAACCTGAGACAGCGTGACTGCTCAACCGACAAAACATTCGGCGGCGACCGACGTGTCGTGGACCATCCGCCGCGTCCTGGAGTGGACCACGGATCACCTTAGGCGGCATGGCAGCCAGACACCGCGTCTGGATGCGGAAATTTTGCTGGCCCATGCTCGCGGTTGTCAGCGCATTAAGCTTTACACGCGTTACGAGGGCCTCCTCAGCAATGGGGAACGACAGGCCATGCGGGAACTGGTGCAGCGGCGGGCGCAGCACGAGCCGGTTGCGTATCTGGTCGGTCACCGCGAGTTTTTCAGCCTCAATTTACGGGTCACCTCCGACGTGCTCATTCCGCGGCCCGACACCGAAACGCTGGTGGTGGAACTGCTGGAACGCCTTAAAGGGCAGCCCGAACCGCGAATTCTCGACGTGGGTACCGGTTCGGGCTGCATTGCGGTCGCCGTGGCGGTCAACAAACCGGACGCGCAGGTCACGGCCATCGACATCAGCCTGCCGGCCCTGGAAATCGCCCGTGTCAACGCCTCACAGCATCAAGTAGCCGGCCGCATCCGTTTCCTGCAGGGCGATTTGTTCGCAACATTTCAGAGCCGGTCCGGGTCTGGCCGAACCGGTTCGGAAAAGTTCGAGATCATCGTCAGCAATCCGCCCTACGTGGCTGAAGGGGAATGGGAAACGCTGCAAGCCGACGTTCGGCTGCACGAACCGCGGCTGTCGCTGCTTGCCGGTCCCGATGGCTTAGACGTGATTCGCCGGGTCGTTGCCGAGGCGTCGGATTTTCTCGTTCCGGGAGGCCATTTACTTCTGGAAATCGATCCCGGACAGGCCGAAACCGTGACCGAACTGCTTCGCTCTCAAGAGACCTACGAAGAGATTGGCGTCAGCAAAGACCTCGCAGGAAAGGAGCGATTGGTGTATGCTGGCCGCCGCTCGTGAGGAGCCGATCGGCCGGCAACACGACCGATGACATTACACGACAGGTTCGGCCCCAATACTCAATTCTTAACAGGGACGACTCTTAACAGGGACGACTCTTAACAGGGACGACTCTTAACAGGGACGACTCGGAGCTCCACGGATGGAGATGTTCGTCATCAGAGGCGGGAGGCCACTGGCAGGCCGGGTGGCTGTCGGTGGTGCCAAGAATTCGGCGCTGCCGATCATGGCTGCCGCACTGGCCGCTGAAGGCCCCAGCCATCTGCACAGCGTACCTGATCTGGTCGACGTCACGACGTTATCGCATCTGCTGGAAACGCTGGGCGTGCAGGTCAGCCGGCAAGATGACGGGGTCCTGAAGCTTGAGGCCGTCGCCCCGCAGCGCTGTGTTGCCGAATACGATCTCGTTCGCCGAATGCGGGCCAGTTTTTGCGTTCTGGGGCCGATGCTCGCCCGACGGGGCCGGGCCTGTGTCTCGCTGCCGGGCGGATGCAACATCGGCGACCGCCCTATCGACTTGCACCTGAAGGGACTGCGGGCATTGGGGGCCGACATCTGCATCCAGAACGGCTATGTCGTCGCCGAAGCCCGCCGCCTGCGGGGGGCGAACATTTATCTCGGCGGGCCGTTCGGCAGCACGGTGACAGGGACCTGCAACGTGATGACCGCAGCCACGCTGGCCGAGGGCGTCACCACCATCGAGGCGGCCGCTTGCGAACCGGAGGTGCTTGACCTGGGCTGCTACCTGAACCGAATGGGGGCCCGCATCACCGGGCTGGGGACGCCATTTCTGAAAATCGAAGGAGTCGAGCGTCTCGAAGGATGCGAACATCAGGTGATCCCCGACCGAATCGAAGCGGCCACGTTGATGATCGCCGTCGCGATGACACGGGGCCGGGTCGAGCTGGAGAATGTTTGTCTGGCGCACATGACGGCGGTGATTGAAAAACTCAACGAAATTGGGATTCGCATTGAACCGTCAGGACCGGAGCGGGGCGGCACGCCGGGGCTGGGTGCGGAGCTACAACGAGTGACCGTCAGCGTTCCTGGCCGACTCCAGTCGGCCGACATCATCGCCCTGCCGTATCCCGGTCTGGCGACCGACGTACAGGCGCAGTTCACCGCGTTGCTTTCAGCGGTCAGCGGTATCAGTATCGTGACCGACAAGGTGTTCCCCGATCGCTTCCTGCACGCACCGGAACTGGTCCGACTGGGCGCCGACATCCGCCGAGAAGGCAACAGTGCCATTATCAACGGCACCGAGAAGCAAAGCGGAGCGTGTGTGATGGCCAGTGATCTGCGGGCCAGCGCGGCGCTGGTCATTGCAGCGCTGGCTGCCGAGGGTGAATCGGTGATCCGCCGCATTTACCACCTCGACCGCGGTTACGACCGGCTGGACCAGAAATTGAACCGGTTAGGAGCCGATGTCCGTCGTCTACAGGATAAACCGGCCAACATGCCCGCCCGCCTTGTCCCGGCGGTTATCGGCGTCGCTCATGAATTTGACACAACAGCGCCGGCACGGCAGGGTCCGAAATGGCTCAAGCGGAAAACGAGGCGACAGAGACAGTCCGACCTTGCTTAGAAAGTGCGGATCAGCTATTTTCCGACTTCCTTGTCCGGATGGTATCGTTCAGATTGGAGCAGAAACGGCGTCGTGTGATCTTCAGTGATCGCATCTGGGAGTCACTGATTTTGAGGACTTTTTCGTAGAGTACGTCGTCGGACGGTGGTCGTAAGCGTGCTGGAGTCGCTCCGCTATCACCTCTCAACGTTTAGCCCGGGTTATTCATGAGGCGAGCCTCAACTCGCGCAAGCAAAGTCGTAAAAAGGCGTTGCGACTATCTTGTCCAAAACGCCGCGCATACAAGCACGAAACGCAAGCAAGTGAGTCCATGCCGTACACACTAGCTTGCGCTTCGTGCTTGTATTAGTCGAGCGAACACCTCATGAATAATCCGGGCTATCCCATGCGCATAGAATCGACAGCTACGGTCGAAGTGGGTTCGACTCCCACCGGCGTCTCTTTCCGATCAGATGAATATTCCGAACCTTCACACGACTTTGGTCGTCATCGAATTGGCAGACAAGCGATTGTCCCTGCATTTGACCAGGTCCGACAATCCGCAAAGAAGGCCTCTGTTGCCGCTGCCCAACCTTGGCTCATCGACCCGAGAAGAATTTCAGCAAAGCTCCCCGATTCTCAAGCCGCGTATGGGGATAACTTTGTCCACCTAACCGCCCATTAGACGGCGCGCGTCAGCCTAGTTCTGGGTACAGCGGCAACGTAATCACCGTACCGTTCTCGTCGGCTGAACGATGTGCTGCCTCCATCACTTCGACGCAACGAAGTCCTTCACGCCATGTTAGGCAGGGCTCGGTACCGTCGGTGACCCAGCGGATGAAATCACCGAATTCCTGACGGTAGGCATGATTGAAACCGAGATCGTCAAATCGCTCGAAGCGGGGTTCGGTGTCATCGTGGTGCTTCCAATGCAGGTCGAGATACTCCATAGACGGCACAAACCGCATTCCACCGTTCTCGCAGATAACCATCGGTCCACCCGACTCCCGGAACTTCAACAGCGGATAAACCATCGACACGTTTAGCGTCGCCACCGCTTTGGATTGGAAAGTGAGTGAGACGTGCAGTGTGTCGGGGAAGTCGTAGCGCGGATCGACCTGTGGTGGGGCGGTCGCACGGACGTTGACGACATCGCCGCACATGCCTCGCATCCAGTCGACGATGTGCACGCCGATGACAGGCAGAGTTCCGCCGCATTGGTCGCTTTTGGTCCACCAACCCCCATGATCGTATGACCGGGCATCGTAGTAGGCGCACGATGTGATCGCCAACGGTGCCCCGAGTTGTTCGCGGAGTTCGATCATTCGCCTCCAGGGTGGTCGCAGCCGTCGTTTGTGACCCACCATCAACCGCACGCCCGCATCATCGCAAGCCTTCACCATCTCCCAACATTCGGGAACGGAATTGGCCATCGCTTTTTCGCAGTAGACATGTTTGCCGGCTCTCGCGGCTGCGACCGCGATTTCCTTGTGGGTGAAATTCGGGCTGGTAATGGCGACGGCATCGACGTCTATGCCGGAGAGAAGTTTCTCGTGATGATCAAATTCCGGCAGATCGAGCCCTGTTTGTTCCTTGAAGTGAGTCCGCGATTCTGGGTTGGGATCGCAGACGGCAACGAGTTCGGCTACTTCGTTAATGTATGGCGCAAAATGTGGGCCGAAATCGCCGGTCCCGATCAATGCAAAGCGAAGTTTTTCATCAGCCATGAGAACGTAAGACTTTCAGAAATGGGGATGATTGAGCTTCAAACCGCGAGCGCCGGTGTTGTCGAAACGGTGGACGACCAGATTGTCGAGCGAGGCGGCTAACAGGATGTCTCGGTTCTCACCGGCAAAGGTGACATCCGTCGGGCCCCGGAGCATTTCGCCGGCCCAATCTTCTGCGAATAATTCCAGCCTGCGGGAATTCAAGTCGAAGACGTAAATCGCATCGGGCCGGTGACAGGCGATCCACAAACGGCCCTGTTCATCGAATGCAATCCCATCGGGAATGTGCCGGGGCATGTGAACGACTCGCTCAAATTTCCCGGCCGAGCCGTCCTCGCGAATTGCGATGCGGGCGATGCTGCTGCCGAATGTTTCCACGAAGTACAGATGCCGTTCCTCGGCGTCGAGGGCGATGGCGTTGGGCGTATCAACAGGCTCCGGATACCAGAAGGCGGCTTCGCCTCCGCCGAGAGCGATCTTGTAGATGTGCCCGTTGACCGTATGCGACCAGTCACCGCTGTCGGAAACGTACATGTTGCCGAGACGGTCGAAGGCGGGGTAGTTCGTGCAGAGGAAATTCTCGCCGCCGGGCCCGGTGGCATAGGTGCTTTCCGTTCCGTCCGGTGTGATGCGAATGATTTTCCCGGTGGTGTCTGCACAGAACAGGTTGCCGTCCGCATCGACGACCTGGCCGAGCATTCTCCGAGGGGCGGTCGAGGCGAATTGTTCAGCCGTGTTTGTGGCGAGATCGAGCCGGTAAACCTGCCCGCCGGTTCCGGTCGTGTAGGCTTCGCCCATTGGGCCGACGGAGATCGATTCGGGGTGATCGACGCCGCGAATGTGCACAATTTCTTCGAGCTTGTAAGGTTCAATTGTTGCCACTCTTGGTCTCCTTCAGCGCGTACGTGTTGGGGGGGGGGGGGAGCGAACAGGGAGCAGAGGACATCGACATTCTATCCTCGATCCCCTGTCCGCCGTCCGGTCAAACCATCGGCAGCGCCCCGTCCCGGTCGATGAATGTCCTTAGATTCAATTTTTGATACGGATGTTTCTTCACGTAGTCCCAATCGAGATCGATGCCCAAACCCGACCGATCACTCAGTTCGACGCGGCCCTGCTTCACTTCGGGG
>Ga0310123_10003876_pt1 | contig 11447 bp, 8 predicted proteins | sample CB6_AW_1057_MG_FD_203505 | JGI IMG/M metagenome (GOLD analysis project Ga0310123, IMG submission 203505) | Marine microbial communities from Western Arctic Ocean, Canada - CB6_AW_1057 | ecosystem: Environmental > Aquatic > Marine > Oceanic | place: Canada: Western Arctic Ocean | collected... | reverse complement strand
CCGAATCCCCGAACTCATCACGTCTCCGGTCCATGACGGAGTGATCGAAACAGCCAATGCTCCGCACCCGGCGCTGGTCCACGATTCGGGCCAACCCAATTCGTTCTTGCTGATGACCGTTCATGGCTACGCCCAGCCCCCGACACTCAACGCCAGGTTTCTGGACAAGAACGGGCGGACCATTTTTGGAGTGACCTTCTCGGAACCGGAACTCAAAACGGCGTTGCGTGGCACCAGGCAAAACACGGAAAGTCGCCCGTCCCGGCTCGTCCCGGTTGGTCTCCGCGACCGGGCACGGCGGTGATGTACCGGTCAGGTTGTTTTGTGGTGAGGCAGTCGGTTGTGAAGAACGTCGGTTGAACTTGCGGCTCCACGACGGTCTGTTATTCAGGAGCACGTGCCATAGGAGTAAAGACCGTGTCCACTTCCCTGGAATCCGGGACATTTGTCATCGCCGGAGGCAGCGGTTTTCTGGGCGTCTCCCTGGCTCATTACCTTGCCGAACGTGGTGGTTCGGTGGTGATTCTGTCTCGTAAGCCGCCCAGGGCGACCGGTCCATGGCGGCATCGATCGTGGGATGCCCGGACGCTGGGGGCGTGGTCTGACGAGTTGAACGGAGCCGACGGTGTGATCAACCTGGCCGGCCGAAGCGTCGACTGCATCAAGACGCCGGACCACCGTGACGAGATCCTTCGCTCGCGAGTCGAAGCGACTCGAGTCCTGGGTGAGGCGATGCGGAGCGTTGAGTCGCCGCCGCCTGTGTGGGTGCAGATGAGCACGGCACACATTCATGGAGATCCACCAGAGTTGGTTTGCACCGAAGAGTCGGCCCTGGGGTGCGGCCTGGCTCCGTTGGTAGGCCGAGCATGGGAAGAGTCGTTTGATGCGAGCGTGTTGCCGACTCAGCGAGGCGTCGTGTTGCGAACCAGTTTCGTAGTGGGCCGGAACCGGGGTGCAGGTGGTGGTGCCCTGTCGACGCTCGCATTGCTGGCGAGGATCGGGCTGGGCGGACGGATCGGTAGCGGTAGGCAGGGGATGAGTTGGATTCACGAGATGGATCTGAATCGTCTGTTCGTGCGTGGCCTGACCACGTCCGACATGCAGGGCGTCTACATCGCGTCGTCGCCGAACCCGGTTCCTCAAGTGGAGTTCATGCGAGAATTGCGGCGAGCGGTCCGCATGCCGATCGGATTGCCCACCCCCGGGTGGTTGGTACGGCTCGGTGCTCGAATCGTGTTCCGCACCGATCCGGAACTCGCCCTGTACGGTCGCTTTGTCATCTCCGGTCGGCTCGAAAAAGAAGGTTTCGAGTTTCAACAGCCCGAACTCCGTGAAGCGCTTCAGGACCTGTTGGGGTGAGGCGGGCGTTGACGCCTGGCTTGATGACCCAACAGGGTCCCATCGATTGCCGCAGGTTGAGGCCTGCAGGCGTCTCCAGTACGATTCCCTGCGGAGCCCTCTGCAAGATGTCACGACCCCGGGCACCGGCAAGGCACTTGGGACCTGGCTCCACCTTAGGACCCAGTGCGAGGATGGCCCGGTTCCGCATCCGTCAACAGGGGAGTGATGATGAAGTGCAAGGTCCGGATTCTCTGTGTGCCCGTACTGGCTGTCCTGTTCGTCTCGATCCTCTCAGGTGCAGACGACAAGAAGCCCGCCAGGGCCGTGACACCGGAGAGCCGGCCTGACAAGTGGTGGAGCGATCGACATGACGAGAAGTTGAAACAACTCAAGGCCAGCGAATCCGTCGACCTGTTGATGATCGGCGACTCGATCACTCACGGCTGGGAAGGCCGGGGCAAGCAGGTCTGGTCGGAATACTACGCGAAACGCAATGCCTTCAACATCGGCTACGGCGGTGACCGGACCGAGCACGTGATCTGGAGACTGCAGCACGGCGAGGTCGACGGGATATCACCAAAGTTGGCCGTGATCATGATCGGCACCAACAACACCGGCCACCGGCAGGATCCGCCCGAGCAAACCGCCGCCGGTATCAAGATGATCCTGGCCGAGCTGAAAAAGAGACTGCCCAAGACCAGGGTCCTGTTGCTGGCCGTCTTTCCGCGTGGTGCCACCACCGATGACAAGCTGCGGAAGATCAACACGGGAATCAACAAGATCATCAAGAAATTCGCCAAGCGGAAGAAGGTCCATTTCCTGGACATCAATTCGACGTTCCTGGATGACGATGGCAAATTGTCCAAGGACGTCATGCCCGACCTGCTGCACCCCCATGAAAAAGGCTACCGCATGTGGGCCGAGGCGATGGAACCGACGATCAAGAAGCTCATCGGTGACTGATGAGAATCCTGGAACTCCGCTCGGCTACCAGCGTTGCGGCCGGGAGATGTCCAACGGATACCTCCCGGCCACTGTTACGACGTTCGAGATCAACTCGAATCGATCGACTCAATACTCTGTCATCCATCCCTCGATCGCCAAACGCATCAGCATGTCGAGGTCACCTTCCAGGATTGGTTCACTGTTCATGTCGGAGACTGACCATTGGTATACGAACTCGTCGAACAACTCTCTTGGGATGCCTGCAGACAACAACCAGACTTCATTTTCAGGAAAAATTGACCGGTTCGGGTCGCAGGGATACTCGTTATCCGTGTCCTTGACGCCGTCGCCGTCCACTTCGTTGGGAAGACCGTCCCCGTCAGGATCCGTCGAATCGGCTCTCCCCCTGCAGACCCGCCTCAACCATGTCCATCACGTGACCATGAGTCCTGGCGAGGTCTCGTCCGATCAAGGAAGTCGGTTCGTACAAGTCTCTGATGTCGAGAATCACTTTGATCATTTGCAGTCGTTCTATGTCTATCGGCGAGACGATTGTGGCGGTCGAGTCCTGGCCAAACGGGCCTGTTTTCCGCAGGGCACCGTCCTCTTCACGAAGAAGTTCTTCCGAGGCCTTTTGACGGGGGGTTGCTCTTGCCGCGTCGTCCCTGGTTGTCCCAGTTCTCAGTGCTCTGGACTCGGTCATCCCCGTGTAGGGACTGGTCGATGGGCAGAAGTTGATCGGCAGACCGGCCCGGTCCACTTGTTGCTTCTGCCGGATGTTAACGTTGCCCTCGGCACGGACCAGCCCGGTCGCGAGTGAAGTTATCATTGCCGCCATGAGCCAGAGACGTCTGTTTGTTGTTTGAATGTGCATCGCAGGGACCTTTCAGAGAAGTGTCGAGAAACCCACATTCCACCGTCCGACACCGGGGGACGGATTCGAATCTGGCGGGTTGAACGCCGGGGCTGGGGTAGGTCACCAGTTTGTCAAGCTGTCGGACAGGCTGCCTGGTTCCCGGTAGTATTAGGATGAGGAATCCAGAATGGCGAGAACGATGTTCCTGAGACCCGGCGAACCGGCACCGTGGTTTTCGGCGCGGTCGACGCGAAACGAACAGTTCAAGTTCGATACAGTCGGTGGTCGTTACATCGTGCTGTGCTTATTCGGTTCGAGTTCGAGTCCGGCGAGCCGGCAGGTGCTGGGCGATTTCGAGCAGTACCGGGGCCACTTCACCGAAGAGGTCGTCTTTTTCTGCGGCGTGAGCACTGATCCCGCAGACGAACAGCGGGACCTGGTACCACAACCAGGGCCGGGCATCATGTACTTCTGGGACTTCGACCGTCGGATCAGCCACCTGTACGGTGCGGTGAACGCTGCCGTCGACGGTGTTTCGGAGGAATGCGATCGGCCGTGCACCGTCGTGTTGGACCTGAACCTCCGCACGCTGGCCGTGTTTCCGTTCGACGACGCTCTCGAAACGCACGTGCCCCGTCTGTTGCAACTGCTCGAGACCTTGCCTCGTCCTGCGAGCGTGGAGGGACACGCGCCAATCCTGATGGTCCCCCGCGTCTTTGAGCCGGAACTCTGCCGCGAGCTGATTCAGCTGTTCGAACAGAATGAATCCTATGACTCGGGGTTCATGCGGGAGGCGGACGGGCGAACCGTCGGGCTGCTTGACCACAGCTTCAAACGCCGTCGTGACCACGAGATCACCGATGAGCAGGTTCTTCAAGCGACGGTCGTCCGCATCCACGACCGTCTGGTGCCGGAGATCGACAAGGCCTTCGGTTTCCATGCCACCCGGATCGAGCGATATCTCGTGTGCTGCTATGAAGCCACAACCAGTGATCATTTCCATCCGCATCGGGACAACACCACCAAGAGCACCGCCCACAGGCGGTTTGCCGTATCGATCTTCCTGAATCCGGGTGACTACGAGGGGGGCGATGTCCGGTTCCCGGAATTCGGCTCGAAGACCTACAGAGCGGAGCTAGGTGGGGCCGTGGTCTTTTCGTGTTCGCTGCTGCACGAGGTCGTCCCGATGATCCGCGGACAGCGTTTTGCCTTCCTGCCCTTCCTCTACGACGATGCAGCCGCCGAATTGCGCGACGCCAACCTGAAGTACCTCGATCGGTGAGCCCAACGCGGTCGTGGCGGGACGCTATAGCGTCGGCGGGGTAGGTCACTGCCTGCGGCATGAACTCGGTTGTTGGCGATTGAGGGTTTCACGCCGATGAAAAATGCAACGAAATGGCTCGCGAACTTTATCACCCCCGTTGTCCTTGTGCTGGTGGCGATTACCGGAACGCTGGTGGACGGATTGGAATTGCCAGTTCTGCAGGGCGGAGAGTCTCGCCACGAACTGGTCAAAGAACTCCTGCGAGAGATCTTCCCACGCCACTCGACTCCCGGACCGCTTCGCCAGATTCAGTAGCGTGTTCCCCAGGGCGATCTTGTAGGTCGCTGTATTCAGCCCATACAGAACGATCGCTTTCTAGTAATCGAGCGAGGTGAACTCAGGCACCGGAGCCACTGCTATTAGGGAGTTGAATGAGAGGAATCATCAACTGCCGAAGTGCTGCCCGCCTACACCGCGTCGACCCACTGGGCCCAGAAGGTGAACGACTCGTCGACTTCCGAGGCGTCGTCCAGCATCGTGTCGCTGCCGCCCCCTCCGCGGACCGTGTCCACATCGGTTCCCGCATCCAACCGGTCGTCGTCTCGTGCGTGGTCGGTGTCCGTCTTGCCGTCGTCACCCTGCAGGATGTCATCCCCGCTGGCCCCGTACAGGCTGTCGTGACCCTCGCCGCCGACCAGGATGTCGTTGCCGCTGCGGCCGTAGAGATAATCGTCGCCGGTCCAGCCACTAATCGCATCGTCCTGCGATCCCCCGTCGAGCCAGTCGTCGCCGGCACCACCGTTGAGCGTGTCGTTGCCTCGAAGGCCTTTCAGCGTATCGTCCCCGTCTCCGCCCAGCATCAAGTCGTTGCCGCTACGACCAAACAAGACGTCGTTGCCCGAACCGCCCATAAGCGTGTCGGCACCACCCACGCCGATCAGAGTCGCGTTGCCGGAAAAGCCGCTGGCGTCCATGAAGTTGTCGCCGTTGCCGCCCTTCAAGTAGGCGACCTCGATATTGGTCAGCACGTCGGTGCCCATCCCGCCGGTCATGCTGGCATCGGTCAGCGTCATGTCGACGTTGGACCGTTCGTACAAACGGTCGGTCCCCGCACCACCGTCCAGCGTGTCGTTGCCACTCTCGCCGGTCAGTTGATCATCGCCATCACCACCGGAGAGGTCGTCGTGGCCAGCACCGCCGTTGAGCTTGTCGGCTCCGCCTCCGCCGATCAGAGTGTCACGGCTACCACCCTGGCCACGGAGGACGTCGTCACTCTCGCCCCCGACAATCAAGTCACGCCCGGCCCCTCCGAACATGCGGTCGTAGCCCACCCCGCCCTTCAGGATATCGTTGCCGCCGGCCCCGTTGAGAAACGCCCGGCCGGAAAACGCCGACGCGTCGATCGTATTGGAACTGCTGCCACCGAATAGCTGCGCCAACTCGATGTCGATCAGAGTGTCGTTGCCTACGCCAGTCAGCGTGCTATCGGTGACAGTGAAGTCGACATCGGCGGTTTCGACGACGTGATCGTAGCTGTCACCACCGTTTAGCGTGTCATTGCCAACTCCGCCGGACAATCGATCCGTGTTCCCCTGGCCCTTCAAGATGTCATCGCCATCGCCGCCCACAAGTTCGTCTTCGCCACCACCACCCAACAACGAGTCATCGCCGCCTCCGCCCATCACCAGGTCGTTCCCACCTGCACCGTTAATGGTGTCATGGCCGTTACCGCTCTGCAGAACGTCGTCACCCCCTCGACCATCGAGGTAAACAGATCCGGTGAATGCTGTTGCATCGATCAGGGTCGGCGCGTCGGTGCCGAAGAGGGTTGCAGACTCGATTCCGACAAACGAGTCAAAGCTACCGTCACTAAGCGTGGCGGCACTGAGAATGACAGTCGGCCCGACATTGGTTTCAAACAGTATGTCATATCCTGCGCCGCCGTAGATCGCATCGTTTCCGATCCCACCGCCAATCAAGTCATCACCTTCGTTGCCCTCAATCAGGTCGTCACCTGATTCGCCGCGCAGGTCGTCATGTCCGACATTGCCGAGCAGATAATCGTTACCACCTCCGCCGTACAAGCTGTCATTGCCAGCATCACCATCGATCGTGTCGTTCCCACTTTCTCCACTTATGACGTCATCATTGTCACCGCCGTAGAGGACATCGTTGCCGCCTTCTCCCCAGATCAGGTCGTATCCAGAGCCACCGTCAACGACGTCGTTGCCAGATCCAGCGAGGATGTGGTCATTGCCGCTACCGCCAAGAATCAGATCGGCCCCCCCTCCGCCCAAAGCGACATCATCACCAGCCTCCCCGTATAGCCCGTCGTCTCCATGGTCACCGTCAAGTACGTCGTTGTCGTCGCCGCCTCGTAGCGTGTCGTTTCCATTTCCGCCATAAAGAGAATCCGCCCCAGGCCCACCTGACAGATAATCGTCATCTGTGGATCCCGTCACTGCTCCCCATAAAATGTCATTCCCTAAAAGCCCGTAAAGATCGTCAGCACCAGATCCACCGTCTAAATTATCGTCGAGAGCACTCCCCCATATTGTGTCGTTGCCTTCCTGGCCCCACACGTACACCGGATCAGTTGCCGAGATATATGGAAACGCAAAGGACTGAACGTCTACCAAGTTGACATAGTTAGAGCCAGGCCCTGCAAAGATGTTGATCGACCCAATCAAAACCGTCGAGAGGCCGGTCGAGTAGCCGTTGATCGTCGTATAACCGAACGCGTACGAGACGGTGATAGAGTCACTGGAATTGCCGGTGATGAGCAGGGTGCCCGTGAACGGATCGAGATCGTAAACAACGCTGAGGAGGAGACGATCTTCGAGAAACTCGACGCCGTTAGCGACGGGCCTTCGCCGAGACTGTGCTAAGCGCTGCGAGCGGCGGATGGAGTTCAGCCAATAAAACAACTTCATCGTCTCACTCCCAACGGCTGGCGTGTTGTGAGTCACAGATCACGCGGTAAGCATGCCAAATTGCAACTACGTTGGCAATCGACCGGCGTGAGCATGGGACAAGTCAGGAAGTCCATCCCAAACGGGGTGGGGCCGCTCGCTGGGTGATTGACCGCTGCCGTCTTGACTACAACCACCGGCGACGGCATAGTGCCCTCGGCTACCAGGCCCCGGCCGACGTTGCGGCCACCTGTGTTCTGGGGGATTCCGCTACGCTCCATTTACCAGAACACAGAACTACCACTGACCTGGAACTCTCTCATTAGGAGTGGTACAGGATCTGGAGATAGGTCATTTCGACTCTGGCGGGTTGAACGTCGCGCTGGGGTGGCTTGATAGCTTGTGCGATTGCGGCCGCCATCACAAAGTCCAAGAACCTCGCACCCTACGGGCGTTTCCGGTCGCTCGAAAGCCGGACCAGTAGTTTCAGAAGTGTATTGTGTGCTCGGTCTGCAGTTGTTGGATCATGACGGTTCTTGAGCACGCGTTTCACCCATTGATCGAGCGACGTCCATGCATCAATGACAGTCCGGGTCTGACCTTCGTGCTCAGCCCTGGCCGTGATGGTTTGCCGCAGTATGCGACAGAGTTCGTAATCTTCGACGCCCGCTCGATAGGCCTCCCAGCGTTTACTCGAGATCACACCGTCCGGGCCGTCATACACAACGGAATACGTCGGAGAGCCAGCATAGTCATCCCACAAGTTCGAGCTGTCCGTATACGTCCAAAAGCCGTTCCCCGTGGCTCCATGCTTCACACCTAGCCACAGTTTGTAACGGTAGTGACCACTCGGCGACCTCCCCTTGTCGCTGGCCGAGTCGTAGAACCACGTTCGTTTGTCTTTCCAGAAGCCCCACTTAATCTTATCACTGGTTGGACACCAGATATCAGCAGCACCGTCGAATTGTTCGATACTCTCCGCGGTGTTGTCCGAGCTGATGTCGATCCAGACCCGGGCCTTGGGATCGACGCTTCGTAGGACTTGCGTTGACGGTGTGACAATCTTGCGCATGGCCTCCTGAGACGGTTCATCATGCCATAGAAACGCGAAGTTCTCATACCCAAGTCCGCGTTGTTTAACGTGCGCAATCATCGCGGAGAGCCATTGTTTGAAGAGTGTCTCGCGGCGAGCATCTGCCGGAATAGGATACATCTTGCGGTGATCCCACTCGAAGCCCATGAAAAAAATCCACAGCCGCGTATCGGGCAATAGGTCCATGTATTTGTCGAGCTGCGAGAAGTCCATCGGCTGTGTGATGTTGCCGCTGGCGTTAGCCACGGGGTTCGGCAGGTAGGACGAAACCACCACCTGCGTGTCGACGTAGTGTTCCCGCAGATCTCGCTCGACGCCTCTGGGATCAGTCTTCGCGATCGGCCAATGCATGTAGGAGAAATTCACCACGTGGAGCTTTGGCCGAGGCATCTCGACATTTGCGACCGTGAATGAAAACGGCTGAATGTCAGAGGTCGATTCGCCGGTCAGCTCAAGCAGGCCCTTATAGTGCCCGTGTCGAAGCGCTCGAGTGTCAATCCTGAGCCAAACTTGCTGGGTCATGCCTGGGGGAATGCGTAGCTTGCCTCGAAGCGGCATCAACGCATCGGCACGAATGCGAAAGCCGAAGGCCTCGACAAACTTGACCTCGAAGACGGACACGGCACCAGGTGGCGGGCCGTCAGTTGTGACGGTCAGTTCCATGGGTGCGGCCGTGGCATTCGTGACGTTCAGTGCCAACTCGCCCCATTCGTTCTTCATCAAGGTCAACTGGCCCGGATCGGCAGAAGGCTTCCAGTCGAAGGGCATCAACGGAGCCCAGGGATTCGCGGTCCGGACCATCAACTTCGACTTCGACGTTGCCGCCAGATACCTGCCGATCACTCCACAGATTTCGCGGTCCACCTTTGTAAATGGCACGCCTCGCCGGAAGTTGACCTCCTCGGCTTCCGTCCGTGTGAGAATTCTTGACCTGAGCCGCGCCAACATTGCTCGTGCATGCCGTATCGGTTCTTGATCCTGGCCGGATTGCACTGCCAATCGAGCCTTAGCATGCGCCAACAGCGTTAGCGACGAGTTGTTCTGGCGCGTCAACGGCACCCGCTGCTGGGCGACCTTCAGCACGGCTTCGGAATCATGGTCTCGTTTGCGCGGAGTAAGTCCTCTTGTCTTTGAACCGAGAACTTCAATCTCATCCACAAAGACATAGAACCCACCACGGACGGTAACGAGCCGCACAAACCTGGCCTGTTCCTTGAGCTTCGAGAGTCGAAACGTGTGAACAACGTAAGTTGACTGATTAACCGATTCGCTAATCACATCTCCGGCGTAGTTATACGATTTTCCGTCGTCGCTCAGAAAGACCAGCACTGCGAGAGGAAATGTACCTTGGGAGCGATTGTCGGCTGCGGTTTCGAAGCTGACTCCGTTGATTGAGCAAATCTGTCCCAGATCGATTTCAATGCTTTTGAGCTGATCGCCGATAGCCCAACCAACAGTTCCCTTTTGAGTCCACAGCGACGTCCCACGCGGGTCGTAGCGAACCCCATCCGTAAGATCAGTAGTGTCGCCAGTGTCCGTGCAGTAAGGATAGTTTGGTGGGTGGCTGAATCTATACGGTCGGCCAAGGGCAACATTATCCGCGAAACATGTCGGAACGATTGTAAGCACAGCCAAAGCCGCTACGCCGATCGGTAAACTCGCTGAAAGACGCCTCGCGAAAGTCTCTGACGAATGATCCATTTCATGCACCCGTTGATTGCCGCTTCTCAAGAAAATGCCAATCGCATCACGACCAGGCTTTTTCGACAACACTGGCCCAGTGAAGACTCATTCGGTCGGGCGTCCCCGCGTACCAGGCAAGCAACCAGTCGTTGTCCCGTCTCCGGATCACGGGATGGCCAAAACTCCACTTGCCCATATCTTCCCAGAACTCGGCGTAATCGATGTCCTCACGCCCCTGGGTAATCGCCGCCTGCTCATCATGGACGTGAACAACCAGGCGGACCTCCTCGGGCCAGGTGCGTCCACCGTCAACTGACTGCCAGAGAGTGATTGTGCCGGGTTGTCCACGATCCACAACACACGACAGAATCCGCCCATCCTCTGCCACGGCGCAAGCGGCAATCTGTCCGGGGATGCTGGTTTCGATCGGTTCTCCAACCGCCAATGGCCCGTCGTTGATCGAAGCCCGCAACAGATGAACGTTCGTGTCCCGCTGTTCCTCGCGGTTGTGCGTCCAGAACATCGCGATGAACTCGCCAGGAGTCTGCGTGGCACAAAGCCTCTGATCCCAGTAGTACTTTGTCCGCTGGGGATGTCGGGCGACCTGCCACGGATCGCCGAAGGAACGACCACCGTCACGCGAGATCGTCAGCCACGCGGCCGGCTCCACCGGCGTCGGATCATCAAACTCTTTGAAACTCTCGAAGCCACAGGCGATGGTCCCGTCCGACCAGCGAAGAATCGGCCCGGTGACAGCACAGCCGGTCAGGCCTGGCGTCGACAACTCGCTCCACTCGCTCCAGGTCTCTCCCTCGTCTATCGACGAACACCACAGAAGTCGAGTCGGCAGAATGCCTTCGGTTTCGGGGTTGAACAGCGGGCGATCGGGAATGTCGCGATTGATCCACGTGGTGAACAGCAACAAGCGTCCCGGTTCTGCTTCAACCATTTCGGCCGCCAAGAACGAACCCGGAGTCCCCTGCCACGTCGTTTCAAACTCGTGAGACAACCGGTCCCATGTCTTGGCACCGTCTCGCGAACACGCTAGACCGATCGTGTTTGTCGGCGCGTGTTTCTCTGTCCCGGCCTGCCAACCGGCAAGAAACGTACCGGACTCGAGTGAGACAAGGCTGGTCACATACGCGACGGCCTCGGCATCCGTGGCGTCGGTCGCATCGAAAATCAAACCACGCGATTCGATATGCAGCGTGGGACACCCCGGGGCGAGGGGACTTTCGTCAGGACGCATTGGCCGGTGTTTTCTTACGAGAACAATTGGGCAAGTGGGCGACCCATGGACAGTTGATGCTGCTTGTCTCGAGCGGGTACGGACTGGTGTGGATCGATTCCCAG
>Ga0310123_10003874_pt1 | contig 11448 bp, 10 predicted proteins | sample CB6_AW_1057_MG_FD_203505 | JGI IMG/M metagenome (GOLD analysis project Ga0310123, IMG submission 203505) | Marine microbial communities from Western Arctic Ocean, Canada - CB6_AW_1057 | ecosystem: Environmental > Aquatic > Marine > Oceanic | place: Canada: Western Arctic Ocean | collected... | reverse complement strand
GGGCTAGCTTATCGGGAAAATGGACCCGCCCGACCTACCAAATATTTTTCAGGAAACGGCGTTTCAGTGGCGGCGATGTGTGCGGAGTCGCACCAGTACCGCCCCCTGCTGGCGGCGAAGGGGGGGGTTGTTAAGGCCTCCGGTTTAGCCGCAAAAGTAGGTCTGATGTTTGCTTGACGTTTGCTTGATAGGAAGTCAGGCCACCAACAAGAAAACTCCACAAGCGTGTAAGTGCTTGCAGGACTTGGTGTTCCCAGAGTCGGGGCGCCCAGATTCGAACTGGGGACCCCCTGCTCCCAAAGCAGGTGCGCTACCGGACTGCGCCACGCCCCGAAGTGGTTGGAAAACTAGTCATTTCAGAGGCTTCTGGAAGGAGGTTATCCCGAACACACACTCCCCGTTCGCTCTCCTCGCACCCGACTCGCTAGCATCTGCCACTCCGAGAGGAATACGATGTTCTTCGACTTCACCAGCATGGGGGCTCCCTAACCTCACTACCAGTTCCATCCCGCATCCACAGCTTTGACCACCAGCTCGAGCGCCTCGTACTCTCGATCCCGCCGGTCCCGTGCGTGTGCGGCTGGCGAGCGATGACTTTGGATGACGATTACCAGCTCACGAGAAGGGATGATATAGGTGCGTTGGTCTCCCGCTCCGGAGGCGTTGTAGGTATCCGGCGGGAGGCTGGGGATCCGCCCGCCTCGGCCAGACTCATCCGCGGTGTTAAGCCAGAAGAGCCCTCCATAGTATGGATCGTCCCACGCAGGAGCTGGCGTACTCACGAATTCCACGAATTCCTCAGACAGCAGGCGCGTTCCGTTCCAGACACCTCGCTGGAGATACAGGAGTCCGATACGTGCCCAGTTCCGAGCCGTTCCGAAGTTGTAGCCGGTGAGAAGAAAGTTGCTGTAGGGATCAGTCTCAAGCGTGAAACGGCGAATCCCGATTTCGTCGAAGAGGAAGCGCTGAGGCCAGGTCAGGTACTCTTCGCCTAATTCATCCTCTACGGTGCGACGGACGATGTAGCCGAGCGTCCATGGATCCGAGTTACGGTAGCGGCCCACCGTGTTGGGTGGAAACTCGGCATCTCGGCTCACCGAGAACGCAAAGGCATCAATGGGTGCCACATAGCCTAGGCGATGGTCCACCTGGCCTGGCACGAAAGAACGGGACATCTGTTCAGGACTGGCGCCAGAATTGCTGAAACGGAGGCCACTCGACATGCGAAGAAGATCGGCGACTCGAATGTCTGCACGCGGGTCACTATCGGAGTTCTGCCATGCGGGCACGGGAGCCGGTTGCCACAGTTCTAACAAACCCAATTGAATCAAGCGACCTACGAGGGTAGCGGTCAGGCTCTTTCCCATCGACCAGCTCTCGAGTTGCATATCGCGGTGTGCGCCGGACCCATAATCCTCGGCCACGATCCGTCCCCGGTGCACCACGAGGAACGCAGCTCGATTGTCTTCAGGGTTGGAGAAAAAGATCCGGACTGCCTCGGCGAGAAGTCCGGCATTCACGTCATCCGGCAGTGGCTCGTCCGGGAGCACGTCACCCATTGGCCAAGCCGTAGAGGCAGCGTCGGGAAGCACGCTGGTGACCGCCCGAGGAGTGAAGAAGACTCCATCGGAATGGTCCGAGAGTAGAACGCATCCTTGGTCGCCAAAATGACGTGCCCGGGCCTGAACACCTTCGTACGAGGCGGTAACGACTCGGCGCTCCTCATCCACGTTGAAGGTGAGTCGGCCACTCTCGTAATCGCTAACCTGCTGATCAGTCCAAAGGACGCTGTTGTATATCGCCTCCTCACGCACTCGCTCCGAAACCCAGATCGCTGAACAGAAGCGCTTCGCGGGTCCGGTTAGAGTCAGGTATGTCGGAGGGCCGGCAGAAGAGTCGAAAGAGGCATTCTGTGAACCAACACTTCCGGTATCGCCACAAGCGAGGCTCGAGACAACGACGAGCGCCAGCAACCGGACAGGCTCGAGTCGCTTCATGGAGCGCCTCCAGGAAGAAGGTGTAGTCAGGGGGTACTTATTCACTGATGGGTCTGCTCGCGCCGCGAACATGCTCATTATACCAGCCGAGATACCGCTCGTACCGATCGACTTGGTAGGTTGGAACCCGAATCCCGTGGCTCTGGTCAGGATAAACAACTAGCTGGGTCTCGATCCCCCGTCGCCGCAGCGCCTGGTACAGCTGCTCGGAGTTAAGGATCGGGACATTCCAATCCTGCTCTCCACCCATGATGAGCGTGGGCGTCTCGATGTGCTCTACACGGTTGAACGGGCTAATGCGCTCCCAGTTCTCTCGGTTATCTCCCTCCCACGGCAAGCCGAGCTCCGCTTCCCACTGCCGCTGGTAATGGTCGTGACCGTAGTTCGCGATGTATAGGACTTCGCTCGCCCCGGTGATGGCGCCCTGGAAGCGGTTGGTTTGAGTGATCACATAGTTGGTGAGGATCCCGCCATACGACCACCCCCCTACACCGAGGCGGTCTGGGTCCGACCAGCCCTGCTCAATCGCGTAATCAACGCCAGCCATAACGTCCCGGAAATCTGGATTACCCCAGTCCGCCCAGAGCGCTGCTGAAAAGTCTTGCCCGTAGCCCGAGGAACCGCGTGGATTCGTACGGACGACGACGTATCCATTCGCGGCAAAGAGCTGCGACTCGAACTGGAAGCCGTGGTTGAACTGGGAGACCGGCCCACCGTGGATTCGCAGCAGCGTCGGATAACGCTGGCCCTCCACGAAGTCTGGCGGGAAGGTGACAAAGCCCTCGACCTCGGTACCGTCGGCTGAATGGAACTGGATATTCCGAGTCTCGGCAACTAGGACCTTGGACAGGAAGTCGTCATTGTGCCCGGTCACTCGACTCAGATCGCCCGATCCACGCTCTGCCCCCGTCATTCGATAGATCTCTCCAGGGTGGTCGAGGTAACTCACGGACACTGCAAACGTCCCCCCAGCCCAGTCGAATGCACCCGCCGAGAAGGACCCTGAGATCGGTCGTTCGAGATCCTCGCCGCTCGGACGGATCCGAGCGACGTGATTCTCAGCGGAGTCCTCGAGTCGGAACCAAATCCAGTCACCGTCATCGGAAAAGCGCGGCTGGCTCACATTCCTGTCCAAATCGGTCGTGAGCAGATGCGGCTCTCCACCGTCTATAGAAATGACGGCCAGATGGGTCGTGGCGTACCAGATTAGGTCCGGGCGAATGCCGGTGGTGTAGGTGAGTGACCTTCCGTCAGCGCTCCACGCGGGAGAGCGGTCGGAGCCTTCGTTCGTCGTCACGCGCCTAGGGTTGGCCGTCGGCTCCTCCTGGTCAGAAGCGACGATCCAGATGTCTGAGTTTTCGTTTCCGTCCGGCTCATCTGTGCGGTTGGAAGCGAATGCGATACGCGTGCCATCAGGGCTCCAGACACCGAGCGATTCGTCCCAATCACCGGTCGTCAGTTGGCGGAGTTCTCTGGAACCGAGCTCGAACACGTACAGGTGCGTCTTTCGATTCCCCGTCAGGTACCCCGTGTTGTCACGCTTGAACTGAAGTCGATCAATTACCCACGGCTCCCGAGGGGCATTCTCCTTTTTGTCTTCGTCCTTTTCTTCTGCATCTCGGATCGTCAGGAGGAGGCGGGTACCATCGGGGGACCACCGATACCCAGAAATTCCCTGTTCGACGTCGGTGAGTGGAAAGCCTTCACCGCCCCTACGGTCGAGTGCCCAAACCTGGTTCTCGCCTTCATCACGGGACGTAGTGAAGGTGAAGTACCGACCGTCCGGACTCCACCCCGGTGAGCCCGCAGACTTCCCTTCCGCAGTCAGGCCAATGGCCTCCCCGCCCTCAGCCGGAGACATATAGATTCGTGTATACGAGCGTTCATCTTCGAGCGACGTCCGGCTGACTGTATACGCAATCCACGCACCGTCCGGACTCACGACCGGCGCTCCGACCGAACGCATGTCGAACATATCTTCGGTCTGGACTGGGCGCTTGTCCTGGGCGTCAACGGGACCGGCTAGGGCCAACATGAGGAGACTCAAGACTCCGAAGTTCGAATGTGTCATTTCAGTCACTATTCCTTCCTCTTGTCGGATGTTGCCGCCCCACTGCGGTAGCGGCTATCGAAGGCTGTATTCAGGCGGATGATTGGATCATACATTTGCCCAAGATGTGGCTCAAGCCATCAAACCGCGAGTGATACTAAATGGATTTGTCACCATTCAATGCCTAGTACGAGGAGCTGGAATCGCCCCTTGATATGAGTAACAAATCATCACTGGATTAAGGATTCCCGTAGCTTGCTAGCATTACTTGCTATCTGTACCCTGCTTGGAAGGCTGCCGACAAACTACGCCTAAGAAAGCTAACGAGTCGGGTAACGCCGGGATTCCAACAGGGAGAGGTGTCCTGTGAACAGAACAGTTCGCTCAACTATGCCAATCGTGATGGCACTCATGTTAGTATCGAGTTGCGGTCCGACCGGAGATTCTGAGGCTGAACAGGCTCAGTCTGAAAGGATGACTCGCTGGAGCCACCAAGACTGGCCCACAGGCCATTATCAGGTAGTGGAGGACTGGCCCAAGCCATTACCCGATGATCGCCACTCTCATGATGGTTGGACCTGGGGTTCGATGGGCGGGGTGTATGCAGAGACACCGGACAGAATATGGGTAGCCATGCGAGGAGAGTTACCACTCCCTGAAGGCGCAGCACCATGGACACCCTACGGTGGCACCAACTTGGTCGGTAACGCGACAGGTAATACTGACGGTATTAGTGCCACATGTCGGGAGACCAGCAACCGCCGCGGATGGGAGCGACGCTTTGAGCACTCGATCTTCATCGTCGATGGAGAAGGCAACCTCGTTGATGACTGGCCACATGCTGATTCACTATTCGCTCAACTACCATGCGGACGCGGGCCACATCAGATCAAAATGAATCCATATGACCCGGACAAGCATGTATGGATCATCGACGACCAACTCCACGTGATCTACCGCTTCACATATGAGGGCGAACTCGTTCATACATTGGGAGAGCTGGGCGTGCTCGGACGTGGATCGAATAACTTTAACCGCCCAACAGACATAGCTTGGTTACCAGACGGCACCTATTTCATCAGTGACGGCTACAGTGGCACGCGAGTAGCCAAATATGACTCGGATGACAATTTCCTGATGGACTGGGGCTCTGCCCCTGCGGACCCACGAAACCCAGGCCCGAGCGAATTCAGAACGCCTCACAGTATAGCGATCAGCGCGGACCGTAGAGTTTTTGTTGTAGACCGTGGTCACGCGAGGATGCAGGTATTCGATGAGAACGGAAATTTCTTGGATATGTGGCCACTCACCTCACCCCACTGGCCAGACAATCAGGGAACCCTGATGGTGAATCACCTCATTACCACAGACCAATACATATGGGTCGGGGACGCTCCTACAAACCGTCTTATGAAGTTTGATCTGGAAGGCAACCATTTATACAGCTGGGGTGCACCAGGACTACAGCCTGGACGCCTGGCATGCTCGCACGGGATCACAACCGATCAAGAAGGAAACCTGTTCATTGCTGACTGTTTCGCAGGTCGTGTACAAAAATTCGAGCCAGTAGCGGGTGCTGATCCAGACAAACTTGTCGGCCAGATCTTGAGAGAATAGCCTGGAGCAGAATGATTTTCTTGGTGTAAGAGGCCTTTAACGTTTTCACCGTATCCCGTGTCTTTCTGTATGGAAACGGCATGAGAACGCGTTAGGTTTATTCCATCGAAGTAAGAAACCGGAAGATGATCAGATAATGAGCCCAATTTCAGATCTGCTATGACTTCGAAAACATTTCGATACCTGAAGGGACTCGGCATCCTGGCGATTTTTTCTCTTTCGCTCGCGGATGCAGCGAGTGCACAGACCATCAGAGGAATACTGATGGAGACTGGGACCGAACGAAGAATCCAGCTGGGGGAGATGGTACTCGTGGGTCAGGGTGGCGATACGATCGACGTGACCTATACAAATGACACCGGGGGCTTTGAGCTCACATCCCCCGACCCGGGTGACTTCCTCGTGCTCGCGGATGCACTCGGATATGGTGCCATGGCTGCGGGAGTATTCGAGCTGGGAGCAGGCGCAGAAATGACACTTGAATACAGGATGCAGCCGTTTGCGCTCCCGATCGAAGATCTCGTCGTCGAGTTCAATCGCCCAATCACACAGCACTCGCTCGTACGGAACGGGTTCGTGGCACGTTTCAATCGTGGGCTCGGCCACTTCATTACACCCAATATGATTGAAGAATCAGTAGCGTTCAGGACTGAAGATCTTTTCAGGAACATCGCAGGGGTAGCGGTAACGGGTACTGGGTTTGGTGCTGACCGAGTCGCCCTTCGAGGCATCGGTGGACAATTGTGCGACCCCATGCTCTACATAGATGGTGTAAGAACCGAGAGCAGTGCGATGGGCTTGGCTCTTTCAGATATCATCCCCTTCCATCAGTTAAATGGAGTTGAGATTTATCGCCGTCCAGCCGAGATCCCACTCGAATACGGAATCTCAGGCAGCACATTCTGTGGAGTGATTGTACTCTGGACGAAATAGTGTGGAACCCTCGGACGCTAATCCTATAGCGATCCAGACTCCGCATCCCATATCTCTCTTAGGTACTCAAACGTGTAGAGACCCGTCGAGTGCCCATCACTCCAAATAAACTGTAGGGCGTACTGTCCTACATAATGTATAGCAGTTGGATAAATACCCTTATCGACAGATTCCGAAACCAGAGTCCGCACCCCACTCATCTCATCTACACAACCAGCACACGGACATAACAGTCTTAAGTAGCGCGGCACGTACTCTGAGATGACACCATCCTTCCATTCGATCTCTAGTCTCTCACGATCTTTGGTCGGTTCAATCCGAAGTGGGTCCACGTGGGGCTCAGGCACGCCTAGATCTCCATTCTCTCAAGGATAATCGCGAGAGCCCGGAATGCTTTGCCTCGATGACTCAGCTCGTTCTTCTGGTCGGGATGGAGTTCAGCAAAAGTCATATCTAAGTCGGGCTCGAAGAAATAGGGATCGTATCCGAAGCCTCCATCTCCACGGGGTTCAGTCAGGATCAAGCCCCTAGCTTCTCCTCGCGTAACAATCATCTGAGATGCGAATCCCAGAAGAGCAGCCACACAAACATACTGACCTGTTCGTTTCTCCAGTTCGAGGGCACCCAAACGCTCCACCAGATAATTGTTATTTTCTTGATCAAGCTTATGACCTGTGAGCCCTTCCACAGGTGCAAAACGTTTTGAACGAACACCCGGTGCACCTCCGAGCGCGTCTACCTCTAAACCAGAATCGTCAGCTACGGTCGGCAGCCCAGTTCTCGTATGAAAGTACTCGGCCTTAGAGCGTGCATTCTCTTCAAACGTATCGAAGGGTTCAAGTGCTTCCTCCTCATCGCGCCACTCCAAGCCTATATCATCGAGATCTAGCACTGTCAGACGTGGGATACCGCTAAGGATCGTTCTTATCTCTTGAACTTTATGAGCACTGCGAGTTGCTAGCAGCAGTTCCACTCAATCAATCCGAAGCGCGCTGGCCTGAGCCGCAAACAGAGTCTCCAGTGCAGCCGTAGCCAGGTCGAGCATCGCATCCAGGTCATCCCGCGGGAACGGGTCACCTTCAGCTGTTCCTTGGACCTCAACAAGCCCACCTCCCTGGGTACCGACTACGTTCATATCGACCTGAGCGTTTGAATCTTCTTCATAGTCTAGGTCGAGTCTAGCCTCCCCTTTTACCAGCCCCACACTGATTGCCGCCACACGTTCTCTCATCGGATTACGCACGATGAGACCTTCACTGACAAGGTGTTCGAAGGCTAATGACACCGCGACGCAGGCACCTGTAATTGATGCTGTCCGCGTGCCGCCATCTGCATGTAGTACATCACAGTCTACGGTCACAGTATGTAAGCCCAGAATTTTCATGTCAGTGACTGAGCGTAGTGAGCGCCCTATCAGACGCTGAATCTCTTGAGTCCTTCCCTTTGCACCCGAACGTTCACGGCGAGTCCGTGTGTGTGTCGCCCGAGGTAACATCGCGTATTCCGCGGTGACCCATCCAGCACCGCTCGCTTCGCGCCAAGGTGGCACGTCTGTGCTAACTGATGCAGTACAGAGTACACGAGTGGCTCCAGTAGATATGATGCATGAGCCCTCCGCATAGGGAGCCACATCAGTTTCAATGATTACTGACCGAATCTGATCTGATCTCCGGCCTCCAGTACGTCCATTCATTCCAAGTGACTCCTTATACGAGCGACCAAGTCAGTCGTTGAATACCCTTCCAGTAACGGAACAAGAGCGACTCTCCCCCCCCCCTCTATCAGGGAGAGTTCGCTAGAGGTAAAACAGCAGATAGGCCACAAGCAGTATCGCGACCCAAAGTACCATACTGCCCGTTGGCCAACTCTTAGCTAGTGGACCAACCGGGCCGTGTGTGCGTTTCGCCCCGTGCATGATTGATCCTACGAACTCAAGGACAGAGGAACGTACATATACATCCACACGCGTGACGGCTCTTCCAACACTTCCTACCAACCAGGGACCAGCCTTCCGATAGAACCACTCCGCATCGATGTGTACCGCTCTTTTTTCGTCTGGATAGACGCCTGACTTGACCAGGGTGATGAATCCCAGGGCCCCAAAAACTAGCAATTGAAGCTGTGTGACCACGTGTCGCAGGTCATATGGGTGATAATCCATTTCGTATGGCAACAGTGTATAGAACTGTGCTGGGAAGACCCCAATCAGTACACATAGGACTGCTCCAATCGACATCGCGATCAGCATGTTACGGGGCGGTTCCTTGGCACGAATACCAGAGTCGTGTGCAAAGAACGAGAAGAACGGAATCTTAATGCCGGCATGCTCAAGTACGCCTGCAGAAGCGAAGAGCATGAAAAGCCAAACGACGTAATGATGCTCTTCGATCGCCGCTACCATGATCATCGACTTCGTTACAAAAGCGCTGAATAGCGGGAACGCTGAAATTGCCGATGCACCGACTATACAGAGGCCTGCCGTGAACGGCATCGTCTTATAGATACCTCCGAGGTCGGTTCCCTTTGTCCGACCGGTCATCGTCATGACTGCTCCCATCGACATGAAGAGCAGGCCCTTGAAGATGACGTCAGCAAAAGCGTGCGCGACGGCACCGTTTACTGCCATGCCCGTTCCGATCCCGATCCCCGCAACCATGAAGCCAATCTGGTTGATCATCGAGTAACCGAGTACACGACGGAGGTCATTCTCCAGGACGGCATAGAAGATCGGGAAGAATGTCATCGCCGTACCGATGTAGATCAGTACGTCGGTACCAACGAAGCTCCGTGCCAATGCGTAGACAGCTACCTTGGTTGTGAATGCACTCAGAAAAACCGTTCCGGTGGGAGTGCTCTCCGGATAAGCTTCTGTAATCCAATTATGGAGCAGCGGAAAACCGGCTTTGATACCAAAGGAGAGCAATAAAATCCATCCGGCCGCCCCAGTGCCAGCCAACCCAACATGGCCAAACTCAATCGATCCAGTCTCATGAGCGAGCATGAGTGCCCCTGAAAGAAGCAGGACACCCGAGATCACATGAATGACGAGGTACCGGAACCCAGTCGCATATGATCGTTCAGACTTCCGAGCCCATACGAGAAAGGCCGATGAGATCGCGAGGAGCTCCCAGAAGATGAAGAGAGTGATGAAATCTCCGGCGAATACCGCACCTAGTGCACTGCCGGCATAGACCATCGCCGCAACGTGCTGCAGTCCTGCTGAGGCATTACCAATGATGTCATCCTCACCAACCTCTCCAGCGACTGACCCTTCGGGTGTACCGTCCCCGAGGTGCAGCGCATAGACAAACCCTAGGAAAGCGGCAAGGTGGAACAGATAGCCAAACAGTAGGCTGAGCTTGTCGGCACGGTATGGCGTTAGGGTGTAGCCAAGCAGATCAAATTGAAGATGTAGGCCTGGCTCAACCCCGAACCAAAGGTTGAGTCCACCTACGAGTGGAATAGCGAGGATGAGCACCTTGCGAGCCGTGCCACGTGTGAACGCGATAACAACCGCGCCCACAAAGAAGAGAACAAATGGAGGCAGGCTACTCAGCATCGTCTGAGCCTCCCTCGTAGTAATCCTCTGGGCGGATCAACAGCTTTCTCATGGGCTTGGCAATAAGTACCAGGAGCCAAAACGAAATGAATCCATATATCGGATACACAAGAAACCGCATGCTCTCCTCAAGTGGATGCGGATGAGCATTCTCAACACCGAACAGCAGAAATTCGGCCACAAGCAGCGCGCCACAAATCAGATAAACAGCAAAGAAGAAACGTCTTACTGCTTTCGGCTTATCCAGCCAGCCTACCGGCTCCTTGATCTCGTGACCGTGGTAGTCCTGGCTCATTGGCCAACTCCAGAGACGACCATAGTCATCAGTTCATGCCAGAGATCTGGCCAAAAGAAGAAGCCTACCGTTGCTGATGCTGTGATGCCGATTGCAATCAACGAAGGCAACGGCGCTTCCTTAATGCCTTTACCGTGGTGAGCATCATCGGGTGGCCTGAAGAAGAACGCCTTCACTGGCACCTCAAGCAGGTAATAGAGGCTGAGCAACGAGCTGAGCATGAGAACTGCGAGCAGACCAACCTGCCCCGCTTCAAGCGTGCCCATGCCAAGAAACCATTTACTCCATGAACCTCCAGCTGGTGGCAACCCAATGATGCTCAAAGAGCCAACAAAAAATGCGCCGAAGGTGATCGGCATCGTTCGACCAAGTCCATGCATACGACTGATGTCTTTCTCATGGGCTACCACTAATACTGCACCTGCTGCGAAGAACAGCGTGATCTTACCAAATGCATGCATGGCTATGTGCATACCCCCACCGATTACGCCCCATTCGTTCGCCAACAATGCCCCCAGCACGATGTAGGACAGTTGGCTTATTGTGGAGTACGCAAGCCTCGCCTTCAGGTTGTCTTTCTGAAAAGCGACCAGAGAGGCCAGAATGATCGTGGCGGCTGCGACCCATGCAAGCCATGTCGTCGCGGCAAGTGTACCGAGCAAATCAATACCGAATACGTAGACAGCCACTTTTAGTACCGTAAAGACACCAGCCTTAACAACAGCAACCGCATGCAAGAGTGCTGAAACTGGTGTCGGCGCTACCATAGCAGCTGGTAACCAGCGGTGGAATGGCATAACCGCAGCCTTCCCAACACCGAATACGAACAGCACTAGGATTGCGCTCAATACACCGTTAGATGCGGTACCGGCTAGAATCCCACCTTCTGTGAAGTCTACAGTATCAGCAAGCTGCCAGGTCCAGATAATCGCTAATAACTGAAATGCTACTGATGTGCCGAGAAGAATTCCCAGATATACCCGTCCTGCTTTCCGGG
>Ga0310123_10003873_pt1 | contig 11448 bp, 13 predicted proteins | sample CB6_AW_1057_MG_FD_203505 | JGI IMG/M metagenome (GOLD analysis project Ga0310123, IMG submission 203505) | Marine microbial communities from Western Arctic Ocean, Canada - CB6_AW_1057 | ecosystem: Environmental > Aquatic > Marine > Oceanic | place: Canada: Western Arctic Ocean | collected... | reverse complement strand
TTACCGCCATCGGCCAGCCGTTTGGCGTCTCTCTCTGCAACTATTTCAGGTGTGATGGCTGATAGCGACCGCACGAAAACATCATGGGCGCGATGGGTAGAGAGGACGGACGCGCTAGATTGCGATACAGACAACACTGTAGGGAAGGTATCGCAATCTAGCGCGTCGTTGATTTTGTAGCGATTTGCCTGCTTGCCCTGTTCGTTTGGGTTCACCGGCTGGAAGATATTTACAAGCCGTTTCATTGCCATCCCGCAAGCCCCAGGACTGTAGCCAGTTCTCACGGACAATTCCAGATTGCTGATTCTAGCGTTCTGTGTGCGGAGTTCCCACAGATAGCCCAGGGCGGTATCAGCTACAACCCGGTCACGATCTCCGGTGCGGTAGCCGGTAGCTGATTGCAGTTTTAACGGAACGATTAGAGCGAAGTCCACCGAACGCAAAAGCAGCCGTAGCCGGCTGATCTGCTCAACGATACCGCCATCGCCTGTGTGCCCGCCGCTGTCTGTATCCGTGTCATTGTCGCCACTGTCCGGATCGCCATCTTTGCGGGTCTGTTTGGGTGTGAGGATGATACCCTTTACCGCTGCCATCTCGCGCTGGATGTGGGAAAATTCAGTATCGATGTTTCGATTCGTAACCCAGGCCCAGGCATTGAACGCATCGCCGCCGATATTCTCTGCGAAGGAATGCCACAGCCCATCATCATCATTGCAGAGCAAGCCGCCCTTGCCCAGGATGCGCAGCTCCCCGCCTCTGTCTTTGACTATCTGACACCCCGGCCAATGATGGGCGAAAACCGCCGATGGCGTCCAGGTTGCTTTCACCCGTTCCACGTCGTCACCGTCGCGCCGGGTGTAGTTCTGTCCAGGGTTTACCCGTTCTCGTTTGCGCTTCTCTTTCCATTCTTGCCCTGTCCAGGCGTCCCAGATGGCTTTCATCCGGTCAAATGTCAGGGTAATGGGAGAAAGCCAGTTGGTTTCGTATTTTTCCCCAAATGGATGTACACCGAAGATTGCCGCCTGTCCACTGATTTTGAATTCTCGTTTGGTATGCAGCCCGTCCAGGTCTGGGGTAGTCTGTTGGTATAGACCATCTGGAGAAGTCCAGAAAAATATTTTGCCGCTGCCACTTGCCCGCCAGGATTGCAGAGAGTTAGTCAATTCAGGCGCAACGCGTAGAAGCGCGGCCATCCCTGCCCCGTCGTCAGCGTCAAAATAGGCCAGTACGCGCCCGTCTGTGTAGCCTTTGGCGTGTATGCCTAGATTGTGTCCTACAGCCAAGTGTTGCGCCACTGTAGCCAGGTCAGGACGATAGGACGGCCAGCCAACTGTAAACGGCTGCTTATTGCCCCGGTTGGGTAGGGTGAATTCCACACCCGCCGCCGCTAGGGGTGCTATATTTGGCGGTTGCGTTTTTGCCTCCGGTGTGTTACGATTACGCGCAGAAACCGGCTCCGCAATGTCCAGTTTCGCCTCAATGCCGCCCTGCCGGGTGCTTCCGGCAGGCGGTATTTTTTTTGTCGTCATCCTTGCACCGCCTCTCAAAATGGTAGGTCTTCTTCGTCTACGTATTCAGGAATAGCCAACATTTTAGCTGGTAACACAAAGCCAAACAGGAGAGCGTAGGCTTTCAGCTGTTCCCCTGTTCGTTGCTTTCTCCGGCACTCATTTTCCGAATGCTCGCTTGCCCGGCTTTTTCGCTCTCCGTTCGTGCGAACCATGCCGATAAATCAGCCTGTGAAATTTTGCCTTGCTCAAGAAGCCAACTCCCGAAGGCGTTGATCTCCAATTCGTGTTCGTATGTCATCGTTGCACCGCCTCTTTCTGCTCAAAATCGGTCTGGTAAATAGGATTGACGTTTTCTTGTGGTCTATCCAGCCCCAGAGCGCAGCGTAGCAAGTAAGCAGCCTGCTGCTTGGGATTTCGATACTCGTTCTGTGCAATGGTTCGTAGAGTGTGCCACTCCTTTTCTGTTAGTGGTACGGTCAACGTCTTGTAGGTCATCGTCTTATCTTTCTGTCATTGAATAATTGCCACCAGCATACACCGGAAAAAACGGAAAAAATAGGGAATTATCCGGGGAATAAATTAGTTTCCTCCGGTGAATTTTTTCCATACATTTTTGGCATAAAGTTCCGATGCTTTGCTTCCTTTTCCTCTTTGCTCCGGGTTTACCCCTGTTTCCTTTGTGTATTCCTGTTTCCATTGGTAGAAGTTCGCTACTTTGCTTTGCTCATCATCCTTTAGCCGCTGTAGTGCGTCCTGATTACATTTCATTTGCGGACGCCCTCTCTTTGGTTTGTCAGGTCGGGTCTTATCCTCTGGGATGGGTAGCTCCTTTTCCTCCTGTCGGGTCTGCATCGGCCAGATGCCCATCTCTCCCAGACGGTTGAAATACGCCTTGACAACTTCGGATTGGTGCTTTTCCAGCTGTTCCCTTCTTGCTTTTTCTCGTTGCCGTTTATCATCCAGAGCGGCAAGAATTACCTCTTGTGGTTTGCTCTGTAATGCTTGATCTTCTTCTTCCGAAAAAGACAAGCGTTCCGCCCCCAACGGTACACCTGAAAAATGAACCTGGGAGAGACTAGCCTGCAATTTGGTAATCTCCATTTCTCCCACTTCTCCCAACCTGTCAGACCAAAGCCGGTATGTGATGCTTTTTGCGGGCAATTGCTTCACAATTTCTTTTTCAATCCAGGCAGCTATTCCGGGCAGTGGCAGCATTTTGGGAACATACCCGTCCAGACACTTTTCACTTACTGATGTCAAAATACCCCATACTATCTGCAGTTTCCAGATTCCTCTAATGTCACCCATCAATCCACCCTTTCGTTAATAATCCATCGGTTGCAAACCAGCCTGGAAAAACAAAAAACCCGCGTAACGCATCGATGCGCCGCGGGTCTGGTCTGGGATTGCTTTTGCAGAAACATGAGTTTGGCGGGGTTGACACCAAATTCAGATCGGTGTACTCTATGCCAGTTGTTTATGTTTCTGCAAAAGCGCTCACCTGGCCTCTAAACCTGGAGCGCTTTTGCTATTTCTGGGGCAATCATACCCCAGCCCTACGCCATCGGCAATCTGACAAAATCGATCATCCCGGATCGCAACCGCAGCCGCTGCGCCCTGGCAATCTCCAGATAGGTCGTCAACGCCATTTTCTTGAGTCCATGGGTCTGGTCAAGTTCCTTTTCCCGGAGGTCGGTAGCCGCATCGATGCGGTGTCGCTCTACCTCGTTCCTGCTATGCTTAAATTCCTGTCCATTCAGCCGGATAACCTGTCCTTTGGCTGATGATACCGGCGTTTCGTAGGATTCCGAACCGCCTACACCGTGGAGCGCCGGGTCAATCGTGACCATTGCGTCGGTTGGCTGTCCCATCCCCATCATTTATTCGATGGGGATGGGACAGCCAACCGGCTCGTAGCAGGCCCGCTCACAATATCTCGGTCACTGTTAAGTCCACTGGGTACGATTTCCGCACGTTGCGCCGTTCTACGTTGTTGTGTCATACTAGATACTCCCGATAGAAAAAAACTACCCGTTCACACTCACGAAAGCGATCAGATACGTTATGACAACTATCTACACTGCCTCACAAGCGGCCCGGCTGTTGGGTGTGAGTGTGGCAACCGTGCGCAGGATAGCTGATGAAATGGCAGAAATACTCCCTGACTATCGGCCCATATCCGGCAAAGCTCGTAAGCTATCAGAAGGGGATGTAAAAACTATTTCTGCTCTTTGGGCCAGACTACAGGCAGACACTACCCTAACCCGTTCTGTATTACTGGCAGAGTTATCAGCGACAGGCTATGAGCCGCTCGTCATCCCGGATTCATTGCCCACGCCAGAGCCAGATATTTCTCAAAACGCCCCAGAACGTCCAAAAACCAATAAAGCCATATCAGATAATCTTCCACTATCTGAAACATTCCTTACTCCATTCCTGCAGGCCCAGGACGATACCCGCCGACAGTTGGCAGAGCTATCGGCCCGGATTGCGGAGATAAGTCAGGAACGGCCAACCCAGGGAAAGGAGCGCAAACAACTTTGGACTTTCGCCATTGCTATCGCCCTCTCCATTGCCCTATTGCTGGGAGTTGTCACAGTTTCCGCCCTTCTTCCTAATAACCAGGCCACATTATGGACAAGCGCCCTGGCGTTGCAGGTGCTGATTGCCGCCGTCGTGTTGCCATCGGTGCGACGGTGAATTGTCGCCAGACATAAACAGGTCTACCAATTGCCACCCATCCGCAGAACGCCAGGATGGACTATAGCTAGCGTCTATTTGCCGTTGACGATCTGCCTCTGCAATCTGGTTAGCTTCTGGACTTCAAAAGATAATCGCCATACTTGCCCCCTTTTTGGATAAATAAAAACCCCCACCGGATAACCGATGGGGTGAATGTGCGTTCTTGCGTTGATTCTGGTAGAATCGTCCGCAGGTCTGCCGGTGCTTGTTTCATCGGTTTAACTTAGGAACGGGTAGGCGTTGGTAGCGTCTGCCCGTTCTGTGTTTATTCAGTTGTTATAGTTAGAGCATACATTCGGCCTGGAAAATGTGCAAACTGACAAAATCAGCGCCGCCATATCATTGCCCAAACCGAATCGACTTTCGGTCGATCACTGCCAAGTCCAACCCAATGATTGCCACAGTCTTCGGCACATCGAAAACGAACGTACACGCCTCCGTCGCACCTGGGTTTACATCATCACACAACTTCTCACTGTATTCATATCGACTCCCAGCAGCATCGAAACCTTCCACTGAATCAATCCCCCTCCAATTTTCAAATGGCTTATTATCCAAATTTGTAATCTTCGAAGACACCACAATCAGTTTATTGTCTACACTTTCCGAGGAATATGACTGATACTTACTATAGACATATTCATTTGTGTATTCATCGATTCCCAAAATCACCCAGTCTAAAACCCCCACCCGACTACTATTCGAAGACGACACGACCGCGTTCGCCAATAACACCTGCGTATCAACAGAAATCATTGCAGGCACCGTCAGCAAATACACTTCACCATTTACATCCACCGTCACACTCGCTGACACGGGAAACGTCTGCCGTACAGTCACTGCCCCAGCCGGCACCTCCCCAGCTGGCGTATTCGGCTTCCCTTCATGTCCAGAAACAACAACAACCAAACCAATAGCGAGTGTAACCCCGATCAGCATACTAAATAATCGTCGCATCATTTCCTCCATTGTATAGAAACATAAACGTGTTCATCATTCGATCACTTCTTTCCGCCCGGTCGATAATGCAAACTAACAATCAGCTCCGCCCACTCTTCATTATAGCCTGGCGCTTCCACTCGTTGTACCGTTTTCGGTATGCCTTGCCCTGACAACTCTTACTACAGTAGATCCCCTTGCGCGACTTTGGCGAAAATTCTTGCCACATTCCACACAGGCCATCACAAGCGCTGCTGTCGGCGCTTGTGATGGCCTGTGTGGAATGTGGCAATGCAGTACAGGCTGTTTGCCTGCTTTGGCGTGTATGATGCGCTAGCAGTGGCTGCAATTGTGCGGAGTGATTCGCCAGCTTCCCATCATTTCCCCGCGCTTGATGGCGTTACAAAATACAATCACGTTTTTAGGATACAACCGATTGCCCAGGGTGTCAAGCGCCTTTTCCCATCTGCCCTATCAGCTTGTCAACCTTGCGCCCGATTCCATCCAACAGGATGTAAATATCCCGACTATCTGTTTGTTCGGTGTCTCGCTGGGCATCCTGGATGAGCTGGGAGATGTACACGCCCTTCTGTCTGGATGTCACGGTGTCGTCAAGAATCGCCGCCGCTTCGGGTTCAATGTGCAGAACAATTCTAACCTTATCGCTCATCTGTGCTATTGCCCTTTCTATCTGGACTGTTAAAACTATCTACAATCAGTGTACATCATATCTCAAAACTTGTCAAAAACTCGCACATAAAATGGCTTAACAATGCACAATATACATGGTAGAATAGATTAGAAGAAAAAGTCTTTTCCTAATCTATTTCACAAATGGAGACCCCGACAATGACAAGCGCACTCACAGTTACCAGCCCCATCGCTATCAGCACACCCCCACTGCGGAACTTCAGCAGTCAGTGAGACAGACCAGCTTCAACGGCCGCCCACTCCTGAACGGGAGAGCCAGGCCCAAACGCCGGTCCCGTGCTGAACACCCAGGGAAAAAAGCCCATTCCAATGAACACTTGCCCAGCTTGAAGTTGTATTGATCGCCTATTGCTCCACTTCTTGAAGACTTTGCCAGCGCAGCCGATAGAGCAGCAAAAAGCTGAGGCCCAACGCAGCAAACACAGCGAGCTGATAGATGTACATATAGACTGTCGGACTTGTCAACAGATAAAACGGCAAAATCCATATCCCGGCGATCACCGCAGCCGTCGCCTGCACAATGGCCTGCTGTTGTCGCGACAGGACAAACCGCACGCCCAATTGGGAACCAGGCAAAATGATGAGGGCAAGAAAGGGGATTCCAGCCATGAAATCATAGCGGCGGTGATAGAACGAGAGCAATCCGACCAGCAGCCCAATCACCAGAAGGATGAAAGTAACCGATGCAGGCGACACAGGCGTATCTATTTGGCCTCGCCGTGCCAGGTGTATCAACCCCATCCCCGCAAGGACAACGGCGAGAAGGACGAAACCGATTTGCAGCCATTCCTGATTGCGCAGTAGGCCCTGGCCCAAGTGCATACCCTGTATTCCCGCGTGGGCGGAGAGAAGACGGAAGTAGGCGGCAACAATTTCCACAAATGAGGTGCGGGCAAGTAGGGCGAGAAGAGCCGTGCCAAGAATTTGTACAGCTACACTGGCAATGGCTCCCCAGTAGTGGCGTTTGTAGAGAAGGATGAACAGGCCAGGAAAGACCAGTGAAAATTTCGACAGACCGATGCCTAACAATACACCTCCGCCGATCTGATTCCTGTCTGCAATTGCCAGCCCAGCCAGGGCGAAGGCCAGCCAACTGTAAACGGCTGCTTATTGCCCCGGTTGGGTAGGGTGAATTCCACACCCGCCGCCGCTAGGGTTGCTATATTTGGCGGTTGCGTTTTTGCCTCTGGTGTGTTACGATTACGCGCAGAAACCGGCTCCGCAATGTCCAGTTTCGCCCCAATGCCGCCCTGCCGGGTGCTTCCGGCAGGCGGTATTTTTTTTGTCGTCATCCTTGCACCGCCTCTCAAAATGGTAGGTTTTCTTCGTCTACGTATTCAGGAATAGCCAACATTTTAGCTGGTAACACAAAGCCAAACAGGAGAGCGTAGGCTTTCAGCTGTTCCCCTGTTCGTTGCTTTCTCCGGCACTCATGTTCCGAATGCTCGCTTGCTTCTTCGGCATTTGTCCACGCAACATCACGCGCCCTTTCCGCCGCTTCCATGTCAAGCAGCGTTTGGCTGTATTGCTGGCAGAGTTCGGAGAATTCCTGTTTGTTGTGTTCGGTAAACGAAGCGTGTTTTTCTCCTGACACCGGTTGCGCTTGCCCGGCTTTTTCGCTCTCCGTTCGTGCGAACCATGCCGATAAATCAGCCTGTGAAATTTTGCCTTGCTCAAGAAGCCAACCCCCGAAAGCGTTGATCTCCAATTCGTGTTCGTATGTCATCGTTGCACCGCCTCTTTCTGCTCAAAACCGGTCTGGTAAATAGGATTGACGTTTTCTTGTGGTCTATCCAGCCCCAGAGCGTAGCGCAGCAAGTAAGCAGCCTGCTGCTTGGGATTTCGATACTCGCTCTGTGCAATGGTTCGTAGGATGTGCCACTCCTTTTCTGTTAGCGGTACGGTCAACGTCTTGTAGGTCATCGTCTTGTCCTCCTGTCACTGAATGACTGCTACCAGCATACGCCAGGTCAAACGTCACCAGATGGCCGCCCGCGTCGCCACCGGCCAGCCGCTCTATCGGAAAATCGATATTGTTACGCGGCATCCACCGCGTAGCAGGCCCGCTCACAATATCCCGGTCACTGTCAAGCCCACTGGGTACAATTTCCGCACGTTGCGCCGTTCTACGTTGTTGTGACATACTTGATACCCTTCTCCATTTAGCCGGGTGTCTTGTCCACCTTCTCAAGTAATCGGAAACCCTACCATGGAAAACATCTACACTGTCCGGGAAGCAGCTAATCAACTGGGTGTGTCCACTACTACGGTTCGCCGGCTAGCTGACGAGTTCGCCGAACACCTGCCGGACTTCCACCCCCTCCCCGGCCAGGCTCGCAAGCTAACAGACGCTGACTTGAGAACGATGTCAGCCATCACCACCAGATTACGGAATAGCCCAGGGACAAACCGTGCCGCATTGTTGGCAGAGTTGACTGCATCTGGCAGTGAGCCGCTGATTATCCCAGCCACACTGCCTCCCCCCTCTCCGGCGAACTCACAGGACAGCCCAGGCAGTGCGATAACTGGCGAACTCACACCAGAAGCCCTGCCAGGTTCGCCGGACACCTCCCCGGCTTTCCTGGCAGTCCGCAATGAGCTTGAACGAATGACAAGTGTCCAAATCTCGGAGGTGGCAAGGCTATCCGCCGAAGTCGAACAGATAAAGCGCCAGGCTTCCCGGCCAGCCCAGACAGATGTCACGCGTCCGCTTGCCATCGCAGCCGCCATCGGTGGCTGCATCCTCCTGGCCAGCATCGCTGCCGCTGCCTTCACTGGTGACATTACCTGGACTCTCACTGGTTCGGTTTTGGTCTCGCTGCTGATTATGGCTGCCCTCGCCTATGGACTCTGGTGAAGGAACTGTGTTGGGTCGTGAACTCTCTCCGTCGATATTGCTGCTACCAGAGAGAACATGAGAGTCTTGTTCAGAGAAAACCGCTTGTGACGGCTGGTGACATGAATGTTTGTATAGGGCCTCTATAGCAGGTGTAACAGGTAGTGCCCTGGCGTTGTTCATTCTGGTTATCGGTCTGGTAGCGCCATCTGATGCGCAGATAACAGGACAACAAAAAACACCCCACCAGATAACCGATGGGGTGTGCTTGTGCATTCTTGCGGGTATTTTGGTATCATCTACCGCAGGTCTGCCGATGCCATCTGCGTCGGATTGACTCAGGAACGGGTAGGCGTTGGTAGCGTCTGCCCGTTCTGTGTTTATTTAGTTGTTGGATGGCACTCTATCACCAGCGCCGGGAAAGTGCAAACCCGGAAAACGTCTATGTACTCTGACCACTATGACGGGGATCAGCAGTTCAGATTCGTGCTTCCTCGCAGAGAAGTTCATTCATATCGTCATCCATCAATATCTTGCCAAGCAAGACGTAACCACTCGCTGTTCGGTCAAATTTTTTGAGGTAAAATAGATTGGCGTCCCACTTGACCCCCTAAAACAAGGCAAAACTGCAATGCTTGTCCTACTTTCGCAAAATGAAAACTCAAAAGGTCAAAATTATCAGTAATTTGGATGTAGAAAAACGCCCATTTTTGAAACCTTATTGAAAAAGTGAGACATCACACCCTAAATTATGCTGTTTTTGGCTTCGAAGTGGAAAATCAATTCATTTTACTTCGATAAAAATGACCGAACGGCCAGCGCTTGGGTTCGATACGGCTGGAAAGAGCACCCGCTTTCTTAAGCGTCTCTTACTCAACCGGCGCTAGTCTTGAACCGTTTGCCAGAAATTCTATTTGCCCAATCCGCGCCGGATATTCTACAGGCCAATGGAACGCAAGTACGCCCGATTCCTCGCTGCACTTTCTTTTGGCGCGCCCATCCCCGGCAGCACATCCTGCTCGACGGTGATGAAGCCGCTGTAGTTGTGCTCCCGCAGCCAGGCCAACACAGCAGGAAAATCTACGCAGCCCTGGCCCAATTCGCAAAAGACGCCCGCACCGACAGCCTGAAAGTAGTCCATCTCCTGGCCGCATACTCGTTTTCCCACAGCCGGGTGAAAGTCCTTGAAATGGATGTAATCAATCCGCTCCGCCAGCCGATCCAGCGCGGCGAGAATGCCGTCGCAGCCGCCCGCGCCAAACGCGAAGTGGCCTGTGTCAAAGACCAGCCCCAGCAGCGCGGGATCGGTGAGACCCATCAGCCGGTCGATCTCTGTGCGGGTTTCGATGAAACCCGCACAGTGCGCGTGAAAAACTGTGCGCAGCCCGGTTTCGTCACCCACAGCGCGGGCGATCTGTTCGGCTCCATGGGCAAAGATGCTCCACTGGTCATCGGTCAGCCCCATTCCTGGCCCGATGCGACCCGCGTTGCAGGTACGCACGTGGTCGCTCCCGTTGTCCGCGGCTAGGACGAGAAAGGGGCGGATCGCACTACCGAGACGGTCGGCGGTCTGAGCGAGCAAGCGGGCTGTTTGCACAGCCGTCTCTGCGCTAGGTGCGTGGGCGGCCGCGTCGCACAGCTTCACCCCCACAAACGCACCGGTGAGGGTCAGCCCCTGCTGGTGAAAAGCCTCGGCCAGCGCGTCTGGCTGATTGGGCATAAAGCCCCAATCCCCCAATTCGCTGCCTATGTAGCCGCTTTCAGCCAGTTCGTTGAGCATCGACGCGTAGACTGTGCGGTCTTCTTGTGTGCTGCCAAATTCAAGGGTGCCCCAGGAGCAGGGGGCGTTGCCCACGTGGATAGTCATATCTCTCGGAGTTCGATAGAAAAATTGGGCATAAAAGCAAAAAGACGGTGGGTGAAAAAGTTGGAGGAAATGGGAAGAAGTGTAATACTCGTCAAGTATGAGACGAAAAACAAGTAGACCAATTATAGTGGAACGGGTGGATGACATCCCGGTTGTTTACGGAATGCTGGAGCGAATGGGCATTGAAGAGCACGTGGACAGTGGGGTGAATGTGCATGGCAATTGGATAGGGCTTAGTCCAGGCTGGGTGATAACAATCTGGCTGGTGCATATCTTGCACAAACAGAACCATCTGATGGAACCGGTGCAGAAGTGGGTGGAAGAACATAAATGGACCCTAGGCAAGCTAACAGGACAGAAGATACGCTCGTTAGATTTTGCTGATGACCGCCCCGGAAAACGTCAGCCATTATCAGCCAGCTGCTTTTCAATTCTTCGCACGCCAGCCACGATTGATTCCAGTATACCCGGTTCGTTTTTGGGTGTCTGATTCTCTGCCCACTCTACTAGCAAATTAGATACAAATTCCCCTCGCTTGCGTTCGGTTGCCACTGATTCCAGAATAGTGACTGCTTCCCCGGATAGTGTAAGTGTGACTTTTCGTCTGTCCAATGTCTGCCCCTTCGCTGATAATCCGTTCCATTTCCGTCTACAGGAAAGTCTATCATAAGGAAAGGTGGTTGTCAATAAGTCCGTTTAGTGCTTGATAAGTGGCAATAATAGGGCGTATAATAGCTTATGGGAATAAGTGTTCCCAAAACCTATCACCAGCAACGACGGGGAATCTGACATGACAAGCCCACTCACAACCGCTCGACTTGTCGCCCAACTGAATGCTTGGG
>Ga0310123_10003871_pt1 | contig 11450 bp, 7 predicted proteins | sample CB6_AW_1057_MG_FD_203505 | JGI IMG/M metagenome (GOLD analysis project Ga0310123, IMG submission 203505) | Marine microbial communities from Western Arctic Ocean, Canada - CB6_AW_1057 | ecosystem: Environmental > Aquatic > Marine > Oceanic | place: Canada: Western Arctic Ocean | collected... | reverse complement strand
AAGGGCTGCTTCCGACTCGAATCCGGGCGCCTGCAGTTGCGTGATGGGCGCGCCTAGATAACGCTCGATCGCCCGCAAAGCGTCGGCGTCCTCTCTTGCGGCGAAGGTGTAGGCTTTGCCGCTGCGTTCGGCGCGGCCGGTGCGGCCAATACGATGTGTGTAGGCGTCTGGTGTATTCGGAACGTCGAAGTTAATTACGTGCGAAATCCCGGCGACATCGATGCCGCGGGACGCAATATCAGTCGCTACCAGAATCTTGTAGCGTCCTTCTCGAAAGCCGCTCATGGCTTTGTCCCGCTGCGACTGAGTCATGTTGCCTTGCAGTGCCACGGCGTTGAGGCCCATGCCGCTCAATTGGACACTGAGGCGCCGCGCGCGGTGCTTGGTTCGCAGGAAAACGATGGCGGAGGTGAATCCATCGGTCTTCAGCAGATGCTTGAGCAAGTCGATCTTGCGATCCGCCGGGATGCGATAGAGAGCGTGCTCAATCGTGGAAGCAGGCGTGGAGTGCGCCAGCTCGACGACATGCGGGGATTTTAGAATCCGATTGGCGAGCGAGCGAATTTCGTCCGGCATCGTGGCCGCGAACAACAGGTTCTGACGCTGCTCAGGCAGCATCGCCAGGATGCTCCGAATGTCGGGAATGAAGCCCATATCGAACATCTGATCGGCTTCATCGAGAACCAGGATCTTGACCTGCCCTAACATCGCCTTGCCCTGCCGCAGCAGGTCGAGTAGCCGGCCGGGGCAGGCAATGACGATATCCGGTTGATTGCGCAGAGCGCGAACTTGCGGGCGCTCCGAGACGCCTCCAAAGACCGTGACGGCTTTGAGGCGGGTGAACTTAGCCAGCTTTTCGAAATCGCTGTGGATCTGCATCGCCAGTTCCCGAGTGGGAGCCAGGATAAGAGCGCGCGGACCGGGCCGGCGCTCCGCGATCAAACGCTCGATAATCGGCAGTGCGAACGCGGCGGTTTTGCCGGTTCCCGTCTGCGCCAGGCCGAGAATATCGGAGCCCGCCAGGGCCGCCGGGATCGTCTCGGTTTGAATGGGCCGCGGCTCGGCAAAACCGGCCTCGGTAATGCCTCGCTTCACCGGGGGCGCAAATGGAAATTGAGCGAACCCGGAGGCGGGGCTAAAAGTAGTCTGTGACATAAAAAAGGGATTGTTCCTGCGAATGCACGAATACCTGCTCATGCACCGCGATCATTCGAACCTATACAACAGAGACAGGCAGAGTAGAATAAAACGACGCGATCCTGGAAGGGGTCCTGTTGTGCGCCGCGGACCGCGAGACTGCGGCCTAAGAGGTAATATCCTCACCATAGCAGCTTGGTGGCTGAAGCGCCAGAGGCGGGATGGTCCATAATTTCTCCGGGAGGCGTTCGGGGTTGATTGCGAAACGAGCTGGAATCTACCGTAGCGAAAGACCGCGGGTCTGTTCGAAGCCCGCGATACGGGGAGAAAACTACGGGAGTTTGACAACAATTACGGCGCGCCAATAGCACTCGGCCCGGCCTTAATCCAACCATTGATAGAATTACGAACCTACGATGATCGCTCGACTTATTGTGCATTGCGGAAAGGCCCGGCGTTCAAAACGCCAGTCCGTTGCCTGCGCATCGTGGGTCGTGATAGCGATTGCGGCCGGCGCGGTGACCGCGACTGCCCGGGCTGCGCCCTCGGGCAGCATTCGAGGCGCTGTCGTCCGGCGAGTGAATGGCCGCGCGGTCCCGGACGCAACCATCCACGTCGAAGGCACGGCGATGAAGGCAGTCGCCAACGCCGTGGGCCGCTTCGCCATCGGCAACGTCACCGCCGGCGACACGGTCATCGTTGTGCAAGCCGCCGGATTCCTGGAACTGCGCGTCCCTGGACTTGTGGTCGAAGCCGGTCGGCCGCTTGAACTCCGTGTCGAACTCGAAGTGACTCCGAACTTCATGGAGCACATCCAGGTGACCGCGACGAAGTCAGCTCTCAGCATCGGAGAGGTTCCGGCTCTAGCCGACGTAGTGGACCGCGAGACAATCGAACGCAGAGGTGACCAGGATCTAACGCAGGCCATCGCCCACGTCCCCGGCCTCGTGATCAGCACCCAAGCGGGATCGTTCGAATCGGTAGCCCTGCGTGGCATGCCTCGCGACGGCAACGAGTTCACCAACACGCTGCTGTTAATTGACGGCGTGCCGCAAACGGATTCGCGCAACAGTGCACGGGTCGTCAATTTGCCGATCAACGACGCCAGCAGCATCGAAATCGTGCGCGGTCCGAATTCCGCGCTTTACGGCCGCACCGCTGTCGGCGGCGCGGTCAACGTGCTCACTGCTGATCCGGCGCCACGGCGCCAGTTCCGCGTGGACTTCACCACCGGCGAATTTGGACTGCTCAAAGGCGTGGGCAGAGCCTCGGGACCGCTGGGCCGCTGGGGCGGCTACTATGCCTCGATTGCGCGGGAACACAACGACGGCTACTTCACCGGTCCGATCGACTTCCATGTCGATGAAACGGCGGTCTTCGGAAAGCTCACATTCGTGCCAGACGCCAAGTCGTTCGGCAGCGTCAGCGTCAACACCGTTGTCTCGGACAATAGCACTCCGACCAACGTCCCCATCATCGGCGGACAGTTGTTGAGCGATCTCGACCCTCGCTTCGACCGCCGCGCCAGCCTGAATTTTCCTGGTCCCAATTATCGTCAAGAAGAGCAGCGATTCACCGTCAACTACACCCGGTCGCTTGCCGAGTCAGCACGGGTCGTCGAAGTATTCGGGTACCGTCCGATCCAGTACAAATTCATCGACGATGGCGACGTGATTGGAGGCCCCTTCGATCTCGAAGCGAACACGCTATCGATGTTCCCTTTCGAGCTGCAAACCGATGAGGACATTTTCTACCAGGAGTTAAGACTCGAAGCCACGCCGAAACTCGGTCCGGTCAAAAGTTCGCTGATCGTCGGCGGATCCTACGAACGAACCAGCGGCTTTAGCGCGGGTAACTTGATCTTCACGGACCCGGACCTGTTCGGCTGGACGCTGAATTACCTGAACCCGGTCTTCCCCTCGCGGGACGAGTGGCAATTCTTCCGCTTCGGCGGCAACGACTACAACTTGGGCATTACCGGTCTGTTCGCTCAGTACATGATCGAGCCGGCAAAGCGCTGGGTGACGACCGCGGGGGGCCGCTACGATCGCCTCTCGCTGGATAACACGCTGACTTTCCGCGATGGCCGTCCCGTGGTGTAAGACACTTTCGGCGCATTCAGTCCGAAGATCAGCTCGACGTTTCAGCTCCTCGGCGCCGACGGCGGCGGACCTGCCGTCAACCTCTATGGAACCTACTCACAAGCGTTCCTGCCACCGCGCCGGCCCAGCCAATTGCGGCCCGGCGACGAGCAAGCCGAGCTGATTCCAGAAAACGTTGCCAACTATGAAGCGGGCGTCAAGGGCAGCGTCCTCAACGGCGCGCTCTCGTTCGAGGGAGCCTATTTCTGGATGCGGCGCGACGGTATTGTGACTACCGTGCGCCAAGGCCCGTTTTTCCTTCCCACCAACGCGGGCAAGCACAAATACCGGGGAGTCGAGACCGCTCTCCGCTGGCTGGCATCTTCCAAAGCGACGCCCTATCTCAATGCGTCGTTTTACCGGAACCGCTTCGGTGATTTCGTGATCGAGTCGTCGGGAGGCGACACGGTGCTGACCGGCAACCGCCTGCCGATTTCCCCGGACCGCGTGATCAATGGCGGCGCTACTTTTTCGCCGGTCCCGTTCGTCGATTTCAGCGTTGACGTCAAGCACGTTGGCACGGTGCAAATCGACCAGCGCAACACTTTCCAACTGGACCCCTACACGCTCGTGGACGCGGCCGTGACTTGGCGCCGCGGCCCGCTGCGGGTGACGCTCTCCGGGCACAATCTTTTCAACACCGAGTATTTCTGGAACGGGGATATTTCCAGCGGCCAGTCAGCCGACAGCGGGCGGCCGCGCCAGGTATTGATCACGACGTCGTTCATTTTCAAGTAGGGTGTTCCTGATGGCTATGCGCTTACCGCGGTTTGCCGTTCGACGGGCGCTCATCTACACGCATCGCTGGCTGGGCATCGCCGGCGGGCTGCTCTTCGTGGCGTGGTTCGTCTCGGGGCTGGTGATGATGTACGAGCGCATGCCGGCCTTGGCGCCCGAAGAGCGCCTGATGCGCTTGCCGCCGCTGGATCTTTCCGAGCTGGCGGTTGCACCCGCTGATGCAGCCCACGGCGCCGGCTTCCAGCCCGACCGGCTTCGTGTCGGCATGCTCGGCCGCCGACCAGTCTACCGCTTTACGCGAGACGGCGAGTGGTCCACCGTGTTTGCCGATGACGGACGGCCTCTGCGCGGGCTGACGGCCGGGGAGGCGATCGCGCTGGCGCATCAATTCGCACCGGAGTTCGCGCGGGGCATCCAATACGACGCGCACCTGACGGATCCCGACCAATGGACCCTTCAACTGCGTGGGCTGATGCCGATGCATCGCGTCGCACTGGGCGATTCCTCACTGGGCGAATCCAACGACAGCTATATCTATATCTCCGATCGCACCGGCGAGGCTGTGATGAAAACCACGCGCGCCGGCCGTCGCTGGGCTTACGCGGGAGCCGTGATGCACTGGCTCTACTTCACGCCGTTTCGGCGCCAAACCGGTCTTTGGGTCAACACCGTCATCTGGCTGTCGATTGCCGGCTGCCTGCTGACTCTGTCGGGACTTCTCTGGGGAATCTGGAGATACTCCCTCAGAACTCGCTACCGGCGGAAGGGTATCCGCGCACGTTCGCCCTATGCGGGCTTGATGCGCTGGCACCACTACGCCGGCCTGATCTTCGGGCTGACCACGTTTACATGGATACTGAGCGGCTGCCTTTCCATGGACCCGTGGAGCTGGCATCCGGGTACCTCGCCGACCCGGCAGCAGAGGGACGCGGTCGCCGGGGGGCCGCCGCGGCTCGATCTGGTGACTCCTGAGCGGCTGCGTGCGGCGCTCGACGCGATTGCGCCGTCGTTTGTCCCGAAGGAGCTGGAAGTGCTGCAGTTTCGAGCCGAGCCTTTTCTTGTCGCTTATCGTCCGCCCTCGGCCCGTCAAACCGGGGACGGGCGGCGTATCGAGCCATAGACGTTTCTCTCGGCCGTTCAGCCAATCGAGCATCTTGCCATCTCGGTCGTTGCGCCAGAGCGGGGGACCTTCACGCGCTTCGATGAGGACGATGTGCTAGCGGCGGCCCGGCCGGCATTGCCGGGGATTGCTGTCGAGGACGCGGTGTGGCTGCAAGATTACGACGACTACTACTACCGACGAGATCGCGCTCTGCCTTTGCCGGTCCTGCGCCTGCAATTCGGTGATCCCCAGCAGACGTGGCTCTACGTTGACCCGCAACGGGGAATGATCTTGCGCAAGGAGGAGCGGCTCACCCGCCTCAACCGCTGGCTCTATCACGGCTTGCACAATCTGGACTTTCGATTCCTTTACAACCGGCGGCCGCTATGGGACATCGTCGTCATCCTGCTGACCCTCGGCGGGATCGTATTGAGCGTGAGTTCGATGCGGCAGGCGTGGCGTCGGCTCCGGCGGCACTCGCGCCGCCTGACCGGCCGGCGGGCTTAGCAGGGAGCCCAGCCTTAGCTACCACTCATGCGCGGAAGGCATGACCCCGACCGCGAATTCCCCGAAGCCGTAAAAAATGGGCTCGTACGGCCCCGCGTACTCCACGTTCACCTTTTCGGGCACTTCGAACTCGAGGCCCCAGTAAATGGCGTTGACGACGAGGCGTCTGAGATCTTCGTTCAATAGATCGACCGACGCCCCCATGGTCGTCGTGAAGATACGATTGGTCTTGCCGCTCTCATTCTTGTAGTACCGTACCCAGGCGATCGGCATCAGCGACTTTTCGAGCTTCGGCGGGTCGCCGGGATTGAGGCCGGTCAGCGTCATGCCGTGAAGCAAGATTCGCGCGTCGGCGGGCAGGTTCTTGACGCCGTAGACGTCGCTTGTCCCGAATATATCCTGGACGCCGCGGAGAATCGGGTGGTCCTTGTTGCGGCCGTCAATGAGTCCTCGCGTGGCTTCCTTTTTATGGCGTCCGTGATGGTTGATCCACGTTTCCCCGAGAACTTGCTGCCCGAAACCACCTGGCCATTCCTTACTGTCAAAGCTGTATTTCGCGTAGGGGCTTTTCGGGTTCCGCTCGTAGCGGAACGCGTGGGTCGCCGTGCGCAGCGCGATGATCGGCTTGCCGGAATGGAAGTAGTCGACGAAGTACTTCATCTCCGCATCGGGAAGCTCGCGAAAACGTGTGAACAGCACAACCAGGTCGGCCGTTCCAAGATGATCCATACCCGGAATGTTGGTTTGCTCGTCCGGGTTGATGGCTCCAGTTTTGCGATCGATGGCAAACAGAACCGTGCATTTGAAACCGTGCCGCAGGGCGAGGATTTTCGCCATCATCGGCATGCCCTCCTCGGAGCGGTATTCTTCGTCGCCGGTCACGAAGACAATGTGTTTGCCAAGGCCTGGGCCTTGCTTCCCTTCGTAAACGACCCAGTCTTTCGCTTGGACCGATGAAGCGAGCGTTGTGAGGGCAAGAGCTAGGATGGCGAATCGGTTGATTGTTGTCAGCATGGCGTGATGAGAATGATTGTAAGGGATTCCGTAATGTCGGCGTGCCCCCGTAGCGCGGGGCTCGAAGAAACCCGCGGCCCTTCGTGCCCGCCGCGCCTTGCGGATGAGTGAAAAACCGCGGGTCTCTTCGAGCCCCGCGCAAGCGTGGACTTCCGTCCACGCCAGCGTCGGCACGAGTGCCGACGCGGCAAGCTGAGAGCTTGCGCCACGTCAGGAAGGCCAAACTCGAGCCGCGGGTTTCTTCGAGCCCCGCGCTACGGGAGGTTGACGACAACTTGGAGCCGCGAATACCAGTTTATGGACGGATCTTTTCGTGCAAGCCGTGTCAGTCAAGCCGCGAGATTTCATCGAGCGGATAGATCGGCCGCGGCACCCTCTGGTAGGGAAGCGACCGCAAGTTCGCCGTGCTGATGCCGGGCGTGTCCACGATAATAATCTTGCTGGCAAAAGTATACTCGGAACGAAAACTATTTGCCGACTTAACGACAACGATCTTGTAGTCGCGGGGTTCCAGGCCCTGGCTGCGGTAAACCTCGGGCGCAATCATGTTCGCCGCCTCGTCCGATATCACCACCGTAATGCTTCCGGCTTGAATCACGGCCGTGCGTCCCATCTCGTTCAGCATGCCCTTGTTGTAGTTGCCCGTAAAGCGAAACTTGCCATCGGAGAGCGAGCGCAGGGTTCCTTCGATCAGGGCGGGGATGTGATTCATCTTGTCGAAAACGCCTCCGACAGCCGTGCGGATCGGGTCGCCTGGGCGCAGCCCCCAGACGTCATCGATGGCTTTGGGATCACGCAACCACAGCAGCGACGCGACACCGGGCGCGAACTGTTGCAGGGGGCCGATCAGCTCGCTGCTGTCACCGGGCGCGCCCGCGGTCGGTCCGTCGGCCGATTCCGCCAGCACAACCGGTGAGCCCGGTTGGGCCAAAGCCTCCTCGATCGCCTGGCGCGGGCGCGGCAGTTGCGGCGTGAACTCTTCGCGAAGGTTCCACAGCTTATTCGCCATTTGGTCCGCGCAGTCCCGCGCCGAGGCCCGATTGCGATCGGCAACCGTGAGAGTAGCGCAACCCATCTCCGCGATATCAAGCCAGGGCTGCACTCCAAAACTTGAAACCGACAAGACTTCCGGATGCGCTTCGCGATAAGCGTATCCCGTGTCGAATACTTGCTTCATGGGACCATGCGTCGTCTGCATGTTCTCGGCGGGGACGATCAGGGGCAGCTTTCGCATCTCCGTCACCGGACTGATTTCTTGGCGCAGCGTTTTGAGCAGAAGCTCCGCGCCGCTAAGCCCCGTCTCATACATATCCGTGTGCGGATAACACTGGTACCCAACCACCGCGTCGGCCAGCGTGGCGATCTTAGCGGTCAGGTTGGCGTGCAAGTCGAGGGTGACGACAAGCGATATATTGCCGGCGATGGACCGGGCGGCCTCGATGATCGTCCCATCACAGTCGTCATTCCCGCGGGCGCACATCGAACCGTGGAGCGCCAGCAGCAAGCCGTCCAGCGGCCTCGCATCGCTCAACCGGCGGCGCACGATCGACAGCAATTCTTCGAACGTCGCGGCGGACATCAGCCCCGCCGTCATCGCCCAACCCGCAAACAATGGCACGACCTGATGCGGCGTGCCCCCCAGGACGTCGAGAAACGCGCCGATCTCGGTTTGAGTGCCGCTCCAGTGATCGAGAACGTCAGGGCCTTCCACCAGCCCAAAGTCCTTCAGGCGAGTCTCAACCGGGGAAAAGGTATTGGTCTCTTGAAGCAGGTAGCCGACGCCAATTCGCATCTAAATTCCCAATTGTGATTCGCTGAATACCAATCATTCAACAGAGCCGCACCCGCAAGGGTGCGGTCGAGCCCGCATTTCTCGCCACCTGCCGAGGAATACGGGCTCGTCTGGCACTGACCGCTATCCGCGGGCAGCTCCGATTAAAGCCAAACCGCAGAAATGACGATATCACAAGATACGCACTATGCAGCCTCCCCGCCTCGCCGTCGTTTCAAACCGTCTGCCCGCAATCATCAAGAAAGATGAGAACGGCAAGACGACCATCCAGCCTGCATCGGGTGGCTTGGTAACAGCGTTGACACCGGTATTGCGAGATCGTGGCGGCGTCTGGATCGGCTGGCTAGGCACTCCTTCCGGCGAGCCAAAAGAGAACGCCCGTTTCGATGATCTGTTGGCCCAGGGAGCGCGGGAGCGCGGTTTCGAGCTCAAGGCGGTCAGTCTTTCGCCCGAAGACATCGAGAAATACTACTTCGGATTCGCGAACGAAATCCTCTGGCCGCTGTTCCACGCCCTGCCCTCGCGTTGCCACTTTGAGCCCAGCTACTGGCGGGCCTATGAAGCCGTGAATCGTAAGTTCGCGGCGGCCATTGCACAACACACCCGCGAAACGGACTACGTCTGGGTGCAGGACTACCATCTTCTGCTTGCCGCCCGGGAACTCAAGAAAAGCGGGGCCCGGCGTCAGACTGGTTTCTTCCTGCATATCCCCTTTCCTCCCCTGGACTTGTTTCTCCAAGTGCCCTGGCGCTTCGCTCTGCTCGACGCACTGTTGGAATATGACTTGATCGGGTTCCAGACGCCTCGCGACCGTGACAATTTCCTCCAATGCGTCAATGCCCTCGTCGACCGGGTTCAGATGCGCCGCGACGGACAGGTCCTTACCATCACGGCCGAGGGGAGATGTGTTCGTGTGGGTGCATTCCCCATCAGCATCGATTTCGAAGGATTCGAGCGGCTCGGCGGCTCAAAAGCAGTGGCGGAGCGAGCACGGCTCGTCCGCGAAAGTCAGCCGAATAAGAAGATGATCCTTGGTGTCGATCGGCTGGACTACACCAAGGGGATTCCCGCGCGTTTGCTGGCCTTTGCCAATACGCTGACTCGCTATCCCGAGCTGCGCAGAAAGGTGACGCTGGTTCAGGTTGTGGTTCCCAGCCGCAGGCAAGTTCAAGATTACGAGACACTCAAAGACGAGGTGGAGCGGCTCGTTGGCGAGATCAACGGGCGCTTTACCGAGGTCGGCTGGACTCCGATCGAATACATATTCAGATCACTGAGCCACGACGAATTGGCTGCCTACTACCGCAGTTGTCAAGTGGCCCTGATCACTCCCCTCAAAGATGGAATGAACCTGGTGGCCAAAGAGTATTGTGCCAGCAGTATTGACGAAGGCGGTGTATTGATCCTTAGCGAGTTCGCCGGAGCGGCGGCTCAGTTGGCCCACGGTGCGCTGCTCGTCAATCCCCACGATATTGATGGCGTGGCGGAAGCCATTCATCAGGCCCTCACAATGGATTCGGCGGAGACGAAAGCCAGGATGAGACGTCTACGCGACTCGATCCGAACAGACGATGTATTCCGCTGGGCAAAATCCTACCTGGAGGCAGGAATTCTAAAGGCAGGCGCTCTGGAGCCAGCTGCGGCCTTCAAAAACGAGGAATTCGAAGAAGCCCCGCTGCTTGAACCCTTCGTGCCGGCCAACTGAATCCAACGCTGCGGACGCCACGAAGCAGAATGGCTCTGCCTATAACGCCGAAGCTCGGGAGGCAACCTAGTCTACCTCTCCTCCCCCCCACAAGACCAAAGACCGACAGCCGATCACGGAATTCGAAAAAGTATTCCCTGTGTTTTCAATCAACTTGCCCGCTCGTGGATTGAAATCTGCAATTGCGCCGCTATTCTGATAGCGGTGAATCAATCGACAAACAAACGATTAATCCACGAATCAACGAGAACGCGGGCTAGTCTCGACTCAGGACTGCCTAATAACTTATTTGCTTGCTCACAGGTCTCGGAATTGTACCGAAAAGTTTTCTCCTTCAGGAATCAAGGACCCAGCCCGCTTGTCAGTGATGTATGGTGCCGGGGCTGTGCTTCGCTCCGCCGCAGCTACCATACCGGCAGACCTGCCTCAGCACTCACAACAGTCGGCCCCCTTGCCCCGACTGACGCCACTGGGCGGCAATCTCCCCCCGAATAAAAAATGGGCGCCAGATCGTCTGATCTTAACGCCCATTTGTGGTTTTCTCTCTAAGCAGATACGTGAGCCAGTCGTTGTGCCCCACGCTTACATGCCCGTTCGATCTCCCCGGCTTCGTAGAGCCACGGGAATATACTTCTCATCCGCTGGCCATTTCTGTGCGCCCACATTAGAAATCTCAGATAGAAACGCAGGAGCGGCGAGTTTCGCAGGAGCACCGAGCCAAGAGCTTCGAAGTACTTGATAGTCACCTCTCTCAGCTCTGGACTGCCGGTTATTGCTTTCTCGATCAGCTCCGCGATTTTGCTGGGCATTCCACGTTCCCGCGCGGCCACTACAAAAACGAGTAGATTCAGTGTTCTTGTGTTCGCGATACTAATGTTGACGAGTTCGTAGAGCATGCTAAACACTGCGTCATGAGGTAACACCGTGTCTGTGGCCACCAGCCTCACCAGTTGACTGCGGACTCGAAAGAGCTCATTGCGGTTCATATAAGCCCTGTGCTTCCTCCCTACCCTCCAAAGCGGAATCCACGCTAAGGCGAGGATCCCAGCGATCGACCATATGGCGATTACCGCTGTCGGCATAGCTATTTTTCCTCCTCTCCTTACTTTGTTTTACCCTATTTCGATTTCAGAGTCCTAACAATGAGTTTCCAGGTGGTGACTTCTCGCACTTCGAAGTTCCGTGATGACAAGCGCTTAGAGCAGTTTCAACTATAAGATAAACGGCACTGGTGAAACCTCGACGCAAAGGTGATGGCGAAAGCTTACTCGGATGATCTGCGTCAGAAATTGATCGAAGCGCATCAGCAGGGAG
>Ga0310123_10003870_pt1 | contig 11452 bp, 9 predicted proteins | sample CB6_AW_1057_MG_FD_203505 | JGI IMG/M metagenome (GOLD analysis project Ga0310123, IMG submission 203505) | Marine microbial communities from Western Arctic Ocean, Canada - CB6_AW_1057 | ecosystem: Environmental > Aquatic > Marine > Oceanic | place: Canada: Western Arctic Ocean | collected... | reverse complement strand
CGAGCAGATGTTCGCCCACAAAGGCTTTTCAGGTGACCATATTTCCCCGCCGGCCGGACGGTTGGGGGAGTATTTCATCGTCACGAAGATCGACGAATACACGGTCAGCTTTCACTCGGCCGGCGGTGCCTGGGCAGGCGAGGTCCGGGACGCGCTGGAGGGTTATCCGCAACCGGCCCATTACTTTAAGAGATATCACCCGGACTTTACCCCAGGGAAAACATGGGACGACTTCAGAGATTCCGAAAGATGGTTCGGGCTCCAGGGCCTACCGCGGATTAACCCCTGGGTGCCCATCAAGGTCGACGAGACGAAAGGTTGCTTGTATGAGAGAAACCCCTACTACGCCGTGGTCGATCCGGAAGGCAACCAGCTTCCCTATACCGACTACGTGCGGGTGCGCGCCATTGTTGACAAAGAGGCCCGATATCTGGCGGCCATTCAGGGGGAGGTGGACATCGGCGCCGCGGACTTCGGCGATCTCAACAAGCATGCAGTCCTCAAAGAGAGAGCGAAGGCAGGCAACTACGATGTCCTCTTTTGGCAAGGGTCCCGCCAACCCTCCCAGATTTACTGGCGGTGGCCGTATGCCCAGGACGACAATTTCAAGGAAGCCCAGACCCATAAACAGTTCCGGCAGGCGCTCAGCATCGGGATCGATCGAAATGAGATGAACGAGAAGCTGTTTCTGGGTCTGGCCACGCCTTCGGTTTCGGGTGTTCCGCGGAACAGTTCGATGTATGATCCGGTCCAGGACACCTGGCTGGGCCCGGACCGGGAAAAGGCCCTGGCCCTGTTTGCCGAGATCGGGATTTCCGATACGGATAGCGACGGCATCCTGGAATACAAAGACGGCTCGGACGTTCATATCATCGTGCCGGGCGCCAGCGGTCAGCCGATGAACATCGAAACCGCGGAAGCGCTGGCCGCGGAGTGGACGAAACTCGGCATCAAGACCACCCTGTTTACGGCGGATTCCGCAACCCAGAGCGACAGGCTCTACCGCGGAGAAATCGCATTTCAAGTTTTTAGCGGGATTCCGGAAGGTGTTCCATTCCACTACCTCGGTCATTGGCACAACCCCGTTTCTTATGCCCGAGGCGTCAGCATCCCCCAGCCACCGGAGTTTGATAAGTGTTACGAGCTGGAACAGACGGTGGCAGCCGCTTTCACCGCGGAAGACCAAATCGCGGCGGCGAAGGGGTTCTTCAACTACATCGCCACAGAGGCCCTGAGTTGGCCCCACTTCGTCACCGACCGGCCTCAGCAAGTGATCCGACACAAGAGGATGGGGAACATTCCGGACAAGAGGATCTTTCAAAAGTACATGATGACAGCCAAGTCGGACCAGTTCTTCATCCGAGAAGAGTGGCAGAAAAAAAACTAACCCAGAGCGGTGTGAATGGTCACTTTTGTCATAAGACGGCTCCTGGGAATGATCCCTACATTTCTGATCGTCTCTTTCATCGTCTTCTTTATCATTCAGCTTCCCCCCAGTAATTGGATTGAGCGTCACATTGAGAATCTGGCGCTCGAGAAGGGAGGAATGTTTAGCAGTGAAAGTCACCGGTCACTAGTCCATGAGTTAACGGAGAGGTATCATCTGGACCGGCCGTACATGGTTCAATACGGCACCTGGATATTGAATTTTCTCCGAGGCGATATGGGAGAGTCCTTCGAGTATAGGAAGGAGGTGTCCGGGCTGCTGGCGAAGCGAGTCCCGTACAGTATCATGATCAGCCTCCTGTCCCTGATCTTTGTCTATGCCGTTGGCATTCCCATTGGCGTCTACTCTGCCTTGAACCAGAACACGCTCGGCGATTACATCGCCACGATTGCCGGCTTTATTGGATTGTCCATACCCAATTTCTTCCTTGCCCTCATTCTCATGGTTTTCGGGCTTTATGTTCTGGATATACCGGTCGGCGGGTTATTTTCGCCGGAATACGAGGATGCGCCATGGAGTTTCAGTAAGTTCGCCGACTTTCTGCAACATGTCTGGATCGCGGTTCTGGTCATCGGGACGTCGGGTACAGCAGGCGTTATACGCGTTGTGCGAGGGAATCTTCTGGACGTCCTCGGAGAGCCGTACATCACCGCGTTACGAGCCAAGGGACTGCCGGAAAAGACGGTTACTTTCAAACACGCGTTCAGAATTGCCATCAATCCGGTGGTCACCGGAATTGGGATGTGGCTTCCGAGTCTGATTGCCGGAGAGACGATCGTCTCCATCGTGATGAATATTCCAACCGCAGGCCCGCTCCTTTTCGGGGCTCTCAAATCGGAGGACATTTATCTGTCCGGGAGCATCCTGATGGTCCTCTGTATCTTTCTACTGATCGGAAATCTACTGGCGGATATCGCCCTGGCATGGGTCGACCCGAGAATTCGTTATGACTGAACAAAAGACACAGGGTCGTACCATCGGTCAGTTGATCTGGCGCCGCTTCTTGAAGAACAAGCTGGGGGTTATCGGAGGCGTCGTCATTGCCCTGTTCTTTCTGGTCACGGTTGTTGCTCCGTTCCTCGCGACCATGGATATCGTGGAACAGTCAGCTCAGCACATCCTCGCCCCACCGCAAAAAATCCATTTTCAAGACGAAGACGGTAAGTGGACCCGGCCATTCGTTTACAACCTAACCAAACACAGAGATCGAGATACCTTGCGCCTTTCCTATACGGAAGATCGTTCGCAGAAGTTCTACGTCCGTATGTTTGTAAAAGAATTCGAATACCGTATCCTCTGGGTGCTTCCCGGCAGGATCCATCTTTTCGGTGTGGACGAAGGATGCCGGTGGAATCTGTTGGGAACGGATCCCTTTGGAAGAGATCTTTATTCCCGGATCCTGATGGGTAGCCAGGTGAGCTTGTCCGTACCCCTGGTGGGTGTTTCTCTCTCCATCTTCTTCGGCACGGTAATCGGTGTGATCTCCGGATATTTTGGCGGCAGGGTGGATTATTACATTCAACGATGCCTCGAAATTATGATGTCGTTCCCCTCGCTTCCCTTGTGGCTGGCCCTGGCAGCGGCTGTACCCATCACGTTGCCATCGGCCTATCGATATCTGCTGATCGTGATGATACTGTCGCTGATCGACTGGGCGGGACTGGCCCGGGTCGTTCGCGGGAAGGTGCTCCAGTATCGGGATGAAGACTTCGTGCTGGCCGCCCAGATGTCGGGATGCGGCCTCGGACGAATTATTTTAAAGCACCTGGTCCCGGGAACGCTTAGCCACCTGATCGTGTGTGCAACGTTGGCCATCCCGGGAATGATTCTCGGCGAGAGCGCTTTGAGTTTCCTGGGGATTGGAATCACTCCGCCTCTGACAAGCTGGGGGTTGCTTTTAAAAGATGCCCACAAACTCGAGGTGCTCGTTCATCATCAATGGATTACCATTCCGGGATTCCTGATTATTGTCGTCGTTCTTTGCTTTAACTTTCTGGGAGATGGACTACGGAATGCGGCGGATCCTTATTCATAAGCGGCGGCTCTGCAGTTTTTACTGCAGAGGACGCAGAGGAGGAAGGTGTTCTCTCTGGCAATTGTTGAGCCGACATCGATGACGACAGTCGTTGTACATCGTCTTCGTCTCGCGGTTCCAGATCCGATCGGAACACGAAGACACGGAACAAAGTTCAATCGGCTCGAGTCTTTGTGCACCGTCTTCGCCTCGCGAAAGGGCTGAGGAATCGGTACACGAAGACGGGACATGTGCCTCGTTGAGCGCCGAAGCAGCACGTCAGAAGAGAACAATGCCGATGGAGGCTATCCCCCCCGCATGCGGGACGCCTCATCGGCGGTGTTGGACGGAGAATGAACGTACGTCATGCCTGAAACATTATTGAAAGTTCGTGACCTGGCAATTCGTTTCCAACGCGACGAAAATATCGTCTACGCGGTAAACGGAATCGATTTCGATATTTTCAAAGGGGATGTTCTGGGTGTCGTCGGGGAGAGCGGATGCGGCAAGTCCGTAACCGGATACTCGCTCCTGGGACTCATTCCGAGTATGGGTGGGCGAGTAACGAAGGGATCGATCCGGTATGAACGGAACGGGGAGACGATTGATCTGGCCGGCCTGCCCCCGAAGGGCGAGGCAATCCGGGAAATTCGCGGCAAAGAGTTGGGAATGATCTTCCAGGAGCCGATGCGTAGCCTCAGCCCCGTCTACACCGTGGGCGAACTGATCGGGGAAACTGTGAGATTGCACATGGGGCTCAACAAAAAGGAGGCTCGTGAGCGCTCGGTCGAGTTACTGCGAAAAGTGCAGATCGCCGATCCCGAGCAACGGGTGGACACATTTCCGCATCAACTCAGCGGCGGGATGCGCCAGCGGGTTATGATTGCCATCGCCCTTTCCTGCAATCCGAAAATCCTGATCGCGGATGAGCCCACCACGTCTCTCGACGGCACCATTGAGGGACAGATTCTGCAACTACTGAGAGATCTTCAGAATGAACGCCACATGTCGATCCTATTCATTTCTCATGACTTGGGCGTGATCGCGGAAATGGCCAATCGCGTCATGGTGATGTACCTGGGGCGGATCATGGAAATAGCCGACGTGAAGACGATCTTCGCCGATCCGCTGCATCCCTATACCCAAGGTCTGTTGCGGTCCAATCCGTCCCTGGCTTCCGGACCGAAATCCAGGCTGGAGGTAATTCCCGGGATCGTACCCGAAGCGACCAAGAAAATCGCGGGATGTCCGTTTGCGCCGCGATGCGAATCGGCGATGGACAAGTGTTTCAAGAAAAGACCACCTGCTTTTGGGCCCGGGAAAGATCACATTGTCGAGTGCTGGCTATATGAGTGAGAAAGCAAAAATATCCGACAACGCGGTGCTGTTACAGGTCAGCGGACTGAAGAAATACTTCCCCATTCAACGGGGAATTCTCCGTCGTACGACCGGAAGTATTCGTGCCGTCGACGGCGTCGATCTCAGCGTGCGGCGAAAAGAAACGCTCGGTCTGGTGGGTGAAAGCGGTTCCGGCAAAACCACCCTCGCCCGGGTCGCGGCCGGACTCGTTCCGGCCACCGGGGGAAGCGTGGTTTTTCGAGGCAGCGGCCGGGAAGTGGACATGACGAAACTGGGGAAGAAGGAGAAACGGATCGTTTGGCGGGATATGCAAATGATCTTCCAGGATCCGTATAGCTCCCTCAATTCCCGGATGCCGATCCTGGAGATCGTCGGCGAATCGTTGATCGTCAATCATGGAACGCGGGGGCGCGAGCTGCGGACGCGCGTAACCGGGCTGCTGGAAAAAGTTGGGCTGCTGTCTTCGCATATGAACTGCTATCCGCACGAGCTCTCCGGCGGCCAAAAACAGCGAGTGGGTATCGCCAGGGCCCTGGCGTTGGATCCGGAGTTAATCATCTGCGATGAGTCGGTCTCGGCGCTGGATGTATCCGTGCAGTCGCAGATATTGACCCTGTTATTGGACCTGCAAAAAGAAAGGGGGTTGAGTTACCTGTTCATTGCCCACAACCTGAGTGTCGTTGGATTCATGAGCGACCGGGTTGCCGTGATGTACCTGGGTCGAGTCGTGGAGATCGCAAGCTCGAAGGAACTATTCAACCGCCCGCTTCACCCTTATTCAGAAGCACTTCTTTTCAACTATCCTGTTCCCGATCCAAACGCAGTGGGAGAGCGGCGCGTGTTGAAGGGGGAAGTTCCCAGTCCGGCCAACCCACCGCAAGGTTGTGCCTTTCATCCCCGTTGCCCGCATGCGACGGATAAATGCAAGGCAGAGAAACCGCCACTCGCGGAAGTGGAACCGGAGCACTGGACCGCATGTATCCGTTGGCAGGAAATTGAGCTACAGGGCCGACCGATCTGGAAAGCCGAAGCTGCATCGGAGCATTGACACGTATCTGCTTAGTGTCTGAACGAAAACCCGCGATTTCCCGATGCGCGACGGGGGCCCGCCGTCGCTCCAAGATCAAACTCACGTCGGACGGACCCCCGTGGAGCAACAGCGGGCCCCCGCCGAGTGGTTTTCTGACAGTCCCTTAGGGCTCGCGTAAAAATAATTTTCCATTTTCCGCCGGCCGTTTAGCGTTGGCCCGTCAGCTGACGGATTGACGATGCGACCGAGCGAGCATCATCAGAAGATGACGTCAAAGGGGCGAGTCCCGGGACGCGGGATGAAATTATTTTCACACGAGTCCTTAGATCCCCGGCCCTTGCTACCATCGTTCCGAACTTTCGTTGGGCATATCATTGTTCCTGGCCCGGGTGGAGCCGATGGTTAGTGTTTCCCGGTGGTTACCTGGCCAATAATGTGGATCAAATCGTCGAGGAAGGACTTGTTATGTAATAACCTGTTTGGGATTGCTTACCGGGGGCTGTCTTTTTTCTCTTTTTTCTCCAGGCGCTGAAGAACCCGGCGTGTTCTCCCGCTTCGGTGGCGCCCGCGAAATGAGATGAATATGTTGTTGCCATCCGTCTCCGTCCACCGACGCATGACGGATCCCCAGCCATGCCGACCGGTTGCATCCGTGGCAACTGAACGCCCCCTGAGGATCACGTGATCCGTCAGCCAACGTATGACAGGGACGGCTACATCGGCGTCCGGCTGCCAACAAAAGTTTCAAATTGTAAGAATCCGTCATCGGTCGGCTGACGGAAACGGATCGCAACAAGAGTCGGCGAACCCTCTTCAGAAACTCAATCGTCCTCGTCCTCGATTGCGTGGCGGTTTCGAGGACGAAGGACGGGGACGATTCGTTTCCCCGTACTGCCAAAACTGACAGCGCCAGGACTTGCGCTATGTCATTCGACATGGTCGCTTCCGGTGGAAATCCCAAATCCCCAAACCCTACCGAAAGTGTCATAAACTCCAAAATCAAAGTCATCGAAGGCGACATCACCGAACTGGATGTCGATGCGATTGTCAACGCTACCAACACTTCATTGCTCGGCGGCGGCGGCGTTGACGGCGCCATTCACAGAACGGCGGGGCCTGAGCTGCTCGAGGAATGCCGCGGACTCGGCGGCTGCGACACCGGTGATACCAAAATAACGAAGGGCTATAACCTACAGGCCCGGCACGTAATTCACACGGTCGGCCCCGTCTGGCACGGCAGGGCGGGGGGCGAGCCGAAGTTGCTGGCGTCATGTTACCGGCGAAGCCTACAGGTCGCTGCCGAAAACGGGATCCGGTCCATCGTCTTTCCTGCCATCAGTTGCGGGGTCTATGGCTATCCCCTCGCGGAAGCTTGCACAGTCGCCGTGCGCGAGGTGCGGCAAGGGCTTGAGGACCACCCCCCGGGCATAAACCAGATTGTCTTCTGTTGTTTCGGCAGTGATGTGCTCGCGGCGTATCAGCAAGCAACGCGGGGGTAGACGGAAATGCACTGAAAACTAAAGAAAAAGGAAGGCCGTTTTTGGAAAGCGCACTGGGAAAACCTTGGCGCCGTCCGACAACCTTCGGATGGCACCAAGTCAGTGGCTGAACGAAAACGCCGGGATCATCCGAAACCCAACAACTTACATCCCGTACGGCGATTGACTGCATGCAGCGGTAACTGTAGCTGCCTTAATGCCGTGCGGCAGTGCCGCCGCATGGGCCTGCGGCGGCTACCACGTCCGTCCGGCTGCACGATTTCAGCTGATTCCGAGGTTCTCGTTCAGCGCCGAGTCAACAACACGTCGTCCCGGAACCGCTCGTTGCCCGGACTCCATTGCCCGGGCCGGCAGGAACAGCTACTACTCCGCGGCCTTCTTCGCCTCCGTAGCAGCATCCTCGAGGGCATCCGCCGATTCCTTGGCGGCGTCATCGGCGGCCTTCCCGATCTTTTCGAGAGTGCCTTCTTCCTTTTTCCCGCATCCCGTCGGCATGGTGAACAGAACTACAGCTACAATACAAATGACCAGTACTCTCAACAATATCCTCATGATGTCCTCCCCATAGTGAAGATGTCAGAGTTGAATGTATGACAGCGGGCGATCGCCTCGTCTGCTCGTTGATAATCAAACCGATGCCGGCGCATATACAAGGAGAACCCCGCAATTCCGTCACTGAAATCCCCATTCATCGCCTAAAATAAACTGGCAGCGCTATAACCTCGCTGAACTCGGCGATGTCATTCGACATGGTCCACCTCTGGCGGAAATCCTCCCCTCCCCTGTAACTTATTCGTCATCGTCCGAGTGTCTTGCAGTGTTGGCGGCAGCCGCCAACACACCCAGGGTCATACGAACGGGCCGCAGGATGAAGGTGATGACTTCGGCGCTGGAAATCTCCTTGCCATGCCGCAACCTGCCGCGAACGGCATGGGGCACGGCGAACAAAAGCCCGGACAGCAGGAAAACCAACTGATACGCGTTCAGGGATAGGGCGCCCTGGGAAATGACGACATCCTCCAACCACCGCAACAAAAATCCGCCCACCAAACCGGCGATACCGATTGCGGCGATGGATAAGGTTGTCGTCACCGCGAAATACGCAGCCTGCTGCTGCGGCCCGACAACGCCCATCAGATAGTTGGTCTGGGCGATGCTGTTACCGCCATTGAACACACCGGCCAGAAAAAAGAAAACAAACGTCAGGACGAAGCCGACGGTCCCAGCGTCGATCAGCAGCCAGCCGAAAAGGCTGACCATCATGCCAATGTGCGAAATGCTGAAACAGGCTCGGTTGCCCCACCGGTCTACGAGCCGTCCCCAACCCGTCAAGGTGACCATACCACCGAGGAAAACCGTTGCCGGTCCCATGAGCAGCAACCAGTCGGGGCTGTCCAGTTCCTTCAGATACACGGCCCTGAACGGCTCCGCCAGACCGATCGCGACGCCGTAGCTGACGATGTAGACAAGCACCCAGCGAAAATCACGATCCCGGAACGGACCCCATAACATCTCACCCAATGGTCGCGATTCGCCAACCGGCGGCCGCTCATGCACCGGCATGAGGCAGCAAGCGCGGAGGATGCTCAGAATAACGCCGAGGCCGAAGACCAGCCGAATAACAGACCACGGCACATCCCTGCCGACCCAAATACTCAGGACCACCATCCACAACAGCATGACGCACTGCACCAGTGTCCGCATGCGGCCGAAAAAACGGCCGCACTGCTGATCGGACACGTTATCCTGCAACAGCGGCATCCAGCCGGTCATAGCCAGGCCGTTGCAGATGTGACGGGTCCCGGCGACAGCCATAAAATAAGCGAGCGGCCAACCCGGATGCGCCGCCTGCCATCGATCCCAAACGTCCGGGAGAAAGACGAGACCGCTGAAGGCCAGTGCCGCCAACGACTGAAAAATGATCAGATTCCGTCGTTTGCCGCGACGCTGCATCTGCTGCATTGTCAGCAGTTGCATTGCTGTCGAGCACAAGTGAATCGCCGAGAGCGCCCCGATATATGCCGGCGAGGCGCCCATCTTCAAGGCGACGACAGTGGCAAAATGCAGCCCGACAATGTTGGCGGCAATCACCCCGAAGCAGTTCGAGGCAATTAGACACCGCCGCCCGCGCGCCATCATCGCGGGGTCCGGATTGTCTGGATTGAGAAAAGGCACCGAGTTGTGAGTCTTCAGTGAGCCCGCGTAAACGCATTACTTGACATCAGCATTCCAACGGGCATTCACGCGGCAACCCCATCGGGTTCACTGAATCTTTACCATTTGACAACGCCGCAGCAAGCATGATCTTTCGTCGGCAATCCTGCGGAACGAACGGTCCGTCCGAATTCGGGCCGCCCGACAGTGTGGGAAACCGGACAGCAGCCGGACGACCCAATATAACATACGCTTCCAGCCTGTGGCAACCGAAAACGATACCCGCCTGCGAAAACCGCTGAAATGTACAAAATCGACCTGTATGTGCGACGTGCGGAAGGTAACCGAACGACAGTGTGAAGATCAATGACTGTCCGCGCCGTATGACGCGGATGCACCTGGCGTCGCCCGCACGTGCCATCCGTCCAACCTTCCATTACGCCACCGCGCCATTCCTTCATCCTCTGCCCAACAAAAAAAGCCGGGGGCTTCGCTGCGGTCAGCAATGCCCCCCGCTACGGTGGCGAGGCGACGCTCGGCGCGGCTATTCGCTGGTCACCGGAATCTGGCGACTGTTGAGCTTCTTGGTGTCCTTCCCGATGGTCACGGTCAGGACGCCGTTCTTGTAGTTCGCCTTGGCGCCGTCAGCCTTCAGATAGTCGGGCAGCGGCACCACACGTTCGAAGAACCCGTACGAACGTTCCCGATGGTGGGCACAACCGTCGTCGCTGCGGGTCTCATGCTTCTTCTCGCCGTGCAGGATGAGGCTGTCCTTCTCGAAGTGGACCTTCACATCCTTCTCATCGATGCCCGGCAGCTCGGCCGTGACGCGGTATTCCGTGTCCGTTTCCGTGACGTTGACCCTCGGCGTTAAGGCGCCGCCCTCGCCGTACAGCGGAATCAGGGCGTCGAAATCACGAAAAAAGCCGTTCCCGACATCGGCAAACAGCCGGTCCCACGGATCGCCGCGAAGGCCGATATCCGTGTTCCGGGTTGCCGGCACCGCATGCGTCCGCCAGGTGAATGGCACTAAATCTCGAATCGTCATTTTTATTCCCTCCAAGAATCTTCACTGGCCATTCCACGGCCCGGAAAATATTTTTTTTGCTTTGCGAAAGGGAAATATTGAAGTCTCCCGCCGCGAAGTGGATTGATGGTCAGGTAGTGTTGACTTCGATCCGGCGCGGCATTGCTGCCTCGGCCTTGGGCAGCGTCACGTGCAGCAGACCGTTGTTGATCGTCGCGGTGATGTTGTCTGCGTTGATCTCAGCCGGAATCCGAAAGACCCGCTTATACCTGCGAACCTCGTTCGCCGTGCGAGCCCCCTCGCAGCATGCCATTTCCGGTGTGCCGGTGATCGTCATAATCCGCTCCTCGAGCCGAACATCGACGCCGTCCGATCCCACACCCGGCAGCTCCGCGGCGATCTTGATCGCCGCGTCGGTCTCCCAGACATCGGCATGAGGCCGAAACGTTCGCTGGCGCACGGTGGCTTTGCGCTCCTCCGCGCAGCATGGTTGGTTGGTGGTTTCTGTCATGGCTTTTACCTCCTTTCAAAAGACGGAGCGATGCGCTGCATCTCTCCGTCTTTTGCTGTTGGTTATTGTTTTGGTTTTTCTTCACCGGTCTTGTTTCGTGTCCCGATTTTCGTTTCCGGCTTCGTTTATAGCACTGCCGATGCCAGGCCTCATTATTCCTACTTAAGACATTTAGTTAAAATCAGTTAAACCGATTTACAACGATCAGAAAAAGAGAGCTGTATTGAGTCATTATGGCACATAAATTACAGACATATGGAATATTTGTCATACATGTGATAATTAGTCACCATTGTGCCTATTTGGCTCAATCCTCCGGGCGAAGTGCACCACAGACGGTGGGCGCCGTTGCGGATTTGCGGCGCAATCAAGCGTCCGGTGGCCCTTCGGGTATCATGCGAACCTGCATCA
>Ga0310123_10003869_pt1 | contig 11452 bp, 11 predicted proteins | sample CB6_AW_1057_MG_FD_203505 | JGI IMG/M metagenome (GOLD analysis project Ga0310123, IMG submission 203505) | Marine microbial communities from Western Arctic Ocean, Canada - CB6_AW_1057 | ecosystem: Environmental > Aquatic > Marine > Oceanic | place: Canada: Western Arctic Ocean | collected... | reverse complement strand
GAAAATAGCGGCATTGGTAGCGTTGATGGCATTGGCCGGAGTTATGATCAAGGCCCAAAATCCTTAACGGCGTTGCCCCCCCACGCTCCCACCCCCCTGCCGACCAAGATGGACCATGCCATGCGATCGCCCTTTCTACTGACACCTCCCCTTCTGCTGACACCTCCCCTTCTACTGACACCACGACTTGCAGTCACGCTCGTATGCGGACTTGCCGCGCTGTCACTGTTGTGTTGCACCTCGACGGTCAATGCTTGGGAGCCCGAACCGGAGTGGCTGTGGTCGACCGCGCAGGCGATTCCAAAACATACGACCAGCGAAGGCAGCGGCTACTTTTCGATCGTGGCGGGCCGCAACGGGCGGATCTACGTCGGCACCGCGAAGTATCGCCACAACGCATATTTGGTCGAATTCGATCCCAAGACGAAACGTATGAACGTGGTCGTTGATGCTCAAGGTGAGATCGGGACGGTGGCGACCGGTTTTGCCGCCCAGGCAAAAATCCACACGCGAAATAACGTGGGAAGCAGCGGCAAGATTTACTTCGGCACCAAACAGGGCCATCCGAAAGACGACGAAAAGCGATCGGATTATCCTGGCGGCTATCCGATGGTATACGATCCGCAAACAGGTGGGACGCGCGTGTACGAAATCCCGGTCGCGCATCAGGGCATCATCAGCGTGACCCCCGACGAGTCTCGTCAGGTGGCGTACCTATCGACGTGCAGTGACGGGTGGCCGAGCGAAAGCAGCCACTTTATGCAGCTTGATCTGCGCAGCGGTAAGTATCGCGACCTGCTGGATTGCCGGCATTTGTTCGCCTTTGTCGTCGTGGATTACCTGGGCCGGGCTTATCACCCGATCCGCGGTGGCGAGATTGCGCGTTTTGATCCGCGCAGCGACCAGCTCGATCGATTGCGACAGACGATCGACGGCCAGCCTCCCTCGGCCGCCTCATTGCTGGCCGACCCCGAGAGCCATCCGATCAATTGGGACATTTCGCCCGACCGAAAAACGCTATACGCCGTCGCGATGAACGGCAACCGATTGTACAGTTACGACCTGACTCAGACTGGCAACGCGTTGAATGGCCGCTGCCACGGAAAGCTGATCGCAGGGGCGACCGAAACCGATTGCCGAGCCATGTGTATTGGTCCCGACGGCACGGTCTGGGGCGGCATCGCCGTCACGTTTGGCGAAGCCGGCCAGTTTCTTCACCTGTTCAGTTTTCGAGCGGATGAAAAAGACGTCACGGACCACGGACCGCTGGCGATTCGCAACGCCGAATATACAGAATTCACCGACGAAAAAGGCAAAACGCTGCCTTGGCATCACGGCGTTCACCGACCGTTCCAAGACGGGCCCTTGTTGCCGCGGTATGTGGTCATGGGTGTCTGCGCGCCGCCAGACAGGACTGTCTATCTGACCACGCTCTACCCGTTCACGCTGCATGAGATCGCTTCGCTGCGGGCAACCGATTAGGGGGCGGCGAATTACGGTGCAAACTCAAGGGGGTCAATCCTCTCGCTTAATACAATCGGACACACCGCAATTCTCGTGCCGAACAATAGAGGGTTGCCCCACCAAACCCCACCATGTATTCCGCCAAACGACGTGAGAGATTTGAGTAAATTTAAGGCGTCGCTTTTGCTTCTCACGTAGATCTCACAATTGCAGCAGCTACTTGTCTTTAAGAACAAAACGTATGCTCTGATCTCGCTCAACCATCGGCTTCCCAAGAGCGCCCACACAGGGCCCCGGGCCGGCCATCAACTTCGGTTCGTCGAGTTCTCTGGAATTAGACGGCTCTCCCGACGAAGCCTTGCTGCTGAAATGGGATCTGAGCAGTATCGCCCCCGGCAGCCTCATTCAATCCGTCTCACTCTCACTCAATTCGCTCAGCACGACCTCCGCCGGCTATGAAATCTACGACCTGACGAAGAATCGGATCGAGGACGAGACAACCTGGAACGAATTCTCCACAGGCAGCAGCTGGAACCAAGGTGGCGCCAGCGGCAGCCAGGACCACGGCACAACCGTGTTGGGAACGTTCACGGCGGCTTCGCCAGGACCGGTTGCCAGCGACTTGAATGCCGCGGGGGTGGCCGTCGTGCAATCATGGGTGAATAATCCCAGCGGCAATTACGGAATCACCGTTCAGGATTACGACCCGGCCAATGGCGTTCGTTTCAGCTCAGCAGACGCATCTTCCTCTGCCGATCGACCGGCCCTCATGGTGAGCTACGCCGAGCCGCAATACGTAGTCAATCACGAGCCGCGATTGCAACTAGGCAATGCGCCGCTGGTTGGGTTTAGCGGCAGCTCTGCGGACCAGGTGGAGATCATGTGGCAGACCGTTCCCGCCGGCCCAGGCACTCACGACGACTTTCAGATACAGTATCGCAAAGTCGTTGATTCGACTTGGACGGATGCGGGGCCGGCGAGCAAACTCAATACGGGCGTGGAGGGCCGCATCAACCATTCAGTCGCAATCCAAGGACTCGCGTACCACACCGACTATCGATATCGCGTGCGGCACCGCGTCGCCGGCGTTTTGATTGAGAGCTATGAGGCGACTTTCCATACTCGGTTGCCCGCTGGCGATAACTCGTCCTTTTCCTTCGCCGCGTATGGCGACTCGGCGAATAACAGCACGATTGATGACTTTAGCGCCGTGTAGAATCGCATCGATCAGTCCCCGGCGGCCTTCTCCATCTTGCTGGGCGACAACGCGTACAACGACGGAACACAACAAGATTACGATGCGCGTTTTGATCCGACACTTTCGCCGGAAAGTGCCGCCTGGGTCGAAAACCACGTCGAATACTTAGGCATCGGCAACCATGATTTGGATACCGATGGTGGCCAGGCCACGAGTAACAACTTCTCGGTTCCGGTCCCCGTCGAAGGGGTCAATAGTTCGGCGGCTCCGCCGGCCAGCGAATCACCCGAGCACAACTATTCCTTTGATTACGGGGATGTGCACTTTGTAACCTTCGACTCGGACAGCCGGCTGGACCCCAATCGTCTTGATGCGATTTTGGATTGGGTCGAGGACGACTTGGCGGTTACCAGCGCCCAGTGGAAAATCGTCTTCACCCACAACCCCATCGCCGGCACTCCGGATAAGGACGTTGACCCAGAGCACAATTACTATCAGCAAGTGCTGCCGCGATTACGCGCGGCCGGTGTCGATATTCTGATGGTCGGGGACTCCCATACGTATGGCTGGACCTATCCCCTACTGGGAACCGATGGTAGTGGGAACGTCACCTTCGTCCAGGATTCCGACGACAACTACGACAGGGTGCGGGGCTCGTCCAATTAGTTTCTGGAGTGGGCGGAAGATCGCTACGGGACGGTTCTTATGACCCATTTTCGTATTTTGCCGCGGGATACGCAACTGAGTCGAGCCCAGCGTCAGAATTTGGTTTCGCTCAGATCGACGTTGCCGCGAATCAACTAACAGTCAGCTATATTGCGGCCGACAATGGAGCGGTCATTGATCAATTCATGATTACCGACCAGCAGTCCCAGTCCAGTTCCGTCCCGCGGGCGGCTGGCAGCGGCGGTATCTCCGCAACCGTCGCGTTCGTCATGCCGGCCATCAATGGACCTATCGAGTTTTAGTTTGCATCAAGTCGCACGCTGCAGCTCAGCACCTACGACATGGCCATCACGAGTCCGAGTTCAGTCTTGCCAGGTCCGATGGCGAGAAGCGTACGCATGTCCGACTTCCATTGGTCTGCAGATCCCAGGTGGCAGGATCCCTTTGAGTTTGGCCCGCAGCAGCTGAATGTTGATGACGCCGACCAAGGCGTGGCGCCGCTGCACGAGGACCTGGTCAACGCGGTGATGGAGCAGCTGGGCCAAGAATGGACGACATCTCCACTTGCCAGGGGCTGACCGCAGCGCTTTACGTCGAGAATCGGCGAATCGTCACCTCGAATGTCCAGAATCAGCCGCGCAGCCCCCTCGAGGATGAGGCCAGCTCGTCCACCGCCTCGAAAAAGCTGGCCCCTTTGGGCCACCCAATGCCGGGCTAGGTGGCCAGAAAAATCACCCATCTGTCCGGCGCCCGGTCCCACGGCACGTGCAGGCGCGGTTTTTCGGGAAAAAACAGTCTATTTCATGCTTCAGGCCAAAGTGCCATTGCACATCCAATATCAGGAGCTACAGCAACTGTACGTGCGAATAGTGCAACTTCAAAATACCTCTACGGAAATAGGAAAAATGGTGAATTTACACGTCATACAGGCTGACTTCCTGGAAGATCCACAGGGGAGAAGATTTGTCGACGTCGTCAACGATCCTGAGCAGCCTTTCGACAAGGTGCTTGAGTTCTTTGGCGACGCGAACCGCCAGCGGCGCATGGAGGAATCAGAACTGCACCACGACCGCTCCCTTTTGGCTGGTGTAGTACGAGAGCTTGAATCACAACCCGCCATTGATCGGTTCCTCGCAGGGGTAAGCACCCGGCGCAAGACGAGATTCGCGCAGGCCATTGGCGTATTGGGCCTTGATCATAACTCCGCCAAATACTGACATAGATAGCGATGCCACCGTAACACTAGCCCGACGCGCAAGCGAGAAGAGCGACGGTTGCCCCGCGAACGTACTCTGGCGCTGCCAAGCGAGTCCGAACCGGTGCCGCGGTGGCGAGGCGAGCCGCGTCCTCCTCGCTCGCGCGTCGGGCTAGTGTTTCCCCGCCAGACAATCAGTAGCACTGACAGCATTTGGCGGAGTTATGATCAAGGCCGGCGTATTGGTCCGCATGATTATGGAACGTCGCGGGTGGCAGAAGACGGGTAGAAAAGGCTCTCTTGGCGTGCGAGCGGCAGGGACTGCGCGGACGCCTGCGCACAATACAGGGGGTTTGGCGTTCTGGTTCGTCCGTGCCGAACGATACGAACGACCGGAGAGGATGTCCTTCCGGTCGGTGCGCGAGCGCTGCGAAGATCTCGAGTCCGTGGCGCTGCGACATTCGCTGACCTGATGACTCCGGGAAAAATGCTCCGTTTAGACGGAATCCCGAACCTGCGAGATCAACGAGTAGAAACACTGGGAGTATCCCGCACACAAGGAAAGTGGGTGACAGGTTCAACCGAGGCGGTGAAGGCTAGTCGCTTCACAGCCCGTTAGCCGAAAGCAAGATCCCATTACAGGAGGTGCCAATCGACATCATTCGACCGCTTTTTGTATCAACCTATCCGCCCGAAGAGTGCGGCTTGGCAACGTTCACGAAGGATTCGGCTGACGCGGTGGATCTGGTGGCGGGCCAGCGTGTGTCGTCGATCGCCGCGATCCAAAAGACGCAAACGATCCTGAGCTACGATCCGCGTGTCGTCCACATCATCGATAACAGTCGCGCGAATGCCTACTGCCTGGCGGCGGAAGCGGCCAACGATGGCCCCTGCGACGTGGTCAGCCTGCAGCACGAATTCGGCCTCTATCCGGCGGAGTGGGGCCGCCGCGTGTTGGACTTCGTGCGCATCTGCGAGAAGCCGATTGTCACGACGTTTCACACGCTGCTGACGCAGCCCGAAGCGCTGCCGCGACGCTTAGTCCAGAACTTGGCAGTCCGTAGCCAGGGAGTCGTGGTGATGACCAAGATTGCCGCGCGGCTGTTAGCCGATGTGTATGGCGTTTCTGGTTCGTCTGTGCAAGTGATTCCGCATGGAGTGCCTGCGGTTCCTTTTGATCGCGATAAGGTTCACAAGGAGGTGCTGGGGCTCACGGGCCGACAGGTCATATGTACTTTCGGACTCATCAACCGCGGCAAGGGGCTGGAACATATGATCCGGGCGATGCCCCAGGTAGTGGCCGCGTGTCCCGAGGCGACGTATATGATCGTTGGGGTTACACATCCGCAGGTGAAGCGACAGGAGGGTGAAGTTTATCGCGAGGAACTGGTCGAGTTGGCCGAATCGCTGGGGGTCGGCGAAAATGTGCGCTTCGTCAACAAGTATCTTAGCTTGGTCGAGCTCCTCACACATTTGCAGGCTTGCGATGTGTTTGTTACACCCTACCCGGGAAAGGATCAGATCGCCAGCGGCACGATGGCCTACGCCATGGCCGCCGTAGGGGCGGTGGTTAGTACTCCCTATCTCTACGCGAAAGAAGTTCTCGCCGACGGGCGGGGCATGCTCGTGCCCTTCGCTGACAGCGCCGCAATGGCCGAGGCGACGCTCCGACTGTTGACGGACGCAGAGCTGTTGGCCGAAACCCGGCGCAGAGCTTACCAATACGCCAAGCCGATGTTCTGGCCCAACGTGGGTCAGCAGTATCTGGACTTCTTCGCCCGGGCCGTGGCCGAGCACGAGGAGGATTTGGCCCAACCTTTTCGCTTGAGCTCGCCGCTGAGGGGCAAGATTCGCCGCGAAGAGTTTTTACAGAAGGGAGTCTAATGGACGATCGCAGTTGTCTTTCGCTAGATCATCTGGACCGAATGACGGACTCGACCGGGCTGATTCAGCACGCGATCTACAGCCTTCCGCGTCGCGAGAGCGGTTATACGACCGACGACAATGCCCGAGCGTTACGGCTGTGCGTTCGTCTATGGGACAAGTGCCCGGATGACCGCATGTTGGCGCGTGTGACGTGCTATTTGAGCTTTCTGGAGTACGCTCGCTGTCCGGTGCGCGGGTTCCACAACTTCCTCGGCTACCAGCGAGACTGGTTGGATGCCTCCGGAACGGGAGATTGCCAGGGCCAGGCCGTGCTGGCGCTGGCCGAAGTGCTCGGCAGCCGTCTGCCGGTCGGATTCCGCGAGTTGGCTCGAGAGTTAATCAACGCCGTCCTGCCTGTGCTGGCCGAGCTGCGTAGTTTGCGAGCACAAGCGTACGTGATTCAAGCTTGGGCCCATTTGTGGCGGGCCGGCGTTAAGGACATCGGCCCTCTGGAGAGCGTCGCCCGGCGCGCGGCCGACCGGCTGGTTGAGTGTTACCACCGCTCGCAACGGCCGGACTGGGCGTGGTTCGAATCGCGGATGACCTATGCCAACGCCGTATTGCCGCACGCACTGATCGATGTGGCCGAGCGCTGGCCCGACGAGGCGTTCCTCGCCATCGCCGAGTCGTCGTTCGCCTTCCTCGATCTGGTGACGACGTCTGACAACGTCTTTTGGCCTATCGGCAACCGCGATTGGTATTCGCACAGCGAGGAGAAGTCGCTCTACGACCAGCAACCGGTAGAGGCTGCCACGATGGCTGCCGCTGCGCTGGCCGGGCTGAAGCAGCGGGGCGACGACAAGTACCGTGCCGTTTTCCTGCGAGCTCACGGATGGTTCCATGGCCAGAACAGCCTGGATCAGCCGCTAGCCGATGAGCAGAGTGGGGCTTGCTTCGACGGCCTGCATCCGGAGGGAGCCAACAGAAACCAGGGTGCCGAATCGACCCTTGCGTATCTGTGGACCGAGTTGCTCCGCTTCGCAACCCAGCAAGCGCTGCACGCCCGTACGAAGACGGCCGTCGCCTGAGGGTAGCCGCAGTGGCGAACGAGGCACGAATATTTCTTTTTCAGAGACATCAGAATGCTACGGGAATCGAAAAAACCGAACTTGCACACCAACTCAATTAACCTCGTACGTACCAACACGGTTCTCAAGCCCGATCAGTCACGCGTCCTTTTACGGCCCTTCAGTCCGGGGGATTCACAACGTGTTGGCTTTATCATCGCCCGCATCATGTCGCTCCCGGAAGAACGGGTTGTTCCTCTCCTGGATGAAATCTCCGCCGAGTTCACGCAGCGGCACCAGCAGATCCACAGGATGTTTCTCGAAAGGTTCGAACAAGTCCGCGAGGAGCATGTTCCGGATGAGGATCTCTCCGCACAAAGGCGGCTATTGATCGGCGCCTACTTCCTCGCCGAATATTCACTCGAATCCGCCGCGTTGTTTAATCCCTCCATCGTTCCGCACACTGACCAAACCGGCTTGCCCCGTGGTGCCCTGCGGTTCATTCTCAGCCTGCGCGCCACTGGCGAAGGTCACATTTCTTCCATCACCTTTCGAACCGGTATCATTTATCCCGATCATCGAATCGAAGTACTGGACCCTGCCGGCTTCCTCACCGAGCCTCGTCAAATTCCAAACCCGGCGTATGAGAGGGGATTGTTTGCGCGGAAACTCCGTGAACTGGGATTGATCGGCGAATTCGCCTGCCGGGTCATGAATAGGCTTGGCGATTCGTTCTCAATGCAGGAACTTCGGCGCAGCATCGACTCTGAGGTGGACCAAGAGTGCCGGTCGGAGGGGGTTCTGCACGAAGATCACGACACCGCACATGGGATTTGGTTGCTCGCCCAATCGAACTACGAGGTCCAGTTCCAGCCCAAGCAGAAGCTTTCGGAGCGCATCCTTTTTCCGGCCACGCCGTCGCAAAGCAACGGCATGGAGGACGCGAGATTCGTTCGTTTCCAGAACGACGACGGCAGCTACATTTACTACGCAACCTTCACAGCCTTCGATGGCAAGGTGGTAATGCCAGAGCTAGTTGAGACCGTTGATTTCCTTCGCTTTCGCTTTAACACCTTAAATGGGCCGGCCGTGCAAAACAAAGGCATGGCCATTTTCCCCCGCAAGATCGATGGGCACTATGCCATGCTCTCGCGCCAGGACAACGAGAGCATCTACCTCATGTTCTCCGACAACATTCACTTCTGGAATGAGCGCCAAGTGCTTCTCAAACCAACCTATCCGTGGGAGTTGGTCCAGCTGGGAAACTGCGGATCCCCAATTGAAACCGACGCGGGCTGGCTGGTGCTCAGTCATGGTGTCGGCGCTCTGCGAAAGTACTGCATTGGTGCGTTTCTGTTGGATCGTGATGACCCCAGCAAGGTCATCGGCCGCCTGCGCGAGCCCTTGCTTCAGCCCAATCAGAACGAACGGGAGGGCTACGTGCCGAATGTCGTCTATACCTGCGGCGCTCTCATCCACAGGGGCGAACTAATCATCCCGTATGGACTGGCCGATCACGCTACAGGCTTCGCCACCGTCCCCGTTGATGATGTCCTGGCTGCGATGCGTTCCGAAAAAAGCTGAAGGCCATGGCGAAGTCCAAGAAAAGAGTGGCTATCCTGTCGCCGGTCGCCTGGCGAACCCCTCCTCGCCAATACGGCGCTTGGGAGACGGTCGCAAGTAACATCACTGAGGGACTTGTCGACCACGGTTGGGATGTGACACTTTTCGCCAGCGGGGACTCCGTGACTCGCGCTCACCTGCACGCTGTCGTGGATAGGGGATACGAAGAGGATTCCGCCGCTGATCCCAAGGTTGCCGAATACCTTCACATTTCCGCAGCATTCGAACGGGCTGCCGAGTTTGACCTAATCCACAGCCACTACGATTTCATGGCATTGACTTACACGCGGCTGGTAAGCACCCCGGTACTCACCACGATCCACGGGTTCTCCTCTCCGAAAATCATGCCGATGTATCAGAAGTATCACGACGGATACTTCGTTTCCATCAGCGACTCCGATCGAGCGCCCGGGCTGAATTACCTGGGAACCGTTTATAACGGGATCGATCTCTCGTTGTACCCGCTTCAACAATCGCACGGTGACGATTTGATCTTCCTCGGCCGGATTCACCCGGACAAGGGTGTTCATCTGGCAATCGAAGTTGCTCAACAGAGCGGATGGCCACTGGTAATCGCGGGCATCATTCAGGACAAGACCTACTTCCGGGAGCAGGTGGAACCGCATCTTGATGATCGGCAGATCCGCTACATCGGACCGGTAGACGTACCGGGTAAGAACGCATTGTTCTCCCGCGCGCGAGCGCTGCTGCACTTGAACACCATCCCCGAGCGATTCGGACTTGTGCTGGCAGAGGCTAATGCCGCTGGCGTGCCCGTGATCGCGATGGACCTGGGCTCCTGCCGTGAAGTCATTGCGGACGCGCGGACTGGGTTTCTGGTCAACACCGTGAACGAGGCGGTACAGGCCCTGCAAAAGCTTGCCAAAATAGACCGCGCTGCCTGCCGCCAACGCGTCCAGCAACATTTTTCCATTGACTCGATGGTAGAGGCGTATGAACGGGTCTATCGCAAGATCTTTGACCTGGAAACGAAGCGGCGATCATGAAGCCCGAACCGCATCACTGGATGTCAACCAGAAGCTGCAAAACAAGGGGAGCAGGATTGCGCTAGGCTGCCTCGACCCCGAGGCGTGCGAATCTTTTTTTGCGGACCGTTCACCATGAGCCTTAAGGAGTACTTCGACGAGAAAGGAAGGGGTACGACGGAACTACTCGACGTCCCCAAAACGCTCGTCGAACACCTGGCGGCAGACGCTGAATTCCTCTTCGCTAAGTCCTTGATACGGCGGCAACAAGCGGTTGGGAAATTGCGGATTGCGCAGCCGGACAAACGTCTTGTCGAAACTGCCGTCGATCATATCGCGTGTGCAATGTGCGAATAGGGCATTGCCGACATCATAGAAAAACTTGGCTATGCGAAACAGTTCGGGAAGGTCCTGCTTGATACCGGCCTCGAAAAATTTCCAAGATAGCCTGGGGAACAGCACATCGTAGCTACACAACAACGAGCACTCGCCCAAGGTGGCCCCCATCGCGTAATTGCCTTCGAGAAAAAAGTGCTGGAGTTGTGGCACGTGAGTCATCAAATTGGCGGTACGACTGTATTCGCTGGTACTGTTCTTGGTGGCGACCAGGTTCGGCACTTCCTCCATGATGTGGCGGTACTGCGGGCCCGTGATGATATGTTTCGTTCGCGGCAGGTTGTAATGGAGGAAGCGGCAATCGGGAAACGTCCCGCAAACCGTCTTGAAAAACACCATCATCTCGCTTTCGTCGAGCGCTCCCCAGCTCGGCAAGGAAATCTGGAACATGCGAATGCCCAGCTCGTAGCAGAAACGAATGCGCTCGATGATGTGTTGCATGGATAACGAGATCACGCCGACCTGCGGGTCGAGACCATCGCGAACCGTCATACCAGCGAAAACTTTCACGACTTGCTGGAACAACGTGTCCGTCAGCGCGTATCCTTCACCTGCCGTGCCCATCAGGTAGATCGATTGGTAGCCGCCATCAGTCGCGCCCTGGATGTGTTCTTCGAATGCTGGCACGTCCAGCTTAAATTCTTCGGTCCAGGGGAGCATGCAGGCGGCGAGATTTCGCCGCGGATAGCGTGTCTGAACTGCGGAATCGTCTGTGCTAACTTGGGTGCGATCGGTTGTCATGTGCTTTGCATTGGCAGAAGGTCATTGGGCCGAGACGCGACGGCGGCCACGATCTGTGAGAGGCGTCTGATGGAATTGCAGGCGTCATGTTAACAATCCATTCCCTAGCGAGCAATCCATTCCCTAGCGAGCAATCCATTCCCTAGCGAGCAATCTGGCAATTCGGAAACGATTTTTTTAGTTTCTCAATACCGGCGTCGCTCGTGTTGGTGGCGATGATCCGCAAGGATTCGAGGTTATTGAGTCCTGT
>Ga0310123_10003866_pt1 | contig 11457 bp, 13 predicted proteins | sample CB6_AW_1057_MG_FD_203505 | JGI IMG/M metagenome (GOLD analysis project Ga0310123, IMG submission 203505) | Marine microbial communities from Western Arctic Ocean, Canada - CB6_AW_1057 | ecosystem: Environmental > Aquatic > Marine > Oceanic | place: Canada: Western Arctic Ocean | collected... | reverse complement strand
TTGAACGCATGGCTTCCTCCGAAGATGATTTTGTTTGACACAAACCGTCTACATGAGGAACCTTGCGTTCTTAAATACGAATTCAGCCAAACTTGGAACTACTGAATCTACTTTACTCCCACAAATCTTTCCGCGGCTGATCATCTGCGGACCCATTGAAGCGTGTACGCATAGAATAATCGATCAGGATTCTTAATTGCTTTCCGCGGCCGATCAGCTGATCTTACCTCCCTTTCCTCTGTGTCCAAAACACCATTCTATCACTTTGGCGCTGGACTCGGTTTAGGGGACAAGATTAGGGATCGAACCCGCGTCCCACACCTTGGCAATCCCATACGACCTGGAGTAGCAAACTGTTCGCCACCTGATTGGGATTGAAGACTCGGCGAGTTAACGGGAAACTGACATGTGCAATTCGATGTCGATAGAGAGTCTCGCCGATGAATTCAAATACTCTGGCTTGTACAGATGACCTGCCTGCATTGGGCAGAAATGGGCACCCCAAAAAACGGGCTTTTCTGGCCGCTTACGCTCAGCTTGGCTGCGTGAGTCGCGCGGCAGAAGCTGCAGGATGCAGTCGCAATTCACACTACAATTGGTTAGAAAATGATCGCGATTATCGCGCGGCGTTCGCGCAGGCGGAACAGATAGCGGGCGACGTGCTTGAAGCTGAAGCATTGCGTCGGGCAGTTCACGGGATTCAGGAACCGGTAATTCACCACGGTCGCCAATGCTTTCGCTACGTGGATGAAAACGGGAACGATGTCCCGGCGGATCAATCGGATGCCCGCAAAATACCGCTGACGGTGACGCGTTATTCCGACACGATGTTAATTTTCTTGATGAAAGGTCGGATGCCGCACAAGTACGGCGACCGCAAACGGCTGGAGCACAGCGGTCGAGTCGATCATGAGCCAGTCGACATGCACATCACCTATGATTTCACCGACGCTGAAGCTATTAAACTTGCTGGATTGCTCAGCCGGATCAGTTACACAATGCCTGTGCCAGACGCGGGATAGGGACGGCCGCCTGAACGCCGGGAACAGTCCTGCACCGGTTTCCCGTATTTTTTATTTTGCAGGAGGCTGTGGCGCAGGATAGCAGCAATGACAAAGGGCGTAGCAGGGTCATGGGGCGAGTATCTGACGACAGTAGCTATCGTCGGAAGCCGATACCCGACCCGCAGCACTAGCGGAGAACCAATCACGGGTGTGTTGAAACGATTGTGGCAGCAACTCGACCTGAGAGGGGTCGAGAGAGCGATTCCCTACCTGCAAACGGTCCAAGCTCGCTACGAAACTGTGAACGACCTGGAGGCGGACGCGCTTTCGTCTTTGGATGTCACCACCGCCGCCGAAGCTCTGACCGAATATCTGAAAGCCGAGTCAGCCCTCCAGGACCTAAATCCAAAAGCCGATGAAGGCGGGACAAAATCCAGCGGCGCGGAACCGCTGAAAGTGACGGTGAAACCGAAGCGCAGCACGGTGAAAGGTGAGGGCCGAGCCAAGCTGATTGCTGCTCTCACGTTGCACCACAAGTACGCCGACGGTAGCTGCCTGAATCTGGAGCTAATCGGCAACAACGAGCTGGCAAAGATGGCAGGAGTGTCGATATCCTCGGCATCGAGATTCTTCATGAATGAATTCAAAGGGCACAGCAAATATCGGGCGTTGTACAACGACACCCACCGACTTGTAGTGGCACTGAAGGCTCTTAACAGTGAATTCTGGCCTTACGAATTCTACGAGGCCCGCACGCCCGACGAAGTGAAACGGGAAATGGAACAAGCTGACGAATAGTGGACTGGGTGTTCCATCGTTCCACACCGAATGTGGAACACTCCAGCATTTTCTTTTTCACGCCGGTCCCGGCATTTATTGGCATTTTCGTGCGATTATGCCACTGTTCCACATTTCGATAGGGAACGCTGCGCCAACGGTTATGCAAGCCGCGCTTCGCGGTGAGCGACCTGTTGGAGAAAATGACGATGGCAACAGAAACCATTCAAACGCTCGCCCTTCGGCCACGGGAGGCGGCGAAGGCGCTGGGTATCTCGACCCGGCTGCTTTGGCAACTAACGCATGATGGGCATATTCCATGCGTGCGCGTCGGCAGCGGCAAGCGGCGAACAGTGCTGTACCCCACGGCCGTCTTGCAATCCTGGCTGAGCCGGCAGGCCGAAGCGGCGAAAGGGATGAACGATGTACGATAGCATCCCCACCAAGCCGGCCCTACTGCTGACGCCCCAACAAGCTGCCGAGGCCCTGGCAATTAGCCCGCGCAAGCTATGGGGTATAACCTCATCTGGCGAGATTCCGCACGTCCGGTTAGGCCGATGTGTGCGGTATCCGGTGGATGACCTGCAACGCTGGATCGACGAACAACAGAAAGGGGGCGACGAATGATGACCCCCATGGAACGGATTCTGAATGCATTGGCGGATCATAACTGCGACGCCAAGCAAAACGGCAACGGATGGTCCGCCCGATGCCCGGCCCATGAGGATCGACGCCCAAGCCTGTCGGTATCCGAAGGTGACGATGGGCGGGCGCTGGTCTGGTGTCATGCAGGTTGCACGGTCGAATCAATCTGCGATGCGGCGGGGCTGCGGGTAGCCGATCTGATGAACGGTGATTCGTCTACAACGTCTACACAACCGGCTAAAACCCGAGAGAAACGGCAATACAGTAGACAACCCAACAGCAAACCGGCTACGGCCTACCCAACTGAGAAGGCGGCAATTGCGACCCTGGAATGCAAGCACGGCAAGCGGTCGGCCCTGTGGACCTACAATGATGAGCACAGTAACCCGGTGGGCGTGATCGTCCGATGGGACAAGTCCGGCGGGAAGGATATACGCCCGGTGGCCCGGCGCGGGGATAAGTGGGTCATTGGCGGGATGGTCGAGCCGAGGCCCCTGTATCGTCTGCCCGACCTGGCCGGTGCGGATCGTGTTTACATCACCGAGGGGGAGAAAGCGGCCGAGGCGGCCCGATCCATCGGCCTGACGGCTACGACGTCGTCCCACGGTGCTGAAAGCTCCGACAAGGCCGACTGGTCGCCCCTGGCCGGCAAGGAATGCGTGATCCTGCCCGACCACGATAACGCCGGCGGGAAGTATGCCGATTCGGTGGCGGCGATCCTGGCGAAGCTAACGCCGGCCCCGATGGTCAAAATTGTAAAACTTCCCGGCCTGCCCGCTCGCGGCGACATATTCGATTGGGTGAAAGCCCGACCGAATGCCGACGCCGGCTAGCTGCGGCAACAAGTGGAAGCCCTGGCCGATGAAGCCGAGTCGATCCAACTTGAGCGACCTGCGGACCGCATCGAGCGATACCAACCATTCCCAACCGATGCGCTACCCAATCCGATACGCGGATTCGTTGTAGCCGGCGCGAAGGTGATCGGCTGCGACCCGTCCTACTTGGCCCTGCCGTTGCTGACGGCCCTGTCTGCGGCGATCGGCAACACCCGGCGAATCCGATTGAAGCGCGGCTGGTCCGCCCCGGCGATCATCTGGACCGCGATTGTGGGGGAAAGCGGCACATCGAAAACGCCGGCATTCAAGCTGGTGATGCGGCCCATGCGTGATCTGCAACGGAAGGCGCTCGAGGCACATGCCGACGCGATAAAGCAATACGAAACCGACTTAGCACATTACGACAAAGACTTGTCGGCATGGAAGAGAGAGACCAAGACTGACGAACCACCACCCACAAAGCCCGATCCGCCCCAAGCGGCGCGGTACATCGTGAGCGATACCACAGTAGAAGCCTTGGCCCCTTTGCTGCTGTCGAATCCCCGAGGCGTGCTGCTGGCCCGCGATGAACTAGCCGGTTGGATTGGTTCATTCGATCGGTACGCCGGCGGCAAGAGTGGTGCCGACGCGGCCCAATGGTTGTCGATGCACAACGGCGAAAGCATCATGGTCGATCGAAAGACGGGCAACACGCGCACGATCTATGTTCCCCAAGCATCGGTATCGGTGATGGGTGGAATTCAACCGCCGATCCTTCATCGTGCATTGGGCATCGAGCATCGGGAATCCGGGCTGGCGGCGCGGCTACTGTTGACCTGCCCACCACGCAAGCGGAAACGGTGGACCGAGGCCGACGTAGACCCGGATTCGGAAGCGGAACTGGCGCGGCTGGTCGGTCGGCTGTATGACCTGCAAACCACGGTCGATGATGAAGGCAACCCGCACCCAGTGGAGATAGGGCTGACCCGCGATGCCAAGGCCGTCTGGAAGTCGTACTACAACGTCCACGCGCGAGAGCAAGTGGACTTATCCGGCGAGCTGGCGGCCGCATGGTCGAAGTTGGAAGAATACGCAGCCCGATTGGCGCTGGTGATCCACTACGCCCGGTGGGCGGCTGGTGATGCGGACCCGCAAATATCAGATGCGGTAGACGCGGACGGTATGCGGGCCGGCGTTGTTCTAGCCCAATGGTTCAAGGCCGAGGCCCGGCGAGTCTACGCGCGGCTGTCCGAATCTGACGATGACCGCGACCAACACCGTCTGGTCGAATGGATTGAACGCAAGGGCGGATCGGTGACGGCCCGTGACGTTCAACAAGGACATCGGCAATACCGCACGCCCGAGGAAGCGGAAACGGCCCTGGTAAAACTCGCCAAGGCCGGCTGCGGCAATTGTGAATCAACACCCCCTGGCCGACGCGGACAACCAACGTGCCGATTCGTTCTGTCTACGGTGTCTACTGTCTACGGTAATAGTCTGAAACCCGAGGAAAACAGCAATACCGTAGACGTAGACAGTGTAGACGCATCGGAAACACAACCTAATGACGATTGGGGAGAGTTGTGACCGCAACGAACATAATGGCGGACCTGGCCCGGTTGGGCATCCGGTTAGAGGCCCACGGAGACAGGTCCATGCAACGATGATGGAACGGGTGAATGCGGCCTATCGGGATGACCCGATCGACTGGCCCCGACTGGCTGCCATTGAGCAACGCATCTGGAGGGCGTAAACGATGGCCGAACTGTCCAGAGCGGTGGCTGATTATGAATGTGCAGCATTGTGCCGGAATGTTGCTGGTCTATAAGACCGGTATTGCGTATAATGTGGGTATGGCAACGAGACGATCAAAGAAATTGACCGACCAAGTTCGGCAGGCAATTGACAATTCCGGCCTGACGCGATACCGCATCGCGCAGGATACGGGCATCGACGAATCAGCGCTGGCGAAGTTTTACAACAGGCATCGCGGATTGTCCTTGGATAACTTGGACCGACTCGGCGAGTATCTCGGGCTGCGGATCGTGATGGACCGAAAACCGAAAACAAAAGACAAGTGAGACGATGGCATCAGTATTCAAACGCGGCGGAAAGAAGAATCGAGGCGGTTCCTACTACGTGAGTTGGAACGACCACACCGGCCAGCGGCAAACAAAATCGGCCAAGACGACCGACAAGGCAACGGCTGAATGAATCGGTACGAAGCTGGAAGCGGACGCGGCTCTGCGGCGAGATGGTGTCATCGATCCGACTTTGGATGTGATCGGTAGAGAATCACAACGGTCGATCGAATCGCATCTGGCCGACCACGAAAGCAAACTGCAGGCAGCAAGCCGAACCGAGAAACACATTGCAAGCACAACGAAATTCATTCCGTGGATTGCCGACCACGCCGGGTTTACGACGGCAGCGGACATAACCGCCGATGGTGTGAATCGCTACGCCGGCAAACTGCGGGACGAAGGACGAGCGGCCCGAACGGTGCAAGCCCACCTGAATGCGATCAAAGCATTTACCAAGTGGCTCACCGAGCATCACAAGTTGCCCCGCGATCCCCTGGCATCGGTGAAGAAACCGAATCCCAAGGCCGACAGGCGACGCGAATGCCGGATGCTGTTGCCTGAGGAATGGCATCGACTCGAAACAGCGACCGAGGCCGGCCCCGAGCAATATAAGATGACCGGTGGCGAACGGCGACTGCTGTACCAAACGGCGATCCAAACCGGCCTGCGATCAAATGAACTGCGAAGCCTGACCCGAGGCCGGCTGTACTTCGATGCTGTCCCCCCCTACATAACCTGCATGGCCGGATCGACGAAGAATCGGAAAGACGCCCGGCAGTACATTCAACCCGAGCTGGCGGCGGACCTGAAAGCGCACATCGCAACCAAGACCCCGAAAGCCCCGGTATTCAACCTGCCCCACGAAACTAACCTGGCCCGGATGCTGCGGTATGATCTGGCCGAGGCCCGTAAGGAATGGATGAGAGAGGCGATAGACGACCCCCAAGAGTACGCACAGCGGCAGCAAAGCGACTTCCTGGCCGACACCAACCATGAGAGCGAGATTACCGATTTTCATTCGCTACGGTACACCTGCGGAGCGTGGCTCACGATGACCGGTGCGCATCCGAAGGTTGTGCAGCAGGTGATGCGGCATCAATCGATCACGCTGACGATGGATACCTACGGCCATCTATTTCCCGGCCAAGAGGCCGACGCGGTGGGCCGGTTGCGGCAGATGCTGGCCGAACCCTCCGAGCCCCAACACGACGAGGCGCTGCGGGCAACCGGAACGGACAACGCAGCGGCGGACACCCCAAAAGGCGCGCAGCGCCAGGCGCAGCGCGCAGGACGCGAAACTCGGCGATTGGCTGCGAAAGGGAAAGCGAAGTTACCGCACAAAAGAAAACGCCCAAGCCTTTGCGTGTTGAGAACTTAGGCGACGATGTGCGAGACGATGCGACGCATCGCGAAAGTAGTGAAGGAGGGACTCGAAGTAGCCCTCGATTTCCAGGGGAAAACGTACATTCTGGCGTTTGCTGGGGATTCACGGGGGATAAATCGGGCCGAACTGCGCTGATTCGGGAGCGCCGATGCTTCGCTTGAAGGCCGGAATCTTGGTAATGGTCCGGGCGGCACGGTAGCGGCCAGCGTAGACCATTTGCCTAGTTGGCGCAGTACGTTGGCCAGAAGAGAATCATCCACAAACCGGCAAACGATGGTTTATTGGAACGTATTGGAAAACGTATGGGAAAAAGGCTCTGTTCGCTTACTTCCGCTACACTCAAACAGACAAACAGAACAGAGGTTGATATGATCGAATACTAAGTCATGTCATTCACAGTGGCAATTTGCTATTCCAGTACCATCAAACCGGATAACGGCGATTGATGAAAACACAAATTATGAGCTGCCTTGTCATTGTTTGTTACTCATGTATGTGGTCCGTCGCTGCGGACCGGCCTAACATTCTGTTGATCGTCTCAGAAGATAATGGCCCCGAATTGGGATGCTACGGTGATCCTCATGCCCGGACTCCTAATCTGGATCGGCTTGCATCTGAAGGCGTACTGTTTGAGAACGCCTTTGTTCCCTATTCCGTCTGTTCCCCATCGCGGGCCTGTTTTCTAACTGGGTTGTATCCGCATCAGAATGGACAAATCGGCCTGGCCACTCACAAGTTTTCGATGTATCGCAAACAGACTCCGAATGTTGTCTCAATCCTTAAAAAGGGTGGCTACAAGACTGGACTGATCGGTAAGTTGCACGTCAATCCCGAATCAGCGTTTCCGTTGGATTTCCGAGCCATCCCAGACGCGAATTTCAACCGCAAAAAGACCATCGCCAACTACGCCGCCGAAGCCGCTCGTTTCTTCGCTCAGACTCGGGATTCGTCATGGTTCTTGTCCGTGAATTTCCCGGATGCGCATCTGCCGTTTCTACGCCAGGCCAACGGGCTGCCAACCAAACCCTTGTCTGCCGATGAGGTCAGACCACTGCCGTGGATCGGGGTCAATACACAGCGACTGCGGGAGCAGGTCGCGAATTACTACAATTGCCTGGAACGGCTTGACCACGGAGTCGGATTGTTGATGGCGGAACTGAGAAACTCCGGACAATCTGAGAACACGCTTGTCATTTACATCGGCGATCATGGTGCCCAATTCCCACGTGGAAAAGGGACTGTTTACGAAGGTGGACTTCGCGTACCGATGATCATTCGCTGGCCTGCAATCGCGAAAGCTGGCAAGACCTGCCATGAACTGGTTTCAACAGTCGATCTATTGCCCACCGCGCTGCAAGCAGTCAGAGTTGAGGCTCCGGAGGCTTTGCCAGGGAGAGCACTTCAACCATTGTTGTCAGAGCCAAAGGTGACGGAGTGGCGTCAATACATCTTTGGCTTCACGACAGGCGCAAATGCACGTAACTGCTTTGTGCAACACTCCGTTCGGGACCAGCGATATAAGCTGATTTCCAGCCCACGTCCGGGAACGGTCAACCTGATTGCTGGCAGCTATCTCGACGAGTCACACCAGAATTTCGTGATCTCCGGCGCGACCAGTAAAGATCAGGCAACTGCTTCCAGAACCGTTCGGGCTGCTTTCACCCGTTGGAAGCGTCCACCGCGTTTTGAACTGTATGACCTGCAGAAAGACCCATATGAATGGTACGATCAGTCCCAGAATCCGGAGCTTGTCGAGGTGAAGACACGACTGATAAAGGCCCTTACTGATCAACAGGAACAGACTCACGATCCGTTTATTGATCCGAAGAACGTGGAAGCCTACGTGATGGAGCAACTGGCTAATCGAGATTTGGGCTACCGGAGAAACAAGAGCTTCCGCTGGTCTTATCTCGATGCGTTTCCGAAATGGCGAGCCGCTCATTTGTCAGAACACTAGGCTCTGTTTGAAAACTCGAAATCGGTGTGAAGTGAGCCGCGACGCGTCAGCGGCCGGGTCACGAAAACTCGGATTTTGCACCGACGCCCGGTGCCTTACGGCCCGCGGCTCACGAGTTTTCAAACAGAGCCTAAGTAGAGTAGGCCGAGTCAAGGAGCGAAGCGACGACGCTCCGGAAATGGGATAAATGGTAAGGCCGGTTTATACTGAGAGTGCCGGAACGGCGCTGCGCCTGGTCCGGCCTACTTGAACTGCTTGAGATGCTGATCGAGAAACTCGACCACCCTCGTTCGGTTCTCGCCCGTATAGAACTCGTCGCCACCATGACCGGAGTTCTCCAGCACATGCAATGTGACGGGCAGCTTCGCCTTTTTATACACGTCGACAATCCGCTCGGACTGGCCGATCAACACCTGTTCGTCTTTTCGACCATGGAAAATCAACAGTGGCGGATCATCGCGGGTCACGTGAAAAGCGGGTGATGCCTGTCGCGCGAGTTCCACTTTCTGATCCGCCGGGCCGCCAAGCAGCAGGCGAACGATCGCACCTTCCGTGATCGTTTTGTGAGGTTGTGTCTTTGTCCGCTGAATGAAGTCCATCGCGCCGTAGTAATCGACAATGGCATCGACGTCCGACGAGTAGTCGAGGTTTCCACCCACATTTCCTTCAAGTTCCCGCACGCTGCCCGTCGTTCCCAGGAGAGCCGCGAGATGTCCCCCGGCACTCTTACCGGTCACAGCAATCCGGTTGGTGCTGTATCCGTACTTCGTCGCTTTTGCCCGCAGCCATCGGACAGCCGCTTTGCAGTCATGTATCTGAGCAGGAAAGATCGCCTTGCCCGACAGGCGATACGAGATGCTGGCGACAGCGTAACCATGATCAGTCAGCCATGTGACATAACACCGGTCCTTGCTTCCTTGCTTCCAGCCGCCACCATGAATGAACACGACCAGTGGCGCGTTCTGATTGTCTGGTAAATAAAGATCGAGCTTCAGGCTATGGCCATCGATGTTCGCGAATTCGATATCGGAATGAGTTATAGCTTCGCCGCCTCTGGTTTCGTGATTTCCCGCAGACAGCAGGTAGAACACCACAGCCAGAACAGCCAGTTTGTGTAATTGCATGGATTGTACTTTCGAGACGTTAAACCTTGTGACTTCGGGCCACATCGAGAAGCGACCCAATCGAACAGAATTGGCTTTTTCGTAGACGGAAAAATTAGTTATAGGAAGTGTGCCGCCTATCACCTGTAGGCGGCACACTTGCGGCCTGACGTGCAGGCGGCTAATTCCCGTAATCCGCAGTATAGCTGTTGCTTGCTTCGTGGTCACGGCTCTCGCTGCGTGGTGGCCGTCGAGTTCGCCAGCACTTCTCCAAATTGCCGCGACTTAAATAAGCTTATGTTGGGGTCTGTGTATGCGTAGAGCTCAGCCCGCAGCCCGTACTAGACAAGTAACGGGTCGTAGCCACTCAGAAAACCGAAGTTCCTTGATGTCAACATTTCAGTCATTTATAGGCTCTTGCTTATGCGACAAATTCGGACGACTTGAGGTCGGAGTTTGCCTGGAATTCATCAGCGGCATCCCAATGTCCCGCATTTCGAGCTGGCTGGTGCCCGCCACTCAACCACCATCGTCAACGGCACAGCCCGAATACCGATCACGACTCGCCAACTTCCTGAACCCGTATCTTACCAATTCATTTTGCAGCATTCACCCTGTTCAGATACCGTTGGACTGTCGCACAGCTGACGCCGAGCGCTTTAGCGATCTCGCTCTGACTCAAGCCCTGATGCATCAGCTTCGTGGCACGTTGCGGCTTCTCTTTCGTCGTGCCCGGCTTGCGGCCCTTGTACTTGCGGTTTCGTTTTGCAACAGCGATCCCTTCAGCTTGCCGTTCTGACCGCACTTCGTTGTCGTACTGGGTGACACTGGAGAGCACGTTCGCCATCAAACGGCCAGCGGCGGTGGAGAGGTCGAGACCGTCTTTGATGCTGACGAGGTTCACCTTGCGATTACGCAGTTCATCAAACAACGTGGTCAGTCCCGACGCCGTGCGTCCCAACCTGTCGAGTCTCCATACGACGACTTGGGACACTTTGCCTCGTCGGATGCTTGCTTCGAGTTCGTTCCATCCGGCCGCTTAAAGTTACGGTGAAGCGGCGTCTGGAAGCCGAGGGCCGTTGGGCTGGCCGGATCGAACTCGAACGCAACGACATGATGAAGGCCGCCCGCAAGCAGGGAATGAGCAAAAGCGATGCACAGGCATGGGTTTACGCCGAATTGGACCGGCTCTACCCGCCGCCGCCATCACCGGAAAGAGCTTCCGGTGATGAGAATGTCCGCCCATCGCCACTGGAACGCGACGACGGCCAGATTCGGGGCCTCGGCGACATTCCCGAGACCTGGCCGGAGCTGCCATCGAATGCATCCCTGGCCTCGGAAGTGGGGTGGGTGCAGGCCAACCGGCTGAGGATCGTGGCCGAGCAGCCGAGCGGTTCGACCTCGGTGGATCTGGGCAAGGCTCTGTCACCTGCTCCATCATGGGCTGCACTCGGCTGGTTGGAGACCAGCATCCGTTCGTATGCCAAGTACGTGGACGTGGCAGCCAAGACCACTGCTTCTGATGATGGTGAGGCTGAGGTGTGGAGACGCGAACGCATGACCATTGAGGAAGTGAGGGCGTTGCTCGAAGAGATGAGGGCCGACGGCTGACGTAATCGAACGGCGAAGACTTGGAGGCCGACCCGGCCGGAAATTGATCCGCCACCCCCCGGGGTATCGTTCACGGG
>Ga0310123_10003865_pt1 | contig 11458 bp, 12 predicted proteins | sample CB6_AW_1057_MG_FD_203505 | JGI IMG/M metagenome (GOLD analysis project Ga0310123, IMG submission 203505) | Marine microbial communities from Western Arctic Ocean, Canada - CB6_AW_1057 | ecosystem: Environmental > Aquatic > Marine > Oceanic | place: Canada: Western Arctic Ocean | collected... | reverse complement strand
CGGAGGATCCCGCCAAGCGAGAAACCTGCCGGCTCAAGCAGTGGACAGCGTCACCCGCTGTGCTCCAACTATCGGATGACCGTCCTGCGGAGAGGACATTTATCCGTCTCTATCAGCGGCCATCGTCTCCGGAATCCGTGGCCATGTTCACTGTGGAGTGGGTGGGAAAACCCTTTCGTCTGACGGCTTGTGGGGGTGTTCGGACCTTCGGGATGTTTCTTAACTCCGTTCCTGGCATCGGTTGTGCATATTTGGACCGACAAACAGATGTCAGAGGAGGTAGAGATGCGTTTTGTGTTGATGGCCGGCCTGGTCACGATTCTCGCGGCGGTGGCAGACGTAAAAGCCCAAACCTCCCGCGCGCCTCGAGGATACTTCGATGTTACGTTTGTCGGGGCACAGCCCACGGGGAACTTCGAGCTGATCGTCGACGAGGGGTGGGGCTTCGAGCTCGGAGCACGTTATGAGTTGGACTCCGCTGGAGTTCTGAGCTTTCGGGGCAGCCTCGGCCTCATCAACTACGGGAACGAAACGCTTCATTTTTGCAGTGTCTACAGCTGTCGGGTAGGTATAGATCTCGACACGCAGAACAACATTCTGTCCGTGGGTGTGGGTCCCGAGCTGGCGCTACGTATGGGCCCATTACGACCCTATGCTCGAGGCTCCCTCGGTATCGGCTATTTCGTAACGACCTCCGGACTCAGCGGAAGTGATGACTGGACCGGCCACACATAGGCAGACACCAACAACTTCCACCATTTCGTCTTTCAAGAACGGCTGGGTGCGGGATTGGGGCTTCGGTTATCGAACGGCCGGCGTCCGGTCTGGCTGGATCTCGGTGCCGACTATCATCACAACGGCATGGCCAGCTACCTGAGAGAAGGGGACATCGTCGACCAGCCGGATGGCAGGATCATCATTTATCCGCGTCGGACCCAGGCAAACCTGTGGAGCTTCCGGCTCGGGGTGTCGGTTGGGCTTGGTAGTGATGGCGGTCATCACCGTGATGAATGGAGTGGGCGGTAGCCTCACCCCACCCATCGACAGAGGGCCGCGCCACCCGTGTGGTAGCGCGGCCCTGATGGTCCGGACGCTGGTTGGAAAGCGCCGGGCGCCTCTAATCCGGCCTGGCTACGCCCGTGGACCCACTCGGGGCCGGCCCCATGCCTCTATAGAGGTGTTTCTGGACCCGCTTCCCTTCGTAGGTCTCTGTCGTGAAGATGTTTCCGTGCGAGTCGGTGGCGATGCTGTGCGCTCCGTAGAACTGACCGGGGGTTCGCCCGCCGTCGCCGAAGTTGTACACGTACTCGAGTCCTTCGCGTCTGACGACGTGGATCTTTTCATTCATGCCGTCGACGACATACATGAACGTTTGAGCTGGATCCGGTGAGAAAGCGACGTCCCATACGGCTCCGGCGCCCCGCGTGGCCCTCTCGATGAAGATCTCATTCACGAATGTGCCGTCCGTCTGAAAGACCTGGACCCGGTCTGACCCACGGTCGCAAACGTACACGAGGTTATCGTTGGACGGATCGGCGCAGTGCACCGGACCACGGAACTGCTGGGTCGCCATGGTCGGGTCATAATCTCCGAGGTTGTCGTCGCTCGGTACGTTGCCATAGGCGCCCCAAAATCGCTTGAGGTCCCCGCTCGTGGCGTCGATGACGGCGACCCGCTTGTTGCCGTAGCCGTCGGCCAAGTACATCTCGTTGGCTGCGCCGTCGAAGGTGACCTTGGCGACCCGTGAGAAGTGGTTCCTGGCGTTGCTGTCGACATCGTGGCCCGACTCGCCCACTTGCATCAGGAAATCCCCGGCGCGGGAGAACTTCAGGACGTGCGAGTCCCCGGCCCCATTTCCGCCGATCCAGACGTTGTCCATATGGTCCACAACGATGCCGTGATTCGACGTCGGCCAGTCGTATCCCATACCCGGCCCGCCCCAGGACCCGACCACGTTACCCTCGGCATCGAACTCGACAACGGGCGGCGCAGCGAAGCAGCACTCCTCGGCGGCCGGTGGATCGAGTGCCGCAGGTATCTCGTTGTTCCCCAGATTCCCCCGGTGGATGATCCAAACGTGATCCCGCGAGTCCACCCCCAAGCCGATTGTTGAGCCGAGCAGCCAATGATTCGGGAGCGGCTTCGGCCAGAACGGATCGACCTCGAAGATCGGCGCCATAGAGCCATCGGCGACTGTTGGATCGGACGCCATATCCATGGGCTCCCCGGCACTGCCACCTGTACTGCCACCTGTACAGGTGGCGCAAAGGATGACAAGGGCAGCTGGTAAGAGGTATTTGGACGTCATCGCATCCCTCCTTGGTTAGCAGTATGCCGCTGAGGGTGGGGTCAGGATGTGTGGGGCGCAAGTACCCCTACAAGTACCCCTACTTAGGGATCAACAATCAATCCCTCATATATCACGGCCTTCCCTGCTTAGATAGCGGCGATCAATCCGGCCTGACCACGCCCACTGACCCACTCGGTGCCGGCCCCATCCCCCTGTAGACGAACTTCTGGACGCGCTTACCCTCGTAGGTCTCCGTCGTGTAGATGTTTCCGCGCGAGTCGGTGGCGATGCTGTGCGCTCCGTAGAACTGACCGGGGGTTCGCCCGCCATCACCGAAATTGTACACGTACTCGAGCCCCTCACGCCTGATGACGTGGACCTTCTCGTTCACACCGTCCGTCATGTAGATGAATGTCTGGGCCGCATCGGGGGAGAAGGCAACATCCCACGCGGAGCCGGAACCCAAGGTGTTTCCCGCGACGATGATCTCGTCAACGAAGGTGCCGTCCTTCTGGAACACTTGAATCCGATCACCGGGGCGATCACAGACGTACACGAACCCGTCATCGGTAGGGTCGGCGCAGTGGACCGGATTACGGAACTGCTGAGACGGGGGTGCACTGGGATCGTAGGCCCCGAGGTCGTCGTCGTTCGGTACGTTGCCGTAGGCGCCCCAAAATCGCTTGAGGTCCCCGCTCGTGGCGTCGATGACGGCGACCCGCTTGTTGCCGTAGCCGTCGGCCAAGTACATCTCGTTGGCTCCGGCGTCGAACGTGAGCTTTGCCACCCGCGAGTAGTGGTTCCTGGCGTTGCTGTCGACATCGTTGCCCGACTCACCCACTTGCATCAGGAAATCTCCGGTGCGGCTGAACTTCAGAACATGCGAGTCGCCAGCACCGTTTCCGCCAATCCAAACGTTGTCCATATGGTCCACGACGATGCCGTGGTTCGACGTCGGCCAGTCGTATCCCATACCCGGCCCGCCCCAGGACCCGACCACGTTACCCTCAGCATCGAACTCGAGAACGGGCGGCGCAGCGAAGCAGCACTCCTCGGCGATCGGCGGATCGAGTGCCGCAGGTATCTCGTTGTTCGCCAGGTTCCCCCGGTGGATGATCCAAACGTGATCGCGGGAGTCCAGCGCTACACCGATCGTTGAGCCGAGCAGCCAATGATTCGGCAGCGGCTTCGGCCACAGTGGATCGACCTCGAAGATCGGCGCCATAGAGCCGTCGGCGACTGCTGGATCGGACGTCATATCCATGGGCTCCCCGGTACTGCCACTAGTACAGGCGGCGCAAAGGATGACAAGGGCAGCTGGTAAGAGGTATTTGGACGTCATCACATCCCTCCTTGGTTCGCGGTATGCCGCTGAGGGTGGGGTCAGGATGTGCCGGGCGCAAGGACGAGGGGGAACAGTTCGGGAGGCCTCAGTGGGTCAGTGCATAAATGATGTAGTTCACACCGAGCCGATATGCGTCGTTCGTGGGATCGACGGCGAAGAGTCCCGAGGCGGACCACTCCCAGTACTCTGCCAGGTCTGAGTTGTGGTTGGCCAGGACCATCACACGCTTCCTTGGATCATTGTCTTCGAAGATAGCCATGTATCGTGGCTCGACGGGTACGAACGGGTGAGGCACATAAATGTCTTCGACGTAGAAAAAGGTCCCGAAGATCGGATGGGTTCCATCCAATTCGACCCATTCCCGTTCCGGAACTGCTCGAAGTAGTTGGGCATCCATATTGTACCACTGGCCTGCCTCGAAGTCGTCGAAGATGAGGAAGCCACCCTTGAGTAGGTAGTTCCGGAGATTCAGGGCTCCCTCCTCGGAAATACTCCAGTAGCCCGGCTCCGAGATGTAGATGAGAGGGTGCTGAAACATTCGAGGGTCCTCTAGAAGGACCACGTTGCTCCCGCTCGTGTTGGGAGACATCGCCGTGAACTCGTCCAGGATGGTCTGCATGTTCCGGTCCGCATCCGGATAGTCATGGGCCCAAGACGAGCGCCCAAATCCTCGAAAGCCTGGCCCGCCATACCGGATGCGAGTAAACGTGAAGTCCCCGTTGTACGGAACCTGAAAGAGTGGGTCGCTTTGGGCTGCGCCGATCGCCCCGGCCGTCATAAGAGCCGACAGGACGGCCACCAACAGGTTGCGTGCCAACCCACCCAGCGTAGAGTCAGTCACGGTCTACGTACCGGAAGCGACACGTGGAGGTGATCCGCCGAGGCGACATGCTGAAGGCTTCGGAAGCCCATGATCCGGAGGTAGGCCACGGTCAGGGCATTCCTCATCGGACTGCGGTCCATGGTGCGGAGATCCATCGCGTGGACGTACCGGTCCTCGAACTTGAAGTGGAGCGACATCTCATCGATGGGGAGACCCATGGCGAGGTAATCCTCTGCCGATCGCTCCAAATCCGTGACAACGCCATCTCGGTCGAAAAGGAAGTAGGTGCTGGCTGCGAGTCTCATGAGTGGATGCAGGGACATGTAATCGCCCCTGAGATCGGGATCCTCCGCGTTGGCGGAGGAGAGGTAGAGGAGCCCGTACACGCTGTATCCCGCGACGGCGGCGATCAAGACCGGACGCACGATTCGACGCCAACGTTCATCTCCGGTGACGCGGAGCCAGAGGCACGCCATGTACGCGGAAAAGACGACGACCGTGCCGACCACACCCAGCCCCATCGACGACCAAGTGCCCCATCCCATGCTCTGATAAGCGTGCATCGATCCACGGACCAAGACAAGAAACGGCAGAGAGAGGGCAGCGATCCATTTGACGGCGGGCCAGCTCCACCGCAGGCCGTAACGCAGTCCGAGGCGCCCGTAGCGCTGTCCGTAGCGTAGTCCGGAAAGCAGTCCAGACTTGGCGTCCTCCAGCCAAGGCCGCTTCTCCTTCGGAAAAATTTCGCCGAGATCCACGTCAAGTCCGTTCTCCTGCTCTTCGTCCATCCTTCTCTCCCTGCACCTTCGTCACCTTACGCCGTCGCCGCACGCCCAAACCCCGTACACTCAGCTTTTTGCGGGCCGTGGGGTCGATGCACCTTACTCTGCTCAGGCCCTGCACCGCCAGCTGCCTCGTTGTACGATTCTAAGACTCGAAGGCTCCGTGCAGGGCACTGACGAGACCCGCTGACCTGGAGGTCCGATGTATTCAACGCCGCCCGACTCCCGTCCAGATTTCATCCCGCAGATACTGAAAAGTCACCCCGATTGGGCATCGGGTGTGGCCTCGACAGCGGGTCGAAAGGAACTCCTGGTCCTATGGGCGGCGGCCGCGATCATGAACACGCTCGGTTTGCAGGTGGGCTGGATGGCACTCTTTGGAGGCCGGGACTTACCCGTATACCTCCAGGTTGTGCTTCCCGCGTTCACTCTTTTGGGCCTGTGTATCCTCTTCGTTACCGTAAGGGATACATTTTGCTGGCGCCGCTTCGGCGGCCTCGAGATGACGTTCGATCCACTCCCGGGCTCGATTGGGGGGCATATGGGGGGATGGCTCGAGCTTCCATGTTTTCAGCGGTATTGGGGCACTGATGATGTTCCTGATCCTCTGCTCCCTGCTGAACTCCTTGGCGGTGGAAATCCGGAATGGTAAGGTAGTCACCCGCAGGAGCTTCTTTCTCCCGTTCAAGTGGACGGCCCGCCTAGAGGACATTGAAAAGATCGACATGGACGTACACAGCCGAGTTGGACAGGGAGCGAAGGCGTCGTCCCACATGAGGATTCGGGCTTTCGTGTGGGGAGGGAGGCGCATTTCGCTGGGTGATGACATACCTTTGGGCCGCCAGTCGGAGATCCTTGCTGCCCTGCTCAAGGAGGCGATGGGGATTCCGGTAGAAATCGTAAAACAATCAAGACCGAGGTTACGCTCATGACTAAGAAACGGAAGCTTCTCTCGCCTCTTCTCTCGCCTCTCGTCATGGCCTCGATCTTTGCGGGCCTCGGTATGGGTCTCGTCGTGGACCTCGCTCATCCCGGGATGGCGTCAGCTGCCCAGGCAAGAGGGTCCGCCGACCGGGCTGGAGTGACGGCGATCGTCGGTGCCCGGATCTGGGACGGAACGGGTGCGGCGGCCATCTCCGATGGGCTCATGCTCGTTCGGGATGGGCGGATCATGTACGTCGGGTCACGCCGTGATGTGCCGGTTCCGGCGGGCGCCACGGTCGTGAACCTCAATGGCCGAACGATCATTCCAGGTTTGATCAACACGCACGGACATGTAGGAGGCACGTTGGGCCTAGAGGGCGGGCACTACAACCTGGAGAACCTGATTCGCCAACTCCGCCTCTACGCGGAGTACGGAATCACCACAGTGAACAGCTTGGGTGGTGACGAGCTCGAGGGGATCGTGCTGCGTGACGAGCAGTCGATGACCGGACTCGACCGGGCGCGCATTTTCGTTGCCGGGGCTGTGGTGTCTGGTTCGACGGTCCAGGCGGCGCTCGCCCAGGTCCAACAGAACGCGGATATGGGTGTCGACTGGATGAAGCTCCGAGTGGACGACAACCTGGGCAATTCCCAGAAGATGTCCCCGGAAATCTACTCGGCCATCATCGACCGCAGCCACGAGCTTGGTCTGCGGCTGGCTTCGCATCTCTTCTACCTGGACGACGCCAAGGCGCTCATGAGAGCCGGGACCGACTTCATCGCCCACAGTGTGCGCGACCAGAGCGTCGACGATGAGTTTCTGGGCATGCTCGCAGCGAGCGGGATCTGCTACACGCCAACGCTGACCCGCGAGGTCTCCACCTACGTCTACGAGAACCGCCCGGACTTCTTCGACGATCCGTTCTTCCTTTCGCATGCCGATCCAGCGGTTCTCGAGCAGCTCCAGGAACCGGACCGTCAGGCGAGATATGCCAGGGCGCAGCCGTACAAGGCGGCGCTGGAGGTGGCCTTGAGGAACGTCAAGGTCATCTCAGACGCCGGTTTGCCGGTGGTCATGGGCACCGACACGGGGCCGGCGGGCCGGTTCCAGGGTTATTTCGAGCACATGGAGCTGGATCTCATGGCCGAGGCGGGCCTCACGCCGGAGAAGATTCTACGGGCGTCGACCGGAGTGGCGGCCGAGTGCTTGCGGTTGGACGACGAGATTGGAACGCTACGCCCCAATCGGTGGGCTGACTTTGTGGTTCTGACCGAGAATCCCCTGGTGGACATCCGGAACGTCCACAGTATCGAGTCGGTGTGGATTGCGGGGGAGGAACTGCGGTAGGTTATACAGGGTTCAGGCCGGGGTACGAGTCCGGCTTCAGTTGCCCCGAGAGAGGCCCAACGGTGCCATGCCCGAGGGCTGCATACACGTTCCCGCGGGAACGTTGTGGCGCATCGCTAGCAATGCGAGCCGCACGGGCGGACCGTGGCCTTGCGGCCTCGGAGGGCTTTGGATCTATTCCGGCCTATCAACTCCGACGGGTCGGTTGTTCGGGCCCGTCGGACCCGTATTTTCAGCCCAAGCTCATGGACACCAAGCGTCCCACCAACCCGGCCGCCGAGGAGATTCTCGGTGGATATTTCCCAGTGTTGGACCACGGCTTCGTCTCGCTCGTGGACTACATGGGCTCCGACGAGGACGTCGAGCGGGCGGCGCGGGTGAGTTATGGATACGGCACCCGCAAGGTGAGCCAGACACGGGGGCTCGTGCGTTACCTGAGGCGTCACCACCACACGACGCCCAGCGAGATGGTCGAGCTAAAGTTCCACTGCGCCATGCCGATGTTCGTGGCGCGTCAGTGGATCCGGCACAGGACGGCCTCAGTCAACGAGTACAGCGGCCGTTATTCTTTGATGCCGCTCCTCTTTTACAAGCCGGACCCGGACCACTTTGCTCTTCAAAGCTCCCACAACCAACAGGGCCGGCGGGCCGAGCCCGCCTCGGCGGAGCTTTATAACAAGGCGATAGAGCACTGGGACCGCGTGCGCGAGGAGGCGTCCAGTGGGTACCGGTGGATGGTCGAGGAGGAGGTGGCTCGGGAACTGGCCCGCATCGACCTGCCCCTGTCCACCTACACGCAGTGGTATTGGAAGATCGATCTCCACAACCTCTTCCATTTTCTGACCCTGCGGGCGGACCCGCACGCGCAGTGGGAGATACAGGAGTTCGCGCGGGTGATGGCCGGAATACTCAAGAGGGTCGCCCCCCTGAGCTACGAAGCGTGGATCGACTACAATGTCTGTGCGCAACCCATGAGCCGTGGGGAAATGGACGTTCTGCGACGGTTGTTGGAGGCTGATGCGGAGGGTGTTCGGCCCAGAGAGGGGGGCGAAAGCCTCGCTTTGGAGAACTTCAAGGAGTTCGGCCTTTCCCCACGTGAGGCCCACGAGTTCGTCGCAAAAATTCAGCCTGCGGACGTCCCCGATTACGAGCTCGACCTGTCCCTCATGCGGCGAGCGGAAGAGCTGGCAGCCGAACTAGAGGAGGCGGTTCCTGGCTCATTCGAATAGTCGTTTTGGCGAACGCCGAGTGGTTTGGGTCTGCGCCTGGATGTGCCTGGGCCTTGCTGCCGAATTGGTCCTGGTGCCCCCGGCTCCCGCCGCCGCACAGGGTGAAGCGCGATGGTTCCCGGACATCCAGCCGTTCCGGACCCTCATCGCGGCGCCCCGCGAGGTCCAGGTCCGGGCTTCCTTGGTCCACGCAAAACGCCCCGGAATCGGTTACCGGGGACGCAACATCGAAGCGGAAGTAGCCGTTGGTCACCGGCTCAGCCTGGTGCGGCTCGATGATGGCTCGTCGCCGGGGCGGGCGATCACTCTCGAGCTCGAAATGGGCATTTTCTCCCGATTCTTCATGGAGGTGCCTCAAAAGGATCTCGTGAACGGCGACTTTCGCATAGGGTTACCCGTCTCCATTCGGAGTGGTGCCTGGGAAGCCAGGCTCACCCTCCGGCATGTCAGTTCACATCTCGGGGACGATTATCTCGTGCGTTTCTTAGACACTACGATTGATTTCGACGCCGAGGGTAGGGGTGCCTACGGCCAAACCTCGAAGGACGGGTTCGAAGGGTTCCTGGCTCGCAGGCTGGGAGAGAGCGTGCGTCTGTACGTGGGCGGTGATCTCAATTTCCACACCAATCTGGAGATGTCTCGTGCTGGAGTGCAATTCGGAGGTGAATGGGAGCCGGTCCAGCCCGGGGACGGTGACGGCAGCTGGCCTTTTTTCGCGAGCGACTTCGAATACGCGAGCCTCTCCGAGCAGTGGGCCGCCACGCTGGTGGGGGGCATGGGATTCCGGGTGAATGGGCAATACTTTTGGCTCCAGGGTAGGGTTCGCCTCGGTTCCACGCCCATGGGCTATTTTCGGGAGGCGGACGAGACTTTTTACGGTCTTGGGTTCGCCTTGGATCTTTAGGAGGCCGTTGTTCAGGGATGGGGGGGAAGCTGATGATGGAGCGTTCTGTTCGACTCGAAGACCGGCGGGCCGGTGCGCGCCGGACGCTGACCACTCTGCTGATCACGGTGTCGGCACTCTTCGTGGGTTCGCTCATGTTCATGGTCGTGCGGGGTAACACAAGCGCCCCCGAGGGAAGGCGGGTCTTGGCCGTACTTTCTGTCCAGGGGCCAACCCCAGAGGCTGGACCGGGCCGGTATGCGGGCTTCGCCGAGGGGTTGGCGGCGTATTTCGGCCGCGCCGACCCGATGGACTTGGGTGTGTTCGGACCGGCCAGTACGTCCCGGTTCGTCGAGTCCGGGGAGGACCCTCTGGCGGTCGGCAGGACGCTCGGCGCCGATATGGTTCTGGCCGGACGTGAGGTTGCCGGGGACCTCTCTGCTACACTCGTGGCGGAGTTGTTCCGTGTCGATGACGGTACTACCCTCTGGCGAGGCGAGTTCGAGGTCAGCCCCGACCTGGACAGAAGCGCGTTGTTGCTCCGCGTGGCGATCGAGGTAACCGAGGTTCTAGATCTTCCCCGCTGAGGGTGTTGGGGAACGTTTTCAGGCCAGTGCGGTCTCTACCGTGCCACAGTGGATCGTAACTGTGTCGGATGGGGGATTGGCGTAGCCCCCCGTGAGCGTCACGGCTACCGTGATCTCCGCTGCGGCTGCCGCTTCTAGGACGAATTCATCTCGCTCTCTCAGCCCCTCGACCCACCACCAGACGATGTTTTTAGCTACCCGGCTCCAGTGACGTCGTTACATACGTCGTAAGGTCGGGGGGAGGTTCAACCTGGTGGCGGGCGATTACTCCCCGCCCTCGATAATCACCTGCGTGTCGGATTCGTAGTCGAAGTGTTCGATGACGAGCACGACACGCCGGTTTTCCCAGCCGGCCTCTGGCCCGGCCTGCCCGGGTGCTACGAGACGGCTCAGGTCCTCACCGTAGCTTACGGCCCTGACGTGCTCTGGCGAGAATTTTTCAGTCTCGATCAGGTGGCGCTGGACCGCTTCAGCGCGAAGTTTGCCGAGCGCCAGGTTGTACGCGGCGGGTCCGGATGGGTCGGTGAATCCTTCTACGGTCAACAGAGCATCCGGGTAATACTCGCTCACAACACCCGCGAAGCGATTGAGCACTGGAAGATCTTCGGGTCGCAGGTCTGCCCGGTCGAAGGCGAAATAAACCGGCATGTCGAAGCGCACTGCCGCTTCGAGTCGTTGAACCGTGACATCGAACTCACTCTCTAGCTGTGAAAGGCCTCTGGCAAGCCCTTCCAGGCGGGCTTCCACCTGGGCTAACCGCTCTTCCGTACGACGGTTCGTATCGCTCGTGGTCGACTCTATCTCCGCCCGGAGGGCGGCGACTTCCGCGTCCAACTGATCCTGCCCTACATGCGCGCACCCCGCCGTGATGCCGGCAAACGCCAGCGCGGCCCCCCTGATCAGGCGTGTCCGTAAACTCATACCCTTTTTCATGTTCGATCCTCCCGTGGTTAGATGCCAAGCGGTACGTCAACGATTGGTTTTCAGTAGATGCAGGAAGGATGCCAAGATTCGACGTCGCTTTCTCGGTGGATCGTGTCGACGCGACGGCCCACATTGGCTCGCATGAAGACACAAACACGCACGATGCCGCACCGTGCTGAGATGATTACAGCGTTTCTTTCGCGCGATGGGTCCTACGACGGGGTGTTCTTCACCGGTGTGTGGACCATGGGCATTTTCTGCCGTCCCACGTGCCCGGCGAAGAAGCCGAGCGAGGAAAACGTCGAGTTTGTCTCATCGACTCA
>Ga0310123_10003864_pt1 | contig 11459 bp, 4 predicted proteins | sample CB6_AW_1057_MG_FD_203505 | JGI IMG/M metagenome (GOLD analysis project Ga0310123, IMG submission 203505) | Marine microbial communities from Western Arctic Ocean, Canada - CB6_AW_1057 | ecosystem: Environmental > Aquatic > Marine > Oceanic | place: Canada: Western Arctic Ocean | collected... | reverse complement strand
TAGCGGCAGTGCCGCATCAGGTTGTCGACGTCGCCGGGATCGGTGTTCCAGTCCTGGGTCGTGCCGTACTCGAGCTTGGCCATCATCAACGGCGGAGCCGGCTCGGCCTTCGGTTCGCTGCGACGCAGCGGGGTCACCGGCAACGGCAGCGGGGGGAAACCCTCGGCGGAGGTGTGACGTTGAGGGTTCTTGCGCGGCGGGGGACCACAGGTGCCCAGCCGACGAGGCTTCTTCGGCTGAGCCTGCTGGGCCGTGGCCAACGTCACCACGCCGACTGCGAGTACCAAGACCAGAGCCGCCCTCAGGATGCGGCCCACCACTCCAGTGTCCAGCTTCGTCATCCGCTTCATGGCCTCGTCCTCTCCACGTGGATCCGTGTCCAATGACTGCCACCCTCTTGCAGCGTCTTATCGATCAGCTTCGATCAGCTTCGATCACGTTCGGTCAGTCTCGGTAAAGTTCAATCAAGCTCGCTCAGGGCTTTGTCGCTCCCTGGGCAGATTTCTTCTTGTCAGCTCCGGAAACGACCTTGGCACCACGCAATCTCACCCCGGGCTTGTTCGAGGGGGCCGCAATCCGGCCCAACTCGACTCGAGGCAGCTTAGATGATACCGAAATCCCTCCCAGCTGACCGTCGAATGTGACCGACTTCTGAATATATCGACTTTTCTGCATACGTTCTCGATACAGCACCGTAAACAACTCGTCGGTCCGCTTCAACCACGTTTCCTCGGGCCGCTCGAAGTGCCACAACTCGGCCCTCCAGATCAACTCGCCCGGCTTCGATCCGAAGAAGGGTCGGGTGCGGAGCTTGCTGATCAGGATGGCGGCGTGCTGGATGTTGCCCTCGATGGTCAGGATCCGGATCTCGTCTTCGAACTTGTTGAGCCGATTGACCTTCTTGGTGATCACCTCGATGTCCTCGGCCGCCAACGGCTGTTCCTCGACGTAGTCCGAGCGTGGCACCTTGAGGTTGATGCCTTCGAGGCGGGTCTGGGATCCGAAGTCGATTTGCAGGTCGTAGATCTTGCCGACGGCCAATCCAGCAACGGCAAAGTGGCCGGTCGCCGCGTCGACGATCTTCCCGGTGGTTCTCTTTCGAGTCTTCCTCTCGATCACGGCCACCGCGGTCAGCCCCTTGGCCGGAGTCACCACGCCGGTGATCCTCGGTGTCGCCTGGGCGGCCACCTGCCCCGGCAGCGAGCACACGAGGGCAGCCGCCAGGGGAACGATCCAGCAGGCGATGGTGTTACGATTCATGAGATCACCGTTGGTAGGCGGGCAGGTAGTGCATGTAGACCTCGAGCACCAGCGAGGCCATGGCGGTCCAGTAGACCTTGTTGCGGCCGACCACGCTGGCCGACTCGGACATCCCTGCGGGCATATCCCAACTGCCATCCTCGTTCTGTTTCTCGAGAAACATCTCGCGAACCTGCGGATGCCACTGGTTCCAGTACTTGCCTCCGGCCTGGTAGTTGCCCTGGATCGCGTAGTAATGAAAGTAATAGAAGTAGGTGACTCCACCGGACTTGCCCCAGGTGACCGGGACTTTCGACATGAACTCGAGAGCCTTGATGACGGTGGGGTCGTTGTAGTGGCCCAGGAGTTGCAGCGAGAGGATTCCGGCGGCGGTGGTGTGCGGTCCCTGGGCCGGTCCCGTATAGCCGAACCCTCCGTTGGGGTGCGCGCAACTCTTGATGTACTTCACCGCGTTGTCGATTGTCTTCTGCGGCACGGGGATTTCGGCGTTGTTGGCCGCCCGCAGTGCCACCACCTGCATCACCGACACGCTGACATCCTGCGTGCTGGGATTGGGCTGGTAACGCCAGCCGCCGGCTGCGGACTGGCAGCGGACGATCAGGTCGACCGCCTTCCGCAGTTTCTCCTCGAGCTCGGGATCGGAGTCCATGCCGTACATTTCGGCCATGCACAGGGTGGTCAGCCCGTGCGAGTACATGGGTCCGGAGCCGGGGATCCGCTTGGACCGGAACAGTCCGCTGTCCTCCTGCGTCCTCAGGATGTACTTCTTGGCCCGTTCGAGCACATCGGTGTAGGGGCCCCGGCCGGGCACGTGGCCCCGGCCCATGATCGACAGAATGGCCATTGCGTTGGGCGCGTTACAGTCGTCCCAGGCCCCATCCATCGGCGACCCGTCACGGATCTGGACCCCCTCGAGGTACTTGACCGACCGATCCAGCGATCCGGTGACCCGCTTGATGATCTCGGTCTCGGTCAGGATGTCGGCCGTCGCCGCCTTCGCCGCCGGTTTCTTGGGCTGGGCCTGGACCCGGGCCGAATGGGTCGAGCCGGCGACGAAAACGCCCCAGGCCACGACAGCCACCAGGCAGCCCAGCAAGGTTGCGGTCGGCCAGCGGAGAGTGATGCGAGGAAGCTGCATGAGTTGTCCGTTGCTTGCGTCTATTGAATCTTCTGCTGTCGCGGGTCGGCCTCAGGAAAGTCCCATCAGGCGTCGGATGCCGACATCGATCGAGTAGACCAGCACCAGGATGACCAGCACCAGCCAGTTGTCCCAGATCGTGGCCTGGTCCTGCCGCTTGGTGGTCAGGGTCTTGCCGCTCAGTTTTCGTTCGAGTGATCCGAGTTGATCGAGGGGAATCAGGGATCCGCCGGTGGCGTGTGCAAGTCCTTCGAGCGTGGCGCGGTTGAGCTGCGGTTGCCGGAATTCCTCGGGAGCGATCATCACGTTGAGCAGCGCCTCGGCTCCCTGCTCGGGGTCGCCGCTGGGCGGAGTGAAACTCACGGCGTGCTTGCCCGCCTCGGTCGGCAGGAAGCTACCGCGGTATCGTCCCGCCCGTCTCGGGTCGGGTTGCAGCTTGATCGAGTCGCTACCGCCGGGCCCGTTGATGGCCACCACCAATTCCGGCTCCTCCCGCGGTTTTCCCTCTGCGTCGGCGAACGCTGTCAGTTCGATCGTCGCCTCCTCGCCCGGCTGCACCCGCACCGGCCGCACCTCGATGAAACTCTTCGCCCCACCCGACTCGTCCCGAGCCGCCATCGATCTCACACTCTGGCCCCAGAACTTGTAGAAGAAGCGATCGCCGACCGTGCGTCGCCACAGCCAGGTCGAGTCGGTGGCGATGAACATCACCTTGCCTTCGCCGGCGGGGTGCCAGGAAATCAACGGCAGCTTACCCTGGGCCAGCCGCACCGATGGGTTCCAAGCCAGCACCTCGGCTCCGGCCGCGGGGCGTTCGACTGCGGCACACCAGTAGTACTCCGGCATCCGGCTCCAGACCACCTGGTTCCGCCCGATGTCCTCGTAGAGCCGCATGGCCTCGTGCACCGCACCGCTGGCCGAGACTTCCATCCGGAACGGCTCGAACACCTTCGCCTCGCGCCCGGCCACGCCCTCCTTGACCACCACCGGCAGCAGTTCCTGGAAGTCGGGCCCATAGGCGTGAGGCATGTACTCGGGACCCGCCTCGACAATCAGCCCGACCCCGTGTTCCTGCACGGCGCGGATCAGCAGGTCTTCGAGTTCACGGGTGAGCAGTTCCGGCGAGACATCTCCGAGGATGATCACGTCGTACTCGCTGATTTCCTCGATCGTCGCCGGGAGTGCCTTCGCCTGTTCGGCCACCGGCTGACGCCGCCACTCGGTTTCGACCACCACCTCGGGGTCGTCGGTACTGAGCCGACCGGCCACCCCGTTGTCCCGTCTCAGGGCGTTCTTCAGGAATCGGAAGTCCCAGCGGGGTCGGCCGTCAACCAGGAGCACCTTGAGTTTCTTTTCGCTGACCCGCACGTAGGCCACGTCGTGGTTGTTGGCCCGCAACTGCTGACTCTCGTTGGGATGCTCCGGCACCCGGACCTCCAGGTACTGCGGTCCCGATTCCTCGGCCACGAAGGTCAACTCGACCTGCTGCTGCTCGGTCCCGCTGAGTACCAGTTCCTTGGTCGCCAGCACTGTTTCGCCTTCGCGCGAGTGGGCGACCAATTCGACGTTGATCGCCTGTCCGTCGAACCCGTGAGCTTCGATCGTGCAGTGCACCCGCACGGTGTCCTTCTTGGCCACCAGGCCACTGGTGTAGACGTCGATGATGGCGACGTCCTGGATGTCGGCGGTCGAACCGATCGGTACGGCGAAAACCGGTGCCCCATCGCGGCGGTAGGCACGCGCCACCGCCGCGGCATCGGCCGGGCTGGCACCGCCGGTGTTCTGGCCATCGGAAAACAGCAGGATCCCGCTGACTCGCTGGCCCGCGGCGCGGTCGAGCACACCCAGAACCGCGTCTCCGAGGTAGGAAGCGTTGGGCTGAGCGACGGAGATCCCCGAGGCCTCTTTCGAGCCGCTTGCGGCTCCGGATTTCAACTCGATCGGCTCCAGACGCCGCGCGAAGGCGAAATACTGCACGTCGTACTTTTCGGCCAGCTTATCGAAGACCGATGCACGAGCCACCTCGACAGCCTCCTGGGCCAACTGCACCCGCCCGTAGCCGTTGATCGTCGAGCGGATCTCGGCGTCCATCGTGCCATCGTCCTCGACAGCCAGCCCCGCAGCCTTCGCGACCGCCAAACGCTCTTCATCGCTCGCGAACGGACCCGCCGGCAACTGCATGCTCTGCGACGCATCAAACACGACCGCCAGGATCGGCTTCTTGTTGATCTCCTCGGTCAACCGCAGCACCGGGCTGGCCAGGACCAGGATCAGCATCGCCAGCACGAAGACTCGCGTCGCGGTCAACGCTATGCGGAAGCCGCGACGGACCGTCGCCAGGTTGCTCCGCTGGCGGGTGTAGATGAACCAGGCGGCCGGGATCAGCAGCACCAGGGCGTACAGCCACAGCGGCCGCTGGAAGGCGACGTGGGTGTCCGAGATGTTCGCGACCATCTCGTCGGCCACGCCAATCGACCGCAACAGCGACTCGAGCATCCTCGAACTACGCCCCCCTCCGTGGTCGGCTCAACGAACCAAACTCGGAATTATTTCTTCGGCACCTTCACTCGGGCCCGCGACAACTTCTTGAAGTAGTCGCGGATGAAACCCTGGTAGGCCTTAGGTCCGTCCTCGCGCAGTCCCTGCAACAACTCCTCCCGTTCCTTGGGTTGCATCTTCATAATCACTCGCTGCGTCGCCACGTCGAACTTGCCCAGGTCCACCAGCACCTGGCCGGTCCCCTCCCCGTCGAGCTTCTGGTTGCCGATCAACTGGTTGGCGAGTGTCGACTGAGGCGGCATCGGCTGCTGGTTTTTCTGCTGGTCCTGCGGCTGGTTCGCCTGCTGTTGCTGTTGCTGTTGCATCCGCTGCATCATCTTACGGGCCTTCTGCATCAGGTCCTGCTGCAGCGTCTGCTCGAGAGTCTGCTGCGGCTGGCTGTCCTGCTGAGCCTGCTGCAGTTGTTCCTGCAGGTTCTCGAGCGACTTCTCGTCCCTCTTCAGGGCCTGGTTGGCCGTTTCGAGTTCTTCGAGCCGCTGCAGTTGTTTGCGATTGCGTTCCTGCTGCTCGGGATCGGACGACTTCTTGCCATCCTCCTGCTGCTTCTTCAGCTTCGCCTTGAGATCCCGGATCATCTTCTTGAACCTCGGATCCAGTTCGGCCTTAAGGCCACTGATTGCCGGCAGGAAGAAGTCCTCTTCGAGCTCCTCCTCACCCTTCTTCTTGTCCTTGTCCTTGTCCTTGTCACCCTTTTTCTTGTCGCCCTCGTCCTCCTTGGTCGGATCACCTTCATCGGTGTCACGTTCCTTGGGCGGGATCTTGTAGTTCTTGTCCTCGGGCTTGTATGGCCGATCGGGGAAATCGAGCAGCCTCTTTTGCTGCCGTCTCTTGGCATCGAGCAGTTCAGCGGTCTCGTCGAGTTTCTTGTTCGACTTCTTGGCCGCCTCCTTCTGCTGCTCACGCAAGGCGTCGAGGAGATCCTTGGAGGTGAGTTCCTGCAGGCTGTCCTTCAGCAGGTTCTCTTCCTTGCCCTTCAGGGCTTCGAGGTCCTTCTGCATCGCCTTGAGGTAGTCCTTGAGGTCCTGCAGCGCATCGCGGGTCAGGTCGGCGTCCTGCTGTAGCAGGTCCTTCTTCAGGTCCCGCATGGCCTGCTTGAGATCGTCGCGGCTGTCGCGCTGGGCCCGTGCCAGGGCGTCCATCCGCTTCTGGATCGTCTCGAGATCCTTCTGGACCCGGTCGGCCTGCTTCTTGATCTCGGGCAGCTTCGTATCCTGCTGCTTGGGAGTGGCGGCCTGCTGGAGTTCCTGGGCGAGTTGTTTGAGCGGATCGACGGCGGCCTTTTCGAAGGCGGCTTCGAGCTGCTTGAACTGCTCGGCCACCTGGGGCGGCACCAGGGGGTTCTCCTCGGCCTGCTTGGCCAACGCGCCCAGGTCGTTCTTGACCTGCTCGGACAACTTGACGTTTTTGTTTTCCTCGGCAGCCAGCTCTGTGAGTGCCTTCTTCAGCGCGTCGAGCTTCTTCTGCTCCTCGGGATCGAGCTCGATCGGCTTCTCCTCGGCCGGCTTCTCGGCCTTGGGGTCCTTCTTCGTCTTATCCTTCGCCTCGTCCTTCTCCTGCTGCTTGTCCGCGTCGAGCTTGGCCTTCTCGATCTTCTCGGTCAGTTGCTTGTAGTCCTGTTCGAGCTTGCTCGACTTGATCTGGATCTTCTCCTGCTTCGAGATCAGCTCGACCAGCTTGTCGCGGAAGGTGTCGGTTTGCTTCTCGAGTTGCTCGAACTGCTTGTCCGCGGCACTGTTGTCTTCCTTGATCTGGATCACGTAGTCGATCGTCTGGCCGCTCTGGCCGTTGCCGTCCCGGACCTCGACCCGATAGGTCAACGTGTCGCCGGTCTTGAGTCCGCGGTCGGCGAGGTCGAGCGTGATATCGCGGTGGTCGTTCTGCAGCGGCGGGCTGAGCGTCACGACCGGCTCGCCCACGAACGTCTCCTGGTCACTGGTCTTCACGCTCAGGACCACTTCCTTCACGCCGAAATCGTCGAACGAGGTAATGAAGACCGGCACCGGCTGAGGCCGCGAGAGGATCAGGGTCTGGCGGGGCCGTTCGATGATCACCTGCGGCGGGTTGTCCGGGATCGCCACGATCTTCGCTTCGGCCATCGTCTGGTTGCAGCGGTCGGCCTTGTTCTTCAACTGCACGCGGTACAGGCCGTTCTCGACCAGCGGGAACGTGCCGGTGAAATAGCTCTGGCCCTCACTGAGTTCTCTGGAGCCGCTGGGCGTGGTCGAATTGAGCTCAAACGTCTGCCCGGTCGGCATGAGCTTGGCGACGACCTCCTGGGCCGGCGGCATCGCGCCGGAATTGCCCCAGACGGCCTGTCCGCCGTGGAGACTGAACATCATGCCCGAGACGGAACGGCCTGCGAGTCCGACCACGGCAGCGGGGACTTCCAGCGTGACCATCCGGCCCGGCTGGGGCAGGTCGCCGACGCGGAACCGCGAAGCGGTGCCCGGCTTCCCCTCGCCGATCAGGTCCTCGCCCCAGAACGCCCGGTGCTCCCAGCCCTGTCCATCGTGCCACTTGAGCATGATCTGTCGAGGCAGCTGGTCCGGCGGCAGGTAGACGGTGGCAAACAGCACGTCATTGGTGCCCACCTGGAACGGCTCGGCCGCCTTGGTGAACCCGTGCGAGTGTACGGCGGTGCTGGGTGGGTCGGTGTGCGCGTCCTTGCCGCCGAGCGTATCGTCCTTCCAGGTGCCGCTGGGTGCTGAGCCCTTGGGCCGGGTCGCAGCGAACCAGTTCCGCGCCGAGCGGTCCGCGACATCCTGCCGCACACGCTTCAACTCGAGGAACTCGATCCGGCCCTCGTGGATATCGCCCTCGGCCACCACGCTCACCATGACGTTACTGCCCACAGGACCCTCGACATCTGCCATAGCGGGGTCTCCATCTTCATCTCCAAGGGCACGCCGATCCCGTGGGGGCTTCTCCATGTAGTCGGGGTACGTCAGAGTCGTGCCGACGCTGACGATCTCGGGTCGCTCGAGCATCTCCACCCGGTAGCGGTGGGTGTAGGTGCCTCCGCCGCTGACCCGATAGTGGAAATCGTGCTCGAGCCCCTTCAATCCGAACTTCCAGAAACCGAGTCCGTCGCGGGACTCGAGCTTGTCCGAGATCGGCGAGGCGTGGCGGATCACCACCTCCTCGTTCTCGTCGTTGACCGTCTCGATCGTCAGCTGCAACGCCTCACCCTCGTACAGCGGGCGGCCGTCGGTGAATTCGATCAGGAATTCCACGTCATCACCGCGGACCACGAATCCGTTGCCCTGCTGCTGCTGAATCGAGTTGCCCACCTTGACGGTGTAGGCCACGTGGCCGGCCGGCGGGATGTCGGCAAACGGATTGAACACTCGCGCCATCGCAGTGCGTACGCCGGGGATGAAGACCACCGCCAGGGCCAGCACGCCCACAGTCGCCACCACGCTCGCCCGCCGCAGGTTCTGGAAGTCGAGCACTCGACGCGGGTGGAATCCCTTGATCCGCTCGAGGGCTTCAGAGACCAGACGGCGGTGAAACGCCTCCGAAACCGGCACCGCCCGCTCCTCGTCCTCCAGGTCGATGCAGGTCACCAGCCGGTTGTGGATCTTGGGCAACTCCGACTCGATCCGACGCGCGATCAGCACGTTCGAGAGATGCCGCAACAGAGGCCGCAGCACTCCGGCAATCACGGCCCACGTCGTGGGCACCACCAGCAACACCAACGCAATCGCCCGCAACGCCATCCACTCCGACGGCACCGCACTGGAGACCAGGAAGTCGGTCATCGTCATCGTGACCACCAGCAACAGGCCCAGGCCGAAACTGGCCAACAGGCCCGTCACCACCCAAGTCGATCGCAACAGGCGACGTGTCTGGGATACCAGGGATCGGATCGCCGAGGTATCCATGCCGGATGAACCCGGGGAGTCGTCGCCGCGGCCGTTTCCGTTACTCGAGTGCTCGCTCGTCATGAATCAGTCCTACCACGAGATATCTGCCGACACATCGGCGTCGGCTTGTGTGTGAATGGTGTATTCAATGCTCAATCAGTCGGGTTGTCAATTGCGGTCTTCGGATGTGTGACGTCGGGCAAGTTGGGTTATTCGCTGGCGGCTCCGGTCGGGGCCTCCTCGGTCACGTCGGCTCCGGTCATGCGTCCCACCCAGCCTCCAGGACTCAGCTGCTTGATCCTCTCCAACGCCGTATCATCCTCCTCGTCGGCGACCTGTCCGCTGAGTGTCGAGAGCAGGAACTCGGCGACGATGACCAGGAACATTACGAAGATCAGCCAGCGCCAGATCTCGTTCTGGGTTCCCGGTTCACCGAATTGCTGCTGGGCCTCGGCGGTGGCATCGATCACCTGCAGCGTCGTGCCCGGTTCCAGTCCGTCGAGCATGGCCACGGTGTGGGATGCCACCCGCTCCATCCGCTTGGCCGCCTCGACCGGATCGTCGGTGCGTTCGAGGTTTCCGCCCAGGGTGTTGAAGTCGGATTCCCCGGCGGCGAGGTTGACGGCGAATGCCAGCTGACCTTCCTTGGGCCGTTCGGTGCTGCCACCACTCACCTCGACGTCGTAGAACCCCTGGTGCACGGTCCGTTCAAAGGCTCCCACCAGCCGAGCTCGCGATCGCTGGAACTGCTCCAGCGGGCTGACCTGTCCACCGGGGCCGGTCACCTTGGCCGACACCGGATCCCAACCCGCCTCCTCGGCAACAAACTCGGCCGTCACACCCGCTCCCACCACGCTGGGACCACTCAGCTCGGGCTGTTTCATCACGTGGCTGACCATTCTCAGGATCAGCGGCACGAATTCCGGCCTCATCGGCAGGTTGGTCCACTTCGAATGGAACGGGAAGGCGGAGAGCACGATGTGGCCGTCGCCGTAGCTGCCTTCGATCAAGGCCGGGGCATTGCTGCCGGCAAAGGCGATCAGCGGCCAGCTGCTGCCGCGTTCCTCGGGCAACGTCAGCGGGAAGTGGCGGTAGACCTGCACGCGGGTCAGGTAGGGCGTCTCGCCGCCTGTGAAGACCGAGAGAATTTCGCTCGAGAAATCGACGTTGGCGAACTTCGAGAAGGTCTCGGTCTTGGCCGGGTCCCCCACGGCGGCCGCCAGAGACGCCGCCAGCATCGGTGCCTTCGCGTCGTTGGGGTTGGGGAAGAACTGCTTGGTGTAGATCTCGGGATTCACCTTCTCGCCGGGCAACACGATCAGGCCACCGCCGGTGTTGACGAAGTTCCGCAAGAGAATGAAGCGGGCGGCGTCCAACGCGCCGCAGTCGGCCAGGATCACCACCGCCGCCTTCTCCAAGGCTTCGGCGTTGAGTTCGGCCTGGGGAATCTCGCGGACGTCCAGCGAACGGACGAACTCGCGACCCGTTGCCAGTGCTGCCGCTGCCGGGTCCCCCTCGTCGCCTTCGGCACCCACCTCAACCTCGCCCGGATCCTCCAGCGCATCGGTCGCTGTCAGCGCGGTCTTGATGTAGAGCGCCGAGTCCTCGAGCGGGATCGGGTTGGGATTGCCATTGACCAGCAGCACGCCGACCTGGGGTCGCACGTCGAGTGTGAAGCGGAAGAGGTTGTCATCCAGAAACGGGTCGCCGGGAATTTCGAACTGACCCTTGAGCACCCCCGGCTCGGTCGGTACATAGACCACTTCCAGCTCGTCGGTCTTGCCCGCAGCAACCGATATCATCTGCCGATCGACCTGCTGGCCGTTGATGCTGGTGGTGACGGCGAAGCCGCTGGAACTGTTCTTCGAGGGCGAGTAATTGCGGACTCGAGGACGCAAAGTCACGGGCAGGCCGACGATGACTCGTGCCGGAGCCGGAGCGTTGCCGACGACGGCGAGATTGTCCAACGCCCGGCCACTGCCGACGTTGATCAGCCGCAGCTCGGTCCGCGGAAGCACCTTCACCGCACTCTCACCACCCCGGAACTCATCCCAGCCACTCTGCTGCAGGTCGGTAAACAGGTAGATCACCGGTTCGGAGAGTTTCGAGAGTTCGGCCGAGTCGCCGGAGAACAGTTGCGAGAAGGCGGCGTGGAGGTTGCCTCGAGAGGGGCTGGTATCGAGGTTGTCGATTTCGTTCCTGATCTCCTCGGTCGACGCCTGGAACCTCCGCAGCAACTGCTCGGGACGTTCTCCCACCCGGATCATCGTCACGTGGTCGCCGGGCCTGAGTTGTTCGAGCACGCGGCGAGCGGCTTTCTGAGATCGCTCGAGTGCCGTCTGCCCGTCGGTCGCCGCCCCCATGCTCGCCGAGGTGTCGAACATCAGCACCACGTCGCGGCTGCCGGCCCCGCCGCCAAACAGCGACTTCCAGTGGTCCGGTGTCCGCATCCGCGAAATGGCGAACACCAGGAACAGCAGGAACAGCGTCCGCAACAGCGCGATCAGCCATTCGAGAAACTTCATCCGCCGCCGCTGCTGCACATAGCTGTCAAACAGGAACCGGAAGGTGCTCAGCTCGACCGTCTTCAACCGGTGCAGAGTCAGCAGGTGCAGCAACACCGGGATCAACGCCAG
>Ga0310123_10003863_pt1 | contig 11459 bp, 9 predicted proteins | sample CB6_AW_1057_MG_FD_203505 | JGI IMG/M metagenome (GOLD analysis project Ga0310123, IMG submission 203505) | Marine microbial communities from Western Arctic Ocean, Canada - CB6_AW_1057 | ecosystem: Environmental > Aquatic > Marine > Oceanic | place: Canada: Western Arctic Ocean | collected... | reverse complement strand
GCGGTGGGGGCGATCGTGGTGGTGCTGCTGGTTTCTACGCTGGGCCGATGGCAGGCCATGGCGATCCTGGTCGCCGGCGGGTTGGTGGTGGGGATCGCGATCGAGATGGCCGCCCGTGAACAACTGGATGCGTTCCCCGCTTTGTGGGCAACGGTGTTTGTGGCCACCGCCTCGCTCACCGCGGTGGTGCTCGACTGGAGAGCCGTCCGCGACACGCTGCTGGCGCTGCTGCCGCCGGTGGCCGGCAGCGTGGTGATGCTGGGAGCGATGCAGTGGCTGAAGGTGCCGCTGAACCCAGCCAACCTGATCGTGCTGCCCCTGGTGCTGGGCATCGGTGTCGACGACGGGGTCCACGTGCTCCACGATTTTCGCGGGCGGACCGGCCCCTACGTGATGTCGTCCTCGACGATCCACGGCGTGCTGCTGACCTCCCTGACCTCGATGATCGGATTCGGCACCCTGATGATCGCCTCGCACCGGGGGCTCTCCAGCCTGGGGCTGGTGTTGTTGCTGGGCGTTGGCAGTTGCCTGCTGGTGGCGCTGGTGCCCCTGCCGGCAGTGTTGAGGTTGGTGTCCGAATCTCAACGAATCCACCGCCGTTGAAAACGACCGGGAGAACCGGCCGGTCAGGGATTGGCCGAGTACCCTCCGACCGGGTATCCTGATCGGGACTCGCGGGTCAAGGAGGCGAAAGGCGAGCATGGATGGAGCGGGCCCGAGACCGACGATCGGCGCGGCTGCCGAGTGGGTGGTCGATCTGCACAATTGGATCGAAAACGTGTTGCCGGAGGATCGCTTCGGCGGCTGGTCGGCGAAGCTGGTCGTGGTGGTGGCGACGGCGGCCATCGCCTGGCTGGCCTACTTCGTCACGCTTCGCCTGACGCTGGCGATCATCCGCAAGATGGTTGTCCGGACCCGCACCCAGTGGGACGACCGGCTGGTTGAACGTGGCGTCTTTGACCGGTTGGCCTGGCTGGTGCCCGCGGCGATCGTGTACCTGGCCTCGCCGGTGTTCGCCGATCCGTTTGTGGCCGGAATGGCCCTGGACGAGGCGTTGATGCGGTTGACGACCACCTGGATGGTGCTGGTCGTCATCGGGGCCCTCAGCGCGATGCTGAACGCCGCCGCCGACATCTACGACACGCTGGACCGCAAGAAGGCCAACTCGATCAGCGGGTTCATCGGGGGTTTCAAGCTGGTGCTGTGGATCGTCGGCATGATCCTCTGTATCGCCGCGATCACGGGCCGAGATCCCTCGGGGTTGGTTGCCGGCATCGGGGCCCTGACCGCGGTCCTGATGCTCGTTTTCAAGGACTCGATTCTGGGCCTGGTCGCCAGTATCCAGATCTTCGTCAACGACCTGGTCCGGGTCGGCGACTGGATCGAGATGCCGGCCCATGGAGTCGACGGGGACGTGATCGCGGTGACTCTGACCACGATCAAGGTGCAGAACTGGGACCGCACGATTTCAACCGTGCCGTCCTACTGCGTGATCTCCGAGTCGTTCCGGAACTGGCGGGGCATGGAGGAGTCCGGAGGCCGTCGGCTGAAGCGGTCGTTTGCCATCGACATGAACTCGATTCACTTCTGCACACGCGAGCAGATAGAGCGATTCAGGAAGTTCTCGCTGCTGGCGGATTACATCGCCGACAAGCAGGTCGAGGTCGAGGCGTACAACAAGGAGTACAGGATCGACACGTCCGAGGTGATCAATGGGCGGCGGCTGACCAACCTGGGCACTTTCCGGGCGTACCTGGCGGAGTACCTTCGCCGACATCCCGGCATCAATGACGACATGACGTTGATGGTTCGCCAACTGCCCCCCACGGCCGAGGGCCTGCCGATCGAGATCTACGTTTTCAGTCTCGACAAGCAGTGGGAGAACTACGAGGCGCTGCAGGCGGATATCTTCGACCACGTTCTGAGCGTGGTGGGCGAATTCGATCTGCGGGTGTTCCAGGGACCGACCGGATTGGTCATGGCGGGGATCGGCGGCCAGGCGGTGGCTTGATCCGGACCGGCCTATCGGATCCAGCCCCCCCCCAGCACGCGATCGTCGTCGTAGAAAACGACCGCCTGCCCGGGAGCGACCCCGTACTGTGGCTCGTCGAAAGTCACCCGCACCCGGTCCGCTCCGGTTGTCTCGACGACCGCTGGAGCCGCCTGGTGCCGATAGCGGATCTGTGCCGTGCATCGTAGCGGCGCGTCATCGGCTGATGAGTGCCCGTCGATGAGCCAGTTGAGACGATCGGCCTCCAGCGATTCTCTTGCCAGGTCCTCCCGCTCGCCCACCACGATCCGATGAGACTCGGGTTCGATCGCGACCACGTAGCGTGGTTCCCCGAAGGCGATCCCCAGTCCGCGGCGTTGTCCCACGGTGAATCGTTCGTACCCCTCGTGCTGACCAACGACCGTTCCGGCGGTATCGACCACGTCGCCGGCCGTATCGAGTTCACCTCGATGACGTCTCAGGAACCCCGCGTAGTCGTTGTCGGGTACGAAGCAGATCTCCTGGCTGTCGGGCTTGTCGAAGACCCGCAGTCCGGCCCGTTCGGCCGTCTCGCGGATCTCCGGCTTGCTCGCGTCCCCGACCGGGAACACGACGTGTTCGAGCAACGCGGGGTCGACGCCGAAGAGCACATACGACTGGTCCTTGCCGTGGTCTCGGCCACGCATCAGCGCGGGGCGGTCGGATCCCGGCACCGGGACGACCCGGGCGTAGTGTCCCGAGGCGATGTGGGTGGCGCCGACCTGTCGGGCGAAATCCCACAGTCGGCCGAACTTCAGCCAGTTGTTGCACATCACGCACGGGTTGGGCGTCCGCCCGGCGAGGTACTCATCGGCGAAGTAGTCCTGGATCCTCCCGAAGGCGTCCTGGAAGTTCAACGCGTGGAAGGGGATGCCGAGCGAGTCGGCGACTCGTCGGGCGTCGGCGGCGTCGGCGGCACTGCAGCAGCCCTGGCGGTGCGACGGGCCGCTGTCGAGAACCGGCAGATCGCAGGCCGCTTCCTGGTGGACGCCGGACCGCATGAACAGCCCGATCACTTCGTGACCCTGCTGTTGCAGCAGCCAGGCGGCGGCCGAACTGTCGACTCCACCGCTCATCGCCAAGACGACTCGAGTACCCATGACTCGATTCTAAGACCACCCCGGGTAGGCCGCCAAGCGGGGAAGCGTGTTCATCGCGAGGGATTGTCCGAGAGTGAGACCCGGGTGGCGGGACCGATCAGGCCATTGGCGTGCATCGACTGGACCAGTTGCCGGGCCACGGGTCCCGCCTGACGGCCCCCCGAACCGGCGTGTTCCAGCACGACGACAAACGCCAGCCGAGGCCGGTCGGCCGGAACGTAGCCGGCGAACCAGGCATGATCTTCGAGATCTCCACCGACTTCGGCGGTTCCGGTCTTGCCGGCGATCGCTACCTCGGGCAGCCGGATTCGCTTGTAACCGGTTCCCAATGGATCCTCGACGACCCGTCGCAACCCGCTCTGGACGACCGCAAGCGTGTGGGACGAAAGGTCCTGGATGCGGGTGGACCGCGGCTCGGCTCGCGTGGCCAGGGCCGCCGAGTCAGGTCCGTGCCCCGAGACGACGTGCGGGGTCACCAGCGACCCACCATTGCCGATGGCCGCCATCATGCGAACCACCTGCAGCGGCGTGGCGGTGATCGGACCCTGGCCGATCGCCAGTTGCATCGTTTCGGAGATCAACGGCTTGGTTGGAAGATCGGGGAGGTCTCCGGCCGATTCTCCGGGCAGGTCGATCCCGGTGGGATGTCCGAACCCGAATCGTGCGGCCCAGCGATGCAGGTTGTAGTGGCCGGTTGGACCCGATCGAGCCAGCCTGCGGGCGGCGTCGAAGAAGAAGACGTTGCAACTGCGGCACAACGCGTCTCCCAGGTCGGTTTTGCCGTGTCCCACGCCGAATCGACTGAAGAGGTAGCAGCGGTGGTGACTCGGGCTGTCGAGAAACCCCTGGCAGGCGATGCTGTGTCCGTCGGGGACCAGTCCGCTTTCGAGCAGGGCGGTGGCTGTGAGGGACTTGAAGACGGATCCCGGAGGCAGTGCCATACTGGTGACGCGACAGAAGAGTGGCCGGCGAGGGTCCTCGATCAACCTTTTCCAGGTAGCAGTGTCGGGAGCGATCAGTCGGTTGGGATCGAAGCGAGGCGCCGAGGCCGCGGCCCGGACTGCCCCGGTGTGCAGGTCGATCACGACGATTGCTCCACCGGGAGATGCTCCCGACGTGGCCTCGTCGAGCAGTCTCTCGGCCTGCCTTTGCAGGAGCAGGGAGAGAGTCAACTGGATGTCCCGGCCACGACGCGGCGGTTCCAGGACACGGGTCGAGATGACTTCGCCGTGCCGGTTGGTGACGATCCGTCGCAATCCGGGTCGGCCACGCAGCACGTGATCGTAGGACTTCTCGACGCCGGTGGATCCGACCCACTCCCGCTCGGGCACGATGCCCCGGGGACTGCTGCGGCGACGTCGAGTCCCGACAACGTGAGCTGCCAGGCTGCCGTATCGGTAGACCCTCTGTGTTTCGACCCGGACCGTGACGCCGGGGAAGCGTTCGGGGTGTTCCTGGATCGCCGCCGCAGCCTCCAGCGGCACGTTGTCCAGCAGTCGGTGGTACTCGAGTTCCTCGGTCACCACCACCGGCTCCCTCGCGTCGCGTCGCGGTGGAGTGGTCAGTGCGGACCGCAGCGAGTCGAGAATGGAACCGGTCGGGTCGGGGTCGGCTGGCGAGTCGCCGGTTCGCCGACGTTGGACCGAGGCCACCACCCGTTCGACACGCCGCTGCACCTCGCTCATCCGCCGGGCCAATTCCTCCGGTTCGACATGACAACGGGTTGCCAGTTCATCGAGCATCGTCTCTCGACGAGCCTGCACTTCGTTGCGGGCCGCGGCCAACCGGGACGCATCCCGGCGGGCATGGGGTTCGAGGCGTTCGAGGGCCTGGCCCTGGAGCCACGAGCGGTCTGCTGGCGACTCGAGCCAGCGATAATGGACCAGGACCTGGAACCGTTGCTGGTCGTGGGCCAGCACGCTGCCGTCGGCTGCCAGGACACGGCCACCGTGAGTCGGAATGGGCCGGGTGGTGACGGTGACCGGAGACGAGCGAGGTGCCAGTTCGTCGCCCCCGTGCTGCACGGTGGAAGCGACTCGCCAACCGATCAGCAGCAACGGCAGGATCATCGCCAGTCGCAGCAGCGTCAGCCGAACACTCGGCTGGCGATCCCATCGAGACCCCTCGCGTTCGGCACGCGGAAGCAGGTCGATGGTCGGGCGATTGAGCATGGCCGAGTCGTCGGTGGGAGGGGATGAAGGACCGGTTTTTTTTCAGGTCGAGAGCGGGGCTGGCAGCAGCATCCGCCCCAGGGATCCGCGGAGGGCACGCAGTCCCAGCAGTACGATCAGTAGCAGGCCCGAACTGACCAGGGCGTCTGCGAGTGACCCGATGACGGTCGTGGGCAGGGTGTCAGTCAACCAGGCCGAGGGCGGAGTGACGAAACCGGTCCTCACCAGGCTCGAGGTCGATTCGATTCCGGTGATCAACAGCACGGCGGCGACCGTGGTGGTGGTGATCGAGTGAATTCGACGGCGGGTCCATTCGGCGGGAAGCAGGCAGACCGCGACGGTGGCCAGAACAAGGTCCAGTCCCAGCGGGCCATTGCCGCGCAGGCAGTCGCTGGTGAATCCCAGCAGTGCTGCCCAGGCCACGATCCCGAAACCCCGGCCCCAGACCACCACCAACGCCAGCACGATCCACAGTGGCCGAAGCGTAGCGCCGCCGAGGTTGAGTTGAGGAACGACCGAGGTCTCGGCGACCAGTGCGGCGTAGGCCAACGCCAGCAGTGCGAGGTGGCGGACGAATGAGAGGGGGTTCACTGGGACAGGACTCCCGGCGAGTTGATTCGTTGTGGATTGAGTTGCCTGGTCAGCACCTCGACGTTCTGCAGTTCGGTGAGGTCGATGGCGGGGCGGATTCGGATTTCCCAGTGAGGGGCTCCCTCGGGCAACTCGGCCCGGACCACGGTGCCGTAGAGCATCGGCCAGTCGTCGGGCTGGTCACGACCGCAGGTGTAGACCAGGTCGTCGACGGCGACGACCTCGGTGGCCGGAACCAGTGCCAGTCGGCAGAAGCCGTCGCCGGAACCTTCGAGCATGCCACGCGCCGAGAAGACGGGGCGGTCCCGGCCGGGTCGGGCCAGTCGAGCCAGGCCGCGGAACCGGGTGTCGGTCAGCGGCTGCAAGGTGGAGGTCCAGCGTCCGACCCGGGAGATGCGGCCGACCACGCGTCGGCCGGCGTAGGCCGGCTGGCCACGCGCCAGTCCCGAATCGACGCCGAGGTCGAGCGTGGCGTGGCCGGGTTCGACGACCAGGCTGTCAACCGGCAGGCCACGTCCCTTGTCGAGGATGCGTCCGGCCTGCCAGGCGGCGATGGTCTCGTGGCCCAGCACTCGCGCCGGGACAAGATCGGTGGTGACCAGCGGCGGCCGCAGGGAAACGGGGGTGCGGTCCTCGACGGTGATATCGCTCCGCCGGGATTCGGCCTGTTCGACCAGCCGAGAGTTGGCGAGCCGCAGACGGCGGATCTCCAGGTGGGCGGCGTCCAGTTCCAGCCGGCGATCGTCGGCGACAGAAGTCGTCTCGGCGAACGGGTGCCAGGCCGCCAGGCGGTCTGCCAGGTCGGCGACTGCCTGCTGGCCGGGCCGGGCCAGGTCGATCACGTGGCTGCGGATGCTGTCGGTGATCTGGTCGGGAAGCACGATCAGGGCCAGTCCCACCAACAGACACGTCGCAGGCGGTTTCCAGTTGGTTGAAACCCTCACCGGATTGCCCTCACCCTGTCTCTCGTCTCGACCAGTCCTTGGGTTGCTCTCCGGATGTTCACAGGTCGCTGTCGCCGTCCTCGAGAGCGCCTCGCCACTGCGAGAGGTGTTCGAGGCAGATCGCGGTGCCCCGGGCCACGGTTGTCAGGGGATCCTCGGTCACTCGGACCGGGACTCCCAGTTGCTCGTTCATCAGCCGATCAAGTCCCCGGAGGATCGCCCCGCCCCCGGTCAGGACCATCCCGGTGTCGACGATGTCGGCGGCCAGTTCCGGTTGACACTGTTCGATCACTCCGCGGATCGCGATCAGGATTGCCTCGAGCGGCTCTCGCAACGCCTCGCGGATTTCCTCGCTGGTGACGACCGCCTTCCGCGGGACACCGCTGATCGTGTCGACTCCTCGTACCTCGGCGGTGAGTTCTTCATCCATCGGAAAGGCGCTGCCGGCTTCGATCTTGATCGCTTCGGCCGCCTGGGTGCCGATCCGCAGCGAGAAGTGCTGTTTCATGTATTCGACGATCGCCTCGTCCATCTCGTCGCCGCCGATGCGGATCGATCGGCTGACGACGATTTCGGCCAGGCTAAGGATGGCGATCTCGGTCGTTCCGCCACCGATGTCGCAGACCATGCTGGCCATCGGTTCGGAGATCGGCAGCCCGGCTCCGATGCCGGCGGCCTTGGATTCGTCGATCAGGTAGACCCGTCCGGCTCCCGCCCGTTCGGCACTGTTGAACACCGCTCGTTTTTCGACCGGGGTGATTCCACCGGGGACGGCAATCACCACCCGCGGTTTCAACAGCCGGTGGCGGCTCGACTTCTTGATGAAGTATTCCAGCATCGCCTCGCACAGTTCGAAGTCGGTGATCACGCCGTCGGTCAGGGGGCGGACTGCGGTGATCGATTCGGGCGTGCGTCCGAGCATCTGTTTGGCGAGCTTGCCAATGGCGGTGCCGCGTCCCAGGACACGGCGGGTGCCTTTTTCCAATGCCACGACACTCGGTTCGTCCACCACCACGCCCTCGCCCTGGATCGCCACAAGTGTGTTGGCGGTGCCCAGGTCGATGGCCAGATCCGGACAGATCCACTGGCGCAGGCGGTGCAACATGGCCCTGGAGCCGGAGTGGGTGAGTGCGGGAGAAGCCGCTGGGGCAGCGGGTTTGTAGTTCTCTGACCGGTTTGCTGCAAGAGGCAGTTCCAGCTCCGTCCCGACTGCGATTCCCCCGGGCCGTTGCGTAGAATCAAACACCGTGACTTCCGCCAACGAATCATCCGTCGATTCCCCCCGCTCGGGCTCACCGCCGACGGCCATCGTCACCGGTGCGGCCGTTCGAATCGGCCGTGCCCTGGTCCTGGACCTAGCCCGACGCGGTTGGCAGGTCGTCGTGCACCACCGGACTTCGGTGGCCGAGGCCGAGGCGACGGTGGCGAAGATTGCAGACGAGGGTGGCCACGCGATCGCCGTGGCGGCCGATCTTGAGGAACCTCGCCGAGCGGCCGAGACGTTGTTCGATGCGGCGGAAAGCCGATTCGGGCAGGTGTCGCTGTTGATCAACAACGCGGCAATTTTCGAGGGGGGGGCGTTGAGTGAAACCGATGCGGAGACGTGGCGGAGGTTGTTCGTGATCAATCTCGAGGCACCGTGCGTGTTGTCCGAGCGTTTCGTGAGGGGGCTGGGCGAGGCGGGAACCGGACAGATCATCAACCTGGTCGACTGGCGTGGTCTGCAGCCCGACCCGCAGCGATTGGCCTATTCGTTGACCAAGCACGGGCTGGTGGCTTTGACGAGAAGCCTGGCCGAGTCGCTGGCGCCCCGGGTGCGTGTCAACGCCGTGGCTCCCGGCCCGGTGCTGCCTCCACCGGGAGCCGATGCCGGGCAACTGGCTGCCGCTGCTGCGGCCTCCCCGCTGGGTCGCACGGGTGGCCCGAGCGATGTGGTGGCCGCGGTGGGGTACCTGCTCGATGCCGAACTTGCCACCGGCGACGTGTTGTCGGTGGCAGGCGGAACCCAACTGCCGGCTTCCCGGACCGTTGGTCGGGTTGCCGAGTGAACCTCGTGGTGGATAACGTCGGTAGCTGCTGAGGGGGGCCGGCGAGTTTCTTGAGACATTTGCTCCAGGGGAGCCGTGGTGTGACAGACCGAATCGAGATTCGGGACCTGATGGTCCGAGCCATCGTCGGGATCAATGACGATGAACGGGTCAATCGGCAGGACGTGGTGATCAACCTGACGGTCTGGCTCGATTGCCTCGCAGCGGGCCGGTCCGACGATCTCGATGACACGATCAACTACCGCACACTGGCCAAGCGGGTGATCGAACTGGTCGAGGGGTCGAGTTTCTTCCTGGTCGAGAAACTCGCCGGCGAGATCGCCCGAGTGATTCTCGAGTTCTCGGAGACGATCGAGCGGATCCGAGTGTCGGTCGATAAGCCCGGGGCGATTCGCTTCGCTCGATCGGTCGGTATCACGATCGAACGGACCCGCGACGACGTCTGAGATTCGCGTCCGGTCCGCCGGTGTCCGGTCCCGGATTCCTACTGGCTGAGCCGCTGCAGCAGTCGCAGCAGTTGGATCAGGTCGTCACTCTGAGACGGCTTCTTGATCTGCAGGTTCCAGGCCATGGTCCAGGTGGTCGTCTTGGGCCGGAAGCCAATTGCCGTCATGCGACGGTGGAAGTCGGGCATGTGGGCAGCTCCGTAGAAGAGACCCAGCCGCTTTTTGCCCTGGCCGAGCTGTTCGCGAACGACCTTCATGGCAGCGACGTTGCGGTCCTGGACCAGCAGTTGGTCCAGAGTCTTACCGACGCCGCCACCGGGACCCAGGTTGGCCATCTGCTCGGCCATCATCCTCTTCATTTTCACCGGTCCATTGGGATCCAGGAGCAGCGTCAACAGGTCCACCTCTTCGGCCTGGGCCTTGGCGCCCTTCTGGTTCGCCTTGGCCGCGGCGATGTTCTGTTGCCGGATCATGTCGGCCAGCACGCCGAGGGTAATCGTCAACGCGGTATCACCCCGCTTCTCCATCGCCTTGGCCATTTCTGCGGGCGAGAGGTCGGCGTGGACGAAGTTCTTCTTGGAGTAGTCGATCAGTTCGAGTTGGTGATCGAGTGCGAGGGTCGTCTTCATGGCGTTCTGGAGAAAACCGGCCGGGTTGTTCGAGGCGGCCCCGGCCCCCTTGGCCGGACGGGCCCCCTTCGGACCAACCAGTTCGTAGAGCAGTGCGTCGTATTGTTCGAACTGCTTGTTGAGCGACGTGTAGTAGGAGCGTTCGCCGACATGCACCGCACCGATCAGGTCGACGACGGCGGTCTGCCTGCGTTTCTTGCCGGCGGCCGCCCGAAACCTCTTCACGTAGCGGACCGTGGCGGTCTCCATCCGCAACGGCTCGCCGGTCTTCTCGTCGCGGACAATCCGAATGAAAGTCGGTGCCTTGGCCGTGGCCTTCTTCTTCGACGTCGGTTTCTTCGCCTGCTGGGCCGACAGCGGGACTGACCAGAGAGCGACGGCCAGGCACGCGAGTCCCGTCCAGATGCGGTAGTTCGTTCCGAGCAAACGGCGGCGGGAACGCGGTGGAATCAACGTCATGGTCGGGATCTCTTCTGAACCGACTGGGCGGACGGGCGTGTGCAACGGTTCAGTTCAACCGTTTCAACCGTGTTTCGCAAGATCGTGTGAATTATTCGATGCGAGATCGATAATCTTGTCATACCGCTCACGGTTGCTGCCAGATTCTCGCAGCCAGAGGTCGTGAGATCCCGTTTTTCCCGCCGGACAGATGGCAACGACGAGAAAAGGGCGAGCCCTCTCTCCCGGGGTGAACCGGAAGAGAGGGGAGTGAAGAGGGAAAAGGGGGTTCGTTGCCTCTGCACTCTGCTCGCCGACAAGCCAGGCATCCACGAAGATCAGTTCAGTTTGTCGATGCGGGTTGCCACGTTGTTGTCGTCGTATTCGACCTCAACCCTGTCACCCTCGCGCAGGTCGTCGAAGGTGATCCGCTTGCCGTCGGCGTCAAAGATTTTCGTGGTCCGTTTGACCTTGACCGTCTTTTCACGACCCACCGCGTTCTTGACTCGGATCTTCTTCTTCTTCTTGTCCTTGTGGACGATCTTGCCGGTGATGTCGCCACCGGAGGGCAGGGCCACTCTCTCACCCAGTTCGCCGGCATAGGCGTCGGTCGCTTCAAGCAGTTCATCCAATGCTGCCATGTCTCCGGGATCACTGGCCAACTGCATCAGCAGGCGACGCACGTCACGCATATCCCAGGGAACGACGGTGATGTGAGCACGGGCCACGTCCATGAAGCCCCCCGGCGTGACGCCTGAAAGCACGAGTTGGTAGCGGCCGGGGGCAACGTTGTCGGGAATGTTCAGCAACAGCTTGACCCGGCGGACTTCGCCCTCGCGCAGCCTCACCCGTTCACCGCCCAGGTGCACGCGGGTATTGCTGGCAGGATCGTACAACCACGCGTCCAGTTCAGCCGACGTGGGGCAACTGCCGCAATTGGAGACCCCGGCAACCATCGACGACCGGCTGCCGGCATGGACTCGCTGGGGCGAACTCAGGATCTGGACATCGACGCACTGATGAGCCTCGGCAATCGGGACATTCAGACCCAGGCCAAGACTGC